>ENA-OWNT01001051-OWNT01001051.1-seawater-metagenome-genome-assembly--contig:-NODE-1051-length-41705-cov-11.415994_pt1 | contig 41705 bp, 37 predicted proteins | sample MGYA00238136_ERZ651165 | MGnify/ENA primary metagenome ERZ651165 (study PRJEB26861, sample SAMN08777766) | seawater metagenome | isolation source: coastal seawater | place: USA: Florida | collected...
TGAGAGTGGGTTAGGGGCAATAAAAAGGGCCAGTAGATACTGACCCTTGATAATAGTGCGTTAGCTTAAATTAGAATTTATGTGTGTACTGAACACCGAACAGCATTGCTGTTGCTTTAGTTGTTGTATCAAGTACTAGTAGGCCGTCGCTTAGAGTATCTTGTACTTTCTTCTCTTCACCCACTAGGTAAGTAAAGCCCACATCAATCGCCTGATCTTGGTTGAAGTGGTAAGTCGCACCAGCAGAGAACCATTGGCGGTCAGAATCAGGTACTGATACTGATGTGATTTCATCTTGTACGCCTTCATCAAACATGTAGCCTACACGCGCTTCCCAGTTTTCGTTGATGTAGTAAGTACCACCGATTGAGTAATGGAAGGTATCTTTCCACTTGTACTCTTTGATTTCAGTACCTTCAGTCGTTACTAGACGGTCAAATGCGCTCCAACCAATCCATTGAACGCTGTAGTGAACCGCGAATGGAGTTTCATTGATACGGTGGTAACCAGAAAACTCTAGCATGTCTGGTAGTGGGATCTTAAGATCGCCAATGTTTGAATCACCTTGGTAAGAAACAGTACCACCGACTTCTTTTTCTGGGCTGTAATGGTAGCTAAGGCCAAAACGGTTGTTTTCATCTAGTTCGAAAACAGTGCCTACGTTAAAACCAAATGCCCAACCATCTGCATCAATGTTTACCAGATCATCAGTCAACGGAAGAGTTGGTACGATAGAAGAAGTGCCTGGAGATTGACGCTTAAGTTCACCTTCACCATAGATGATATCTAGACCACCACCAACGCTCCATTGTTCATTGATGCGGTATGAGCCTGCTAGTAGGAAGTTCATTGTGGTAACGTTTGTTACACCACCAAAGGCATCTGCGCCTGGTGTCACAACGGCACCACCAAGATGGCTAACATTCGAACCTGCACCCCAGCTACTATCAAATTCGTTGGTAGTACCGAAGTTAGAATACAAACCTAATCCCACAGCAAATTTTTCGTTGACAGGGTGAACTAAGTAAAGATTAGGAATCACAGATGTAGCATCGTTTGTTGTGTCTTCAACGCTTGATTGCGCGTCGGTACCACCGATTGCTGAACCATTTGTAGTAAAAGTGGAGTCTTTTACTTCTACTTCTGAATCAATAACGTTAAAACCTACTGAAACTTCAGTACGGTCAAATAGAGACATAGCAGCAGCGTTGCGTGACATAACAGAAGCGTTATCAGCAATTACTGCGTCACCTGCAAATGCACGGCCTAGGCCAGTTGCAGATTGTGAGTTAAGTTGGAAGCCTGCAGCGAGAGCGTGTTGCGAAGCTAGAGTTGCGGTTGTGATAGTCACTGCTAAAAGTGATTTTTTAAACAGACGCGTCTTGTTCATTTTTGCTTTTCCTTTTTGGTTCGTCTCTAAGTGGACGATATAATTTGAGCAAAAGCTCAGTGGTGGCTGATACTAGACCCAAGTATATGATATAGAAATCCGACCATTGGGTACTTTGGCAATAAAATTGCGTAAATGACGTGCATCTGGCAGGAAAATGCTGACAAAAGCATCTTTTTAGAGTTATGACTCTAGTTTTGTGCTAAAAAAATGGCCTGGACGAGTTGCCCAAGCCATGACGTGTGTCACAAATTGTTACTGGTTTGTTAAATTTGTGGTTTGATGATTTTTGATACGCTTTCAGCGATCTTAGCCACGTTTTCACCCTCTTCACCGACAAGGATTAAACTGGTATTTCCCATAGGTTCAACAATACCCGTCATGCCATCCTCTTCGAAGTTGACCGCTTTGTCAGACGCAATGCCGGTTAAGAACAGTGTTACCTTGCCTTTTTCGCCCTGAAAGACCATGTGCATCGCGTTAGATTTACCAAAGCCACAGTGGTTAAGGTAATAGACGTGATACGGGAAGGTCTCAGACAACTGATGCTCAAAAGGCATCATCTTAGCGTTGATTTGTGCTGACTCTACCTGTTCATCAAGATGTGCGACAAACGGCTTTTCATCAACGACATGCTTCATTGCAGTACTGGCTAAGCTTGCTTGTGCCGGCGATACGACTAAGTTACCCCAGTTTAGTTGTCCAACCAGAATACCTGCGACAAAGGCAACCGAAGCAGCCATCGCCATCGCTTTACGGGCGAAGTTAGGGCGAACAACATTGTTTTCAACCGATGATGTTTGATTGAACAGGATTCGATCAGCGAGATCATCAGGTACATCGACAGACATCGCTTTGGCAATGCGCTTGTCGAGATCGAGGATCTCATCTGCAAACTGACTATTCTGCTCGTTTGCCGAAATCGCAGCATTGATGTCTTCATCCCGATGTTTAGGATCGGACATAATGCGTCTACGGAATTCGAGTTCATCCATTTTGCTGCCCCCTGTGTGTATTATCTGAATCTAACATCTCTTTCAGTTGATTACGTGCTCTGAATAGGCGTGTCATAACGGTATTTTTATTCAGACCGAGAATGTCACCTATCTCTTCACCACTAAATCCACCTACAACCTGAAGAAAGAGTGGTTCGCGGTACTCTTCTTCCAGCTTCATGATCTGAGCTTGTACCCACTGGGTCTGGTGATGCGGGTCATCGGAGACTTTTGCATCATTACCATGGTCGTCGATATCAACCAGATCAAATTGCTTGCGTTCGAAGCGGCGGGCGTTTTCTCGTCTCAAAATAGTAATGAGCCAAGATTTCGCGGCTTTTTCATCTTGTAGGCTATCGAGTGACTTCCAGGCTCTTAAGCAGGTTTCCTGTACCAAATCTTCCGAAATGGTGGGATCTTTACACAACCAATATGCGTATCGATACAAGTCACGGTGATAGGCTCTTACAAGAGCTTCATATTTTCTTTGCTTGTCCATATCCGAGTTGACCGGATCGTTGGACTTTTTCTTTCCAAAAAAGCGAATAATTGACACATGTGCCTCCCTCGTTGCCATGTGATTTCTTATTTTTCTTAGATTGGCTCCACAACCCATCTATGGTAACTGACTGTGATTTCAACAGTATGTGGTGCGTTTTAACCTATTCACAGTCGGTTTCGTCGTGACCTCACAATTATATTGAGAGATATATAAGTCATGCGACATAGAAATCGAACTAAAATTGATCTACTTCAAAATCTAGCTAACTCTAACGGTTATAGTAACACCTGTCATCTAGTCGATGTTTACATCGACAAGTTGAGCAAGATGACACTTCCTTTTGAAGGCTGACTTTACTTTCTCCTAATCAGGAAACTGATTATTTCAATTGGCGTAAGTTAATTGCTTTATATATTCCAACCACACAGTTTTGTGTGGTTTTTTTTTGCCTCCAAACCTAGCTAATCCGGCCTTGTCCGATAAATTTCACTTCCTTCTGACGTCTTGTCCTACCTAAGCTGTATTAATTATTGCACCTAACCCGTGGCTAATGTGGAATCTGGCTTAAGTCACGTTTATTCAAACGAGCGTTTGATTGAATTAACAATCTCGTTACAATGATTCTGGTCAGACCTCTATCTATTAAGGAGCAACAATGGGCAAGCAGGAAGTGAAAACTCGCTCAGGAGAACGCGTGGCGATTGTCGCAGGATTGCGAACGCCTTTTGCGCGTCAAAGTACAGAATTTAGTCAGGTTCCAGCAGTGGATCTGGGCAAAATGGTGGTGAGTGACATGCTTGCTCGCACTGAAATCGATCCGAAACTGATCGAGCAAGTCGTATTTGGTCAAGTAGTACAAATGCCTGAAGCACCGAACATTGCTCGTGAAATCGTATTGGGCACTGGTATGCACATCAATACTGATGCTTACAGTGTGACTCGCGCTTGTGCGACAAGTTTTCAATCAGCAGTTAACGTTGCTGAGAGCATTATGGCTGGTACGATCGACGTAGGTATTGCTGGCGGTGCAGACTCTTCATCTGTATTACCGATTGGCGTGTCGAAAAAGCTTGCTGCCAATCTGCTTGCTTTAAGTAAGACCAAGACACTAAGTCAGAAACTAAAAATCCTTAAAACACTTTCGTTTAAAGACCTGATGCCAGTACCACCAGCTGTTGCGGAGTATTCTACAGGCCTGTCGATGGGGCAGACCGCAGAGCAGATGGCGAAATCTCACGGCATTACTCGTCAGGCGCAGGATGAACTGGCTCATCGTTCGCATACGTTAGCGGCTCAAGCGTGGGCCGACGGTAAGATTGCGGGTGAAGTAATGACGGCTTTCCCTGAACCTTATAAAAAATGGATCGATAAAGATAACAACATCCGCCAAGACTCGACCATTGAAGGTTATGCAAAACTTCGCCCTGCGTTTGACCGTCAGTACGGTAGCGTTACGGCTGCAAACAGTACTCCTCTAACAGATGGTGCTGCGGCGATTATGCTAATGCGTGAAGGCAAAGCGAAAGAGCTCGGCCTTGACATCATGGGTTACATTCGCTCATACGCTTTCTCTGCAATCGGCGTAGAGAGTGATATGTTGATGGGACCTTCCTACGCAACACCAATGGCGCTCGACCGAGCTGGAATCGAGCTTTCCGATCTTACTTTGATTGATATGCATGAAGCGTTTGCTGCTCAGGCTTTGTCAAATGTGAAGATGTTTGCGAGTGACAAGTTTGCCCAAGAGAAGTTGGGCCGCTCGAAAGCGATCGGTGAGATTGATATGGATAAGTTTAACGTGCTAGGTGGTTCTATTGCCTACGGTCACCCGTTTGCCGCAACTGGCGCACGTATGATTACTCAAACGCTAAGAGAGCTGCAGCGTCGTGGCGGCGGTCTGGCTCTTAACACAGCTTGTGCGGCTGGTGGTTTGGGCGCGGCAATGGTATTGGAGGTAGAATAATGAGTGAACAAACCGCATTTAACTTATCAATCGACGAGCAAAATATCGCTTGGTTAGCCATCGACGTTGTTGGCGAAAAGATGAATACACTGCAAGCAGCTTTCGCTGAAGAGATGGAAGCTATCTTTGTTCAGCTTGCTGAAAAGCAGTCTTCGCTTAAAGGTCTTATTGTTCACTCGCTAAAACCAGACAACTTTATTGCCGGCGCTGATGTACGCATGCTTGATGCTTGCACCAGTGCAAGTGAAGCACAGGCTTTGGCAGAGAAAGGTCAGCAGATGTTTCAGCAGCTTTCGGATCTCCCTTATCCGGTAGTTGCAGCGATCCACGGCCCTTGTTTAGGTGGTGGTCTGGAGCTGGCTCTGGCATGTGACTATCGCGTTTGTAGTGACTCTGATAAGACTCGTCTAGGTCTGCCTGAAGTTCAGCTAGGTCTGCTACCGGGTTCTGGTGGTACGCAACGTTTACCACGTTTGATTGGCCTATTACCGTCATTGGATTTAATTCTGACTGGTAAGCAGCTGCGCGCTAAAAAAGCCAAGAAGTTGGGTGTTGCTGACGCAGTGGTTCCACAGACAGTGTTACTGGAAGTGGCGAAAAGCTTTGTTGAAAAACACACAGGTAAGAGCAAAGCAAAACGCAAAGCTTCGACTAAAGAGAAGCTGATCGCTAACACCGGTCTTGGACGCAAAGTGATTTTCGATCAGGCTGCGAAAAAGACTCGCGAGAAGACACGCGGAAATTATCCGGCAGCTGACGCGATTCTGGAGGTGATTCGTTTCGGTCTGGAAAAAGGCTTTGAAAAAGGTCAGAAGAAGGAAGCGGAACGTTTTGGTGAGTTGGTTATGACCAATGAATCGAAAGCACTTCGCTCGATCTTCTTTGCCACTACAGAAATGAAGAAAGAGAATGGTAGCTACGCTGATCCGAAAGCATTAGAGCGTGCAGCCGTGCTCGGTGGCGGTTTGATGGGCGCGGGTATCAGCCATGTCAGTGTCGCGAAAGCAAAAGTACCAGTGCGTATTAAAGATGTGTCAAATGATGGTGTATTGAACGCACTTAAATACAACTACAAATTGTTCGAAAAGCAGCGAAAACGCCGCATTCTGTCGAAAGCTCAGCTGCAAAGCAAGATGTTACAGCTGTCAGGTGGTACTGACTTCACTACCTTTAACCATACAGACATTGTTATCGAAGCCGTATTTGAAGATCTACAACTTAAGCAGCAGATGGTTGCAGATGTAGAAGAAAACGCTAAAGATAGCACCATTTTTGCTACTAATACCTCATCGCTGCCGATCCATCAGATTGCTGAAAAAGCGGCGCGCCCGGAAAATGTGGTAGGTCTGCATTACTTCAGTCCAGTAGAGAAAATGCCGCTTGTAGAGGTGATTCCTCATGAGGGTACGTCTGCAGAAACCATCTCAACAGTGGTTGAATTTGCCCGTAAGCAAGGTAAAACACCAATTGTTGTTAAAGATTGTGCCGGTTTTTACGTTAACCGTATCCTAGCGCCATACATGAACGAAGCGGCGCAGGTGCTGTTGACGGGTGAGCCGATTGAGCAACTTGATACAGCACTGCTTAATTTCGGTTTCCCGGTTGGGCCTATCACATTGCTTGATGAAGTGGGTGTTGATATTGGTGCCAAGATCATGCCTATCTTAGTCAATGAGCTTGGTGAACGCTTCCAGGGACCTGACGTATTCGACAAACTGCTTAATGATGACCGCAAAGGACGTAAGAGTGGTAAAGGCTTCTATACCTACAAAGGTAAGAAGAAAGAAGTGGATAAGTCAGTTTACAAATTGCTTGGTCTGACTCCTGAATCTAAGCTAGCAGAAAAAGATATCGCCATGCGATGTGTTCTTCCGATGCTTAATGAAGCGGTACGCTGTCTGGACGAGGGTATTATCCGCAGTCCGCGTGATGGTGATATTGGTGCAATCTTTGGTATTGGCTTCCCTCCATTCCTGGGTGGTCCGTTCCGTTATATGGACCAAATCGGTATCAAGAAGCTGGTAGAGATCATGAATGATCATGCACAGAAATACGGTGACCGTTTTGCACCGTGTGACGGGCTGCTGACACGAGCTGGACTTGACAGTACATTCTACTGATTTACAAAGTAATTAATCGCAGGCGAGCCGAGAGGTTCGCCTTTTTTGTTTGTGAGAGTTATTATCAAGAAGAAAAAACGATAACGCTAAAAAGGATGTCAAATGGATGCTCTAGATTTATTGCTCAACCGTCGCTCAATTGCCAAGTTGTCAGAGCCAGCTCCAGAAGGTAAAGCATTAGAGAACATTATTCGTGCAGGTCTGCGTGCGCCTGATCATGCAGGGTTAACACCGTGGCGTTTTGTTATCGCTCAGGGTGAAGGTCTGAGCAAGCTGTCAGATATATTGGTTACAGCAGCACAAGCAGAGCAAAGTGAACAAGCGGTGGTCGATAAAGTAAAGAACGCGCCATTTCGTGCCCCTATGGTGATCACTGTCATCGCTAAAGTCACTGAACATGAGAAAGTTCCGGCAATAGAACAGCATTTGTCTGCGGGTTGTGCGGTACAGGCTATGCAGATGGCGGCGGTAGCGCAAGGGTTCCAGGGTTTCTGGCGTTCAGGTAAGTGGATGTTCCATGATGAGGTGCGTCAGGCGTTTGGTCTCGAAGGTGAAGATCAGATTGTTGGCTTCCTATACCTTGGAACACCAGGCTGTACGCCAATGAAGGTACCAGAGCGAGATCTGACTAAGTTCGTCGAATACCTTTAAAGAGAAACTTAGAGCTTGGCATTACGCCAAGCTCTTTTGTTATTAGTGAATGTTGTAAGCAATTACAAAGTCGATAAATAAGCGAACTTTCTCTGGAAGGTGATCTTTGTGGTTGTACAACATATAGATATCGCGTGGGTTGGCACTCCAGTCCTGGAGCACGCGCACCAGACTGCCATCTTCGATGTATTCACGCAGCATAACGTCAGGCATTAGCGTGATGCCTAAACCTTCAGAACAAGCACTTCTCACAACGTTAAGCGTATTGGCCTGAAAGCGGCCTTTATCGTTATTAACAACGGTCTCGCCACTGTTATTCGACAACTGCCATTTTAAAAGAGGCGCGCCTTTTAATAAGGAGTGCTGATGAAGCTCTTCAGCATGGGTTGGCGCTGGGTGAGCTTTTAGGTACTCAGGGCTAGCGACGAGGATGTCAGCAACAGAGCTGATTTTACGAGCGATTAGGCTTGAGTCGCGCTGTGGACCAACACGGAAGATGACATCCCACTCTGTAGGATCAAGTTGGTCAGCCTGATTGCTGGTCGTAAGTTCGATGTTGATGTCTGGATATTGCGACATAAACGCGTTGAACATCGGCATCATCATTCGCTTGGTCAGGTTTGATGGCGCGGTAATACGTATCTTACCTGCAGCACCACGACACTCATCAGTGATCTCTTCCGCCGCCAGCGTTAGTCGGTTTAATAGGGGAGAGCACTCAGCGTAAAAACGTTCACCCGCTTCCGTCAGAGAAAGTTTACGCGCGTGGCGATTGAGTAGGCGAAGGTTCAGAGACTCTTCTAATGCCTGAATACGTCGCGTAATTGTTGCAACTGGAATCATCGTCTTACGAGAAGTTGCTGTATAGCTCCCATTTTCGACTACAAGTCTAAACAGGTTGAGGTCATCTAATTTCATTGTACCAGACACATTTTTTTACGAATTCGGTTAATTTATATCTATATCAAATGCTAAAGCTTGAGTCACATCAACAAGTACAGCGAAATTTGATATCCCATACATATAGTATGCAACTGAACCGCAAAGTGGAAGATTTGTATAAACAGCCTTTCAAGACTACTTTTTAAAGAGTGTTTGAAACAACTGACAACAATAAAAATAACGGCACGTTGTACCACATGATATGTGTGAGGCGAAGGTTTATGCATAAGACAATCGAAGTTGGGGCCAGTGCAACAGTACCAGTCTCTGTTGGACAAAAAGTGATTATGCTGGTGGATGACGATCCTATTTTTCGTCGTATCACCTCAGGTTTTTTAGTTGCCCAAGGATATAAAGTTATCGAAGCTGAAGACGGTCTCGATGGCTTACAAAAATTACGTACAAGTGAACCAGACTTAATCCTGTGTGACCTCTCTATGCCAATTCTTGATGGAATTGAGTTTGTTGAAGAGGTCAGTCTTGAATACCCATCATTACCGTTGATCGTGGTTTCTGCCACCGACGAAATCGCAGACGTTGCTAGAGCGTTGCGTTACGGTATTAAGGATTTTCTGGCTAAACCGATCAGTAACCATGCTCATCTGGCAAGTGCGATCGAAAATACGTTGGATGATTCTGATAATCACCTGAGTGATCAGCGCGACTTTTCGAGCCAGTGGTTCAGAGTCGATAGTGGTGATATGCCCGAAGAGCAAGAGTTACATTGGCATTTAGAGTACCTGGAAGAGAATCCAATCGCGGCGAAAGATCTTCTGCATGCTTTACTGCCAGATAAGGATACCTCTCAGGGTGACTGGAAGTGTAGCTATCGACTGTTGCAATCCACCGATGTTATGCCGCTAGTGTTTGATTATGCATGGCTGATTAATGGTCAGTTTGCCTTCTATCTGGTTGATTCAGCCAGTGAAGGTCAGCATGGCGCTGCAACGACTCTGATGATCCGTGCTCTATTCCATGACTACTTACGTAATTTGAAATGCTTTAATGCTGATCTCAAGGACATCTCCGCTCTGCTTGAAAAGGGGATTGAATGCTCCGGATGCAGCACTCCAGTCAGGGCGTTGTTTGGCATTGCTGACCTATCTGAAGGAACTCTTTCATTATTGCCGGCTGGGTTGGATGCCCAGTGGTCGAATGGTTACATCTCTCAGCATATCCCGGCAGGAGCCTTGTTAGGGGAGAAATGTGGCAAGAACTTTATCACTTCAGATTTGCCGATTCAGTCAGCCTGTCAACTGACGCTTAGTTGCCTAGGTTCGAGCAGTTTCAGTCTGGATATATACAACGGAGCCAAGGCCTAGCGCGTACAGTCATAAATTTGTAATAACCCTCATTTTAGTCGGTGTTTGTCGAACACCGATTAGGGTATAGTCCGCCATAAACAAAAATAGCCCATTTCATTAACAATAACTTAATGGTTTGGGTAATAAGTCGTCACCTAATATTTAGAGAAGTGAGCTCATGGCAGACAAAGATTTTAAAGAACCGTATAATATTTTTTACTTTCTAGGATTCATCGCAGTACTACTTATCCCAACGCTTCCAGCGACTCTTACCTGGATTCGTGTTTTAAATGGGTACGCGGGCTTCTAAGCAGCATTTGGAGCATGCCATCAATATTCGTAAATTGTTTCTCAAATTTGTTGGTATGCTCAGCCTAGTATTAGGCATCATAGGTATCTTTCTTCCTCTCCTCCCAACAACACCATTTATCTTACTCGCCAGCGCCTGCTTTATGCGCAGCAGCCCAAGATTCCACTACTGGCTAAGACATCACAAAACCTTTGGTCCTATGCTGACTAACTGGCATAAAAACCGAGCTGTTACGGCTAAGGTCAAAAAGCGTGGAGCCTTATGCATATTGATTAGTTTTGCTTTCTCGATCTGGGTCGTGCCCCATTTCTGGTTAAAGATTATGCTAGTTTTAATGCTGGTGGTTTTACTCAGTTGGTTTATTCGTTTGCCTGTGATGGAGCACCTTGCCGACAGCGAAGAAAATCACTAAGATTGCTAGGAAGTGTGCCCGCTTTTGAAGTGGGCGTTTGTTTTTTAGGCACAATAAACCTTGGTAGCTATTTCGGTTATAACCCTAGGTTAGATTGTGCTGAGAACCTCGCTATTCGTTGGTTACTCTCCAAAACGGAAAGTTCAATCAACCTAGCCAATCTAAGTATAGAGTTATGACGACTGAAACAATTGCGCAGATCAAATCTAGCATCAAGAGTATTGCTGACTACCCAAAACCAGGCATCCTTTTCCGCGATGTAACGAGCCTTATGGAAGACGCAAGTGCTTATCAGGCAACTATTCAACTATTGGTTGATCGTTACAAAGAGATGGGTTTCACCAAAATTGTTGGTACTGAAGCGCGTGGTTTCCTATTTGGAGCACCTTTGGCGCTTGAACTCGGTTTGGGTTTTGTACCAGTGCGTAAGCCGGGCAAACTACCTCGTGCCACTGTCGCTCAATCATACGAACTTGAGTACGGTACAGATACACTAGAGATTCACACCGATGCAATTGTCGAAGGTGACAAAGTGCTTGTGGTTGATGACCTGCTAGCAACTGGCGGCACTATCGAAGCGACGACTAAACTGATTCGTCAGCTGGGTGGTGTTGTTGAGCATGCTGCATTTGTGATTAACCTGCCTGAAATCGGTGGTGACAAACGTCTTGAAGGTCTGGGCCTTGATGTTTACGCCATTTGTGAGTTTGAAGGTCATTAATCGGGTAGGTTATTAGTGAGTATAGTTTCATGAGTTATCTTGCCTTAGCGCGAAAGTGGCGACCGACTCGATTTAACGAAGTCGTCGGTCAGGCCCATGTCTTAACAGCACTAGAAAATGCTTTAGCACAAAACCGTTTACACCATGCTTACTTGTTTAGTGGTACTCGTGGTGTCGGTAAAACAACCATCGGGCGTTTGTTTGCTAAAGGGTTGAACTGCGAAACAGGAATAACGGCGACGCCTTGTGGTGTTTGTGATACCTGTAAAGAGATTGATGAAGGTCGCTTTGTTGATCTACTCGAAATCGATGCTGCCTCTCGCACTAAGGTTGAAGATACTCGTGAACTTTTAGACAACGTGCAGTACAAACCTGCACGTGGTCGATTTAAGGTTTACCTTATAGATGAAGTTCACATGCTCTCTCGCCATAGTTTCAATGCACTATTGAAGACGCTGGAAGAGCCACCTGAGTATGTGAAGTTCTTATTGGCGACGACCGATCCACAGAAACTTCCTGTGACGATTTTGTCTCGCTGTCTGCAGTTCCATTTAAAACCAATCAGTGTTGATAATATTCATCAACAGCTTGACCATATTCTTCAGCACGAAAACGTAGCTGCAGAAGCTCGAGCTTTGGGAATGATTTCCCATGCGGCTGATGGCAGTATGCGTGATGCACTGAGTTTGACTGACCAGGCGATTGCACTTGGTAATGGCCAGGTGTTGACTGATAGCGTTGCTCATATGCTTGGTACTCTAGATACTGACCAGGCTCTGCACCTGTTAGAAGCGATTAGCTCTAAGCAGCCACAAGTGGCAATGGACAGCGTTGCTCATTTGGCACAAAACGGCGTTGAATGGGATGGTTTGCTGCAACAACTGGCGACACAATTGCATCGTTTAGCCATGTATCAGGCACTGCCAGCGACATTAGATCAAAGTCAGCCTGACGCAGAAAAAGTTGAACTACTAAGCCGTCAACTTAGCCCTCAAGATGTTCAGCTTTACTACCAAATTGCGTTAAAAGGGAGACAAGATCTTCCTTTGGCTCCGTCTGAAAGAACCGGCTTAGAGATGGTTATCTTGCGTATGATGGCATTTAGACCAGCATCGCAACCACAGGCGAACTCGATATCTGTACAAGCTGAAGCGCCTCAACAGACGCAGCCTAGTGTGGCTGTCAGTCCGGCACTTGTACGTCAGGAAACTTCAGTACAACAGCCAATGAGTCAACCTGCTTCTCGTCCAACTCAAACGAGTTTAGTACCGCAACAACAAGATGTGATGCCTCCGGTATCCAGCTATGACGTGCCTCCAATGCCAGATCATATGCCGGAGCCGCCACACTATGATGACTCTCAGCAATATTATGCTCAGCAAACCAGTCAGCCTAATGTAGCACCACAACCGGCAAGGTCACCTCAAGCGCAACAAGCCGCTGCGCCGCAAGAGCCAAGCTCTCCGCTATCTGGCCTGAGACACCAATTGCGTTCACAGCGTAAGGGGTTGAGTTCGGGACAAGGCAGCACGCCAAAAAAGGCTGATGCGACATCTGCAAAACCAGAATCTGTTCTAGAGCGTGTAGCAAGAAAACACGCTGGATCAGCGCAGGTGTCGCCATTGTCTAGCCCTGACATTAACGCAACATCTGAACCGGCGAGCGATGAGCCTTATCGTTGGAAGCCAACACAACCACAGGTTAAACAAACTAAGGTTGAATTGACTCCCACGCTGTTGAAGCAAGCGTTAGAGCACGAAAAAACACCTGAAATGGTACAGAAACTGGTTGATGAGAGCCTGGTGCAGAGTGAGTGGGCAAATCTGATCAGCCAGCTCAACACGGCCAAGCTTACAGAACAGCTGGCACTTAACTCCTATTTTCAAAAGAGTGACGCTTCCATCTCTTTAACACTAAGGGCGTCGCAAGCGCACCTGAACACTGACAAGGCTCAGAGTGAATTGCTTGGTGAGTTAAACCGAGTTCTTAACCAAGAGTGTCATCTGAGCGTAGAGATTGGTGAGAGTGGTGAAACGCCACTAGAGTTAAGAGACAAGCTTTATCAAGGACGCTTGCAGCAAGCGTTTGATAGCCTGGAAAGTGACACCAACATTCAATTTATTCAAAAGCGGTTTGCTGCGCAGCTTGATAGCGAAAGTGTCAGACCGATTTAATTTTACGGGGTTGAAACTTAATGAGTCGATCCCAATCTAATAACGTAACAAGCTAACTAACCAGAGAGATTAACATGTTTGGTAAAGGCGGTATGGGCAATTTAATGAAGCAAGCCCAGCAAATGCAAGATCGCATGCAAAAGCTTCAAGAAGAAATCGCAAATATGGAAGTGACAGGCGAGTCTGGCGCTGGCCTTGTTAAAGTCACCATCACTGGCAGCCACAGCGTGCGTCGAGTTGAGATCGATGACAGCCTGATGGAAGACGACAAAGAGATGCTTGAAGATCTTATCGCAGCTGCGTTCAACGATGCTGCACGCCGTGTTGAAGAAACTCAAAAAGAGAAAATGGCAGGCGTTACAGGCGGTATGCAACTACCACCTGGCATGAAAATGCCTTTCTAATCAGCAAGGTTAGTAAATGCGCACCAGTCATATGCTGGAGCAATTGATGGAGGCCTTACGTTGTCTACCTGGGGTTGGCCCCAAGTCGGCGCAGCGTATGGCCTTTCATTTGTTACAGCGAGATAGAAAAGGCGGCTTACAATTAGCCGACGCTTTAAGTCAGGCGATGACCGAAATTGGTCACTGCACTGAATGTCGTACTTTTACCGAAGAAGACGTTTGCCATATCTGTACCAATCCTAAACGTCAGGAAAATGGTCAGCTTTGTGTGGTCGAGAGTCCTGCAGATATTGCTGCAGTAGAAGCAACGGGTCAGTATTCAGGCCGATACTTTGTTCTGATGGGGCATCTGTCGCCATTAGACGGAATTGGCCCAAGTGATATTGGTCTTGATGTTCTCGATTATCGATTACGTCGAGGGGACATTGCAGAAGTGATTCTCGCAACTAACCCAACTGTTGAAGGTGAAGCAACGGCACACTACATTGCAGAGTTGTGTAAAGAGAGTAATGTCTCGGCAAGCCGAATTGCCCACGGGGTTCCTGTTGGCGGTGAGCTAGAGTTGGTTGATGGTACAACACTGTCCCATTCATTACTTGGTCGACAAAAGCTGTAACTGCCGTCAAAGATAAAACAAAGCCGCGACATTGGTCGCGGCTTTTTTATTTCTATAATGACTCTTGCGAGCCAGAGAAAGCTCGATAAGCAAGGGCTCCGATAATGGCGCCAGCAATAGGTGCTACCCAGAATAGCCATAATTGAGAGACTGCCCAGTCGCCAACGAAGACTGCAACGGCAGTACTACGAGCCGGGTTTACCGATGTATTGGTCACAGGAATACTGATTAAGTGAATCAGTGTCAGACCCAAACCAATAGCGATTGGAGCGAAACCTTGAGGAGCGCGCCTATCAGTTGCCCCCATGATAATGATTAGGAACATCATGGTCATTACTACTTCAGTAATCAAAGCTGCAGTCATCGAGTATTGACCCGGAGAGTGCTGACCATAGCCGTTTGCAGCAAAACCTGAGGCAGCGGCATCAAATCCCGACTGGCCTGTAGCGATCAGGTACAATACTGTCGCTGCAATTAAACCACCAATGACTTGCGCGACAATGTAAGGGATCACCTGTTTGGCTTCAAAACGGCCGCCTGCCCACAAACCAATAGTTACTGCTGGGTTTAGGTGACAACCAGAGATGTGGCCGATGGCAAATGCCATAGTCAGTACTGTTAGACCAAAAGCGAGTGAAACCCCTAGCAGGCCAATACCGACATCAGGGAAACCGGCTGCTAACACTGCACTGCCACAGCCTCCAAGAACCAGCCAAAATGTTCCGAAGGACTCTGCGATATATTTGTTCATTAGGTAATTCCTAAGATTTGATTGGAAACACCCGTAGAACATAGGCGAGATTTGTCAGAATTTTGTGAGCCAAACAGATAACAAGGGCGTTTGTTTGGTTATTCCAATAGTTGAAACTCGAATATGTAGGAAAGTGAGATATAAGCGCTAAAAACTAGCCTGACTCATTCTAGTCATGGACTCGCTGTCAAACAGATAAACGGATCTATAGCGGAAAAGAAAGTCAGGTTAAGGCTTCCAACTCTGTGATGTTCTTGATTGCTTCGTCATTGGTTGAACCACATACCACAGGGCAAGGCTTGAATTGGTGGCATACTTTTGGACGTTCTTGCTGGCCAAATAACTTGCACAGATTCTCCTCATTCAATTGAATGCAACGGACACCAGCAGGCTTACCATTTGGCATACCTGGTATTGGGGAAGAAATACTAGGAGCAATACAGCAAGCTCCACAACCTAAGCGACAATCCATCAGTGGTTAACCTTAACGAAGTTTGGCTGCATGTTAGCAAAAAATGTGATTGTCATCACTAGTCTGTTTGAACGTTGGTTCGATCAGTTGCGCAAAACGTATCTCGTTGAAGAAATTATTGGATGAAATATCTCAGTGTTCTGCTCGGCCAATGTATCAAAACTATGCTCTTAGAGATAAATGGGATGGGAGCTGGTTATCTATTTACAAAATGGTCATCCAATAAAAAATATGGAATGAATATCACTAAAATCCAAATTTTCTTTGAACCAGTTCTTCATTTTAATTTTATTTTAATAATATAAATGTAATTAAAATAATCGTACGATGAACTTATTATTTTTAGAACTCTAGACCGTATAAATAATTAAGTATTATTTATTATTTTATCAGCCACTAATGAGTTTATTATCGATTTTGTTCTGGGCAAGAAATTGCTTGATTTACAGATGGCCAATTGCCTAGAATTAGGAAAAATTAAACTAACGTGTATAAATATCACTGTTGATGGATATTTTATAGCTGTCCGTTCTGTAATATTTATCAATAAGCAATTGTTTATAAATCTATTAATTGTGAGGTTTTTTGGTCGCTGTAATTATTGCAGGATTACCAGAAGCTGAGCATGATGAATTTCCACCAATACCTGTATATGCAGGTTCCGGTACGGTAATTTTTATTGTGAGCCGACTACGATACAAGAGTAAGGAAACCGGGTGGTTATGAAGGTATTTCGCAAGGTGGTAGTGGTGTCAGCCCTGTTTAAATTACGTTCCTTTGCTCTAATTGCTTTGGCTTTAAGCCCAAGTGCATTTGCAAGTGAAAACTACGATGTCGAGAAGATGTCTGCAGCTGATGCTTATCAATATGGCAAGCTGCTCCGGGCTCAGTTTCGGAATTTAGAAGCGAGAGAGTACCTTAAGTATTCTGCTGACAACGACTACCCGGATGGAGCTTATGCCTACGCAATGGAAACGATGGGCTACCACGATACGGCTCGTGCGACCGGATACGCGAGAGACTACTTGATTAAAGCAGCCGAAGGTGGAAGTAGACCAGCTCTCAAGTATTTATATCGTTACGGAGACTGGTTAAGCGCAGCGAAACGCAATAAATATAAGAGTGAATACTACAATAGCCTGATTGATTTGGGCGCTAAATCTCCAGGTTTAGCTTATTTGCATTTATCAGAATATTTTCATTCTTCAGATGCAACTCTGTCAGACTATTACTTAGATAAGGCGATGGAGTTCGATATACCTAGCGCTTATATGGCAAGCGCTCAACGGCTAGAGAATGGTGAAGGAGACTACTTCTTCGATAGCGAACGAATCGCTCAGTCAACGAATCGATACTTACATGCTGCTGCCTCTGGTTATATACCGGCGGTCAAGAGATACACAGCGATCCTTGAGTCTAAAGGAAAGTTTGAAGAGGCCTTGGAGTGGAGGGAAACGGGTCTGATTCTCGGAGACATTACCTCTTTGGTTACGTTAGGCAATATCTATAGTGGGAACAGCCCTAGATACAGCTTTGTCGAACCAGACCTGATAAAAGCAAAGGCATACTTTGAACTTTACTTAGAAAATGCCGGACAGGACAGGCTAGCCAGCGTTTATCGACAAGCAGAAACGAACTATAAAGAGACAGTGGATAAAATTGCAGACGTTCAACTTCCTCATTCTGAGGCATTGAAAGATGAAGCGTCCGAAGTCCCGTACTTCTACCACTATGACTATCTTTGGAGTAGTTATTAATTAATAAATTATTAACTATGGATATCATCCGGTAATTTTAATCATAGCTAATATATGTTCATTTGTGTGAATTATATAAGTACGCCGTACTACATTGTTTAAATTATTGGTTGTGATCTTAATTCAAGGGAATATGTCTTTTTTTGATGAGATTGTTCGCTTGAGTAGCTGTATAGAAACATAGAATTATATTTGATAGTAATGTTATTTAACCTATATCTTCGCGGGTAATGGGTAGGTGACTTTATTGTCAATATAAACACCGTCCCATTTAAATTTACTATCGGAGAACTTTGATTATGTCTAAGGAAGGAAGCGTTGCTCCTAAAGAGCGGATTAATATTAAGTATATTCCTGCTACCGGCGATGCTCAGGCTGAAGTTGAACTTCCACTAAAAACATTGGTGGTGGGTGACTTTAAAGGCCACACCGAAGAAACCCCTGTCGAAGAGCGTAGTACCGTTTCAGTTGATAAGAACAACTTTGAATCCGTGATGCGTGAAAGTGAGTTGAGTCTGTCGACTTCAGTGAAAAGCAAACTTACTGAAGATGAAAATGCAGAGTTACCTATTGAGTTGCGTTTTAACTCTTTATCTGACTTTGCGCCGGATTCAGTTGCGGATCAGGTTCCAGAACTTAAGAAGCTGATTGAACTTCGAGAAGCTTTGGTGGCGTTAAAAGGCCCACTTGGCAATATTCCGGCTTTCCGCGATCGCCTGCAAGAGTTGCTGCACTCGCAAGATTCTCGCGACAAGCTTCTACAAGAGCTAAATCTCGTCAGTGAAGACGCTAAATAGAACAAAATACTGACCAATAACATTCGTCATTTAATGGATTAGGGAATACCTGATGTCTACAGAAACGGTACTTGAAAGACCCCAGCTGGCTGAAGGCGGCTTACTGGATGAAATCATGGCGCAGACGAAAATTGCGCCAAGTGAAGATGGCTACGATATTGCAAAGAAAGGCGTAGCAGCTTTCATCGAAAACTTAATTGGTTCTGAACAAGCTGAAGAAGCAGTAAACAAGTCTCTAGTTGACCAAATGCTGGTAGAGCTAGATAAAAAGATCAGTGCGCAGATGGATGAAATTCTGCACGATAGCAAGTTCCAACAAATGGAATCTTCTTGGCGTGGTCTTAAGCTGCTTGTTGACCGCACTGATTTTGGTGAAAACAACAAGATTGACCTGCTACACGTGACCAAAGAAGAGCTACTTGAAGACTTTGAGTTTGCTCCAGAAACAACACAATCCGGTCTATATAAGCACGTCTACTCTTCAGGTTATGGCCAGTTTGGTGGCGAGCCTACAGGTGCAATTGTTGGTAACTTTGCATTTACGCCTTCAACGCCTGATATGAAGCTTCTTCAATACATGGGTGCACTAGGTGCTATGGCTCATGCTCCGTTTATTTCAAGCGTTGGACCTGAGTTCTTCGGCATTGATTCGTTTGAAGAGCTACCAAACATTAAAGATGTTAAATCTATCTTCGAAAGCCCTAAATACACTAAGTGGCGTTCACTACGTGAGTCTGAAGATGCACGTTACCTCGGTCTAACAGCACCACGCTTCCTTTTACGTGTACCTTACGACCCAACAGAAAACCCAATTAAATCATTTAACTACTCAGAGAGTGTTGCGGAGTCTCACGAACATTATTTGTGGGGTAATACTGCATTTGCGTTTGCTACACGTCTGACGGACAGCTTTGCGAAATACCGCTGGTGTCCAAACATCATTGGTCCTCAAAGCGGCGGCGCAGTTGAAGATTTGCCAGTGCATGTATTTGAGTCAATGGGTGCACTGCAAGCTAAGATCCCAACGGAAGTGTTAATCACTGACCGTAAAGAGTTTGAATTAGCTGAAGAAGGCTTTATTGCATTGACGATGCGTAAAGGCAGCGATAATGCAGCGTTCTTCTCTGCAAACTCTATCCAGAAGCCAAAGATCTTCCCTAACACTAAAGAAGGTAAAGAAGCCGAGACCAACTACAAGCTTGGTACTCAGTTGCCTTACATGATGATCATCAACCGCTTAGCTCACTACATTAAAGTTCTACAGCGTGAGCAAATTGGTTCTTGGAAAGAGCGTCAGGATCTAGAGCGAGAGCTAAATACCTGGATTAAACAGTACGTGGCTGATCAGGAGAACCCGCCGGCAGACGTACGTAGTCGTCGCCCACTTCGCGCTGCGAAGATTGAAGTTGCTGACGTTGAAGGAAACCCAGGTTGGTACCAGGTTTCGCTTTCTGTACGTCCTCACTTCAAGTACATGGGTGCGAACTTCGAGCTGTCTCTGGTTGGTCGTTTAGATCAGGCTTAATTGATATGACGTACTTTGCACCAGAAGAAAGTACGTTTGGTGTTGGCTTCTTTGAACGCTTAGAAGCCAACTCTGAAAACGTCTCTTTAACTCAAGGGCCAGATCCCAGTGATGTGCTGAGGTCTATTAAGCTCAACGTATCCAGGATTCTTAACACTCGCGTTGGAGGCGCTCAAAGTTCGCGGGAATTAGGTCTGATCGATTTTAACGACGCGACTTTAGATACCCTCGATCTTTCTCTTAAGGTCAACCTTGCTATACAGGATTGTCTAAACAACTTTGAGCCAAGGCTAAAGAACGTAGAAGTTGTTTCTCAAACCGATAGCTATAGCCCTCTGTCGTTGCAATTCAAAATTACAGCGCAGATCAACAGTGAAGCGATTCATGATCGTGTTCAGTTTAGTTTGCTACTAGATCAAAACAGAAAATATCGAGTGATTTAGGGATTATGACTCAAGATAAGTACTTCAGAGAGGAACTGGCTTTTTTACGAGAGCAAGGGCAAGAATTTACCGAAATTCACCCGCAGCTTTCTCGCTTTCTTCACGGCAGAACGATGGACCCTGATGTGGAGCGTCTATTAGAGGGCTTTGCTTTTCTGACCGCGAGACTAAGAGAGAAAGTAGAGGATGAGTTCCCTGAACTGACTCACTCGATGATCAATATGTTGTGGCCGAACTATCTGAGGCCTATTCCGAGTATGAGTATTCTAGCCTTCACTCCAGACAAAAGCGTAAGTGAAAAACAGGTCATTGCTAAGGGTACGAAAGTAGATAGTAAACCTGTGTTTGGAACCAAATGCCACTTCCAAACCTGTCGTGAAGTAAAACTGTATCCACTGGGTCTCAATGACGTAAAAGCACAGCACACTCGTGAAGCGACCACCATTGATCTAGCATTAGAGCTGCAGGGCGATATTAACGTAGGTAGTTCATTACTCGATAGTCTCCGTTTCTATCTCGGAGGAGACAAATACAGTTCTCAAATGCTTTATCTATGGCTAAATCATTATCTCGATAAGGTCAGCATTGATGTGAATGGTACCGAGTTCCCACTCGCTCCAGGTAATTTCAAAACAGTAGGCTTTGATAGTGAAGATGCTTTGTTGCCATATCCGACCAACGTTTACGAAGGTTACCGGATATTACAGGAGTACCTGTCTTTTTCTGAGGCATTCCATTTCTTTGACTTAACCGGTCTGGATAAAGCGATCCCAAAAAGCGTGACAGGGCAGTTCACTCTTAAACTTCATTTTGCCAAGACGCTTCCTGTCGACGTAAGAGTAACGAAAGAGAATTTCCAGCTTTACTGCACTCCGATCATTAATCTGTTTGAACACGATGCGGACCCTATCTCCCTTACTGGTCGCCAGTCGGAATATCGGGTTTTACCTTCGAGCCGTAAGCCTTCTCACTATGAAGTGTTCAACATTGAAAGTGTTTCTGGATGGCAAGATACCACCTCAAAAGGAAAACGAATCCGCGGTACTAAGCGTGTTTACTCCTCATTCGAGAGCTTCCAGCATGAAGTGGAAAGGGTGAGAAATAGAACCGCTCTTTATTATCGTGCACGAGTGAAAGAGAGTATTCGTGGTGATGGATTCGAGACATTTATCTCTTTTGTTCGTAGCGATGAAACAACATCTTTTGATGTCGATGAAGCGGTCTCAATTAAGTTGAACTGTACCAACCGACTGCTTCCACTAGAGTTGGGCGTCGGAGACATTTGCGAGCCAACGGATACATCGCCACCGTTTGCGACGTTTGCCAATATTTCCGTGCCTTCACAATCGCTACGTCCTGTTTTAGATGGCAGCTTACTGTGGACATTAATCTCTAACTTGTCACTGAACTACTTGTCGTTGCTATCAAAAGACGCCCTTAGCAGCGTATTGAGAGCTTACGATTTCAAAGCTTTGGTCGATAGGCAGGCAGAAAGAGTATCTAGACAGCGATTAGAAGCGATTCAAAAAATTGAGTCGAAACCGGTAGATAAGATTTTGCGAGGGTTACCAGTTCGTGGTCTTCAATCAACCCTGCAGATTAATCAGGCTGGCTTTGGTTCAGAAGGTGACTTGTTCCTGTTTGGCACAGTGTTAAGCCATTTCTTTGCCTTGTACGCAAGCATTAACTCATTCCATGAATTAAACGTGGTCAATGTCACCAATCAAGAGAGGTACACATGGGGTACTCAGGCAGGGATGCAACCACTGATTTAGTGGAATCAGCAGAGCAGCCTGAAGCGGTTGCACTGCCAAGTAAGGTCCATGAATACAATTTCTATCAGCTTGTTGAGTTGCTGCAAAAACTTAATGAGATGAACCCAGAAGACGATGAGTGGGAGCGCCAATGTAGGTTGGTGTTCAGTGCCAACACCAGCTTAGGTTTTTCTCCGTCGGATGTTAACCGTCTTGATCAGCTTGACGACGAGAGAATGGTAATGATGACCAATTTCTTTGGTTTGTCTGGCGCGCAGTCACCGCTTCCCGGGTACGTGGTAGAGCAATTGTTAAATGAAGAACCTGGTGGTTTCAAACAGCCATTTTTTGATTTCTTCAATAATCGATTGATCAACCTGGTTTATCGCATCTGGCGGAAATATCGCTACTTTGTGCGCTTCCAGCCGGATGCTCAAGATGACTTCTCAGCACAACTGCTTTCATTGGTCGGCTTAGGTTCACCAGACCTGAGAGGGGATACACCAATTAACTGGTGCAAGATGCTGGCTTATTCCGGAACCCTTGCTGGACGCAGTCGCTCTCCTCAAGTGGTGTCGGGGATCATTGCCCACTGTTTTGATCTCGAAGAAGTGGAAATCAGACAATGGACAAGACGTACGGTAAGAATTGACCCTTCGCAGCAAACTCGTGTGGGAGAGGCAAACTCTCAGCTCGGTGTGACCTCAATGGTGGGAGAGTCAGTCGTTGACTGTAATGGTAAGTTCACTATTTGTATCAGGCAGTTATCGAGAAGCAAGTTCTCTGATTTTTTACCTTCAGGTCAAGAGTTCGACCCTCTGTGTAAATTGGTCGAGCTAATTTTACGTGAGCAAATGGCTTATGACCTAGAGCTCACGATGGACGATAACGAAGCGCCGGATTTTGTTTTAGGCAGTTCTGCGGATATTGCGCTCGGCTGGACTTCGTTCCTTGGAACCAACGAAAAAGATAAAAGCGTACTCATTCAGGTAAGGCAGTAAACATGGAAACTACTGAAATACTCAAATTAAACCTTTTAGTTATTAATGCTCAGAAGCTTGAGTCGGGCTTGTCTGCGCTAATGGATTGGGACCAAAACGGAGGCCTGATCGGTTCGTCATCTGCATCTAAATGGGTGCTTAAAGACGCGAATGGTCATGTTCATCCGCAGCATTGTGAAATCGTTATGTTCGATGGCGCATTCTGCCTGAGAGATTTATGTGGCGAGACCTATATCAATGGTACTGAAATGCCGATCGGTAAAGGTTCGCTGGCGAAATTGGTCCACAAAGATCAAATTCAGATAGGTCCCTACAAAGTACGTGTTGCTTTGGGAGATTTAGAGGATGAAAGCAGTGCTGGCTCCTTAACAAGCTTGTTCGAAACAACCACTGACGACCTGCTTTCGGATGACACGCTGGATATCGCTGAAGACGAGAAAAAACAACAAGTTGAAAATGCAGATCCACTCGCCGCATTGGATGAGCTGATGACGACTAATGAAGAAGAGTCTTTGATTGATGGCGAAATTGTTGATGCATCAGAGGAACTTGATACGCAAAGACTTGTTCCCGAAGACGATCTGACTCTAAGAGATCCTAACTTCACGGTGCAAGCTGACAGCGACAATGAGATTTCATCTTCGATGTCGCTGAAAAGAATTCTTAGCTTTGGGTTTGGCGGCAAAAAGCAGTCTAAGCAGCAAAGTTCGACAACAGAACAACCAAGATTCAAATCAGACCGAGCATCACAGCTTGAGTCTCAACTAACAACTACTAACAACGATTCAGAGGGCTTTCAAATGGATGAGCAAACACTAGATTTGCTAGAGGAAGAAGTAGCAAAAAGTATTCAACCTGAGCAGACAGCAGTGAAAAGCCCTGCGATGACTGGTGGCCACTTGCTAACGGGGCCAATGCTTAATGGGCTAGGTGCAAATTTAAATCATACCGACGACATCGAGCGTATGCACATGCTGTCTCAGGAGATGGGTGAATCGTTACAAGCGTGTATTCAAGGTATTTTGGATCTTCACCAACAAGTGAGTGAAGGACGTTTCGGTACGTTAAACAGAAACCTACAACCTATTGAAGATAACCCACTGCGTCTGGGTTTGTCATACCAAGAGACAATTCGAACTCTATATGACTCAGAGAAGAGTGCGGTGCACCTTTCGGCTCCAGCAGCCATTGAAGAGAGCCTAAAAAACGTTCAGGCGCACAACGAAGCGATGCAACATGCGACCGGAGAAGCGTTAACGCAGATCCTGGGTGCATTTTCTCCACAAGTCTTGCTGCGTCGATTCCAAAACTACAAGCGTTCACATCAGGATGTTGCTCAAAACAATGATGAGTGGGCGTGGAAGATGTACTGCAACTACTACCAGGAACTCACTTCACATCGCCAGCAAGGATTTGAAAAGCTGTTCTGGGAGATCTTTGAGCAGGCTTACGACAAGAAAATCCGTGAGAAACAGCTGGAGTTTTAAACGTGAGAAATTTGCTATGGATATGCGTTTTCTCGATGTTTCTCATTGGCTGTAGTAGTGAACCGCCACCTTATGATCCCACTCAATTGCCGACCAAAGTTACTTTTAGCATTGTCGCGCAAGATGAAGTTAACCCGAGCATTTTGGGGCAGGCTTCTCCGGTGGAGATACAAGTATTTGAACTGGTGGATGACTCGATGTTCATGTCATCTAGCTATGACCAGATGGAAGAAGACTATGAGAAAGCGCTGAAAAGTAACTTTGTTAAAAGTTACGACTACGTTTTGATCCCCGGCCAGTTCAAATTCGTCAACGAAATCGAAGTTGATGAAGAGACTAACTATATCGGGGTTATGGCGAAGTTTTCTGATATCGAACTGAGTGAATGGAAGAAGGCCGTCAAAGTATTAAATAAAGGCCGAGAGTATCACTTGCTGATGCTTCTTAGTGAATACGACGTCAAGTTGGAAAAGGTGGAATAGAGAAGATGTTTTCACGAAATCGTGTTATTTGGAATGAGGGTTTGTTCATCAAGCCACAACATTTCCAGCAACAGCAGCGCTACACGGAATACTACATCGACGAACGTTTGAGTTCTGTTAGCCGATATTTGTATGGCGTATCGGAGTTTTCTCTTAATCCCGAGTATCTATCGTTTGGTCGTATCGCGATTGAGCGAGCTGTTGGCATCATGCCTGACGGAACGGCTTTCCGTATTCCGCAAGAAGATACTCTGCCAGATGCGTTAGAAATCGACGACGCTTCATTGGCTAACCAGTTGGTTTATATTGCGATTCCTTTACGTAGTGAGTCGCTGATGGAAATCAACTGGCCAGATGCGCAAGGAACCGGACGCTATGAAAGCCGTCGCCTTGAGGTTCGAGATGTTCATACCGTGCAAGGAGACATGACAACCATCGACGTTTCGCCAATGCGAATCCAGCTGATGTTAGAAAAAGAAGACCGAAGCGCTTATGCCTCTATGGCTGTGGGCCGCATATTAGAGAAGCGACCTGATGGCAGTGTGGTCATGGATCCTGACTTTATTCCTTGCCACCTTAACGTAGTTGGCAATCTGGCATTGCACCGTTTTGTTAACGAGATATCTGGCTTAATGCGTGAGCGAGCGAAGAACATTGCTCAGCGTATCAGCTCCCCATCTCAAGGTGGTGTAGCGGATGTGTCTGACTTTATGCTTTTGCAGGCGTTAAACCGCCTACAGCCTCAGATACAACACCTGGCTGAGCTGAGAAGCCTCCATCCTGAGCGTCTGTTTGAATGTCTCTCCACGATTGCTGGTGAGCTGGCTACCTTTACTGACGAAAGCCGTTTGCCGCCGAAGTCCATTAGCTACAACCATGATATGCCAACCGAATCCTTCTGGCCTCTGATTCGCAATCTGCGTCAATCGCTCAGTGTGGTACTGGAGCCAAGAGCTGTTGCTATTCAACTAGACAAGCGTAAGTACGGCTTAATGGTTGCAGCGATTCAGGATCCTCAGCTAATGGATACCGCTGATTTCATTATTGCGGTTAAAGCTCGTATGCCTATGGATGAACTGCGTCGTCAGTTTACTCAACAAACCAAAGTCTCTTCGGTTGAAAAAATACGTGAGCTTATTTCTCTGCAGTTGCCGGGTATTCCACTAGTGGTATTGCCGGTAGCTCCACGACAACTGCCATACCACGCAGGTTACACCTATTACCAACTTGATAAGTCGAGCAGTGAGTGGGAGATGCTAACGCATTCTAGTGGTTTCGCTTTCCACGTGGCAGCTGCGTTTGAAGAGCTTGACCTGCAGTTCTGGGCAATTAGGAGTTAATCGATGGATGTGAATAAGAAAGAGGGTAAGTTCAGCAACTTACTGTTCGATGATGTCGAAAAAATTAACCAGGACCAAGATTACTGGTTTCAACTCAGAGGGAGTTTATCAAACCCTCTGATTGATGCAGCGACACCACTTCTGGGCTTATCCCTGCGAGTGCGACAGTTATCTGAATGCGAAAATATCGAAGCTATTTACACGCAGACCATTGAAGAAATCAAGACAATCGAAATTGAGCTGACTGAGCAAGGCTTTGAACACGCGGTCTTGATGGCTTACCGCTACATCTTGTGTACTTTCCTTGACGAAGCAGTGATGGGAACCGAATGGGGCTCTTCGACCGTATGGGCCGAACACTCCATGCTGTCACGCTTTCACAATGAAACCTGGGGCGGCGAGAAGGTGTTTACCATTCTCAAGAGACTTGAAGCTGAGCCTCAGCAATATAAGCCGCTGCTTGAATTTATCTATCAATGTTTGGTGTTAGGTTTCGAAGGTAAGTACCGAGTGATTGAGTCAGGAAAGCTGGAGCGAGAGAAAGTCATCGCTCAGCTACACAAACTGATCAATCAGGGGCAGGAGGTGGATATCTCTCACCTGACCAGCGCGACCGAACACGTCGTGCGTTCAAAGTACAAGCTAAGTAAACAAATCCCACTGTGGTCGATTTTCGCGGGTTTCATAATACTTTGGGGGGGAACCTTCCTTGGTTATAGCTACCTGCTACACGTCAAAACCAGTGACGTAATCGAACAATTAAAACAAATCTTATAACTAGAATAATTAAAGGCTAGGTGATTGCCGTGATACGTATTGAACTACCGACACTAATTTCGAAATTAAATCAACAGAGCAAGCTTGCCCTAGAACAAGCAGCGACCGTTTGTATTGAACGCCAACACAGTGAGATTACATTTGAACACTACCTTGAGGTTCTTTTAGACAATCCACTTTCAGATATTCGCGTGATACTTAAACAGTCTGATTTAGCGGTTGATGATGTTAAACAAGCTATATCCAGCAGTTTTGTACGCGACCAGTATTTAGATAGCTACCCAGCGTTTTCCCCGTTACTTGTCGAGCTACTTCAAGAAGCCTGGTTACTTTCCACTACGGACTTGAACCAGACAGAGCTTCGTTCGGGTGCGATCTTACTGGCAGCGTTAACTCGTGCAGATCGTTACATGGATCAGAAGCTGGTTCGCTTATTGGATGTGGTTAATCGTGAAAGTTTGAAAAAGCACTTTGATGTGATTTTGTCAGACTCTTCAGAAACGCAAGTTGCAGAACAACCAAAAGGCGCTGTTGCTCAAAACACAGATACGTCTGTTCTGGAGAAATACTGCACTAACGTAACAGAGCAAGCACGCCAAAATGAGCTTGATCCGGTTCTGTGCCGCGAAAGTGAAATCAACTTGATGATTGATATTCTCTGCCGTCGCCGCAAAAACAACCCAATAGTCGTTGGTGATGCAGGTGTTGGTAAGAGCGCTATGATTGAAGGTTTAGCACTTCGTGTCGTTGCAGGCTCGGTACCGCTGCCACTGCAAGGTGTTGAACTATATTCTTTAGACTTAGGTTTACTTCAGGCTGGAGCATCAGTAAAAGGTGAATTTGAGAAGCGCCTTAAAGGCGTGATTGATGCTATTAAGCATTCTCCTAAGCCTATCATTCTATTTATCGATGAAGCGCATACCCTGATTGGTGCTGGCAACCAAGAGGGTGGTGGTGATGCAGCGAACCTGCTTAAACCTGCTCTGGCTCGTGGTGAACTATCAACCATTGCTGCTACAACATGGAAAGAGTACAAGAAGTACTTTGAGAAAGATCCTGCACTAACTCGTCGTTTCCAACTGGTTAAGCTGGATGAACCAAGTGTAGAACAAGCGGTAGACATTCTGCGTGGACTGAACTCGGTTTACGAGAAAACCCATGATGTGCTTATTACTGACGATGCTCTGAAAGCGGCCGCCGAGCTATCAGCACGTTACATTTCAGGCAGACAACTGCCGGATAAAGCAATTGATGTTCTCGATACAGCGTGTGCGCGTATTGCTATCAACCTCACTGCGCCGCCAAAGCGTCTGGCATTTATCGAAACGGCTTGTCATCAACGTCAGCTTGAAATTGATATGCTTGAACGTGCCCAGCTACTGGGTAAAGACGTTAATCAGCAAAGACTTGACGAGCTCAAAACAGAAGAAGCTGCTGACGAGCAAGAACGCGACCGCCTGACAGAGCAGTGGCAACAGCAAAAGCAGTTAGTTGAAGCGATTATTGAACTTAGAGCTGCTCTGAATGAAGTCAATGATGATGAAGAGCCTCTTAGCGATGAACAGCGCGATGACATCCTTGCGCAAATCCGCGTTAAGTATCAAGAGTTAGAGTCTATCCCTCATGATGGTCGTTTGATTTATCCTCAAGTTGATGCTCAGCAAGTCGCTGAGGTGATTGCTGACTGGACTGGTGTACCTGTCGATCAGATGAACAGCGATGAGCTGCACAAGATCACCCACCTTACCTCTATTCTTGGCCAAAAAATTAAAGGTCAGGATGTGGCGATCAAACGTGTGCATAAACATCTTCTGACGGCGCGTGCAGATCTACGTCGACCAGGTCGTCCGAAAGGTGCTTTCCTACTTGTGGGACCAAGTGGTGTAGGTAAAACAGAGACGGTTGTTCAACTTGCTGAAAGCCTATATGGCGGTAAACAGTTCCTGACGACAATTAATATGTCCGAGTATCAGGAGAAGCATACTGTATCGCGTCTGATTGGTTCTCCTCCAGGCTATGTCGGTTACGGCGAGGGTGGTGTTCTGACTGAAGCTATTCGTAAGATGCCATACTCTGTTGTTCTGCTTGATGAAGTGGAAAAAGCGCACCCAGAAGTACTTAACCTGTTTTACCAGGCGTTTGATAAAGGTGAACTTGCCGATGGCGAAGGTCGCCTGATTGACTGCCAAAACATTGTGTTCTTCCTGACGTCTAATCTAGGTTTCCAAACGATTGTTGATCACGCTGACAAGTTAGAGCAGCTTGATGACGCACTTTACCCTGAGTTGGCTGCATTCTTTAAGCCAGCCTTGCTTGCTCGTATGGAAGTGGTGCCTTACATGCCACTTAGCCCAGAAGTACTGGAACAAATTGTTCGCGGTAAGCTAGTTCGTCTGGAAAATCTGTTTAGTGAACGCTATGACGCAGAAGTCGTTATCGAAGATTCATTGATTGATGAGATCTTGTCTCGTGCAACACGATCTGAAAATGGCGCGCGTATGCTAGAAGCGATTATCGAAGGTCAATTGCTTCCACCAATCTCACTCGCTTTACTCAACAAGCTTTCAGAGCAAAAACCGGTTACGCGAATCTACTTAGCGGCACAAGATGGCGAGTTTATCGGTGAGGTTGAGTAGTGATGTCTAAGTGGCTAGAACTAGTGACAGAGCTTATCGGAATCCGGACTAAACATGAGCTGACAGCAAAGTTTACCCAGACTCTGAGTGTTGAACTCGGTTTATCAAAATGCTTGCTTCTAATGCCAACAACAGATGGTCGTCGACTTGTGCCACATGACGCTCAAGTCGATGCATCGTGGGCTGTGAATGACATGAATAACCCATTTGCACAGGTGCTTCAAACTGCCAATCAGATGTCACTTTCAGCTGATGAACTTCTGTTTTGGAAATCAGACAGAGCGTTCGCTGAGTTGGTCTCTGATGTTGGGATGTTTGAACGTGTCTTCATTTGCCCTTTACCCCTGCGTTCCAATCAGGTTCAACTCGTCCTATTTATTCAGGGTGATCAAAAAGCCATTACCAAAGCTCTTAATAGTGATGATGGTATTAAGTTTATTGACATATTCACTAAGCAGTGGAACCTGCTTGAAGAAATGGAGCGCGAGCAGCGAGATATTCAAACTCTTAGCGAGTCTTTGAGCGATATACAAAGAGACACCAAGCGCAGGGAGCTGGCAGATAAACTCTCTCACTCTTTGATTGGTCAAAGCCCTGTTATGCAGAAGCTGCGCCAGCAGATAGTCAGTGCGGCGGAGTCTCAGCTGTCGGTTATGGTGCAAGGAGATACCGGTACGGGTAAAGAGCTGGTTGCTCAGGCTATTCACCAGATCTCAAGTCGTAGCTCCCAACCTCTGGTAGCCATCAATTGTGCCGCTATTCCAGAAAACTTGCTTGAAAGCGAACTGTTTGGTTACTGCAAAGGGGCTTTCTCTGGCGCAGAAGCCGATAGAGAAGGACTGATTTCACAGGCTAATGGCGGAACGCTTTTCCTCGATGAAATCGGTGATATGCCACTAGCCCTACAGGCTAAGCTGTTGCGCGTGCTTGAAACGAAGAAGTTCAGACCTATCGGTGGCAAGAAAGAGCTTAGCTCTGACTTTCGTCTGGTTTCTGCAACCCATGTCAACCTACTTGCTCAGGTAAGAAACAAACAGTTTCGACAAGATCTTTATTACCGCTTGTATCAGTATCCTTTGACTCTGCCAAAACTGTCAGAGCGTTTGGAAGACATCGATCTTTTAAGCCAACACTTTATTGCTGAGTTCAACTCACAACACGGAACTGAGATTCGAGGCTTACATTACAAAGCGTTAGATTGCCTTAAAAAGTATTCATTTCCGGGCAATGTGCGTGAGTTGAAGCTGTTAGTCGAGTTTGGCTGTGCGCAATGTCGCAATGAGCTGGAAGTGAGTGAAGGCAGTCTGGCTAATCGTATTGCGTGCATCGATTTCGAGTTACAAAGTGCTGAACAGTCTGATACTTCGTCCGAGCTTACTCAGGAAAGTGATCTTGCTGACAACCCTTACCCTGAGATGCAAGGAGACTTCTCTGCCATCACTGATCTGAAACAAGCGGTAAATGAATATGAAGAAAACATTATTCGTGAGCGCTTAACTCATTTCTCTGGGGATAGAGGCAAGGCGGCAGAAAGCTTAGGAATTCCTAAACGAACCCTTGCTTACAAGTGCCAGAAACTGGAGATCAAAGCAGAATGAATACTTTGAAATATCTTGTTTTATTAGCGGCCATGAGCGGTTTCACATTCTCAGCGAATGCCGCACAACAGTCAGACGACTCTCTAGTCATTAAAGGCCAGCAATGTTCCTTAATCTCTGAACGGTTGGAGCGCCTTAGTTGTTTTGATGCTGTTTTTCAGACACCAACCGCATCGAATCGCAGCACCATATCTGACGACAAACCGCAAGCCTGGCACACCGCTTTTGACACCGCAAATGGCAATGCGCCATTAAGTATTGTTGAGAACGGTAGTGACAAAGAAGGGGATGCATGGCTCACACTGACAGCTAATCATGCCGAAGGAGAATCTGCTCCGGTGCTAATGATGAGCTGTATCAATAAGATCAGCCGTATCGAGTTAGCGCTTCCTCAAGCGATTGAAGATGGTCGAATTCGAGTCTCTATCGCTGGTGGACCAAATCAGAGCTGGAGAAGTGATGATATTGGTGTGTTGTTCTCTTCGGCTAGAGGTCTTCCGGCAATCTCTATGATGAAGGTGATGTCGCGCCAAGCCAGACTTACTCTACGCTCAAATTCACAGGTAGTAGATGGGCTGCAGTTTGATACCACAGGTCTCAACCAAGCTTTAAAACCACTTAGAACAAGGTGTGGGTGGTAGTGATGGAATTGACTCAATATCGAACTAGCATAGTTAAACCCATCGCTGGCGAATCGCCGGTAGGAGAAAGGCTACTGGACGAGCCACTATTTGATTTTGTTGAAGACCAAATGATGAAAGTCGGCTCTCTTTCTCACGCCAGTGTTCAGTGGCAAGAGGTTGAGCACAGTGCCATTACTCTGCTTAATGAGAAGAGTAAAGATATCAAGTTACTGGTTTACTTACTCCAGTGTCTACATAACCAGCTGACACCAAGCCGCTTTATCACTTCGTTTGGCGTGATGAGCGACTTCATCGAGCACTACTGGAATGATTGTTTTCCAGCACCTGGTAAAAGAGGCAACTTACCGCGTAGAAAGTTTTTCAGCCAGATGTGTCAACGCTTTTCGATTGCAGTGGAAAAGTTCGACTTCGCCAGTCTGGACAGTCAGGACAGAGAAGAGTTGCAAGCAGTAGTCGAAGGTTGGCAGAAAACCATCGAAGCTAATGAACTCTCTTCGGATGTTGCCGATTCTGTTGCGCTTACCATCACCAACCAGCTTAAACGGGCACAAGAAAGAGAAAAGTTGCAGCAAACCGCGGCGCAGCCAGCATCGACTGATTCTTCGACAACGCAAGCCTCCGCTGCTCCAGCGTCTTCGTTATCCGTTGATAATTCGAGTGATAAAGCTGCGAAGCAAACCTTGCTTAAAGTGGCTGAATACCTTGCTGAGCAGGAGTCGGGCAGTGCATTAGCCATTCGAGTACGTCGCCATGCGTTGTGGGGGGCTATCACCGCATTACCCGATCATGACCACAACGGCAAAACTTTGCTGCGTGGTATGCAGATGGAGCGAGTGAAAGAGTATCAAGATCAGTTGCATCAACCGGATCTCGCTTTGTGGAGAAAGGTTGAACAGAGTTTGACCATTGCACCGTATTGGTTTGAAGGTCAGCTGATGAGTCACGATATTGCGAAGGCTCTAGGTCAAGAGAGCTGGTGTCAGGCCATCCGTGAAGAAACTCAGTCATTTATCCAACGCTACCCAAGCGTCGTTGAACTCAAGTTTAAAGATGGTTCGCCATTTTTGACTGACTTAGTACGTGATTGGTTAGCGAGTGGTGAGGTGGCTTCAACGGGCGGTAGTGTTTCAGGTAATTGGAATGAACAGCGAGAAGAAGCATTTAGTCTTGCCAAAGAGGGCGGGATTGCCGTGGCGATGTCGATGCTCAATGACGGTTTAGTCGCGGCAACAGAACCTCGTGACCGTTTTTACTGGCGTTTACTCAGTGCTGATCTCTTGAAGCACAATCACTTGGATGCCATGGCTAAAGAACAGTATCAAACCTTAAAGCAAGAAATTATGCAGACGAGCGTCACCGAGTGGGAGCCGTCTTTAATAGAACAACTAGAACGAAATACAGCGTTAGATTAAGCAAAGGGACTATCCATGTGGAAAAGTATCATCGGGCTTGTTAAGAAACTTAAGCCGGGCATAGCAGCGGCCCTTCCTATTTTGCTGTTTACTCTATTTATACTACTCAATGTCGCCATTTGGTGGGCAGGCCCTTGGTTGGAAATTCGAGGGACGAAACCTTTAGAATCCTTAATGGCTCGTGGCATGGCAAGCGCACTTTTTGTGTTGCTTTCGTTGTCAGCGTGGGGCATTTGGCAGTGGCGTAAATTGCAAGGCTTTAAGAGCCAGCAAAAACGTGAAGAACAGCTAAAGCTAGACCCAATTACAGCGTATGAAGAGCGTCAGGAAGTAGAGCTGAATGACGTAATGAAAGAGATGAAGCAAAGTCTCAATACGCGTAATTACCTTTATTCACTACCTTGGTATCTTGTTCTGGGTCTTGAGAACGCAGGCAAAACCAGCTTAATCAACCGTTCTGGACAGAACTTCGCACTCTCTTCAGTCATGCGTGCTTCTGGGCAGAAGAGTGAGAACCCGTACTCATTCGACTGGTGGATTGGTGACGAGTCAGTATTGATTGATCCCGATGGCGAGCTACTTACTCAGGGCAACCGTAATCAAGATAATGATGGTGAACTTGAGCGCCGCTTGTGGCTCAACTTTGTAAACTGGTTGGAGAAAACGCGCAGTAGACGACCGCTGAACGGTATTGTTCTCGCGCTTGATATCTCTCATCTGGCGACTTCGACAGCCTCCGAGCGTAAAGCTTATGCAAACCTGCTGCGAGCTCGTATTCGTGAGTTAATGGAAACTCTGGCAACGCGTTTACCCGTCTACATTACCCTGACGAAACTTGATTTGTTGTATGGCTTTGAACCTTTCTTTAAGCACTACTCAAAGTCACAGCGTGATGAGGTGTTAGGTTTTACCTTCTCATTAGAATCAGTCGATAACTTAGATCATTGGTTAGAAGAGTTCAGCAAAGACTATGGTCAGTTCGTATCAAAAATTAACGAGCTTTTCCCTCATGCTGTCGCTGAGCCGTTAGAGCAAGAAGAGCGTGATGCCATTTATAGTTTCACGCGCCAGATGTCGGGCTTGCAAGATATTCTCAAAGACTTTTTCCAGGACGCTTTATCGAGTGACCAGTTCTCGACCTCGGCGCTGGTTCGTGGTGCTTACTTTACGTCAGTGTATCAGCAGGGCGTTCCTAGTAATGCGTTTGGAGATTCTGCGTCTCGTCGATATGGGTTATCGCATGCAGTAAATAAAGCGCAAAATGCTAAGAACTCGACGGTGTACTTCACCCAACAGCTGTTCAGTAACATTATCTATCCTGAAGCTGGGTTAGCCTCGGATAACTTCCGGGTAGCGAAACACAAACGCCGTTTAATGGGCCTTTCATTTACCGCTTGTATGGTTGCAACTGTGCTACTGGTCGGTACCTGGCATCGTTATTACCTGACTAACGTTAACCAGTCGGATGCGGTATTAGCTAAAGTTAATGAATATAAAGCTCAGTACCCATCGAATCTGTCTCTGGCTTCCCAGAAAGACATACTTGAGCCGTTGAATAAAATTCGACAAGCGACGCTGGAGTTTGGTTTCTTCCGTGAAAAGCCGCGTTACATTTCTGATTTTGGTCTCTATCAAGGACACACTATCGGGCCAATGGTTGAAAGTACCTACCTTAACCTGCTGGAAAACCGCTTCTTGCCACTACTGATGGCAGATGTCGTGGTCGCTCTCAAACAGGCCGATAATGAAGAAGAGAAGCTAGCGGTTCTGCGTGTCTACCGCATGATGGTGGATAAGAGTGGTCGCTATAAAGATTATGTACTGGATTACTTTGGTAAATACTGGCAGAGCGCATTTGCCGGGCAAAAACAGGTTCAGGGTGAGCTGCTAGAACACTTAGATTACGCGATGCGTCATACCGACCTTGCTGGTGCAAGGGAGCAGGGTGATGCCTTCGCAGAACGAGTGATGAAACCATACGATCGCACCATTGCAAGTGTTCAGGCTGAGCTCAGCACCATGCCTAACGATCAGCGTGTTTACCGAAACCTTAAGCTAAATGCACAAACAGTATTAGGTCCTTCAATCAGTATTCGTAACTTAGTTGGTCCTATCTTTGACATTGTATTTGAAGAGCGTGTGGCGAACAGCAGTTTGTATATTCCACAAATGCTGACCAAAGAAGGCTTTGAAAACTACTTTATGCCGCGTTCAGAGTCAGTCTCAGAGCTTGCTCTCATCGATGGCTGGGTATTAGGCCAGTCGAAAACTGCGCAGTTTAGCGAAGCGGATAAACAGGTGCTACGAGAGAAGATTCGTAACCTGTATGTGGCAGATTACGTCAATACCTGGCGTGCCGCGCTGAATGATATCGACATGAAGTACTTCGGTGATATTAACGATGCGGTGATGGTGCTAGAGAACCTGACAGGAAACGTCGAGCCACTGCAACGTTTGCTAAGAACATTAGACAATAATACTCAGGTTATTGCAGGTTTAGACCCGGATAGTGACGCTGGTGAAGAGCTGCTGAAGAGTGCCAAGTATAGAGTGGCTTCAAGCATTCAGTCTCCATTTGCAGAGCTAAACTTAATGCTTAAACCGGTTGGAGATCAACCTGCGTATATCAATGAAGTGCTTGCGTCTGTCGATGAATTGAAAACGTATTTGAAAGCGATTCAGGAGTCGCCAGATGTTGGTATGGCAGCACTTGATGCAACTAAGGCGCGAGTTAAATTAGTCAGTGCCGATCCAATCTATACCTTGAAACGCATCTCTTCTGGTTTACCAAGACCACTAGATAGCATGGTTGCTAAGCTTGCCGATGAAAGTTGGTATGTCGTTAAACAAGAAGCGATCAGACACCTGGAAGTTCGCTGGTATGAAGATGTCTACAAGCCATACTACACCAAGCTCGCAAGCCGCTACCCGTTCAAGACTGATTCAACAAAGGATGTCGCACTGGAAGACTTTGAATCTTTCTTTGCACCGAAAGGAACGTTGGATAGCTTTTATACCAATCAGTTGAAAGTGTTTATTGAAGAGAACATCGCTGTCGACGAATACGACACTGCTCAATCTATCATTCGTCCTGAGGTACTGGCGCAGATTGAACAGGCACAGAGAATCCGTCAGGCATTCTTTAACCGTAAAGGCATCTTAGACGTCAATTTCTCGGTTGAGCCTCTTCAGCTAAGCGGTAATAAACGTCGAAGTGTGCTCAACGTTGATGGTCAGTATCTGACTTACAGCCATGGCCCGCGTGAAGGCGTTGAACTGATTTGGCCAAACACACTGCGTGATTCGGCGGTATCTAAGGTTACCCTGGTGCCAACCAAGTCAAACCTTTCACCGAGAAGCATCAACCTCAAAGGGCCTTGGGCATTCTTCCGCTTACTGGAAAAAGGTAACGTAATGTCAGCCAGCAAGACGTCGGTTGACTACCGATTTGTTGTTGATGGTGGCGATATGATTTACCGCATTAATGCAGAATCGGATGCTAACCCATTTACTGAGCGCCTGTTTAAGTCGTTCAAACTATCTAAGACTCTTTACTAAAACACCAAAGGAGCGAGGTATCTCGCTCCTTTCCATCAGGACGAAGTATCTATGTCCAATACAGTATTGCTTGACCAAGTTGTCTACCATATTACGTCTGATTCCGACTCAATCAGACATCTGGAGAGTTACCAAAAAGCCAGAGATGAAATCAACAGTCGCTTTAACCCCTTGTCTGGTGGTACCAATTGGCAAGAGGTGTATCAGGCTTGCCAACAGTTAGCTAAGGGACCAGGGGTTGATCTGCTGATGTGTAGCTATCTCACCATTGCCAAACTCAAAATTGAGGGGCTAGCGGGCTACGCCAACGGTCTTGAGCTATTAATGCAATGTTTGAGCTTATTAGCTAAGCCTGACTCAAAATCGGCCAAAATGCGTAAAGAGGTCTTGGATTGGGTGAATGGCAAGGCGATTCCTGAGTTGAAGACACTTAAACCTTCTCAAGAACAGCTGCGCGATCTTTATCGTAGTGAAAGACTGTGTGAAAGAATCCACCACTGGATGACACTGCAACAGCCGCAAGTTGAAGTCGATTTTGAAGGGGTTGGATTTGTTCTGTTTGAACATATCGATCAGATCGAAACCCGCTATCATACCGCGATAAAGCGTCAGGAAAAGCAGCGTGAAAGTGACAATAGAGTTACCCGAAAACGCTACTTCTGGAGTTTGGCTGGTACCTTTTTCTCGACGTTCGCAGTAAGCGGAGTCAGTGTGTGGCTCTATTACAACCCGAGTGTGCTTAATCAGTATCAGTTCAAGCAATCGATAGAGGTGCCAGTACTCACGGCGAGTAACCTTGATAGCTACGTTGAACATACCAAACCCACTAAGTTAGCCGCGATTCAATCTGAACTGGTACCTATGTATCACTCTTCTATTGAAGAGAAAACTCAGGTCTCGATTGAGCAGCCTTACCTAAAGGCGATTGAGCAACTCGATATATTGCAGAAACTCTACACTGGGGATGAGCAGGTTAATCAAATCAGCCAGACCTTATATCAGGATCAGCAGTCTGCTCTTGAACAGGCGGACGAGTTTGTCGCTCGGTTCGGTGAAATTCGGACTAAGATGGCCAACATTGCCTTGCTAGCAAAGAAAAAGCGTTGGGCACAGGTTGCCAACGAAACCAAATCTTTGGAAGACTTTGCCGTTAGCTTATCGCCGATCTATGGCCGGGTTGGTTATGTAGAAAACTTGATTGACAACCAGCAGTACCAACAAGCGCAGCAAGAGTTTGAGGAGCTAAAAAGACGCCTCAATAACTTAAGTTGGAAAGTTGCTGAACTAAATCAGAAGCTTGAAGAGTAGAGTCTTCGCTTACCTGAACTCTAATCGGTTAACCCCTGGTGGAATTACTTGCACTTTGGACAAAGGATCTATATAAATTCGGCTTTCCTTTTCCACCATGATATTTGAACACCCGGGGTTACCACATGACGCAGTTTTGGCAGCAAAAAGCACTCGAAGAGATGACCGAAGACGAATGGGAATCGCTGTGTGATGGCTGCGGAAAGTGCTGCTTGCACAAATTGATGGATGAAGACACTGATGAGATCTACTACACCAATGTGGCCTGTAGTTGGTTAAACAGCAAAACCTGTTCGTGCAAAGACTACCCAAACCGTTTTACCTCTGGTGAAGAGTGCACCAAGCTCACGCGTGAAGATATCGATGATTTCACATGGCTACCGCACACCTGTGCTTACCGCTTACTAGCAGAAAAGCAGCCTCTACCTGAATGGCACCCATTAATTACTGGCTCTAAGTCTGCGATGCATGCAGCAGGAGAGAGTGTGCGTAATAAAGTCGTCTACGAGATCGATGTCGTGGATTGGGAAGACCACATTTTAAACCATCCTAACAGGGGCTAGGCGTAGCAAGGTGTATCAAGGCTTTGCTTGTGGTCGCTTCATCAATAATCATCAATATTTATCTATATTCTGAAAATTTGTGGACATAATGTGGACGTTTTAGTGTTCACATTAGCCACTTATTTGAGGTTCGCTAACGGGTTTTTCGTGACCACATCTTCGAGGTGATCGGGGGCTAGGTGAGCGTATCGCATGGTCTGTTTTATGTCACTGTGACCAAGGATTCGTTGCAGGGCGATAATGTTACCGCCGTTCATCATGTAGTAAGACGCAAAAGTATGGCGCAGAACGTGGGCAGCTTGCTGCTTTAGTCGTGGAACATTGCGCACGATAAATCGGTAAACCGTCGAATAGCCAATGTTAAACAATGGGCCTGAACCCTCTTTGTAAATCACATCATAAAGTTCTGGGCTGATCGGTACCGAGCGATTCTTTTTGCCTTTCGTCTGCGTAAACGTGACTTTGTACTTAGTGAGCTGTGCGCCAGTAAGTCGGGATGCTTCACGGAATCGCCCACCTGTTGCTAAACAAAGTTTGATGATCTTGTGCATGTCGTCGTGGAACTCGTGCGCTTCGGCATTGGCAATCAGTGTTTGCATTTCCTCAACGGTCAAAAACTCCATTTCCGTTTCATGTAGTTTGAATTGTCGAACAGACTGCAGAGGGTTTTCACCTTTCCATTCGCCCATTCGTTGCAGTTCAACAATCACCGCATTTAGCAAGTCTTGTTCGTTGTTGCAGGTGCGAAACGTTACCGCCACTTTTCGCCCGTTCAGGTCTGCAACTTCTCCGGCAATGCGTCGAGTTCGATAGTCAGTGAACATAGCTGGCGTGACTTTTTGATAAAGCGGATCGCCCATTGCCAAACCAATAACTTTTAATTTGTTATAGGTGTATTTTGAATGGGCTAATGACTGGCCGTGGCGTTCCTGCCATAAATCAATCATATCCAGTAGACTGCGAGTTTGACTTTTTTCACCTAACCACGGTTTGTCGTCTGTTTCTTTTAAAACAAACTTTTCATAAGCCATCGCTTCGCCCTTTGTAGCGAAGCGTTTCCTTATGCGCTTACCATTGCGACCATTTGGTCGGACATCGCAAAGCCATGGCTTTTTATTACCGTCTTCTACTTTGCGAACAGCCATTTATACGTCAGCCAACAGTTGTGCTTTCTTCTCTTCAAATTCTTGATCGGTCAAAATGCCAGCGTCTTTCAATTCAGCCAATTTTTTGATTTTGTCGATATTCGATTCAGAAGATGTAGAAGCTACAGAAACTGGTTTTTCGTCAGATGAGCATCTACCATTTTCTATTGCTTCTATTAGTCTGTCATTGTGTTCTTTGTTTACACATTTGAAAGCAAGGTCATCATGACTGGTGTGCATACGGATCGTGTGGTGACCAAGAGTAGATTTTCTTTCAATTGAAGTGATGCTCTTTAGAGGTATAGACTCAAGAACTTCACCAAAAAGCCCCTTTCTATAGAATGAAACTAACTTCTCAGTGACAATTAATGCGCCATTGTGTTGTGTGTTATCACCTTTACCCATCATTTCGCCAATGTAACCCTCTCCCCAAGCGATGATTGATTCATCTGCCTTTAGGTGGTTGCTGCGAAACTTGGTTACGTGTTTATTTTCTTTAGCCATAAAAGTTTACTCCTAGCCAGTTGCCAAACTTATTATTCTTTAATCATGCTCATGCTGATACGACCTAGAACATTGATATCTTCTTCTGCTGCTTCAATGGTCGAATTACCAAAGCTAATTGCTAGCTTTTTACCAGGTAATCTTTGTACTTGGTTTATCGAGTGAGCCCCATCGATTTCTATCAAATAACGTCCTGAGGTGGCGTGAGTTTCTTCTGTGTTGATAAAACTTCGTTGTCCGTCCGAATCTATAACAATGGTTTTGCTAGCTTTGAGCCCATAGCCATCAAGTGTCATTGAGTCGATAGAAAGTGAACCACGTTCCTCAAGTTGTCCATTTACGATTAGATTGATGGCAATAGAGTTAGCAGGTGTCTGCTCGTCATCGAATGGTTTACCTTCGCCAAGAGCGAGGTATTTTACCGAAGCACCGGATTTTAGGTGTTCCCTAACAATGAGCTCGAATCCAGTCCGATCATGATGATGCCAAGTCGAGAATGTAGAACTTGGTATGCCGTAGTAGTCACTCATAAGCTCATATGTCTTACAACCAGTCACTTCTTTTAGCTTTTGTGTGAATTCTCTCCCTTTCAAATACTCAAATGGAGGGACTTTTGCTTTTAGTCTGCTCATATAACAAGCCTGCTTTCACTTAAATGACAAACTAGACCTAAATTTGCTTTAAATGAGATCTAAAAATAATTTCTTATTTTAAAATCTTGCAAATGAAAGAATTTGATCGCAAGTTTATCTCATACGAAATGATGGTTAACCAATCTCACTCAATCACCATCAAATACACTCAAACAAGTAGGATACCACTTATGGCAAGTATTCAAATAGCGGTTGACGCACCTTTTTGCACTAAAAAAGAGTTTCTGCGTCGCACTGGTTGGTCGTCATCTTCACTTGACCGCGCAATTACTGCTGGCGAAATCCCTATCTTAGAAAAAAAAGGCAGAAGCGGCAGCGTTCTAATCAACTTGGTAAAGCTTTATCAACGTGCTGCGGAGCAACAAGTATGAGCTTCGCTATCCCACCTAAAACCAAACTCACCCAGCAAGATGCAATGAGTGAGTCTTGGGAAGATAAATACCCGAACAAATGCCCAGTATGGCTAGAAGTAATTGGCTGGGCTTTCGTTTTCGTACCGTTCTTCTTCAATTGAGTATTAGTTATGGACGCAAATAACTCAATGTGCGTATTACGTGAACGCAAACAACAAGCTTTTGATGCGGCTTGCTGTGA
>ENA-OWNT01001053-OWNT01001053.1-seawater-metagenome-genome-assembly--contig:-NODE-1053-length-41647-cov-4.659249_pt1 | contig 41647 bp, 28 predicted proteins | sample MGYA00238136_ERZ651165 | MGnify/ENA primary metagenome ERZ651165 (study PRJEB26861, sample SAMN08777766) | seawater metagenome | isolation source: coastal seawater | place: USA: Florida | collected...
GAACGACGAACGACGAACGACGAACGACGAACGACGAACGACGAACGACGAACGACGAACGACAAACGACAAACGACGAACGACGAACGACGAACGACGAACAACGAACGACGGACAACGAAGGACGAAGGACGAAGGACGGCGACGACCGGTGAGGATGTTGGTATTCAACAAGGAGCCTCTCGAAAGTCGATTAGAAACAAGGATGCGTGTTGGAGGCACCACTAGCAGCGTATGATGACGATGACGGCGACGACAACGACGAGAACGCCGACGACGGTGGTGGGCAAGGGAGCAAGTAGTACTCAATTGAGAAAAGGGCTGCTCGAGGTGATTCGAAGTTGGAGTGAAGGCGACGTTGAAGTGAAGACGGCGAGGCGCTGCTGTCGACGGGCAAGTGCCAAATATTTTCCGTCTAGCTGCCCGAAAAGAGCGTCACTTTCCAGCAGTCTTTCTTCCTAGTACTAGTGAGTACTCACTCATCGCGACCATTGAAAATGGCAAACACCACCTCTTGGATTGAGGCAGAGGTACTCGAAACTTGGTTGTCCCCACGACCTTGTCGCGAAGGCGTCCAACCATGTGGAGACTATCCGATTTCATTTTTTCTTGCGACGTCCATCGTGGCGTGCATAGATTTCAGAGTCGCCACTGCCAATACAAAAAATAGCTTACTCCTGTTCCTACTGAGTCTTCCAATCTGCTTTTATGGTTTTGGATTTTGCGGAGGTACGAACGCGAAGTTACTCTTGGGCAGGCATATTTCGGAGCTCATCCCAGCGACCTGGATGTTCGCTCCTTTTGCGCTGGTGTGGGTGCTTTTTGCGCAACTCCTGAACATCAAGTCAATTCAGCGATTTGATCGCAGTATTTCTCTCTCGGGGATTTTGAAATTTTTGGCAGCGTACGATGTTGGCTTCACAATGTTCCACTTTGTCGATGCCGCCATGGCCGCCCAACACAGCTCCGCAACTTGCTTCATTGTGGGTGTTGCGGTTGGATGCAGCGGCTATGTTTGGCGGGAGTTGCTTATCAACCCTTCTGGGGCCTTTAATTTGAATCAACGCTTCAAAAATCTTTGGGGCAGGGTCCTGTTGAATGGGATCTTCAGCTTTGGTTGCATGATTACTCAGCCTGCGCATGGAGAACAGTTCCTTGCTTTGATGGTCGCGTATTCCATCTTGCACTCATTCACCGACAGCTCCGGGACTTTGCTTTGTCGTCACGTCGAAACCCTCTTGTCAAATTGGATTCATTGAGCGCTTTCGTTCACTGCAAATCCAAACCGCTTGTTTGCATGGGGCTTGTTCAAGTTCATTGGTCTCAACACCGTCGGCTGAGTGTGGGATAGTCCATAACCGGAAGTTCCATCTGGATCAAGTCGGGTGAAATGGTGCCACTCACACGCTTGACAACACCATCACTGTTGACGCGTTTTCAGACTAATTGGAGTACACTGCGTGCAACAATGGATCTTTGAGGCACGACCCAACACAACATGCTGTCATTCCCTAAGTGTGATGTGGTGCGACCCTCACTGACGTGCAGTCTTGTGTCATTTTTTGTGGACGCGCGATCTGAAGCTGACCTCACGTCGCTATGGTCCTGTGCTCGAGTCCCTGCGATGCTCCGCCAGATAGCGAAAGACCACGAGAACAACGAGAACAACGACGACGATTTCCACAACTATCAATGGTATGCCATAATTGTAAACGTCTATCAACTCCTCCGCGAGAACTTTTTCCACACCACTGCTTCGTCATTCGTCATGACTTCATAAAAATGCATGCAACATTATACTTACTTGCTTGTTGTGGCATGCTTTATCCCTCATACTCAGTGTACCTAAAGTACGACATGGAGCGTTCCATGCATTGTCGTTTGTTCTCCCCACAAATGGGTTTTAAATCAATTCATTGTAATATTCAGGTATTGGTAGAACCGTCGGTACTATCGTGACTCAACTACTCAACTTCGTTGTTGGCAGTTCGTCGTTCGTCGTTCGTTCGTCGTTCGTTCGAAGTTCGTTCGCAGATCGTTCGTTCGCCGTTCGTTCGTCAAAGTTCAAAGTTCGTTGGCTCGCAGTTCGAAGATCATTGGCCGTCGTTGTACGTTTGACCTGTTGTTGGCAACTTCCCTCGACTGGTACTTGGTTGTGGTGGGTGAACACAAGTTGTTGGTTTTATGTGTTTGTGGCGGGTTGGTTGCTGGGTCGTCGAAGAAGGTGCCAAACAGAAGAGGTTCGTGGGAGCAAGGTGGATGTGTGTGTGCATCGGCATTAGCCGGTCCACAAAATGTGGAGCTGCGTTCAAGAGACGCTCGGCACGCTGCCACTGGCACAAATTGATGCACATTCATTGTTGTACGTGAAAGTGAAGGTGTATCATTCAGCAATTGCGAAATGCGATAGGCATGATCGGATTTCACATGTATTGGCCGGGAGTGATCCGTACATTTATTTATTTTCAAGTTCTGTGCGACATCATAGATTCAAACGAAAACGGCGTGAGTGATGGCCGCCAGTCGCCACCGTTGATGATGCGCATTTTGTGATGCAGTGTGCCGAGCAACTAAAAGCTCGTTCACGTACGAGTAGAATATTCGGGCAGATGGTCGCTATTTGAGTATGTCACACGCGAGTACCATGCTGTCTTTGTTGTGCCTGCTGGTACTTTCCGCGGAGGCCTTCGCTCGTCATAGCCGCCGTGTCCTTGTGCCTCGAAAGAGTCAAGATTTCACATGCCAGCAGCACCAAAGCGACACCGAAGCAGGCGTGAATGTGATTCGCCGGAACTTTGCAACTCATGCTATCGAGTGTGTTGCCGATGACGCAGAGTCTTTGCACTGCAAGTGGTACGAGTCCGAACGTCACTGCAATGAGGCATTTCCGGAATGGAACTCCGCGGCGTTGCAGGACTTTATTGTGTCTTGTTTGGACCTACCAAACGAGAACTCTGCAGATCCAAATCATTGGTGCTTTTGGCGCCGAAAGTTTTGGGTTCCGCTAGAAGGTGCGCCATCTACACCCATGGAACACCATGCTGCCCCGACGCCAGCTAGCAGTAGCAACCTTCAAGATGATCACTCCAGTCGCTCCACTGCTAGCGGCGAAATTGAGATAGATGACGTGACGGACACGATTGCCGCGCCGTTAAAGATCGCAAGAGACGTCAAAATTGTTGCTTCCCCGAGTTCTCGGACTGCGTATGCACAGGTAAAGCGCAAAGGCCAAGTTCGTAGAAATTTCACGCGAGTATACCAGTCGAAGAACAAATTTTTCGTGGTGGATGTCGATGATAGCCAAGGCAACCTGAAATCCAAACGCGATAAAACGTGGAATGCTCGCATCATTCCGAGTGCTGCGGTTGCTCACGAGTTACACCTTTGGCCGGTACGTCAGCCGGATTGAGTGTGTTTCTGATTGCTTTTTATTTATGTCTTTAACCATTTGTGCCCGTACTTATTTTCCGGCGCTCTTCACGTAAAGGCAATTGCAAGTGCCGGAGTGCTCCCCGAAGGCCAAACAGCACGATTCCTGAAACCATTGACGGCAAAAGTGAAGCCTCTTCGCCAAACATTGTGTGATGCTCCAATTGCGGTTGCAGAAGATGTGCAAGTTCAATTTGTGTCTCGATATGGTAATCATTGCCGTGTCCAACATTACAATTGATCGTTCGACTCCTCAACTCGGCGCTGTGCACCTGTTTGTGTCAGGCCTAGCACCGGGTATCGAGGCAACGTTGACATTTCGCCTGTGGATTTGGAGCTTCGCCTTCATATTTGACGAAAGACCGGAGCACACTTTGTTCATGTCGAATTCACACAGCCAAAAGGGGTTGTCGATTGGCTTGATGTTGGGGTTTGGACGGCATCCGTATCGCCCATATCTCGTGACGTGGTCGCATGGCAGTGAAGTTGTTGGAGCTTTTGTCCCATTCGATCTCGACGAGCGCAGGTCTTATGAAATCCATGTCGCTGTCAAATTTGATGTTGCACAAGTCTTTATTGATCGAGTGCTACGTCTTGAGCTGGCTGTTGCCCCGGACCTCCACCAACGAGCTACGTTTGACGGCCCTCGATGTCCGCTGCAGCGCGATGGGCCACTGCATTATCGTACTGGAGTTACAATGTTTGGAAGTGCCAAACAGTTTGAAGCCGTCCCTGCGATCGTAGACACTATCTTGATGGTTGAAGGGTGGGTACCTAGCGTCGGTGAGGACGGCTTTCAAAGTACTGAGCCAACTGACCCAGGCAACCCTAGTCAGTCCAACGCGATGCCGCTTCCAGGAATTCTGACCCGAGTCGCCGATGTCCTTCAAGCACAAACAACCGCTCGTCACCTCAATGATTCACTGTTTGGAGGACGAGGCAATTTCTCAATGTTCGATTTGGGCGTCTGGTTGACAAGTGTGGGCAGCACAGAGCGCCTGTTCCCTCATGCAATGCCAACTGTGGAACACCTTCTCGAAGTCAGCGTGGCTATGCAGGAGGAAAAACGTTTGATGAAAGTAGAGAGTAACCGAAAATTGGTGTCAATGAAGCCAACTGAAGTAATAGCAGCTGCTATCAAACGCGATGGCGTACCACCTCGAGTGTCGAATACAACACCTTCAGGCAGCGGACAAACCGGTGATAATCGCGGCACTGCTGTTCGATGTCTTGACTTTCATCAAGGGTATTGGTCGTTTCAGTGGTGTCATGAAATGTTCGTCATTCAGTATCATACTTCACGCAATGGCGAACGTACAACAACTGCCTCGTCGATGTCTCTCGGAACTCACGTTCGCGAGTATGTGCACGGACAAGGTGATTCAATATCCGCCCCAGAGCGTGTAGTTGACAGTGATGGCGATGATACTGCAGATGCCGACTCCAAAATTCTTCATGCCGAGTACTTCGTCAACGGTAGTTTTTGTGAGAAAGCTGAACAGAATCGCACAGCCTTGGTCAGCTTTCAGTGTTGTGTTTCTCGGGAGAACACGCCGCCAGCAGCGATGCAAGGAAAGTTTACTAGCATGAGAATCCAGCACGTTCATGAACCATCCACATGCAATTACGACATCCGAATCTGCGTCCCAGATCTCTGCGACTGGATTTCCGCAAACCAACCGCTCGATACCCATCCATTAGCAGGCCGTGACGAGGCCACGCTGACAAATGAGAGCAATTCAACGTCAAATCCACACTCCGGCGAGCTCGATACCTCGCTTGCTGTGAGTGCATTTACAGCGAAGCTGAATCCCGAAGACAGCTTCACAGCACGAGTGTCCACGTTTCTGGAACAGTTCGAAAGTCCAAATGCTAAGTTGCGGATGCATCGTGCGCTCGAGAGGACTGATAACAATGCCGCTCAGCACTTCACTGGTGCATCAAGGTCGGACTTTTCGTACTCAGCACATCTATTGAGTGTATTGGCCAGCAATGCTTTGTCGTTGCCAACAAATGCATCGCCTGTTGTGGGGTTTCCTAAGCCTCCGTACAAAACAGCGGTTGAAGCTTGGGTGAGAGCAAGTCGACGCCTCAATTCTACCGTGGTTGATGAGGAGGCCGCATTGTTCACGACGCCGTCGGATGTGTCCAAAGAGGCTTCGTTGATTGCGCTTGCGCATGCACTTGCGAGGTTGGATCACTTATCACGCCGGTCGGGCCACTTACAACCTCTGCAACCAGATATGGCAATGCTGAATGTGACGCTCGCAAATCGATCTCACGCCGACAATTTCCGCCTTCGCTTGCTGCTGGGGGATCGTGTGGGGCGCCTTTGGACGGAAGGCTTGTTCACTCATGCGTCACATGTCGGAAACGGCAGCATTAATAATTCGACGCCGTCTCCACGTGATGCAACATTCAACGTTACATCAGAGCAACACCTGAGAGCTATTTACAGATCAGAGCAATCAGAAACTGTTGACTGCGGTGCTCATAAAGCGCGGAGCTGTTCCGCATGTCCAAGTGGACACGGGCGTTATTGGTGCAATGGAGATTGTGTTTGGGTTGTTTCGGACTCTGACTCGGGGACTTGCGTCCGACGTAATGGATTGCTTCCTGAACACTCCATCGATTATTCAATGTTTTTGTCGATGCCAACTGCAGAAGGCATTTCAGTTGGTTATTGTCCGGTGGTGGCTGCCTTTTTGCGAAGCGCAACCCGTGGTTTGTTACAAAACCGTGAATCTTTCATGCCACATCACGCAAACATCGTCAACTTGTTTGAAGAGCCGGAGTTGTCGTCATTGGGAGGGGAAGATGCTGAATCTTCTCAATATCAATTGCAGCTTGCGGAAAGCGGAGACGCTCACGCGCAGTCATGGGTGGCTGCACGATACTACTGGGGTGCGTTGCGGTGTTCCCACACTCGGATGCGTTGTTTGGCAAGGTACTTAGCTTTTTGTGTCTTTAACATGCACTTAGGTGATCAAGGCTTCCAACAGGACCGCGCATTGGCGTTCGATTATTATCAGCGTGCTGCCGCTCAAGGGATCGGGGAGGCGCACTACAATTTAGGGGTTCTAGAGACTGAAGGTTTTCCTGGGCATGATGTGGACCGCGAAGCTGCCTACGAACATTTCGAAGCTGCTCACGAGACTGGCTTTGGGGGAGCTTCGAACGGACTTGGTGGGCGGGCAATGGAGCCCGGACCATCGCGCAATTTGACCAAGGCCTTTGAGTACTTTCAGTCCGCATCCGAAACCGGGAGTTTGGACGGATACTTCAACCTTGCAAATTTACTTCGACGTGGAGGGTACAACCTCACTGTATTTCGCGACGAGCACGCAGTTCGATCTTTTGCAGGAGTGGACTCCACAGACGAGGTTAGCTGTATGCCGGCCGTTAACTATTCTCGCCTCGCGGAACCAAATCTTCCTATGGCAATGTACTACTACGCCGCTGCAGCGGAGCAGGGACATTTTCAGTCAATGCAACTTTTAGGATTAGAGTACTCACGCCATGACGGATGGCTGGGCAAATATTACTCCGATCAACGCGACAGGCAATATCGTTCAGACCTGCTAGACGCCGGCATGCGCATTGCACAGAAGGGATCCGACAATGAGATTGCAGTCATTGTAAATCTGATACGGCCTGACGAGGACGAAATGCCGCTCGAGGAACGTGTGGGTGTCGGAATCAGCGTCGTTGCTCGCGGAGGCTTCGTATTGGTAGAAGACGTCGATGTCCACGGACAGGCATTTGCAAAAGGTGTGCGAGCCGGGAGTGTTGTCACGCATGTCAATGGCATCCCTATTGCGACTGTTCAAGGATACAGCCATTTGGCACATGGACGCAAAAACTTTTCGATTTGGCTGACGGCACCAAGCTTTAACGCGGAGAGTTGCATTGACGATGCACCCACCGCACCACGCTATCAGAACAACCCGTTGTTCCCGTCGAGCCACCACGCAATAACATGGCCAACTGCAATTGGGGTCCAACGCGGCGGCGGGGATCCTGTGGTTCTGCCGCTTCGGCCATCATGTGAAATTGCAGCATATTATTTGTCGCAAGCAGCCCGGCAAGGTCATTCGGGAGAGTTGTTGGAGTCTGCGCTTTCCCAACTTGTCGAGTCCGGAATTTCGAGCTCGTATTCCTTGGTGCCTTGTCTCGGCACTGAGTGTTCTGGTGGTATTGCCGAGACTGAGCGACATTCGCTGCAGAGGGCTCACGAAATGTTCGAAGCAGCGGCTTCTGCTGGATATGCGAATGCCTACATGAACTCAGGTTGGCTGTTCGCTCGGTCCCACATGCAGCGACAACTCTCACTCTCGATTCAGGGTTTTGCAGATGCAGTTATTGATGACAGCACCGAGACGTCACTGTCCGAAGATGACACTGTGGTTTCGACTGCATTTCCTCGTAGCATTCTGTTCAATACTTCTGTTTTCAGTTTCGGCCAGAGTACTCCTGAAGCGTTCCAGCATTTAAAACTGGCGGGATTAATGTTGTCATCCCAGCTGCAAACAGTCGGAGCGACAAGCAACGCTGAGGCTCAAGATGGACTGTCACGATGGCTCCGAGCGGCTGAAATGGGAAACACTCACGCCATGGTGTGGTTGGGGTACTCGTTTGATTCTGGCGACTTGTCAGTTCCAGGTATTCGCGTGTCGCCGTGGGTATTCGCTCTGCTTAAGCTTGTGGAGTGCCACGACATCATTACGAGAGCTGTGGTGGAATCTTCCTGGTTTCGAGAGCGTCCGACACTATTCCAGTTCTCATCCCCCGCACAGGCGCATGATAAGCCACTCGGCGAATGGTGGCTCGGGGTTGAAGATGCCTTGAGAAATATTTTTCAGTTGGACGAATGCTGGTTACTTCCGCTGCGCATCGTAGTTGGGGCATCCGCCTCGTTATTGTCGCTGTGCTTTGCAGTTGTCAAGGAAGGCTTCGATCGTATTATGGAAACTGGGTCGACGCAGCATGCGGTCCAGGAAGATGACGGAGTTGTTTCAGCGCCTTCGAGTTCAGGCATAGTCCCAGTCAATGCATCAATAGCCTCTTGGCTCTTTTTCAATGCAGCAATTCGCGGCAACGACGAAGCCACCGTCAACTTGGCTCTGAGGCTGCAGTCAGCAGCCAATCACACAGAGTCACAAATCGGCCAAGTCATATTGCAACAGGCGTCCGATCTTGGGCTTCCTGTGGCGATTCTCACCACCACTGTTGAGCACATCTCCAACACGACCGCTATGATCACTTTGAAGGATGTGTGGAGTGATATTTTGTCGTCGTCGGAGAACATCTTCATTGCTCTGATATCTGTCGCACTTGCAGTAGTCGGAACAATGGCGATGTGGTAAACGGGGGTTGCGGTCAACATCAAATGGCAGTAGTATGGACTGTGTACAGGAGCATCATCGCGGTCGAAGTGGTAAATTGCACGGACTTGGTTCTGGACCTTGCGACTGGCCAGAGCGCGCCTCATTTGGTTAATCTTTACTCCTCGCAACGTGTTATGCGTTTAAAAGCGCATTCTCTCGTCGTTGCATCTGCCATTGCGTATTTGACACAAGCGAAAGAACAATACCTGGTAGTTGTCCGTCGACTCGGCATACCTCGTTAGTCCCACACACCGCGTGCGCACATACCTGATTTGGTATGATGCTCAATTAACAACTTGCCAGAACACACACACACACACACACGCACACACGCACACAACTAACATTCTTGACATCGCTCCTTCTAGGAGGAGGGTTTCGATGACATCTACACGTGTGGCAGAGCATGAGGAGAGAGGAGAAGGGTCTCGTTGAAGTTCGTGGGCAAAGGCCTTCAAGTGGAGCAACACTTCGTTCTTTCGTCGACAAGTTGACAGAGCAGAGCATTGTACTGTACTCGAGTATTGTACAGGTCACAGACATGTCTATGCGCTGATTGACTGACCACTGACCGACGCAGTCACTGACCGACAACGCATCGCTGCTGTTGAACGAACGAACTTCGGAACGAACGAACTTCGGAACGAACGAACGAACGGAAGGACGAACGAACGGAAGGACGAACGAACGGAAGGACGAACGAACGGAGGGACGAACGAACGGACGGATGCACGAACTTCGGAGCGAACGAACGGATGGATGAACGAACGGATGGACGAACGAACGGATGGACGGATGGATGGAAACAGAAGGAGGAAAGGGGTTGGATTGACACCTCGGTTGTTGCGGTACGTGTCCAGCGCCAAGGGTGTTTGCGATTCAAATTGTGGCGTCTGTCGTGGTACTGCGGGTGGTTCGGCGGACGGCTGAAAAAACAGAGGACGGGACAACAACACCGAGCACGCGGTGAGCTTGAGACACGTTCAATTGGTTCTGGCGTGTGTGCAGTCGTGTGACAAGTACGAAAAGAATCATGGCGGCGAAGGAATCTGGCGCCGCACGTTCAATGCTCGTCGTGCAACGTAAACGTGATGGCGGCTTTCAGACATTGGGAAAAAAGGAGAGGTTTTTCGAGGTGTCGTCCTTGTTGAAACCGCAATGGCTCGCGGCCACGCCGGCAGCACTCGAGTGCACGACTGCAGCGCATGGCTGCTGCCGCGGGACGCCGGCTCTTCTGTTGTGTAGCCAGCGTGTCATTGGTTGGCTGGCGTTACACGAGCCAATGGCGTTTTGAAAAATGCCGAGCCGCGAGACCAAGAGGCGAGATTTAGGACTGCGGATCCAGATTGATCCACACATCACTGAAGCTACACGAGAACACTCCAGCCATGCAGGCACCAAATCGTCCGTGTGTGGTTCGCAATTCCTGTTCTGGAGCTTGCTTCTCGTTGTATGCACGCTCATCGCAGTTTGGGGAAATATAGTAGACTTCATGTCCTACAGGCATCGTGCGCACCTCAATGAGTATTTGCAGCAACTAGATATAGACATAGAGCTGGGGGAAAACAGTGGCTCGCTTGATGCCTCAAAAAAGCCTCCATCTCACATCATGGTGAGAAAATTGCCGCCGGGGACTAATCCGACTCTCACTGGTGACAGTGATATTTTGCCCGACGCGGACTTTGACGACGGTGATCAACCGAGGGCCCACGACGGAAATGTCACAACGGACATGCCAAAGCAACCAACACGTGGGCGCAGTGACTACTGTGAGTGCCGCAGTGAGTGTTACCAGTCAACGGATGGGTCTTGGTGCTACCTGAAAACATCGAGTTGCAAGTTAATACAGCCGTGCGCAAAAATGGACGCTTCGGATTTCTGTATATCTTTCGGCCCTGGTGGCCCTTCGACACGCTGCAAGAATATTCACAATCCAACAGACATTGGTCAACGAACTCCTGTTGACCATTTCAATCTTCCATTGTTGAGTAGCAGTGTTGTGCCGCGTGCGAAAGCTGTGGCTCCAAGTTCGTCCGGGCGCGAGCATGCAATTGTTCAGAAAGTTTACTTGGAGGAAGCAATGGCTGAAGAGCTCGGCCACGGAATTTTGGTGAGTACCGTTTTGGATTGCATTGCCGGTGAGCGTGAAAGATAATCACGGTTTGATTTTCAATTTGATTTGCGCAGGATAAGCGCAATAACTTATTCTTGAAGACAAGTCGTGGTCGAAGCAAAATAGTGCCACAAATGAACATAACAGCGAGTAAGCGCACGTCCGGCAATGTGAAGCATTTAGACTTCCATGACTTGACCCCGTTCAGCGCACGTAAGGTGGTGCGCGGGCCCGATGGCAAGCTTCACGTGATCGAGTCTGATGCGCACGAGAAATCTAAGGGTCAAATTGAGGATGGAAAATTTGATTTACACAACTCCGACGACGCGACGTCCGGGATTCAATGGCTTGAAGATCTCGACTTAGGTTTGGATGACGAGCACGTGGTGGAAGTTGACGCGGAGGCAACAGATCCAGACGACGACGAAGATTGGCATCGTTTGTGGTTTGCTGGAGACGGCAGCTTTGATAGTGTTGGCGACAGTCACGACAACCATGATGGAATTTATGAACCTGGCTCTCTGCCTTCACTTCCGTGCCATTTAATGTTGGGTGAGACCAAACCCTGCAACCTCTTGTTCATTATGTCTGACCAGCATCGACATGACTACCTTGGGGCGGTTGAAGTTGGGACAGCGACAATTTCACCGGTACACGATGTCTCATGTCTCTCAGTGGAACTTTGTGGAGACCTAATTACTTGCAATGTATTCAACAGGTGCTGGATCATTTTATGGATTTGGGTGCAACTTTTTCGGAGGCAGTGACTTATGTTCCAGTGTGCGTTCCTTCGAGAGCCAGTTTATTGACTGGGATGTCTGCAGAGGCGAATGGCATTACTTCAGGTAAGTGCAACAAATATTGGCTGAATATCGTTGTGTCCTCACGTCAGCGTGCATGCTGCAGGAGACGACATGGAGATACCTTTTAACTCACAAACATTTTCGCAGGTCTGTGCTGTTGGCCTCTTGCTATCGCGATTGTGCTCCTGTCAACACAGCATCGATGTCTTAGGCGCTCGCGATGAATGGGTACATCACGGGTTATTTCGGAAAGTGGCACAACAGTAACGAAGATATTGCTGCATTCAATTCAACTGTGAGTGGCACATCACGTCAGTGTGTAGTCTTTGAGGCCATCGTCATTACAAGCGCATTGTGTGTGCAAATAGCCCTGGGGACGTAAGTACCTTCAACACTCGTTCAACCCCATCGTCGAAGAAAGCCAAGTTTACAGGAGATGGCTGGGTAAAAAGCATCCAGCTCAGCCACCCAAAGATGGAGAACTTCTGCATCGGAAAGCAGGATGGGGATGGTGAGTGAGTTCAAGATTTGGTTCGAGCTGTTCGACTCGGGCGCATGGAAAATGATCATTGTGTTTGCTCTTTTGAAAGGCCATACCAGCCGCTTCTCGAGTTTGACGATGAACTCATTTTGGCAAAGTCCAAAAAAACGTCGTACAAGGCACTCCCACAATGGGCTCTGTTTGGAATTCAGGACATCCCTGCCGATGTGTCGATGAGCCAGTACGCACCACGCCAAACGACGTTGCAATAAAATGTGTTTGTGTGATTTATCGTACCATGTTTCTCCATCAGGTACACAGCTTTACAAGCAGCAAAGGCTATTCATGACTTTACGAGAAAAAATCCAGAGTCTCCGTTTGCTGTGACTGTCAGCTTCCAGAAGCCCCACCCTCCAGTGAGTGGGACCTCGCTTTGATTTTCACACTAGTTGATTGATTTCTGACAAATTACGTACTGTTCGCCGACAAGATGCTTGTGGGTCGGGACTTTTGGCTGGACAGCGATGTTGCGTCGGCAATTCCACCAAGGAATTGGCAGGATCAATCGTTGAAGTTTCCTTACACGAAGGTTTGGGTCGCTAAGGTTTGGTTGCATAGGTCGTTGTCATGACCTGACATTTTTCTGTCTGTGTTGCACAGCACAAAAACGGAGGGGACAAGGACATGCTGGCGGAATTTCTACAGTCAAGCGAAAATCATATCAAGATTCTAGTTGCCCTATACAAGGTTTCAGACTGTGGCGTCATGGTGTTACTGCTGGCGCCAGTGATGCTTATACCACGTGCAATATTACAGGCCGCTGTTCGAGAAGTAGATTCTGCGATTGGAGTGTTGATCAATACTCTGAAACAAATCGGTATTGAGCACAACACTCTCATTGTCTACACTTCCGACCATGGCTCAATGTTGGGAAGCCACGGTCTCATGTGGGTCAAGTTGCACGATTCTCCACAGAACACAGAATTCCACTATTGCAGAGTCATATTTGTTCATTGTGCTAGGGGAAAGTCAACTTTGTATGAGGAAGCTGTTCGAGTGCCGCTCCTGATGAAGTTGCCGCATGTGATCCCGGCTGATACGAAAATAAAGCACCCAGTAACATTGCTTGGTAAGTTCCAGGTTAATTCAAGTCGACAGAAGCTAATTTTGGAGTAATAATGATTTGTGACCGGTGATGTGTGCTCAGATGTCGCACCCACAGTGCTGGACTATCTTTTAGGATCGACAGCAATGAAGAAATTCGACACTCATGGGCAAAGCGTGAGGCCGCTCATCGAGCGAAAGCCTCCGAACTCATGGCAGGTTCGTGGTGTAGTCGTTCACAAGCCAAGAATCAGCTCCCAAGATCGCATTTAATGTTGAGATTATGTGTTCATTTTCGCCAGCGCTATGCTGCTGTGTCGCTTAAAGACGGGCGATGGTAAGCATCTTGACAATCGCAATGTGGCAAAGTGTCTCGTCGGCTTATTTTATGGTGTTCGCACAATTTGATTAGGTACATGGTGCGCACAAGGAAATGGAAAATGATATGGGATGGTCAGGTTGAGGAAGCCAGCGGTCTCTACAATCTCTTTGAGGACCCGTTCGAATTGCACAACTTCATTTCACTGGAAGGTGCGAATCGTTCGTACTCGTAGCCAAACGGAGAACCCCCGTGATGATTTTGTTGTGGCGTTCATGTCGCAGGCGACGGAGGCGAAAGCGAGGAAGATGACGATTCGTTTAGCAACGATTTCGACAGTCGCAAGCGACGGCGGATGTCCAGCGGAAAACGTACCCTTGACGCAGCGTGCAAGTATTGTTCGTCAATGCTGAGGCGAATGTCGGCGTTCCTACAGCGATGGCGTCACTTCGCCACCAAGTAGGCCATATCCTCAACCGGCCACCAATCCCGGCGCAACATTTCTAGTCATAACAGGGCGGACCGACAACACGGGCCTATTACGAAGAGACATACCGCTACTTTTAAAAAAACGAACAGCTTTCTGAACTAAATATCTACCCGGGCAATCTGTACTTCGCCATCAACGATAAAACCCTTGAAGTCAACTTGCACGCCGCCAAATTCTTCTTCGGACAATGGGTGTTCTTGGGCGTACTCGGAAGCGCTTACACCAAATTGGTTGCCGGCGAACAATCGTAGCGATCGCAGACTCCCATGATTTGTGGCAGCTCGCTGCAGATCTAACAGGCCCTGATTCTCAATATTGTTGTCAGACAAGTCTAGGTCCACAACGGTTTGGTTGCGGCCGAGTCCTTTCGCGAGCGCAATTGCTCCATCGTTGGCAATGTTGTTGCGCGCCAGATCCAGGTGTTGGACGGCGCAATTCTTGTCCACGAGAAGCGCAGCAAATGCTGCAGCACCCTTGATTCCAATGTTATTTTTGGTCAATGTAATGTCCTCAACACTATCAGTTGTGCACAAGTAAGCGCACAAAATCTCTGCGCCTCTGTCATCAATGCGATGCGCGGTGAGGTCCAGAGATCGGATGCCTTGATTGTGTTTCAACATCAAGCCAATGTGCTCAATAATCGTGTGACAAGGCACTGATCTCTTCGACACGAAAGGTGTCGACAAGCCAAGACTGTTGAGCGACGTATTGCGGCGGTGCCGAAGGATGTCGCAAAGCGCAATAATAGAGGATGATTCGAACCCCGTCTGGCCAATGTTCAAGTGGGTCAACGATCTGTTCTCTTCCAGAGCGGTGACGATGTCCATTACTCCCTTCGCTCCAATATCATTGCTGCTCACATCGAGGGCCTCTAGCCTCACCGGCGTCTTCAGGACCTCGACTAAACTCTGAATACCCTCACCATCAATGTCATTGCCAGAGAGATCAAGAGCTTCAACCCGAACACCATCTGCTTTCAGGAACTCACTGATTCGACGCACACCATCAATGCCCACTCTATTCTTGGACAAGTTAATTTCGGCAGCGGAGAATCCAGGAAGCAGAGCATCCAGCCCGTCGAAAAAGCAGACAACGTCCTTGTCAGTGAGTCTGTTCTTGAACAACGGCTTTGAGTTACCGGCAAGGTTCACGAATCCAGCACGCTGCTGACCCTGCATTTCCTTGTTTATTTGCCCGAGGGTGTCGATCAAATATTGCCTCGGCTTGACACTGTGTGTCTCGCATGATGCCACGTAAGCATCAACAGCAGGCGACGGCATCGCTGCTTTCACAGTGAAACTCCCTGCTACTTGTCCCAAAACGTCAAGAACAACAAGCGCGCTGCAAATCACACGTGAATTTTGTGGTCGTGACAACAAAGGGTTCTACAAAAGCGCCCTTTCCGTCGGTTCTGTTGTGACGGAGGCGACGCGCACCAACAGTTCTCAACGCAACCATAATCCGGCGGCCACCCCCATTCCCCGTCGTTGTCGTCAACGTCGCAACACTAAGTTCGTTCGTCGCCGCGAAGAACACTGCTTGATCAGCATATCGGATACAAGACAGTCAACACTGCAGAGCCACGCGGCCACGAAGTTACTGAACACAGACAAATCAGAGTGACTGCCAACTGCCGACATAAATGACTGACAACTTCACAAGACTGACGAACCACCACCACGACAACAAACAGCAAACAACAAACAGCAAATAACGACAGCAACAGCAACAACGACAGCAACAGCAACAACGACAGCAACAGCAACAACGACGACGATCATCAACAACGACGATCATCGACAACGACGATCATCAACAACGACAGCAACAGCAACAACGACGATGATCATCAACAACGACGATCATCAACAACGACGATCATCAACAACGACGATCATCAACAACGACGACGACGATGACGATGACGATGACGACAACGACGACGACGAACAACAACGACAACGTTACACTGTCGTTTCACTCACGGTCACTCACTCACCCACACAGTCGCTGTCACTGTACGAAGGCGGCGTTGTGCGTCCTCGACTGACCGACTGACAGTGAGATCGGGATCGAACCCGCAATCCCTCACTCACTCCCTCCCTGTCACTCCATACATTTCTATTCCATTTATAGCGATACCAAAAGTACTTTGTATCAGTACCCAGTTCTCGAAAACTTGAATGGATGCACTTGCTATCACCGTGTGCATCATTCTAATCCGTTACAAACAATACCGAAAGTACGAATGCCGGAATACCGAGTACGAATGTTTTCAGTATAGACTTATATGGGCTGTGGGCGAACGAACGAACGCCTGAGTGCGTGGGCGTGGGCGTGGGCGTGCCGCGCCAGTCAACCTCGCAGCGTGTGGGTGAGTGGTTGACAGTGAGTGAGTGGCAGTGAGTGACCGTGAGTGAGTGACCGTGAGTTGTAATTGAGTTGAGTTGAGTCAACAGTGAGTGAGTGAGTGAGTGAGTGAGTGATCCGTTGGTTCGTTCGTTGTTCGTTGTTGTTGTCGTCGTTGTCGTCGTCGTTGCGTCGTCGTTGTTGTCGTCGTTGCGTCGTCGTCATCGTTGCGTCGTTACCATGCCGTTGTCGTCTTCGTTCGTTCGTTCGTTCGTTCGTTCGTTCGTTCGTCAGATTCATAGTTGATTGGTTGGTTGGCTCGTTCGCTGTGTCTGCGTCTGCGTCGTGTCGAATGACTGTGGACTTCCTCTACTACCCAACCTTCCACCATCTATTTTCATGTTCACGGATGCGCTCGACAATGTCGTCGTAGCAAGACCGCAGTGTTTCATTCATCGAAGGGCGATGCGTGCCGGCTTGTGAATGGGCAATTGAAACGAGGTGTGGGCCTTGTGCGTGTATTTCGGTTCACTGTGGAGCTGGGAGTACCGTACTCTCGATAAGGCAGCTACAGTCCACGACAAACTTTTTCATGGAGGATGTTCTTGGCGACGGTGTCGACAGTAAAAAAAATAGAGGCAGGCCAAATGGCGTGCAATTATCTGTGCGGAGTCAGACCGCCATCACCAGGGGCGTTGCTGTGAACTGTGACTGAATGATAGACATGAGGAACCGGCCGCGTGGCTAGGGTTTTCACTTTAGGGTCAGTTGCAATATGCTTACCAAGCGAGCCATTGCCGCTAGCTGTGGTCACCGCGTCATGCCCGCGGTTGTTTTCCTCCTTGTTGCAGTTGCACATATTTCGGGTGTATCGTCCGCACCTGTCTCGGAGACCCAACTTAAAATGATGTTTGCCAACGCGTTTGTGAACCCGTCTACATTTGAAGCGGCGAGTCAACCTGCGCGGACACGCCAGCGGCGGTTTCTCGCGGATACTAGCTCAAATATATGCTCAGGCGTCATCGATGACGCCGGAAGTCAAGCGAGCCCGACATGCCTTTGTGACGGAGCAGTTCGATACCCATATCCGTGTTGCTACGACCAGGGGGACAACACGGTGTGCACCGAGCGCTTCGCAGCTGGGAGTGCGGAGTGTGGCGTGAAAGAAGATTTCTATGAATCCTGCTTTGACATCGGGGTCAGTGACTATGTTGTCACCAGCCCCGGGTGCGTCCTGGGGTCAGACATTTCTGGCGAGTCTTACTCTGGTCTGACTGCTGACGAATGCGCTCAAAAATGCGACGAATACGGGTTTGAGTGTGTTGCGTTCACTTACGGTGTGGACCATGGCGTGGACGATGACTACCTCCCAGGCGATTGCTTGTTGAAATCAGACACCGACAGCGAGAGTTGTCCGAGTCACAATCTCGATCTATATGTTAAAGAAGGGGGCAGCGGCTACGCGCAATGCTACACCCCTGGCTACGTCATCAGTGACGCTAACTGCGAAGGAACGGGCGAAGACTGTTCGTTGGCAGCAGAATGCGACACCGCCAACTACTACACGGGAGATGCAGAGCTGTCCTGTCCCATCGTGGGGTCTGCGTTCAAGCTCGACGGGTGTGGGCGTGGCGGGGAGATCTTAAATGAAGGGACATCTTCGGCGTTGTACTATATAGTGTTGCCATTTTATACGTGCAACTTGACTGAGGTCTTCATTTCGGCATCCAATCCTGCTGGGTGTGCAGCATTCGCCGACACACAAGGATGGAATGCATTTTCCATTGGGAACGGGGCTTGCAGCGAAGACACTGGTACAGCTTGCGCTGGCACCGACGTTCGATGTTTCATGTACGACAACTGCACAGAACACATTGTGCCGTCGGCTGACTCCGATCTTTACATCTTATCAGAGGATATCGGGACGGAATATGATTACGATGACGTTGGGCACGCGTTTGATTGCCTCGCGGAGGTCGAGGACAAGTGTTGCAGCCGCCCCGAAGACTTGAACAAAACAAATGATGTTGTTGCGCAGTTTACGGCTTTCACCGGTGCTGCTGGGTTTGCTTCTGGGTTCGACAACTGGATTGCGTGCGGCGGCGACTCAGGAGGGGACGGTTGCAGCAGAATACAGTGCGCATTTTGGTGCTTGATGGTCAGCGATTGCAATGCTTACTTTTATGAGCAGCACGACTTTGACCTGGACGGGATTGACGACTTCGGCATATGCTCATTTTCGTCAAATTGCACACTTTCACACCCGTATATCAACAGGCCCGGCTGCAAAGGACATTTCTTGGAACGCTCAGACAACTGTTTAGAGTACTCCACGAGAGACTGCAGCGACTGTGTAACGTGTTCTCCCGGATACGTGAACAGTGAAGGTCAGTGTCAACTTGCCTGCGACGATGGACTGTATGCGGACGGTTCCGACATTTGTCAAAAATGTCAGCCGTATTGCGATGCGTGTACGGATGCCAGTACATGCACGACATGTCAAATCACACCGAAGAAATATTACCTCAGCGGAGGTGATTGCGTCATTCCATGCACGCTTCCTTCCGACCTCGGCACCAATGTTGAGCCTGATGATAGCGGCGCGAACAGCTTCGGATGTGAGGCAGGAGAAGTGCTCGTTGAGAGTGGAGCGTGTGACATTAAGTGTGAAGACGGCTACTACGTTGACAACGCTGGCACCACGGAGTATAGCTGCAATCCGTCCGGATCGACGTTGACTTCTGCAACCGCGACATGTGCTGCATGCAGTGGTGTACTGCCCAACTGTCTTACTTGCAGTGCTTTCGACACTTGTTTGACTTGCGAGTCTGGATACGAAGTCAGCGGGGGATCGTGTGTCGACTCGGACGACTGCGCAACAACACCGTGTCAAAATGGGGGGACGTGCACAGACACCGGGACCAACTCCCTCTCGTGTGACTGCCCTTCTGGATTTGGTGGTTCTTTTTGCGAGGAGGACTCTGATGATTGCGCGTCTGATCCATGCTCCTCGACTATATTTGGTGGCGCTCAATGCGTTGACACTGGTCTCTTTGAGTACAACTGCACTTGCTTGAACGGGTGGACGGGGCTTCTGTGCCAGAATCCTCCCGAATGCAGTGGATTTAGTTCCGCGGGCAGCGGTGACTTGCCCGACAGCTGTGTATGCGATGCATATGCCGAGCGCTATGAATACCCGTGCTGCTCCAACCAAACGTCGTGGATTCAGGGCGATTCCAGCATATGTGGAAACGATTTCGCAGCCAACTCCACGGAATGTTTGGCCCGTGCTGATGCGGTGTCGACGTGTTCGGAAAGCTTGCTGCCGGCTTCTTCAACTACCAGCCTGTGCCGGAACGAAGGATGCGACGTGGCTGACAAGGCCGGTGGACAGTGGCATGCCAATTCCACGTTTTGGTTACGCGAGCGAACGTCAGAGTTCACCGATTTCGAAGTTCGCAGTTTCGTGACGTTCAATCTTTCCAGCGGTCCAACGGTTTATGACGCAGGTGAGGCAACGTTTACAGCCCACGTTTTCAACAAACTGTCGGCAGATTCATGTGGTGACGTTTATCTAGCGCGCGTGACTAGCACGGAGGAGGACTTGTCGTGGTCATCTGAAGTGGATGATGACAATGTTGTGTTGTTGGGAACGACGTGTGAAGGTGACAGCAGCGACATTGGGTATCCAGGAACCATTCTTGAGCCGGATTATGGTGCACCGGTTTCAATATCGATGAGCGCAGATGTCACACAATTGGTGCAAGATGCGCTGTACTTCAATTCCAAAGTTTTGATTTTGAGAGTGTATGCTGAAAACGCCAACATCGGCGCCGCTTTTAACGACACCGGCAGTGCAGCTCCAGCATTGACCATATCTGGCGATTCGCTAGACGCTCTGCGAAACTGTTTCACTCCTGGCATCACATTGAACGACCCAACTTGCACTGGATCGGTGCATGACTGCGAAGAGACTGTGGAGTGCAGCGCGGCTGATGGATACGGCGGGATCGCACAGCTGCAGTGTTCCGCCAACGATGGCCTTTTCAGAGCATCACAATGCTTTCGCGAGCGGTTTGCTTCAGATGATACAAACGCCAGCACTGTATATTACCCAGTGTCATCGATGGAGTGCACTGCCGGAGTTGTTGAAGAAATCACTGGTGCGTCGTTGCCCCAATGTGCGTCCGCCTGCGACGTGTACGGTGTGGGCACATGCGGCGGATTTAACATGGGCAATGGGGCTTGCGACGAAGCAGGTACTTGCCGAGACACGTCTACGTGTACGCTAGTGGAGCCCGGCGCATGCGTGGATTCACTGCGCCCGGTTGCATCAGACGACTTTTATTGGAAGTTGTTGGATATCAACGCTAGTTTTACGGACGAGACATTATTTGGCTCACATTTCGATTGTTGGTCAGAACCAGTCGTAGATTTTTGTTGTGTGCCTGATTTTTCTGGGACTGTGTCTGCGCAGTACAGTGATACAGCTGGTCCTACAGGGGGTTTGTTGAATCTTTTCATCGGTTGCGGGGCCTTTGCAGACCCCGGTCTGGATGGTTGCAGCCTTTTTGAGTGCTTCGAGTACTGCAGAGGTACTCCAGGCTGCGAGGGCTTTGCGTTCGGCGCACAGGATGACGATTTGGATGGAATTGCTGACTACTACACGTGCGGCTTTGTATCCGATAGTGGCTGCGCAGTGTCCAGTGTGCCAGACTGCAATTTTTACACTTTGGATGGCCTGCCGGATAACTGTACGACCACTGCCACATTTGACTGCACTGTGTGCGCTGAGTGCGATCCGGGATTTTTCCTTGACGAGTCACTCGATTGCGTGCAAGCCTGTCCACCTGGAACGTTTGCCAACGCCTCTTCTGGGGCGTGCGACCGCTGTTCGATCACTGCATGCCAGTCTTGTTCCGACGGCGTCACATGTGATGCATGTTTGATGGGGTGGGAACTAGTTGGCGGAGAGTGTGCGAAGTTGCAGTGCAACGTATCCACTCTGGCTTTGAACGACGGACAGATAACACTGGTGGTGCCACCGGGTGCCACTTCAGCAGAACTTGGGTATGTCGGCCAAGTTAACTTTTTGGACACGATCAAAGTTCTGTGTGCTGATGGATACACAAATGGCACCAATGTGACGTCAATCGGCGTTGTTGTGACGGAAGGCGTTACGCCTGATTTGCCGATGAAAAATAGAGAAGCGACCCCGATCATGTGCTCCAACGACACCAGTTTTTATCCTGGTTTCGACCTCAACGATCTTGTTTGCATCGATGCCGATGACTGTGAGTCTGACCCTTGCCTGAATGGAGGAACATGTGTTGATGGAGGGTTTCAATCTTTCACTTGCTTGTGTGCGACGGGATTCACTGGGACCTTGTGCAATGTCGATGTCGATGACTGTGTGTCTGAACCTTGCGTTAATGGGACCTGTACAGATACTGGCACCAACGACTTTGAGTGTGATTGTGCAGCTGGTTTTGCTGGACCGCTATGCGCGGTGGATATCAACGATTGCACGTCAAATCCATGCGGAGACCACGGGACGTGTGTAGACTTGCCTTCGAGCGCCTTTGAGTGTGTTTGCGAAGACGGGTACATTGGTACACTCTGTGATGACGACGTCGACGATTGCGCGAGTGGGCCTTGTCAGAATGGTGGAATTTGTTCTGATCTGGGTGCATCCGCGTTTTCATGCAATTGCCAACAATCAGTAACAGGATACACGGGGACCACCTGCACAGATGATGCTGACGACTGCTCGCCAGATCCATGCAGAAATGGGGGGACGTGTACAGATCAGGGTACCCAGCTGTGGGAATGTTCGTGCCCACTCGGCTATGTCGGGACACGCTGCAAAACTGATATCGATGATTGCCTGTCTCAGCCATGTGGCGACCATGGTAGTTGCACAGACTCTGGTTTGCTCAGCTACTCTTGCGTTTGTGACTCAGGATACAGTGGTGTGACCTGCACAGTCGATGTTGACGATTGCGCATCAACCCCTTGCTCCGGCAGTGCCACATGCACGGACACCGGAGCTGACTCTTTCCAGTGCACTTGCCCAAGTGGCTTTGGCGGCACGTTGTGCGACACTGACGCCGATGATTGTGGGACAGGGGGACTGGGGGAAACAGCTTGTGGTGACCATGGGGTGTGCGTCGACGAAGGAACGTTGGCGTATTCCTGCTCTTGCAACGATGGATATGAGGGGTCGACCTGCACCGATGAGACTGACGATTGTGCCAGTAGTCCTTGTGATGCTTCAGCCACGTGCGAAGATCACGGTCATCTGTCATTTTACTGTAGCTGCCCAGATGGCTACGAGGGAACGACATGCTCAGACGAAATTGATGATTGCGCTTCCGACCCTTGTAGTGGAGAAAACTATACTGTTGGCCACTGGCAGTGCTTCGATTCTGGCATTAACTCCTTCGTGTGCGAATGCGACGATGGCTGGGGTGGAGAGTCCTGCGACCAGTTGCCCACATGCTCGCTTGGGTTTGGGAATGCCAATTCTGCAAACTGTATCTGCAGCGGCTTGAACAATCTTGACATTGTGAAGTTGGGTGGAATTCAGGCTTCAGGCTACTTGTACGAATTTCCTTGCTGCAACAATGCGCCCACCGATCGCGATCTTTGTGAGGACCCCCAGCTCGGAAATCTTGCCTGTAATGCTCGCGAAACAAAGCGGGACAACTGCCTCTCCAACGACGCTCTGGAAGGAATGACCGAATGCTACTCTCCGGGTTACTTGATCGATGGAGCTGTGACCGGTGCTGGAACGAGTTGTGCAGGTACCGTGGGGGCGTGCGAATCCTTGGTTCAATGCCATGAAAGCGCAGGCTACTCAGGTTTGGCTTCACTTTCATGCCCAACGGATGGAGGCTACTTTCGACTTCGAGGTTGCAGCAGAGATCGGGCAATTAGCAACACAGACATATTGTATCTTGTGGCACCCTTTCAAGAATGCGACGATTCGGACAGCTATCTGTTATCGACTTTGACTACAGTCACAGTGCAGGTGAATCATGTCGTTGGCCAAATATTGTGTTCATGGCGTCAAAGTATTGATCGTGTGTGCGACAAATGTTTTTGGTATATTGCGTGCAGGATTGTGCGGACGCTTGCGCCGCGGATAGTGACTGTGTTGGTTTTGAAATGGGATCTGGACACTCCAATTATGATGAGTGCAGATTACTGTCATCATGCTCCGGTCGACTGGTAGGCAATGTTGCTTGGATTGTGCCGTCATTGACAATTAACTTCATTTTTGTCGTTTGGCGTTTTCAGGTGCCATCCTTTGACCACGACTACTTTTGGGATGCCATTCACGACACGGAGGTGTCCGATACTTATGTGCCACCGTTTGCATTATTCAATACTGCAAACTACGAGTTCGACGAACATGAACGTCGGTGCTGTCCTGCGCAAAACGACCTGACAGCTAGCTTTGTTGAGACTGATTTCAGTCAGCCATTGTTCACAGGACCGCTGTATGTGCCGTCTTCCGCAGACGGCGACGTCCAATATGGCAAAAACGAATGGATTCTCTGCAACTTCAACGATACCGCCCTGCCTCATACCGGTGGTTGTACAACACCGTGGTGTGCATTGATCTGTGTCGAGGATGCCACTGGTACTTGTGCCGCCTTTGAAATTGCGACCGTTCGAAGCTACCAAGAACTGGAGTTCACGGCTCGAGGTGATGCTTCCATCGACATCTCCCACGCCAACACACGTGCGGAGCGAGCAGGTGGCTCTGGACGTGCCGGTATCGCCACGACGGCATCAATATCCGCTTCTGGTGAAGGTCGCATGTCAGTCACATATTTATCTGGCGACATCTACATTGGCATTGCTCGAGATTCTTTCGATATTACAACTGTTCCCGACGAGAACGTTTACGCTTACTACACTTGTGGCATTTTGAAAGTTGAAGGAGAACCAAGCGTCAGTGGGGGAGACTGTGGGTCTACTTCGGTCGCTTCGAGCGGGGATGTTGTCGACATCACAATTGAAGACAAAACGTTAACGATATCACTCGGTGATGACGTCATTCACGTTGATGATAGCATCGACATGTCCGATTCGTGGACTTTCGTTGTCGGGCAGAGAGTGGCAGCCGGAACGACGTGGGAAGTCTTTCTCCTCAACGAGACTGGCTTCGCAACGTTCCATCACGATGTTTGCTCGTTCTCTTCTTCGTGCTCGGAGGACGTTCTCGCGCTGTATGATGATATTGACCACAACGGTAATGCCTTGCTCGTCATGTATGTGTGGTGTTAGGGTGAAGACAGCCTGATGTCATCGCGCTATTGTGTCGTAGGTCTGTGCTCAGCATATTTGGTTTCTGAAGAAGCTCCATCAGTTCTTTGCAACCAATCGGCAGCTTCTGATCGGTCCTTTTGCGTCGAATGTCTACCGGGATACTTCAACTTCCAGGGGATATGCGTTGAAGAATGCCCAGTTGGGACGTTCCCCAACATGGAAAATGTATCTGCTACCGATGGCACATGGCAAGCGACGAATTCATGCATTCCATGCTTGGACGGTTGCATGGCCTGTGCTGACAAGTCGTCTTGTGAGCATTGCGTGGAACCATTGGTTTTGCGACGTCTGGTTGATGGGAGTGGGGAGCCGATATCTGTGGCCGGCCGTCAATATGAATGTGCTGATGTGTGTGATGCGGACGAGGTCACCTATGACGCCGATGGCGATACTGTAGATGACTCTTGCTTGAGATGCACTTCAATTGACGTCAATTGCGCTTCTTGCTCGCCCAGTGACGTGCCGGATATCGATGCTACCTGCGATGTCTGTGATGCCGGCTTCTTCCGACGCTCCAGCAATGATGTTCCTGGTGTTTACGATGAATGTGTGAACTGCACCGAAGCGTGTACGGATGAGCGGGGAAGCTTTTACTTCGCAGAAGATGGAGCTTGTGCAAGTGGCACTGATACAGAGGCGCAGTGCGCCAACTGTACCAGCATCGACAGCAACTGTGCTGCTTGCGATGAAAGCGGCGCTAACTGTTCCTACTGTCACGAGGGGTTCTACCGTGCACAGGCAACATATATTGATTTTGCCGCCCAGGCAGGGTTGTTCTGTGAGGACACGCCTGAGTACTGTCCGATTGAGTCACTGGCCAGTTGTCTTGAAGCTACGGACTTTTTGGGAACTCAAGACACGTATTCTTCAACGACCACTATATCCAGTTCTACGAACATTTATGGGTGCTACGTACAATCCAATGTTTTGACATTTAACAGCGATGGGACATCGACAGCAGATACCAAGGGGGTGCAAGCACTCATATGTGGACTTTGCGAGAATTACACGATGAAGTACGATTTGTGTCGCGAATGCCGCTACGAATGTCCCGAAGGGTCGTACTACTCGGGTGATGTCTGTGACGGAACCGGCTTTTCAGATCCGTCATGCTTGCAGTGCAACGAAACCATCCAGAATTGCCAAGATTGTGATTCCAGAAGCGAATGCAAGGTGTGCCAACCCGGGTATTTCCGCCTTGATAGTTGTGGCGACGGGGTATACGACTCTTGTGAAGCTTGCAGGGAGTCAGATTGTGGCGACGGTACGGTATTGGCAAGTGACGCTTGTACAAATGGAACGGATACCGCCTTGCCGTGTGTCAGCTGCGAGGATGCAAATTGCGTAGCGTGCACATCCGGATCAATATGTACATCTTGCGCCCCAAATTACGAGTTGGCGGACGATGGGATTACCTGTGTGTACGCATTCGAAGAAAAAGGTTCAGTAATCGACATTACGAGTGACGAGTTCCCTGACACATTCTCAGGAAATGGGCTAGGTTCAACATATTTGAGTGCTGCGGACGTTCTGAGCGGTATTGGTAGGTGGGCTTACGCCGGCGAAGCGGAGCAGGCCGGCATCAATGCCAGCAATGCGTCACTCGCAGCTGCCATGGTAAATAGTTTGACAGCTACGCGCGAGCTCATTGGAAGTTACTTACCAAGATATGGGGCAGTCGGGTGGCAGTCGGGAATTGGATGTCTGAGAGTGTCTGATTCTTCTGGTGCTCGACTAGAGTACAGTTTCTACGCGTGCCTGTCCGTGCATGCCAATGTACTGTTCACGTCGAATGACGGAGGCAAAAATGGGTTGAGCAGCCTTCAAGTTGTGAATCACACTTCAACAGACCAACAAATAGACGAGCTTTTTCTTACGATTGTTCCCGCAGGCGAGACGGTTGCCTCCATGGGCCATGACTACGATGCCGAGGCGTTGTTACTATTGGATGACGATTTTCAGTCAACATACTCATTTGTTGTGCTCGAAACCTATGATGGCTATGATGTATTACTTGACGACCCGGTGTGGTTGAATCTGTGCTTGATAGATAGCTCGGATTCACAAGTATTTTTCAAGCCCTTTTTCAAAGAAGAATTTGATGTCATACCAAGTGAGAATGAATTTCCAGGATCACAACAGTCGTCATACACACAGTTGTTCGTCACTGACAACAACCCGTCGGTGGAAGCAGGGGTGTGGTGTGCTCCGCTCCTCGTACCAGGGCCTGGGCTGTTGATTGTCGGTGTTCGGCCTCGACAACGTCCATACCCAGCAACAACGCATTCGTTAGCACAGTCAATGCCTTTGAAACAGTCCATTCTGTTCACAATGCCGCTGAGTGACAACGAAGCAAACGCATCCTTGGCTGTTGTTGCGCCTCGAATGCGCAACGACGGTTTCAGTGCGTTTTCGCCGTTATCAAGGTCGAGTGAGTTGCTTGATCAGATCAGCGTGATCTCGGGGCTGCCGGCAGTGCGTCCGTTGGGACAAAACGTATCGTTTCTGAATGGGGCGAACGAAAAAGACTACTGCGACGATGTCCAAACCAACGTTGTTCTTCGGGCTCAAATTTTACAAGAGGTTGAAAACGCGATGGGGCAAATCGGAAACACAGCAGCTTGGACGGTAAACCTTGACGGTGTCAGCGCTGATTTAGACAATGAATTCGTTGCACAATATCTCCAAGTGCTTTCTGAAGCTGTCGCAGACAGCGATCCGTACTTGTTCCCGATTTTCATTGAAGAGACAGCTTTTTCTACAGTTCCTGTTCTCACCTCATCCTTGTTGGCATCTTGTTCGAATTTGACGACGACATGTTTGGCGATAACAGGCGTTATTGATGGGCCGTTGCCCGGAGGTACGCCGAAAGCCATTGAAATGTACGCCGCGTGTGACGTCGCAGACCTGTCGACATATGGTATCGGGATCGCAAACGATGGGGGTGGCACCGATGGTGAAGAAATCGCTCTGAGTGGTTCAGCCAGTGAAGGGCAATTTCTCTACATCGCGTCGGAGTCCGTGAAATTTCAAGAGTGGTTCAACTTTGCTCCTGATGTCGTGAATGCGGGGCTCAGCGATATCGACGGGAATGACGCGATCGAACTGTATCACAATAGCGTCTTGGTCGATCTGTTTGGTGGACCTTTGAGCACGTCACCGAATGCACCCTGGCTGTTTTCGAACGGATGGGCATACAGACGCAATGAGACGAAGCCCTGCGCCAGTGACAGCGGATGTGGCTGGGGCTTCCAGCAGTTGCAAGACAACTTCGTGGTGAAGCAAAACGTTTTCGATGAAAATGATCCAGCTGCGAACAACTCTGTGTCGGTGCACGAGTTTCCTGTTGGCAGGTTTCGACCTGGAGGCTGGGACCCATGCACATGCAACGACCTGCCGTGCGAGGTTCAACACGAGACTACAAGTTTTGACGCCGGTCTCTACGAGTTCTTTTCGACAATTTTGAGCGAAAGACAGGACGAATCTACGTTTGACATCACGGATGTGCATCGTATGTGGCCCGCGTTTTACTTGGATTTGCAAGAGCAAGCAATATCATTAGCGCAAGAAGATGCAACTATCACCCCGCGCGACGACGTAAACTCTGTTGGAACGCATGCCATCACATGCAATGCTACCAATGGAGGCAGTGAGGAACTGGAAACGGCACTCGCAATTCACGATGCAATGCTGAGTCTCATTTCTGATGCGCGGGGACATTATTTATTTGGTCACACAGTGCAAGAGTGCATGAATTCTGCTGATCCTTGGGCACTCGGTATTTTCCGTGCCAAGTACAAGGGATTTGCCCAAGTCAGTGCACTAGTGAATGGCCCCCCAGATAGTAGTGATTTGTTTTCGTTATCGCTGTCGCGGGCAATTCTCGATGGCACTCGTTTGCCAACCTCTGCTTTGTCATGCACTTCAAATGCTACAATGCAGTCATATACCGTCCGCGGTGTGCAGTTTCCTAGTGTGTCGTGTGCCGCGTGGTATTACCAAGGACTGTACTACGCGGTTGTACTAAACTCCGTAAACTCTTCAACCGCACCAACGGATGTGTCGTTCGCTTTTCACACCGGCAGCGTCAATGGTGGTTTGCCACAACCACAAACGTTGCACTTGACATCAATTTTCGGGCCAAGCAAAGGAGAAGTGTTGACCATGAGTAAAGACGATGACAGCGGAGATCCAATCGCGGTGGAATTAATGTTGAATGGGTTGGAAGCGCGTGCATTCATCACAGCACCGCTATGCATGCATCCAGAACTCATCACCAGTCCCGGTGACAACGTCATTCGTGTGTTTGGAGCCGGTTCCGAAGGGGCAAACGGGTTGTATCAATTGACCGGCGCAAACTCAACCACCATCGCTTATCTTAAGCAGCCTTCCACAAACAAGGATGGAATTGATTTGGAATACTCACCTCAAAGATTTGCAATCTACATGGATGTTTCATCCCTTGACACCCCATTCTCGTGGAAGCTGGTTGATGTCGAAGAACGCACCAACGGACGCAACGACATTCGTACCATTCACGGCGCTACACTGTACACAGGTACAGCGAGTGCGAATGGATCACTAGCTGGTAAAATTGAGGGAATTGAATGGAGCATCGCTGACGGGGATGCTGGAGTGTACCCGCCGCCGATAGCAGGGTGTGCTCTCAACGGAGATTGGTCTCCGTTGCTATTCCAATTTGACAGAGACGATGTGCTTCCGAATGGCTTTTCCTCTGGGACAGAATGGCGCAACAACCTTTATGAAATGGAAGTTCTGAGGAACGCTGGCAATATCGATGCCAGCGGGATAGGGTCGTTGACATTTGCCGATGACAATGTTGCAGCCGCCCCTACGGTGTCGATGCATGTTGGGGGACCCACTGGGCTAACCGATACAGGACTCGTCCAACTCAATATCTCGCTGTCTGGCACCGACTCGTGCCTACGACAATCAATAGCAATGGAATCGTCGAATTCGGACAGCAACAGTGCTCTTCCAACAATTGAAGTGTCCATTAGTGACTGTGCTGGTGGCGGAACTGTGTGCTTGAACACTTTTGACATTTTCGGTTCTGACGAGACCATGTACGATCAGTCGTGCTCCGCAATTGTCAGCGGAGACTTTGGAGCAACAACATTGGTGGAAGTGCTGTGGAATTCATCAGCTTTAGCATCGCTGACTGTACCGAGCCTCGGCATTGAGTTGACTTCGAGTCTCCCATCGGATTGGTTTGCTTGGCAACGAATAACACATGTGAAACTAACTGCTGGAGACACAGTTTCAGCTGCAGATACCACGGTGGTTCTCACTGGGCTCAGCGTCCAGAATTCGGACTTGTATGCCATCAACTGCACGGGACAATGGTCGCTATTACAAGATGGGGCATGCCTTTTGACATCAGTGGACAATTACGGTACCGTCGGAGACAGCGACTTGGAGGTTTCGTGCTCCAGCGACTCTATTTATGGCGACGGACAAATTGTTGAACGTTTTGCCGTTTCGACCTTTTTAACGGGAGCCAATGGTGGTGACTCAACGTGTCAGGGAAAAGTTAACCTGAAGCACGGGGATTTAGAAGTTGTGTCCAATTGCACGGCGGCGACTGCATGCGACAACACATTTTGTGATTCGATTACCACTGCAGAGGTGGTTGACGAAACACCAACGAATCATTCCTGGTTTGAAGGGGATCCTGACCGCAGTGTGTTCATGACAGGGCGACAGATATTTGATGGTGATGAATACCACGATTGGACTGTGCCGCGCCTCAATGAACAAGGAATACTCGACGACGGCGGTGCGTTTGTAATCATCACACCCAATGATCCTGAGCTACGGTCACGCGTGATCGTCGACCAATACGGCGTCCGCGGCTCTTTTCGCACTAACACAACAGCCACAGATCCGTTCAGTTGGACTTTGTACGTTACTCTCTCGTTGATCGTTTGAAAAGTGTGCATCTTCTTTGAAAATGTTTCTGTTTTTAGGCACGCTTATGTTGGCGACGAGTTTGATGCTTTCAGTTGGCGTGATATTCAACCTGAAGATTGGATCTTGATAGATGACAGGAATAGCGAGCTGTTGGGAGCGGAGGCAGGCTCTATCAGTTATTTCGAGACAATGGGCAACTGGACCGCATTAACGAACGGTACCATTGGCGCTCGGCTGTTCAAATTTGCGGTCCAGCAAACACGCAACAGCGATGATGCGGGCACTCGAGCAGGGTTCGTGTACATGTTGCGGATAGCCATCAGTATTGAAATTGAACTCTTGACGCGTCGCATTACTCCTCGTAGGCAATTCGCGATGTCGGAACTCGAACTTCAGAGATGTGTGAATACTGATGCCTATGCAACTGAGTACGGCAGGGAAATGGCTCTCCTCTGAGAAATGGTTCACTGTGGTTTGTGAATGTGGTTGCAGTTGCTCCACTGGTTCATGCAGCTTCAATCGTGTGATTCGTTTTGACAGCCACCATAAATAATAATTTATTGCTTTCACCCTTTCAACGACGTTTGAGTTCTTCGCAAATTACGTTATGTGGCTTTTGTGCCCAACCTCACGCCAACATACAAAATACATGATGCCAAAACGGTGCCAACATCTGTGGTGCCGTTAAACTACTCCTTCGACGACTCTACTGAGGCCAAAGGATCCAAGAGCGGAGTTTGAGAATCCGGTGTTGCCTTAGAACACCGCGCCCGCCACCACAACGGCTGGTCAGCGCCATTAAGTGGTCTTCGCGTCAGAAATGCTATGGCACACGCCAATACGCCGACCGCAATTACCCAACGGCCCCAGAGTGGCAAGACGGATAGAGGCACAAATGCCAATGCGAGACTGATGCCACCAACGAGTGCACAGTGCGGAATGGCGGAGCGGACGTGATCTGCCATGTCACAACCAGTTGCTAAAGCAGCCAAGACTGAGCAGTCGGCGATTGGAGAACAACAGTTTCCGAACGCACAGCCAGAGAAAATTGCACCACTGACGCATGTCACCATTGTTTGAGCCTCTGTTGCATCGGCTGACAAAGAAACAGCCAAAGGAATGCACAGCGGGAACAAAATACCCTTCAGCACAGCATACAAGATCACAAACTTCAGCGTTAACTTCAGCGTGGAATCAAAAGACTCACTTTGCAGCAAACACATACCATTGTTCCCATAGCACTGCCCGTTGCAAAGGCCACAACCATTGACAATAAAAGCGCGATCGGCTGCACCATTGATACGGGAAAGCCTCCACCACTTCCGCCGGACTGATGCATTAAAACACACCCGTTTTAGCAACCGTCCAGTTCAAGAATGCGTTATCAATCTGAAACGGAAAATACGCATGGACTAACCTCCAAGGCGCTTGCGATGTACGCCGCTGTGTGAATATCGGCAATGACATCACCCAGTCCCCACGCCAACAATAAAATTAAAGTGGGTTCTAAGACCTCCGTTGCACCGGCGTTCCACGCTTCCAGCAGAGTCTACGATGTCAAAGCACAGTCACTTCGTTTTTTCTTTGCGAGCCAACGATGACAGCAGCCGCATCGTACCTGGACGCTTGCTATGCGTTGAATGCCTAGCATCACCATTGCCACAACAATGCCGGCAGATGCACTCCAAATCAATGCCGTGATTGAGCTGCTGTTGCTAATGGCGTCGGAGAATGTCACGTTTCGTCCCTCAGCCTACCACATGGAAGCTTTAGTGTTCGAAAGGATCCCTAATGAACGTATTGTGACGCCCGCGAGACAACACGCGCAACGCACCTTCAATGTGTCGGCTCCATTCAAGTACATTCCAACAAACGTGATAACTATCACGACCACGAAAGGAATAATGGCGTTCAGTGCCCGCTTGGGAACACTTTCATCTGGCTCCAGTGCTGGATTAGAAGGAGGAGCCTGCTCTTCTTCAGCTTTGTCCTCCGAAGTGGAATCTTCCTCAACAGGCTCAGAATTGGCCTGGTCCAGACTTGGAAAGCTGTCGGTGCCACCTTCCTCCAAACTGAGCGGGTTGCTAGCATCGGATTGAGTTGAAGATTGTCGGTCTGCTGTAGCTTCTTCTTTGTTGATTTGCGATATGAACTTGGTTTCCAGCGAGAACAGCGGGCCCCAATCGCGGTCCAAAATAATCAACGCAAGAATGTATACCAGCAACAGCACGGGGAACAATCGGTATGCGATGGATCCAATGAAAACTTGGAAAGGCTGCAGCTGATTCGGTCCGGAATCCATTCCTGCTTCCGTGACTTGCACCTATGATAGCATTCAAACATATGCAATGACTTGCCGACTTCACCGCGCACGCACACTCGAGCGTGATCTCCTGCCCACACCTGAATATATCCAATTTCAGCTCCGAGCCAGCTCGATATGGGCGCAAGTCCTGCCAGGCACACCCCCATACTATGGACGATGAAAGCTGCTTTTTCAGGGGCGACCTTCACCTTCTTCAAAATGGGTTTCAGTGCCGACCCCACGATGAGAATGGCTGAGTAGTCATCAAAGAATATCACAAGTCCGAGGACGAAACCAATCACGAGGCCTCGGGTTCGGCTGCCCTTGGTCAGCGACTGAGCCAGATTGGCGAGTCCAGTAAAGCCGCCACCCTTCTGCACAACACCAAGAAGCCCTCCGAGCAAAAGAGTGAACAGAACGATGCCACTGTGGCCAGAATTGCAAAAGGAGTTCAAAAAATAGGTGTCGAATGTTCTCAAAAAGCCAGTTATCGGGTTGTAAGAGCTCAAGCACAGCGCACCAGCCCAAATCCCGAGCAAGAGGGACACCAGGGTCAGCCTCGTCACGATGGCGCATATCAATGTCAACAACGGGGGTAACAGCGACAGCACTCCAGGAATGACGTATGTCGACGTCGATACTGTTTTAGCGTAGGCACTGTTGGTGCAGAAGGCGGGAAGTGGGACGCCTTCGTCGGCGTTGCACGATATGGTGAAATTTAAATTCCATGCTCCGGACTCATTTAGCCGCAGCCCAACAAGTGAGATCTCCGGGATGGTGAAACCTTCGTCGCCAGTGCTGTTCGCCGTGTACACGTCATACACCGTCGATGGAGCGATGACGACAGCGTCACTGTCCGTTGTACTATCCCCAATTGTTCCCGTGACCAACACGTTCACGGTCTTCGGCCATGACCGGTAGCCAACGACTGGTTCGAGGGACAGTGTAGCAGTTGATGACAATCCAGTCAAAAGTGTGCTGGCAATGTCGATCGAGAACAAGTCGCCATGTGTTGGTACTGCCGAGCTGTAGACGCTTTCACCATGAATTACAGCAGAGCTACACGTTCCAACCGTGCTGACAAGCACGAGCACAGCGTGCAAGCGTGCCCACATGCTGTAGAAGCGAGAAAGGGCACTGTACAAGTCCACGTTGTGAATGAACACTTGAAAGTCCACGGCAATTGGAGACAAGCAGTGACACTGACTTTGTGGAGAAGTAAAGTTCTTATTTTTTCTTCGCACAACACAATTGACACGTAAGTACTGACCGCATATTTGACATTGAAGGTGTCGCAAACGTGTCAGCGCTCAGCGTTGAGGCAACCCGCACTACACCTCTGCAAGCGCCTCGTCTCTTGAACGCCAAATCCAACACCACAACACGCATTGTGTCAACAGCACGCACGTCTCACCTGCCCACCCCACCCGTATGCACACCCACGTCGTCTCAAGTGGTGACTGCGTGGTATGCCATCGTATATGCGTGTCCAAGGTGTTCTCTCGTTGCTGTGGGCTGTGGCCGGTCGCTCATTCATGACACGGCGTCACAACATTATTTCATTTTCCCCATGGCACTTCTACGGTCTCATTGGTCGCGGTCGTTGTTCATGGTGGTGTGGTCGTCGTCGTCGCGGTCGTGGTCGTGGTCGTGGTCGCGGTCGCGGTCGTGGTCGTCGTCGTCGCGGTCGTCGTCGTCGTCGTCGTGGACGGTGTCGTTCGTTGTTCGTCGTCGTGATGTTGGTTGATGGTTGTCGTCATCGTTTGTTGGTGCAGCAAGCAGCAACAGCTGTGACTTGTGACTGTGACTGTGACTGTGACTGGGCGCCAGTGCAAGTCGTCAAAAAGCGGCCAACCCGCAATTCGTTCGTTCGTTCGTTCGTTCGTTCGTTGTTGACACATTTCCGCTCCGACGTCACCAACAGCTGAGAGTGCGCTTAGTCTCATGATAGCTGCGCACACATTTTTTAAATATTTGTATTTCCGAAATCACAAAACGTGTACTGTACATCAATTTGTGCAATTAGGATTAACTAAATACATTCCCTGTTACCAACTATCTACACTGACTCAATTAAATGAATGACCCGGAACGCATTCTACAAAGTACTTAAATCATACAACTTCAAAACAGTACCGTACGTTGAATTTACGAATGTACTTATTTCTTGGTGGAGTGTGTCCTCCACACTACAAAATAAATTCAGAAATTTACAGAACCTAAGTACAAACTGTATGTACTAAATGTATTTACATTTTCTGTATAAAAGTACCTTCGGCGGTATTCGGTGTTCGCGAGCACTTTGAATGACCGCCGCCGTCGTTGTTGTTGTTGTGTTGGCAGCTGGCGGCACAACAACGACGACGACGACGACGGCGACGATGAATGACGACGACGACACAACAGTCAGCACGATGATACGGAGACACAAAGGACTCAACTTGGGACCCTTTTAGCGTTGTCCAAGGCCAACCCTTTTGACATTCCAGGTCGCAAATGATTGGTTGTTGTTGCTTTTTGGTGGTCGTGGTATGTATCTGAGAATGTGCATGCAGAGATCGTGTGCGATGTGCGATAGAGATCGTGAATAGATAGTAGACGTTTGTGAAAAAAGATGCACACTCGGAGCTGTTGTGAGACCGAGCAAACGAGAAAGAGCTGGCGGCGTTTCGTGGTTTTCTGCCACAGTGAATGCACTTGCATGGACGCACTGTGGGTGGCGACGCCTGTGTAGCATCGTGCCGAGCATATGGTTGAGTGAAGGCTGACTGCGAACTGGGAGCGTCAACGTCGGCGCATGTCGTGCGGATCAGGAAACATTTCGTAGTTGATCTTCCCGCACTGTTGCCAATCATGTGTTTTCGTTGTTAAATTTTATTGAACTACGCTTGACGCAGCGGGTGCTAGGGCACTTGGTGTCTGAGTTGTGTGATCACACTTCTGTTGAAGAATATGATTAGTTTCTGGTGACTGAGTGACTTTGAGTTGTACTGTGCAGCGGATTTAATTTTGGGAGACTGAACGTGATGTCGATATTGCTCAGTGTGCGACAGGCGTGCCAACGAGTGCTTCGACGCAGCAACCAGCTCTCACGACCCTTTTCGCAGCGCCGGTCTTTGCTCAGCACATCATCATGTGATGCTGACTTGGTGGCCAAGCAGGCGGTTCGCTTATATCTCCCTGGGTCCCGGCTGCGACTTCTTCGACCCGGAATTTTCAATGCCGGAGTCACGCCCGTTCTGAGCCGGTTGCGCGATCTATTTTCGTGCCCAAACTACATCGAAGTTTATGGCGATGATGACTTTGTAACGCGGAACCATAGAGTGATCACACGACAGCCTCGGCAACCAGTTTTGTGGCTCGACTTCGGGGCCGCTGCTCGCGAAACTGAATGCAGCGATTTGGAGTCGGTTTGTGACGTGGTTCTTAAGACCAGTGTGGAGGGACAGCAATCAACGCCGGAAAATCGTGAGCGATCTGCACCGTTCACGATGTGTGATGTAGCGCTAAATTCTGAGCGAGAACGTCTTGTCTTGCACAAGCTTGAGGACGTGATTCGCGCTGTGTCTCAACCGACGTTTTCACAACAAATTGCCGTATTCGTCCAAAATTATGACGCCCCTTTCATGAATGCCCATGCAACTGACGGCGATTGGAAGGTGGCTCAGAACTGCTGGGACATTCTCAGTGTCCTGGGCCATCTACAACAGCAGACCTCGCTGGTCAACTATTCACTGACAACGGGAACATATCGCCTTCAAGCGGAGAGTTTGGACGATATATTTTCAATGCGTAGTGATGATGGCGATCACGAAATCGAAGCCAAAGTGTCGGATTTTTTCAACGCCCAACGAGATCTCAGCTTGGATTTGTCTCACAATGATGCGTTCGGTCGCGCGTCAGCAGTGGCCGAAATTCGTTCGCCAGATGTGTGTGACTTGTTTTGGTTTGGCGGCACCTCCCTGCACGACGACGAGGTGAGTTCAAAGGTGCTGTGTTGTTTTTGAGTCAATCGTCGACAATTTTCTAATGAACACTTGCGTTCTTATTATTTCTCGTGTGTCTATCAGACGCCATTTGTCCAGCCGACGTCGAATAATAGCAGCCCCAATGCAGGCGATCGATTCAACGCGACGACGTGCGATTTGTTGCATCATGCGTTTGGTTCGTTAGATCCTGCAGCAGTGGTCCTCCAACTGGTTGAAAGTTGCACGACATTTCGCCGAGAACAAGAATACGTGGACGCAAACTTCCGTCTTGCAACGTCAACCCCTCAATCGGCATCTCTGAGTGCTGAGCTGGATGCACCAGCGTTGTTGATGCAGGTGCTGCGCCTTGCATATTCATTGTGGCCGAACGAACGCAAAAAAGATCACCGTGATTGTCTCGTTTCTGTAGGCCGGTGCCCTCACGCTCGGTCGAAGAATTTCCCGTTTCGATGAATTCCATGCCTTCTCATTTGCACATTTGACGTTTTCAAGCACATGCGCACAAGCTGCTCTGTTCGAGCAATATGTCGCCCCGCTACTAAAGGCAAACGACCGTTCTCACTGCGAACCTGTGCTCGACACGTGCCGCAGTGGCTTGCCCCAACAAGCAGATGACTTGGCTCACGCAGTGGAATCGATGTTGTCGATGGTCACTGCGTCAACTCCCAATTCCACTTTGGATCCGATTCGATTAGCGACTATGGTGTTGCTGGTGTGCCCGAAGGTATGGATTCTTATCGCAATCGTTCCAGCGTTTTGCACGAAATAGACGCAATGACTATATCGCTGTGGGCAACCTCGACTGCAGGTGGTTCCGTTGCCAGTACCGACGCTTGCCTCATACTCATTGCAAGATTCTGTCAATGTGGATACATTCTCCCCACTTGCGGACTCAGATGTCGAAATGCCTCCGACGGTGCGTTGAAGTTTGAGTGTTCGTAGTTGTAGATACCGTTCTCCGACCGATTCACGTGCAATGTGCTGTAGGTGCCCGTGCTGTACCATAACGTACTTGCAAAGTCTGGATCCAGTTCAACTTTAAGCTTGTCGAAAGAGGAGGTAGAAAGCATCGGCAACGCTGCAAGGCTTGCGGTGGAGCAAAGTTCCGGTATCAATGACGGTGAGCTACGCTTTGTGCCCTTTGATGCCAAATATCATTCATGTATTGCTGAAGGCTCTTCACGACACGACAACGTTGTCTGCAGGAGACGAAACGCTGAAGGATGCGGGTGAGCTGCTTGTGTTTGTTCACCCTGTTGAGTCTACGGCATCAGAAGCTACTGGCCATCAATTTGAAGTTCACGTGGTTCACGAAAATAAGGGAACATTGGCCGTTGATAAAGTGGTTGTTTGTTAAAGATAAAGATCATTTCAAGAGACACTATCAATGGTTGACTTCTACTGCATGACCTCACTTTTGCAGCAAAAGCGCACGTCGTCAAAACCCTTCATCCATCTTCGCAATCGCTGTCTGTGTCATCTCCGGCGCGGGTCAGAAGCGCAAATCGTGCATCCATGTGACCTTGCTGTTTCAGTCCCGAATGAATGCCACTCAAACTTTCCACAACAGATCTGTCTGCGTCCGCCTCGTCATCCTCAGATTCAGTTTCGGCGTCACTATCATAAACACTAGTCTGGGCGTTGCTGCGGCGTTTGTTGGACTGACCATCGAGGTTTGGGCTCTTTGCGCCTGACACAATTTCCTTTGCCTTCCGTTTTGTCGGCGCAGGTTCCGTACGGGTGCTCCCGCCGATCGTTTCAAACAGTCTTTGAAGTTGGCGCAAGTGCAGTACGTCTTTGGCCGCGTTGTTCAGCAGGTCTTGTTCAAGGCTGAGCAAGAAAACAACAGTCACCACGACAGCAACGCGTGGCAGATGGTACATCGGACATTTCCGTACCTCTTGGCAGCTTGACCGAGTCCGTACAAATCCCCCAAGGTGCATTTCTGGTAAAACCTGCAGCAGGACGAACAGAAACACACTGTGATCGAACGCGTGCACCTGGGCACATGCGTGCGACAACATACTCAATAGCATTTCTGATCGGGAGGAAAAAGTCTCGAATGAACATCGATAAATTAACGCCGTACACACCTAGGACGAAACCGATGCAGACATCAGTGAAAAGTCAACAGGTTGCGTATGGGGCGTTATAGTCCAACGTTTACGCGTCGAAGCAAAGAGTACGCACCGGCTTCAACATTTTCAGCAACCTTCTCAAAACACATCGGAGAACGGACAGTGCTTTGATATTCCCTCCACATTTGGGTGGAACCGGTATGCCGGCCGAAAGATTTTTGTTCAACAGGTGGGAAGAAGGGCTTTGCATTGGAATCTCGAAGCACCGATTCAACCAATTGACGGATCGCAGTTTTGACCTGGACGGCGACATCTGGCGTCAGTAACAAGGTGGCGACGGCCCCGACACACGAGACGGGACGTACTGTCGCCGTTTCCACTGATCCGACAGCAAGGGCAGGCCAGGTCACCTGCACAAAACAAGAACATACGAGGATTCAGGCATGCGAGGGAATGTTGCGCCACGCAGGTTGATACATTTGGACGTACATTGATGGAAGGTAGACCCATGTCGCGGAGCAAAACCTTTGAAAATAACCCACACAACCAAACTCATTATTGACGGCTACGCGCCCCTTAGGACCAGTGTCAATCAAAAAAAATCAACACACATTTTGAAACATCACAGCAAGTACATGCTCTGGGCGGTCTTTAGCTTGAGTTTGCAGTGGTGCTTGGAGCATTTGCAGCACCTGCATGGATGACGAATGGAGCCCACAATTGCTTGTAAATCAGGCGAGGATTCTGCAGCAGGATGACACTGTGAAGTCTACACACCTTGTTAATAGGCTGGGCGACGCAGGTGTACTTTTGTTTGACAATTTCTGATGACACAACGTTGGTACAAACACAAACGATTGTGAACAAGCACCAAGATCACCGGGCACATACACTCGCAATTCATACCGTCAATTATCGTGCCCAAAGACCGATCCTTGAAAATTGTACGTCTGTAAGGGTTCGAATAAATGCGAGTCAATATGCTCCGGCACCTCTGCATGAATTCCTCAGGCGATTCAATATGAGTAGCTGGTGTTGTGCTCGTGTCCTTGGAACAAAATGGGCATAAGGTAGTTGTTGACGTTTTCCTTGCACAAGCGGTGTGGTACACGCTGGGACATCCGCGGTTGCTACAAGATTTGACTGTGTCAAAAACCAAACACCCTGTCAATAGTGAGTGGGGCCGGGAGCCAAGCACATCCAATCACCAACAATGCGAACCTCGTGTTTCGGCCGGCTTTGAGCAAATGATACACGTTGAGAACACTGGCTTTGAAGCAGATCGCGACCTTGCTGGGTGACGCACGGCATTCGGAGCGGGATTGGGAGCGTCAGAAGACTTCGAAGACCGTCTGGTTCGAGCAGGATAGTCTACCACAGGGTTTGAGACAGGACTCGCAGCCTTCAAGGGGTCCACTCTTTGCTCTGATGTCACAGGTCGCAGCTGCTTCTGCAATGCCACATTCGTGTCGGCACTTGTTTCACTCTGACCTTTCCCGGCGAGCAGTTGAGTCAGTGGCGCAGGGACGTTCACCCCGTGTTTCACGCGCGGATTCTCATGCGAATTCACGTGGACTGTGAACATTTTCGTTGCCAAGCAATGCATCATGGCTTCCTGGGCTTTTTGGATGAGTTGCCGATTTTTGACAATTGCCATGTATTCTCGTGGGTTGTCCACGTTTCCACGAAGAAATGCTTCCACTGATTTCGCACGTTCGAACACAGCCATTGTCTACAAATCAATCGGCATCGAGGGCACAAATGGTAAACATGACATGGTGGCCACAGCTCGCTGCATTCACTTGTGGTGTGGACATTGCATGTCGTCAAACCTCTTCTTCAGATAGCACGCGCTGCGACGTGCAAACTGCTTGCCCCCAGAAGTGGCAAAATATTTTGAAGACCCCACTTTCACGCGCCGACAACTCAGTTTTCTGCTGTAGGTTGGACATCGAGAGGTGTTCGAGACGTCGCGCCGGAGGTCGTGGGACCAGCAAAAAATGATTATCGGACACCGGTGCTGCAACGGAGTTGTCGCCTGTCGGTGCAACCTTCGATAACTGGTGTTCCAGTTGGCCGACACGGTGCACCAACTTACAACGAATGCACAACACGGACAAACAATGGGTCACAGGTCGGACGTTCACGGCAATAAAACAGCAAGAAAGGGACCACTGTCTCACGCGCACCAACCTGTTTGAGTATGCTGTGGTAATCTGGCTGGCTCATGGTTGTTGTTGCTTTGACTTTACTTCTGCCCACGGGCAGAGACGAGTTCGAGCGAGCAAGAAATTAGTTCAACACATATTGGCTCAGAAATAAATGACAGCAAATAAATGACAAAGTTGCTTGCAGTTCAAAACAGTAGAATCATACTTTGGGAAATGGGTTCTCTGCCTGCCACCTCGCAAGGTGGCTTTGTGTTGGCGTTACCCAGAGCGCCCGCCACTACACCGACTCCGCTTCGTCAACGCCGCCATTTCAAACAGTGCGCGCGCACAGACACGGGGGGCTAGGGTGGGTGGT
>ENA-OWNT01001056-OWNT01001056.1-seawater-metagenome-genome-assembly--contig:-NODE-1056-length-41517-cov-9.427003_pt1 | contig 41517 bp, 36 predicted proteins | sample MGYA00238136_ERZ651165 | MGnify/ENA primary metagenome ERZ651165 (study PRJEB26861, sample SAMN08777766) | seawater metagenome | isolation source: coastal seawater | place: USA: Florida | collected...
CGCGATCGCAAGGAAGCTCAGGCTGAAAACTTCCGTAAGATGGTTCTTGCCATGGTGCAAGACATCCGCGTTATTCTTATCAAACTCGCTGACCGTACTCACAACATGCGTACTTTGGGCGCGCTTCGCCCTGACAAAAAACGTCGTATCGCACGTGAGACCCTTGAGATCTACTCTCCATTGGCACACCGCCTTGGTATCCACAACATCAAAACCGAACTAGAAGAACTTGGTTTTGAAGCTCTCTACCCTAATCGCTATCGCGTACTAAAAGAGGTAGTAAAATCGGCTCGTGGTAACCGTAAAGAGATGATTCAGCGCATCCATGATGAGATTGAAGGCCGCCTCGATGAGGTAGGTCTTAACGCGCGTGTATTTGGTCGAGAGAAAAACCTGTTCTCCATCTACAACAAGATGAAGACCAAAGAGCAACGCTTCCATACCATTATGGACATCTACGCTTTCCGTGTTGTCGTTGAAGATGCAGATACCTGCTACCGCGTACTTGGTCAGGTGCACAGTCTTTACAAGCCACGTCCAGGGCGTATGAAAGACTACATAGCGGTACCAAAAGCCAACGGCTACCAATCCATTCACACTTCAATGGTCGGCCCTCACGGCGTACCTGTTGAAGTACAAATCCGTACCGAAGATATGGACCAGATGGCGGACAAAGGTGTCGCTGCGCACTGGTCATACAAAGGTAACGGAGAGCGCACTGGCACGACTGCTCAAGTGAAAGCTCAGCGTTGGATGCAAAGCCTGCTTGAGCTACAACAAAGCGCCGGCAACTCATTTGAGTTCATTGAAAACGTCAAATCCGATCTATTCCCTGATGAGATTTACGTCTTCACGCCTAAAGGACGCATTGTTGAGCTGCCAGTTGGGGCAACTGCCGTCGACTTCGCATACGCGGTACATACCGATGTCGGTAATACCTGTGTTGGCGCACGTGTTGATCGCAACCCGTACCCACTAAGCAAATCGCTTAAGAATGGTCAGACTATTGAGATCATCAGTGCTCCGGGAGCTCGCCCTAACGCAGCTTGGCTCAACTATGTTGTTACCTCGCGTGCTCGCACTAAGATCCGTCAGGTTCTGAAAACCATGCGTCGCGAAGAGTCGATTACTCTTGGCCGTCGCCTGCTTAATCATGCGCTGGGTGAACGCTCACTCTCTGATATCAGTGAAGAGAACATCGCTCACGTTCTTGGTGACCTGAAAGTCGAGTCAATTGATGACTTACTGGCAGATATTGGCCTTGGCGAACTGATGAGCATTGTTATCGCACGTCGTCTTCTGGGTGACGCTGATGAACTGACTGAAATCGACAGCAACACCGATGGCAATAAGAAGAAACTTCCTATCCGCGGTGCTGAAGGTATTCTGCTGACGTTTGCTAACTGTTGTCACCCTATTCCAGACGATCACATTATTGCTCACGTCTCTCCGGGTCGTGGATTGGTTGTCCACCGAGAAATGTGTCCAAACGTACGTGGCTATCAGAAAGAACCTGATAAGTACATGGCGGTAGAGTGGTCGGAAGATTACGACAAAGAGTTCATTACCGAAGTCACCGTTGACGTACAAAACCGTCAAGGAGCGCTGGCAGAACTGACTAATGTCATTTCTAAAACAGGCTCTAATATCCATGGTCTGTCGACTGAAGAACGTGATGGTCGCTTGTATACGGTAACCGTTCTACTGACAACCAAAGATCGTGTCCATCTTGCTGGTATCATGCGTAAGATAAAAGCAATGCCACAGACACTGAAAGTTCGCCGACGTAAGAACTAATACTCTGATTTGATTATTCATTGCCCTTGAAATCACCGTTTCAAGGGCTTTTGTTTTGTATAAGATTATGAATTTAGAACGCTACAACCGAATCCAACAAGTCCTGAAAGCTCGCCAGGCTGACCTGACGCTGTGCCTTGAAGAAGTCCACAAACCTAACAACGTTTCAGCAGTCATCCGTACTGCAGATGCAACGGGCATCCATAAGATTCATGCAGTCTGGCCTAATGAGATGCGTACCCTTAGTCACACCTCTGCTGGCGCAAGAAACTGGGTAGATGTCGAAACACACGACTCGATTGAAGAAGCGATCACTGAGCTAAAATCACAAGGTATGCAGGTACTGGTCACCAACCTATCTGATACTGCAGTCGACTTCCGCGAGATTGACTACACCAAACCAACCGCAATCATTCTGGGTAGCGAAAAAGTCGGTGCTTCAGAGAAGGCAAAACAGCTTGCTGATCAGGATATTATCATTCCAATGATTGGTATGGTTCAGTCGCTCAATGTCTCGGTTGCCAGTGCCGTTATTCTGTATGAAGCACAACGTCAACGTCAGGCAGCTGGTATGTATGACAATGAAACCAGCTCAGTACCAGAAGAAACTATCCACCGCCTGCTGTTTGAACGCGGCCACCCTGTATTAGCCAAAGTCGCGAAACGCAAAGGACTTGCCTACCCACCTCTTGATGACCAAGGCCAGATCATTGCAGATGACGACTGGTGGGCAGAGATGCAGAAAAAGTAGCGAGAAGCGAGAAGCGAGAAGCGAGAAGCGAGAAAGTCTTGGAAGGGTTGACACACAGTGCCAACCCTTTTCTTTTAAATTCAGACAATCAAACTTAAATATTAGCCAGCACTGCCTGCAACTTTCGACTCTCTCACCACAAGATCCTCTCGAAGGACAAAGTCCGTTCTAAAATCTCGTAGGGCGAAGCCCGTTCTCGGAGCGAAGCGTTCTAGATTCTCTCAGGGCGCAACCCGCTCTTCGCTCTTCATTTTTTCCTGTACAAAAACACAGCCCAATGGTTAACTATTAAGGCAATTTGCCTACTCACTAATAACTTACCGAGCTTTGTATGTCGCAACTGTTATCTGCCATCCCTCTGACTTCTCTGACTGGTGTTGGTGCCAAAGTAGCAGAAAAGCTCGCAAAAGTGGGCCTCAACTCAGTTCAAGACCTGCTATTTCATCTACCGTTACGTTACGAAGATCGCACTCGTATCTACCCTATCGTCAAGCTTCATGCAGGCCTGTGGGCGGCTGTGCAGGGCAAGGTGATGAGTGTTGATACTCTGTTTGGCAAACGCAAAATGCTTACTGTCAAAATTAGCGATGGCAATGGCACTATTACCCTACGCTTCTTTAACTTTACCGCGGCGATGAAAAACAACTTCGCAGAGGGTAAGACCGTTCATGCGTATGGCGAAATTAAACGTGGCGGCTACGGGTTAGAGATCGTTCATCCTGACTACAAATTCTATGCTCCGAACCAAAGCGCCGAAGTTGAACAGTCGCTAACACCTGTCTATCCGACCACCGATGGATTAAGACAGATAACCCTGCGCAACCTGACAGACCAAGCATTAGAGCTACTCGACAAAGCAGCAGTACAAGAGTTGCTGCCGAGCGGACTTTACGACCACCAGACCACACTTGCACAAGCACTGCATACCATTCATCGACCGCCGCCAAGTATCGATCTGGACCAGTTTGATCAAGGGAAACATCCAGCACAAATTCGTCTTATCATCGAAGAGTTGTTAGCGCAGAACCTATCTATGCTGTCGGTACGTAGTAAAGGGCAGCAAGATGCAGCCTTGCCGCTACCAGTCGCAAACAAACTTAAGCAACAGTTGCTTGACCAACTCCCTTTTTCACCGACCAACGCCCAGAGTCGCGTGGTTGAGGAAATCGAACAGGATCTAGTGAAACCTCACCCTATGATGCGTTTGGTTCAGGGCGATGTAGGCTCAGGTAAAACGTTGGTTGCCGCACTGGCAGCGCTTCGAGCCCTTGAACATGGCTATCAAGTGGCATTAATGGCACCAACAGAGCTACTTGCTGAGCAACACGCGATCAACTTCGCTAACTGGTTTGAACCAATGGGTATCAAGGTCGGCTGGCTTGCAGGAAAACTGAAGGGCAAGGCCAAAGAGGCAGAGCTGACAAAAATTGCCAGTGGTGAAGCTCAGATGGTCGTTGGTACTCATGCCCTGTTTCAGGAGCACGTTGAATTCGACCATTTAGCTCTGGTAATCATCGATGAACAGCACCGTTTCGGTGTCCACCAGCGACTTGAGCTACGAGAGAAAGGCGCTAAACAAGGCGCTTACCCTCACCAATTGATTATGACGGCAACTCCGATCCCACGCACTCTGGCAATGACAGCCTACGCCGATCTGGAAACGTCAGTGATCGATGAACTACCACCGGGCCGAACGCCGATTCAGACCGTCGCGATTCCCGACACCAAACGTGATGACATCGTTGAACGAGTGCGTAACGCCTGCCTGAATGAAGGTAAACAAGCCTATTGGGTGTGTACTCTGATTGATGAATCGGAAGTTCTCGAAGCGCAGGCAGCCGCGGATACCGCCGAAGAGTTACAACGAAAACTGCCTGATGTGAAGATCGGCTTAGTGCACGGCCGAATGAAACCCGCAGAAAAGCAAGCCGTCATGCAGGACTTTAAAGACAATAAGCTCCATCTGTTGGTCGCGACCACAGTCATTGAAGTCGGTGTGGATGTGCCAAACTCAAGCTTAATGATTATCGAAAACCCAGAACGTCTGGGCTTGGCTCAGCTTCACCAGCTCAGAGGTCGTGTAGGACGTGGTAGCGTTGCGAGTCACTGTGTCCTGCTCTATCACTCTCCGCTGTCGAAAACCGCTCAAAAACGCTTAGGCGTGCTCAGAGAAAGCAACGATGGCTTTGTCATTGCCCAGAGAGACCTGGAGATTCGTGGTCCCGGCGAACTGCTCGGCACCAAACAGACTGGTATGGCCGATTTCAAAATCGCCGACTTAGTACGAGACCAGCGCCTGATCCCAGAAGTTCAACGCATTGCGCGTCATATTCACGACAATTATCCGGAAAATGCCGCCGCGATTATCGATCGCTGGTTGGGTGAGAGGGATGTTTATTCGAGAGCATAGCGAGATGCGAGAAAAGGTTGACGTTAAGGCGTCAACCTTTTTCTGTGTTTAAGACGTAAGTCCCTAACAAAAAAAACTCTGTATCAGATACCTACTCAGCAGCTATAACGTGCACCTCTCGAAGGGCGAAGCCCGATCTCGAAGCGAAGCGCTCTAAATTCTCGCAGGACGAAGTCCGCTCTCAAAACTCTCTCAGTCCTTAACCTGAAGAATTTCGTCCCACGGCAGGCTCTCGTCACCCAGCACAATAAAGTTAGGGTTCTCTAAGGTATCCCGCTCGTTGTATGACAGCGGCTCCAGTAGCGTACTCAGGATACGTCCACCCGCTTCCTCAACAATACATTGAGTCGCAGCGGTATCCCATTCGCCAGTAGGGCCTAGACGCAGATAGCAATCTACGGCTCCTTCAGCAACCAGACAGGCTTTCAATGCTGCAGAACCGAGTGGAACCAAATCATAGTTCCAGCCACAGCTCATACGGCTAGTAATGCGGTTGATGTCCTGGCGACGACTGATCGCTATGGCGATAGGGCTCTTTTGACCATCATGCTGATGTGTCTTGATCCGCACACTTTCACTTAGATCGGGGATCTTCCACGCGCCTTTACCTTGGTATGCGTAATAAGTGACACCAGAGACGGGACCATAAACGACGCCCATGACAGGTTTGTGGTTCTCTACCAGCGCGATAATCGTTGCAAAATCACCACTACGGGCAATGAACTCTTGGGTACCATCCAGCGGGTCAACTAACCAGTAGCGGCTCCACTGAGAACGTTTATCCAGACTAATGTCTGCGGCTTCTTCAGATAACACTGGGATATCGGGAGTCAGCTCAGTCAGCTTCTCAACGATCAGCTTATGCGCGGCAATATCAGCGCTGGTAACAGGAGTTTCATCACTCTTGGTAAATTCTTCGTACTCTTTTTTCTCGTAGATATCGAGAATCAACTGCCCTGCCGAACGGGCAATCTCAATCACTGCGGGCAAATGATGCGAGAGGTCTTTTGTTATTGGCATAAAAAATCCTTAGCACTCTACTTATTGGCTCCCTCGACAGGCTCATTAATCAAGGGAGACAATCATTATGGTTTTAGTCTTTGTAGAGTCAGTAATAACGCGGTAATACTGCGCGCTTCACTGAAATCGAGGTGCGTTAGTAACTCTTCTGCTTGCGCCAGAGGCCAACGAACCACTTCTAATGGTTCAGGTTCATCACCTTCCAATTGCTCTGAGTATAGATCCTCAGCAATGAATAGGGTCATTTTGCTTGAGAAATAGGACGGCGCCAGTACGACCTCTTTTAAAGGCGTTAATTTACGGGCACCAAAACCGATCTCTTCTTTCAATTCACGTTCCGCGGCTTGTTGCGGTGTTTCACCCGCATCGATCAAACCTTTAGGAAAACCAAGCTCATAACGCTCCGTACCAGCGGCATACTCTCGAACAAGCAAAATATCCCCTTGAGCCGTTACAGGAACCATCATCACTGCATTGCGACCACTAGGCTTCATTCGTTCATAGGTGCGCTCTTCACCATTGCTAAAGCGTAGATCCAACGCTTCAATGGTAAATAGCCGAGATTGTGCGACCGTATTCTTGGCCAGAATTTCTGGTGGAGTCCGTTTAGCCACAAGCTTGCTCCTTTGCGAAAGTTGAAGTTATTAATATATGAGAAATTAAACCGCTTTGAAAACAAAAAAAAGGGTTGGCACAACAGCCAACCCTATGTATTTCATTCGGTTAAATGAACCTATTAGTAGTAAGAGTGCTCACCACGGTCATGTTCAGTCGCATCACGTACTGCAGACAGTTCACCTTCAAACTGCTGTAGTAGCTCTTTCTCGATGCCTTCTTTTAGTGTTACATCAACCATTGAACAACCGTTACAACCACCGCCGAACGCAACGATAGCAACGCCCTCTTCAGTGATTTCTACCAGGTTAACGTGGCCACCGTGACCCGCAAGCTGAGGGTTCACCTGAGTCTGAATCACATACTCTACACGCTCTACAAGCGGAGCATCATCAGAGACTTTACGCATTTTCGCGTTTGGAGCCTTCAGAGTAAGTTGTGAGCCCATTTTATCCGTTACGAAATCAATTTCCGCGTCTTCCAGGAATGGCAGGCTCAACTCATCAACATAAGCAGAGAAACTTTCAAATGCTAGCTCAGTATCCGTAGCTTCAACCGCTTCAGGTGGACAGTAAGATACGCCACATTCAGCATTCTGAGTTCCAGGGTTAACAACGAATACACGAATATTAGTGCCGTCAGGTTGCTGACCCAACAGGTTAGCAAAGTGTTTTTGGGCAGTTTCAGTAATAGTAATTGTATTTGACACGACGAATACCTGAGTAATTTTGTAGGCTATTAGTTGACCATTCTACTCCTGAACGCTGAGAGATCTAGCATTTTAGTCAAATTCGGCTAACTTGCTGGTTCAGGAGTGCGGCAGATGCAGTAAATATCAACGGTTTTGACGCCCGCATCAAGCAGTAGTTTGCATAAATGATACACTGTACTGCCTGTAGTGAGAACATCATCAACTATGGCGACATGTTCGACAGCAAGTGGCCGTGATTTTATCGAAAACGCACCGCGCAAATTGTCTTTCCGATGAGCTCTGTTTAGCCCTGCCTGAGGAGGTGTCGCTCGAACTCGTCTAAATAGCGACTGATAAGGTAGTTCAAGCCTGCTTGCCAATGAACTCGCCAGCATCTCACTCTGGTTATAGCCACGTCGCCAATAGCGCCGCCAGTGCATCGGCACACTGGTCAGTAATTGTGCTGGCTGGTCAATTCTTGTCGCGAGTAATGATGACAGCTTTCCGGTCTGCCAAAACTGTCCCTGATATTTAAAACGGTAAACATAGCTAGATAGTGGAGGCTGGTAATCGCCAACACAATAAACGCGATGCCAAATCGGTGGATGTTTAAGGCACTCTCCACATGCAACTACCTCTGCGACCATAGGTAAACCGCACGTCTGGCACCTTGGAAGCGGCTGAAAGTAGTGACGGCAATAGTGACAAAACCCGCCAATAGAACTCTTTCGCCCGACTTCAAGACAACAAATCTCACAATGCACTGGCAACAGGTCCGCGATGTATTTTGCTACCCTTTGCGCTAACATAGCCAAACTCCGAACAACAATGATGTTCAATTGTGGCAATAGGGGCGGGAATTAAGAGATGGAAAAAGTGGCACAAACTGAGATCAACGCAAAAGCTTTGTATTGGCACACTGTTGGTGAAGGTGAAGACTTAGTCCTCATTCATGGATGGGGAATGAACGGTGCGGTATGGCAGCAAACGGTTGACGCACTAAGCCAGCACTATTGTGTCCATGTCGTCGACCTGCCTGGATTTGGCCACAGCCATCAGTCAAGTTTCGTTAATATGGACGACCTTGCCCAGCAGGTACTTACGGACGCTCCACACAAAGCGACCTGGTTAGGCTGGTCACTGGGTGGGCTGTTGGCGACTCATATTGCCCTAAACTACCCTCAACGAGTGAATAAACTCATCACAGTAGCAAGCTCACCTAAGTTTGCGGCGGAACGCCCTTGGCGTGGAATCCAGCCTAATGTGTTAACAGCATTCACTGAACAACTGGTCGAAGATTTCCAGTTAACTATCGAACGCTTTATGGCTCTGCAAGCAATGGGCAGTCCGTCAGCACGACACGACGTCAAACAGCTTAAGAAAGCGGTGCTATCCCGTCCAACACCTAATCCTAGTGCGCTACTTGCTGGTCTTCAGCTGTTGGCCGACATTGACTATCGCGCAGAGCTCGAGAACCTGACTCTTCCAGTACTTCGTCTCTACGGTCGCCTTGACGGATTGGTTCCAGTCAAAGTGGCGAGTGATGTTGATCGTCTGCTACCTCACAGTAACCAATATGTCTTTGCCGAGTCCTCACACGCACCGTTTATGACGGAACTCGAGAGCTTCTGCCAACAAGTGAAACAGTTTATCTCTGACGACCTCTCACAATAGCTTTGTGAAACAATTTGTAAACGACGCTAAATATCTGACTAAACTGGTCGATAAATATACTAACCGAACGGAGTAACAACTCTGCAGGTTGGGCGTGAGGAGATAAATAATGCTCGTATCACCTACGAACGTAAGTGTTCCACTCATCGCCCCATCGGTTAATGTGCAAACGGAGCAAGCAGCTCGGGACAATAAAGTCCGTGAACCTATTGCTCCTACTATTGCATTGACCAAGAGCAACGCAGAACGAAAGGTTACAGCTGACGATAAGCGGCGAAAGCAATCATCCTGGGACCCCTCAGAGCACCCTAGCTATGAGACGGAACAAAGCGGTGAAGCAATTTCGCTCTATCAGGAAGAACCCAAGGACACACTCGAACGGTTATTCCAGTTGCTGGCACTGGACAGTTATAGCGAACATCAAGGTAAAGGCTACGCCATGCGTTTTCGATTGCCGAGACGCATAATCGATGCGGCGATAACAGAAGGGATGATGGCCAAACGTAGAACCGTGATTAAATTTCATTACGGCGATGCGGTTGCTCCCAACACTCCCTCTGATGTAATTGCGGTGTTGTAGTACCTTGTCGTTGTTCGCAGCGATAAGGTAATGCCGAAAAAAATCCCCGTCAGTAGCACTACTGCGGGGATTTGTTTGTTAAGTCACAATGATTAGGTTACTTAACGTTTCGCCTTAGCAAAAGCAGCGGCAAACGCGCCACCCATCGCATTGTTCTGAGACTCTTCACGGCGACGCTGCCCCCCTTGAGGCTGGCGCTGCTGACCACGAGGCGCACTAGAGCGCTGCGCTCGATTGTCTTGTCCCGGCTCATCGTTAAGGCGCATAGACAGTCCGATTCGCTTACGTTTAACATCCACTTCCATCACTTTCACTTTGACGATATCACCCGCCTTGACCACTTCACGTGGATCAGAAACATAACGATCTGTCAGAGCTGAGATGTGTACCAAGCCATCCTGATGAACACCAATATCGACAAAGGCACCGAAGTTAGCCACGTTAGAAACCACACCTTCCAGCACCATGCCCGGCTCCAGATCAGACACTTCATTAACACCATCTGCAAAAGTGGCGGTCTTAAACTCTGGGCGAGGGTCACGACCCGGCTTATCAAGCTCTTTAATGATGTCTGTCACCGTTGGAACACCAAAGCTTTCATCGGTGTAATCCACTGCATGTAAGCCGCGAAGGAACTGAGTATCACCAATCAGAGCTTTGACATCTTTTTGGTTCTTCTCTGCAATCGCTTTCACTACCGGGTACGCTTCAGGGTGAACAGACGAAGCATCCAGCGGGTTCTTACCATCCATAATGCGTAAGAAGCCAGCACACTGTTCAAATGCTTTAGGCCCAAGACGCGCGACTTTCTTCAAAGTAGTGCGCGCTTCGAAACGACCATTAGCATCACGGTAATCAACGATGTTCTGCGCGATCGTACTTGATAGCCCAGCAACGCGAGTCAGAAGTGCAGGAGACGCAGTGTTAACATCCACGCCAACCGCGTTCACACAGTCTTCGACAACCGCATCCAGTCGCTTGGCTAACATCGACTGGCTGACATCGTGTTGGTATTGGCCGACACCGATCGACTTAGGATCGATTTTCACCAGTTCGGCAAGCGGGTCTTGCAGACGACGTGCAATCGACACGGCACCACGCAGTGACACATCAAGATTAGGGAATTCTTTCGCCGCAAGTTCAGATGCAGAGTAAACCGAAGCACCAGCCTCACTGACCATAATCTTCTGAACTTTCAGGTTGCCACGTTTAATTAAGTCAGCAACAAAGCTGTCTGTCTCACGTGATGCAGTACCATTACCAATCGCAATTAAATCAACGTTGTATTTGCGTACCAGTGCATCAACAATTTGTGCCGACTTGTCATACTGCTTTTGTGGTGGATGTGGATAGATGGTTTCAGTCGCTAAGACTTTACCAGTAGAGTCAACCACGGCAATTTTCGAACCGGTACGCAGACCCGGATCGAGGCCAAGTGTTGCACGCGGTCCAGCAGGAGCCGCCATAAGCAGATCTTTAAGGTTAGTGGCAAATACTTCGATTGCTTCAATCTCTGCGCGCTCTTTCATTGCGCCCATCAGCTCAGTTTCCATGTGCATGGATACTTTGATGCGCCACGCCCAACTGATCACCTGTTTACGCCATGCGTCAGCAGGTGCACTGCTGAGTGAGATACCATAGTGGTCACTGATGATCGTCTCACAATAGGACTGACGTACGCTCTCTTCCTGTGCCGGGTCAGCGTTCATAGCCAAAGTGAGGAAACCTTCGTTACGACCACGCAACATGGCTAATGCACGGTGTGAAGGAACCTTGCTCAGAGCTTCATTGTGTTCGAAGTAATCTTTGAATTTTTCGCCTTCTTGCTCTTTTCCTGCCACGACTCTCGATACCAGCTCTGCATTGCGATTCAGGTGGTGGCGAATCTTCTCAAGCAAATTAGCATCTTCAGCAATGCGCTCCATGACAATCGCACGAGCACCATCTAACGCCGCCTTGGTATCTTCAATGCCTTTGTCAGCAGCAATATAACCAGCAGCTTCAGTTTCTGGTTCTGTTTGTGGTTCGTTCCACAGTTTATCTGCTAGCGGCTCTAGTCCAGCTTCAATGGCAATCTGGCCTTTAGTGCGACGCTTTGGCTTATAAGGTAGGTAAAGGTCTTCCAGACGAGTTTTGCTATCAGCCTGATTAATATCGGCCTCTAGCTCTGGCGTCATTTTTCCTTGTTCCTGGATGGACTTAAGGATGGTTTGACGACGTTCATCTAACTCACGCAAATAGGATAAGCGACTATCTAGATTTCGCAGCTGAGTGTCATCTAAACCACCCGTCACCTCTTTACGGTAACGAGCGATAAATGGAACTGTATTGCCATCATCAATCAGGTTAACAGCAGCGGTGACTTGCTCAGAGCGAACATTGAGTTCTTGAGCAATCAAATTACAGATAGCTTGGCTCATCCGTTGAATCTCTTTTTTATGTTAAACGTCTAATATATTGGGGTAATGAAAGTAAAAACCAACACTTTTTGTTGTCACTAGCAAGGTTACGCAATTGTTTGACTGAACGGTTGGCAATTGTGTGAAAGTTATGTCAGAACTATAGGTAAAATCAGAACTAATATCAGAAAAATGGAACTAACTTCGTTCATACCTTTGAACGAACAATGTGCATATGGAACCACTATGAAAAAAATCTTGCTGGCCCTTTCTGTATTATCCGTTTCCTTCTCCTCACTCTCTTTTGCAGAAAGTGACTCTGCAGGCAGTGCGTTAAATGCCACCACCCAACATCCGCCTTACACCCTGGAGAATAAACTGGTCTTGGGCCGAGTTGAAAACGTCTACCTCAATGATGTCGAGCAACTAAAAGGAATCGCCTTTGCTGGCAAGATTGATACTGGTGCTGATACTACCTCTATGCATGCCACTGATATCCATGTATCAAGCGATCACCCCAAGTTCAATAAATTACGCGATCAGGAACTGATGCGAGCACTGATCGATTATGAACCAATAGATAAAGTTCATTACGATAACTGGAATGCGGAGTTATTTAAGCCATATAAGGTTAATGTCACTTTTACTGTCACTCAGCCTCAAAGCGGCAAGTCGATAGAGATCTCCCGACCAATAACGCGAGTCGGGGTAATCCGTAACCGCACACAAAAACAGCCGATTCTACGTCCGACAGTCACCTTACCGTTAACCATTGCCGACAAAACAGTGATGACCGAGGTGAACTTAACTGATCGTAGCCAGTTCTCTTCACCAATTTTGATCGGCAAAACTTTCCTCAATAACAATGCCTGGGTACTTGCCGGATACGACTATCTACAGCAACAGAAAAATGCCCAGCTTATCGGAAACAAAGAGACTGTCACTATTGCTGGTTTAAAGCAGAAAATCAGTTACTCACTGAGCAACAATTACAGCTCGCTGCATGCTACTGACATTGAGATTGATGACAAGACTCAACGAGTCACTTTCAACGTCGAGGATAGTCAGGGTAAGAGTAAGTTACTCACTTTACCTGTGGCGCGAATGCTGAATGTCAGTGGTGAAAAGCGTCCGATGGTCGTTGTGCCTATTGATACTCCAAACCAGCCTACCCAACACTGGTTAGTCTACTTAAGTGATCGCAGTAAATTTGGTTCTCAACTGCGTTTAGGCAAAAATACTCTCAACGAACGCTTTATGCTCGATACAAGTAAAAAGTCTTTGTTAGCAGGTAAACCCAAAACATTCAGCCCTGACTCCAAAGCTATGCAGGTCTCTGGCAGTGAGTCATTAACCTTAGATGGCATCACTCTCGACGCCGAGCCATCTATGACAGTAAAAACACCGCTGCTCAAAGTTGCCAGCTTTGAGATGTTCGATAAAAAAGGTAAGGAGTGGGTAACCTACTACCTCACTACTGCGGATGGCGAAGCGAAGCAGTTCTCTAAGCCGATCAACAAAAAGCTTAAGGTTGGCAGTTCGATTCGCCCGGTGGTATTTGGTACGTTCATGCTTTACGGAGAGCCAGTCGAGCTGCCATATGCCATTGATGTGCTGTCTGAAAATGAAACCGAAGACTACTTTGTAATTGGTCAGAAAATGTCGAAAGAGGGGGTATTAATCAATACTCGCAGTGACCACCTGCTCGATACCTATCCACTGTTTAAGGCCGGCCATATTGAAGTCGCTCAAGTTGATGGACTTAGTTTTCCGGTCAAGTTAGATACTGGCGCTGATGTCAGCTCAATCAATGCACAGAACATCAAACAGTTCACTCGCGATGGACGAAAGATGGTTAGCTTTACCTATGAGAACGATCAGGGCGTTAAAAAAGAGTTTACCCGAAAAGTGGTCGATAGCATGACCATCACCGCTAAGAAGGGAGAGAAGGCAACCACTCGACCAGTGGTTGAAATGCATGTAACGCTGGGTCAGTTGGAAAAGAAAATCCGCGTTAACCTGCAAGATCGCAGTCGCTTCCATTACAGCATGATTCTGGGCAAAAACTTCCTTAAATATGGCGCTGTGGTTGCCAGTGAGAGTAACTACCTAATCACTGAGCCGCCAGAATCTGAGCAGTAATAAAAAGTCCCGCCTGGTGCGGGACTTCTACTTTTCACTCAATATCATCTTACTCGGCAGAATACCGAATCTGATTTACAAACCACTCTTTGTAGCCGTCTGGGGTTTTGACGCTAAACTCATCATCCACTTCTTTCTTAAGTAGGGCGCGAGCCATCGGCGAATCGATAGATATATATCCTTTGGCATCACCGTAGATTTCATCCGGGCCAACAATGCGAAATGACTTAATCTCGCCAGCTTCATTTTCAATTTCTACCCAGGCACCAAAGAAAACTTTACCTTCCTGCTGAGGTGAATAGTCGACCACCTTCACTTGTTCAAGACGTTTACGCAGATAGCGGACACGGCGGTCAATCTCACGCAGACGCTTCTTGTTGTATTGATATTAGTTCCACTCTATTACCCATACTATTTATAGATAAGCCACCTCTAACTTTGGAGATTGAGTTTCCTCTACTTCATATTGGTAAAGATAAGAACCATCAACTATATACTAAGTAGTATGTTAAAGATCTCTTAGTATTGTTTGGTGGATATATGGGTTTTGTGATTAAGAGGAGGGTGTCTTTTAAAACTCATCAGTCGGGTTCTTCTTTTTACTTCCCTGCCATCTTCACAGAGAACGGCTTGTTACTTTCTCATTTGAGATACTTGTATACCAATCGAAGTAAGTCCCAATCTTGGATTGAGAGAAACACGTTTGCTGTGGGACAACTTTTAAAGTTTATTGACCATCAAGTCTCTAACTTCTCATCGGCAACAGAGTTACTCGGTGCATTTGTTGAAGCTTTGCAATTTGGAACCATTCAAGACGCGCAAGACTGTTCTGGTCTGTACTGGTCTCCTAGAAGAAATGAAGACGTTAATGTTCTTCTTCGTCATATTACTGATTACTGCGACTACATAGACAGTGTCCATGGAACTGATATACCGAAGCTAAACCCTTTAAGAAAATCGACTTATGCAGAAGAACGTATGCAGTGGTGTGCTTACTATAGAAGGCATAACCGTAGCTTTCTAAATCACTTAGCGAAGCCATCGATACAACAGTTTTCACTTGCTAGAAAAATTCGCGGACCCGAGAGACATTTTGTTGATGTCGAAACGGTATATCGCTTTCCTGAAGATAGAATCCAAGACTTACTTTTATATGGGTTTGTGTCTGCATCAGGAGAGCCGGATTATGCTAGTCAGTTAATCTTGATGTTGATGCATTTCGGCGGACTGCGACTGTCAGAGTGTTTCCACATATATACCGATGATATCTCAATAGACCCTAAATCAGGTTCTGCTCTCATATCGGTTTACCACCCTAGTGACGGAAAGTCTCCCGATGAACGTTTCAGTAATCGACGTGAATATTTAGCATATAAGTACGGACTAGAACCACGGCATGAATATACGAGAGGTCATAGACTGTATTCTGGCTGGAAAGGGCCGATGCTTACTAATCGCAATCTTTCATTTGATGTGATGTTTTATCCAGCAAGTAAAGCCGTTGAGTTTACTCTGTTACTGCAAAAATACCTTGCGAATAAACGCCCTTCAGAATTTCCTTTCCTATTTGTCAACTCGAAAGGTAATCCAGAGAGTAAGAAAAATTTCAATCAAAAGCACAATAGAGCGGTTAAACGAATTGGGCTTGAATCCTCAAAGTTTCTAGGGACAACACCACATGCACATCGTCATAGCTACGGCTACAGATTAGGTAAAGATGGTTTCTCTCAGCAAGAAATTCAAAAAGCAATGCATCACAAAAGTCCAGACAGCTGCTTGGTTTACCTACAAGCTACATCTAATGAAGTCAGAGAGTTAATGAGGGGCTGCAAGCTTTGAAGAAGAGAATTTACCAAAACATCGAAGATGCAAAAAAATCTACTCGAAGATTAAATATAAAGAGTAGTCTCGATTATTATAAAAACTATAAGAAGGATCCAAAGCTTCCCAGCTCCCCTAAAAAATTTTTCAAGCACGATTGGAATGGGTGGCGAGATTTTCTAGGCCAGGATCCTCAAAGATTTCATGATTACATATCAGCCAAAATGGCGATCAAAAAATTGGGTATAGAAACCAGCACAGATTATCTTGAAAAATACAAATTAGATAATAAGTTACCGTCAAATCCTAGCGTTGCTTACAAAAATGAGTGGGAAAATTGGCCTGAATTTTTAGGTAAAAGAAAGTCGAGAATTTATGACTCTTACGAAGAAGCAGCAAAGTCAGCGGCAAAACTAGGGGCAAGTAGTAGAGATGTTTATTACAAGACATACACTCAAGACCCTCTTCTTCCTAGACACCCAAATGTGAGGTATCGAGCAAACTGGAACGGTTGGACAGCTTACTTGGGGAGAACGAAAAAGTCATTTTATGAGACTTACGATGAAGCTAGTAAAGCGGTCAGAAAACTAGGTATCAAATCAGGTGATGAGTATCGAAAACGCTATAGTGAAGATGTACGATTATGTTCTGCACCAGATGTTTATTACAAAGACTCTTGGAAAGGAATGCCAGACTTCCTTGGCCACTCTAGGAAAACATTTTACGCTACATATAATGAAGCAAGTAAAGCTTCATGTCGGCTTAAAATTACAACAGGTCAAGAATACTCGAAACGATACAAAGAAGATCCAAAGCTGCCATCTGAGCCCAAAAACCATTACAAGCATGACTGGGTTGACTGGCAAACTTTCCTTCGTGCAAAAAAAACTTCTCCGTTCTATAAAGATTTTGATTTAGCAAAAAAATCTGCGCGTAACCTAAACATCACTAGTAGCCTAGACTATAAGAAGAGATATAAGTCTGATCCCTTGCTTCCATCGTCACCAGAAATAATGTATTCCAAACATTGGAGTGGCTGGAAAGATTTTTTGTTGCCAGAAAAAATCAATGAAATAGGAGCCTTTAAAAGAGCTTGTATCGTTCTAGGAATAAGAAACTCGCAACACTATAGAGAAGTTAGGAGGACCAACCCTATCCTTCCAGCAAAGCCAGAGAAGATGGATGGTTGGACAACTTGGTATGATGCTTTAAATATCCCGAGGCTATATAGCTATGATGAGTTACGAAAGCTAGTTCGTTCGAATGGCATAAAGACATTAAAGCAATACACTCAATATAGAATTGAATCACATGATCCCCGCCTAGCGGTAAAACCAGAGGATTACTACAAAAACAAAGGCTGGACAAATACATATGACTTTTTTGGGGTGTGTAGACCATACCAAGTAAAGTATTTCACTCAAGAATGGATTCTATGGGCAGACAAGATCGAAGAGTTTCTCAGGTCTGCGCGTGGTGGAGATACCAAAGCGAAAGATCTATGTGAATTTGTTCGCGAATACATTGAACCGAATAACTTCGAAGCATGCCCCTTAGAGTTCCTCACGCGCGGCTCGACAAACATTCAACCAATGCTTCATCTATTTGAACAAGTACCGGTGACACGTAAAAAAAAGTGGGTCTTTTCTATCAATGAATTCTTAGATTGGATTATCTCGAACTGTCTGATTTTGGAAGACACCGAGACCGGAGAAGTTACTCATATTAAGGGAGCCAAAAACCCTTTTAGCCACGTTAACTTTAGTGGAGAGGTTGCACCGCAAGTCATTAATGAAACGGACAAGATGGCACTGCCTTATCAATATGTAAAACAAGGGCGCGAGTGGATATTTCCCTCAGATTCAATAGAAAAAAAACTAAGCTATCGGGACCTAGCCCATTTACATCGTTTTTCATCAGATTGGGTGCAGATAAACGACAGCTCTCTCCTAGATAAAAATGATCCTGACTGCGTATTCAAAGTTGAAAATGGAAAAACCTTTCTATGGTTTCCAACATACTGGACCTATACGTATTCATTGATGCAACTCCCTGCAAGAGGAATGCAAATCGTCTACTGTGACTCTGGAGAGGCCGACAAAGAACTTGCCGATTTTAAGAACGGTAAAGTCATTTGGAAGAAAAATAGAACTATGTTGGCAGGCTTAACCAACCAACAGGGCATGGTGAATAAGTCAGGCCAAGGAGAGTTTGGTGTCCACTACACGTCAAATAAAACTAAGTTTGATGGTTCGGGCTACACGATTCCATTCATGCCCATAGAGTTGGCATATTGGTTGGTAAAGCTGAGAAAGTGGCAACAGAAATATAATCCACTTAAGGAGCCAACGAAATGGCTTGATTGTGAGCGCACCAATCTAAACGAAGTACAGCGTAAACAAAAGGGGTCAAATTGCTTTTTATTCCGAGACTATCTAGAAAAAGAGCCAGGCACATTTGGTGGCAGACTAACGACACGACTTGCATCTGCACTGTATTTCTCTGGCAAGAATGATATTAAAACGGCTACCTACCAAGGACTGAAATACAATCAATCGATTAAAGAGTTGGAAAAGAGTCAAACGATACCGCTTTCACACTTCAAATCCCCCTACACTCCGCACTCAATGCGCGTCAGTTTGATCAACGCATACGCGTATGAATTCGGTATTCCTTTAGAAGTCATAATGAAGCTAGTTGGTCACTCAAGCATCATTATGTCTATCTACTATCTCAAGAGCGATAAAACTGGTGCCAACTTACGAGAGAAAATGGAGTTGGGAGAAAAGGAAGCTTTGAGCAAAGCAACACAAACGCTCAAATCGTTTGTTGAACAACAGAGAATCGAGGAGGTTAAATCACAGTTGGTGGGCTCATCTGTGGATCTACTAAATTCACTAGACAATGCTCGGCCGGCTTCCAGTTATCTTTGGAAAGACTTTGGCATGTGCCCTGTCGGCGGTGCTTTCTGTTCTGAAGGAGGAAGTCCAGTAGCCACAAAAGCTAATATATATCACCCAGTACCAGCAGGTTATTTGGGTGAGCAGAACTGCTTTCAGTGTCGATTCTTTATTACCGGCCCTGCTTTTATGGTTGGCCTTGCAGCCATGTTCAATGAGATAAGCCTAGCCGTAAATACTCAATCTATGCGTTACACTTCGCTTGGGCAGAAGCTTGATGGTATTGCAGAAAAGATAGATATCATTGATCACCAAATTTACAAATTAAAAGTGGATAGCTCAGAAAAGTCGGCTTTGGAGTCGGATAGACGTAAGTTGGTTGGAGAGCGTATGCATTTGAACTCGGAAATTGAAACACGAGCGAAGAAGTTAGATCTATACCTATCGGATATGAACGCGATTCACCGACATATACATAATTGTCAGACTCTTATGCGTAACCCTCAAGAAAACACTGAGAGTCACTATCAGCTTATTGTTCCACATGAGTTCAAATTAGGTGTTGAGCTTGATGAAGTAAGCAGTTTCCATCAACTATCAGAAGTGTGTTCGAACGCTGAGCTATACCATAGCTGCAGCGACGATTTAGCGGTAGCCAGACGCTCCCAAATGATCGACAAAATGATGGTAGAAAACGGTATCCAACCACAATTTTTCTTACTATCAGAAGAAGAACAACTCTTAGTTGGGAACCAGCTAACAGAGTTAATGCTGACACGTTTGAAAGGCTGGGAGAACATCGACCGTCTCATGGATGGGAGCTTGACCCTAAAGGACTTTTCGATAGATAACCAGTTTGATGAAAAGACGATCCGTGAACTGTTTGAGCGGTCGAAACCATTAAGGAGGATCGGTTAGCATGTCAGAGATCACCCCTGAACAAGTACTGAATCAGCTAAAAAAGAAAGCTTCATCTAGGGTTCAGAACTCTTTAGAGGCCGTGTTCACCATATGCAAGGAACAACAAGAGCGTGGATTGAACGACTTTAGTTATTCAACGATAGCCCGTCTTGGAAAAGGGCGAGGTGTCCCAGCAGCGCAGAGCATCCGAAACAAAACGGGGGAATCATACCGAACCTTAATTTCTAGCTTCAGCTCTTCAACTAAAGACCAACCTCAACCGGTACGAAACACCTTAAAAGGTAAGATGTACGCCTGGATAGATGAACTCGACGATCCGGTAGTTAAGCTTCAAGCTAACATCCTTTATTCCCAGAAAAAGGAAGCGGAGCGACTACTTAATGACGTGGTGCCCATCAATCAGGTCATTGAAGTATTCGACAACGTTGATGTATCCGTCGCGTCTATTAAGCTCACCGAACTAGAACGAAGCGCGTTGGAGTACCTAATTTCTAGTGAGTTTTTGCGCAGACATCAATTGGAGCTTGGAAAAAATGGCAGTATAGTCTCGAGTGATACTCAAAAGTCTTTTTTCCCTGTTGCGACTTTGGATGCAATCAAAAAGGCTTTACAGAACTTATAGATAACTTGGATTGTAGAAGTGAAAACAAAGCTAATCACCAGAGAAGGTTATAACAAACTCAAAGCAGAACACGATCATTTATGGAATGAAAAGCGCCCAGAAATCACCAAAATCGTTACATGGGCAGCCAGTCTTGGCGATCGCTCTGAAAACGCTGATTACACCTTCAACAAGCGCTTACTTCGTCAAATAGACCGTCGCGTGCGTTTCCTTCGCAAATTTCTACCTGAAGTGACCATTGTTGACTACTCTCCTCAACAAGAAGGAAAGGTATTCTTCGGAGCTTGGGTCGAGATTGAAAATGAAGCCGGGGATGTTAAGACCTTCAGAATTGTTGGTCCTGAAGAAATCTATGGAGATGCAAAAGACTACATCTCTATTGATTCACCAATGGCGAGAGCATTGTTGAAAAAGGAAGTGGATGACGAAGTAACGGTTCGTACACCGGAAGGTGACAAAGAATGGTTTATTAACTCAATTAGCTACAACAAATCCTAGTTTTCCTCATAACTACTCAACTTACGGATAAGCTCCTGCCTCTCCTCTTCACTTAGTTTGGCAATCAAGCAAGCTAACTTGGCAGAGCTTTCTTCCTCACAAAAGAAATAGTTCAAAGGGACACCTAATTCGTCTGCAAGGAGCTTAAGAGTTTGTACATCTGGGGTGTGCTTTCCCTTCTCATACTGGTTCATCCTAGGACTCGCCGAGCTTTCTTCCATACCGATACTCACCCCCAAGGCTTTTTGGGAGAGTTTTGCTTCTTGACGCGCTTCTTTGAGGCGCAATGGGATTGGGTTTTGGAATGACACTTACGGCTCATATCTTGAATCTCGAATTAACTAAGATTTTCTTAGTTTTACTGATTTCTGTATACTAAGCAATCCTTAGTTTTGTCGAGGTAAAAAGCAACACATGAGACGTCCTATAAAGATCAGTGCAGAGATGTACAATTTGTTGATTGAAAGAACATTAGATGGTTTTTCAGTAATTGAGTTGAGGGATGAGTTCATTGTTCTAAAAGGTTCGAACATGGACTCAGATGAAGCGCGTAAAAAAGTGTATCGACAAATATTACGATTTTCGAAGCAAGGCTGGCTTAGGTGTGAAGGCAGTGGTCGTCAGAAGCGATACTTTCAGACAAATATCTTTAAAGCTCTCCATGTGGAACCAAAGTCGAAAAATATCGATATTGAGATTACTTCGAACCATAACTACTCGATGTTAATCAGTGAACTCAAGCAGTGCAAAGGAGATTTAGAGGTTGTTCGAGGTGAGATTAAAGAGTATCAATCGCTAAATCGTCGCTTTCCAGAGCTAGACGCGAAACTCACTCCATTGCGAGAGCAAGCTATAGATCGCTCTGCACACTTACTCGGGAAAGTGAATGTCCTAACCCGTGTACTTGAAACACTCTCCGACGACTCTCCAATATGCTAAGGCGTTGGCAGAGTATATGTTTCGCCAAAACTAGGCTCAGGAAAAAGAGTAATTATCGCGACTGATTCTTCAATGTTGCTGTCTGCAAAAATGGCTGATTTTCCTCTTTGCTTCTCTCTATCAACTCTCTAAAGCAGGCTGTTCATCGTGACTTACCGTCATGAAAAGCCTTTGGCTGAAATTGAACGCTATCGGAAGGGCAGTGCTCTGAGGGTTGTGAGCTTTCAAATGATTGATAATGTAATACTTAAATGCTTTCTGTAAAGGCGAATAATTAGACTTGAAAGGCGTCCTTAATAGCTGCTTGAAATAAGCTATTAAGGACTATGTGGATGCAACTAATTTACAATAATTTTTCTCGGTATGAATCACATAGGAAAAAATCCATAGCGGCCTGAACTACTTTTAGTAAACTCAGTAATTTGGAATCCTACACTGTACTTTTCCGGAATAGACTTTCTATTTTCTAAGACAATAATCTGTTTACTCTTCCACTTAGATAAACTATCAAAAAACCTAATGTTCACATCAGTTCCAGTAAGATCGTCTTCTTCATTATCAGGTTCTTCATATGCAAGTAGAGGGGAATCAAGGATAGAAAAACCAAAATGAGATAAAGAACTATCCTCTGTATACTTCATAAGGCCCAGACTAGCGGCTGCATGTGTAATTGCTCGATGGCCTTTTCCGTTACTTATTCGGTGTTTACCATTGATCACAAAATCACCTTTCTCTTTGTCAAAATGAACATCTTCAGAGTTAGGAAGTCCCCAATTTATAAGTAATTGTTTTACTGATTGTGAAAGCTTGAATAGAGCGCTTGTTGGTAAACTTCGTTCAACTTCCCCACTTGAATGTGTTTCTTTACGTGGTGCATCTTTTTCCAGGGCATCTTTCTTTTTTATTAGGAGAATAATTTGTTCTATTTGATCTATTGACCTGTTTACTTCGTCTCGCTTATTAAACAAATCTGAATATCTAGACCGTTGCTCATGCAAATCTGGGTTTAATCTACTAATTTCATCATTTATTGAATAAAGATTTTTTTCAAGTTTGGTGACTTTATCTAAAAGAGCACTTTCTTCCATCTTTAAAGAGTAAATTGTACTGCTTAATTCTTCATTCAAGCGCTGAATCTTAAATTTTTCAGAGTTTGCAGATAATACGATATTTTGAATGCTTAGATTACATTCAGTGTGAACAACTTCTTTTGATATTTCTCTTCCACAAGTGGGGCAATCCTCTTCGGGTAATGCACTAAGTAAAGTCCCTGTCTCCACAATGTTATCTAATCTAGACGTATCTGAATTATACTGCTTCTCTAACAAGTGAAAGCGAGATAACATTTCAGATATGTCGTTAATCCTATCATTGCTTACATCGAGTGTTTTTCTTTTTTTTGTCCTGGTAATAACTAAGTCATTATAGTGCTCTTCATTTATGTCAAGCTCTAAACGTCTATTTGATATATTTGTAGATAAGTTTTCTTTTTGCTCTTTGAGCTCATTTAATAATTTATCAAAAGGTTGACTAATTCTTAGTAGCTTTACTTGCTCTTCAATTAACTCTCTTAGCACTTCTACTTTTGCTGTCTTAGATAGAGCTCTTCTCTCTACCTCAGCCGGCAAGAGTGAACTATCATCTACGCCAGTAAGAAAAAACTTAAGTCTAGATTGGTGTTCAGTTTTTTTTGTGTATTGCTCGCTAATATATGGAGAGTACTCTTGCTGAATAGATGTTTCATTAATGATAGCAAGATCTACTGAGTTTCTGAGTGTCAAACTGACCAAACTATTTTTAGCATTCTTCTTAAGCTTTTTATCAACAAGCTGTTCTCTCTCTAGGATAAACCTTGATATACTATTTATTTTCTTGGTATTTTTCTTAGGTCGTAATATTTCTGGTTCAATATCATCTGGTCTTTCTTTATGTAATCCTTCGAAACACTCAAAGTCGCCACCATCTATACTTCTTACAAAAGTGAATAACTCGGAGTTAGAAAATTCCAACCCCATGAGTAATTGACTATAGCCTTCGTGTTCTGGGAGTTCTTTAAGCGGGGTTTCTCTTCCAAGCATAAAGTCGATCCCATCAAGAATAGATGATTTCCCCGTATTTGAAGGACCATATATAAGATTTAACCCACTTCCAAATTCAATTTCAGCGGGTGCCTTATTAGGCCCGCGAAAACAAATAAATCTAATTTCCATTCTATTTCAACTTTTATTCTATCACTGTTCTGTAAGATGAAATTCATTCGTCCATCTATCGAAAGCTGTACTTAATATATCAGAGAATGTTTTCTCACCAGAGTCTTGATAGAGCGTAACAGCCCAATTAGCACGCTCTTTTAGATCCAAAATATAGTGATTAGTAAGGGTATCAATAAATACACAGCCCAACTCTGTGGATCTGTAGTAAAAACCATCACTAGTAAATTCTTTTTTGATGAGTTTTTTACTTACCATTAGAGCTAGACCATCTTCTATCAAAGGCCTTCTCACTAAAAGTTCTCCATTTCTCTGACGAGTTGCTGGGTGTAAGCTTGATGGTGCACTGGTCACATCTCCTGTATGAACGACTAGATGGTCAAACGCCAGTAATTGATGAATGTCGAACTTATTTGATAAGTTGACTGATAAAATGCAAACTGCACGAATACCAGTTTCTAGAGCACTGTTGAAAATATAATCCGATGTTATCGGTTTATTTATTGTCATCAACCCACCTCAACTCCCAGTCATTTACTAATTGATGGCATATACCAAACCTATCTTTAACCCTGATAGCCTTGAATAACCCGTTTGCGTCTAAAGGCACAAGTTTTGACTCAGCCAAAACTTTTTTGGCTTTGTCGTATCCATCGTTATGGGACTCTTCGGCTATATCAATAACACCGTCGAGCATATCAGTCTTCAAGTCATCAAAGGTACCTTGAGGTACTGAGTCTCTAGCAAAGTTTCGTAATGATTCTGCATGATAAAATGCTTCGCGTTGTCTTTTGAAATGACCTAAAAATTGTGGATGACGGTCTATATTAAAGCTACTCAAACCCACACCGATGCTATCTGCATATGCTTTATTGAGCTGCTCTACATACGTGTGTTCGATTTTCTGAATATTTTCGGGAGGTTTTTCTGCTTCAGGACGTTTTTTCAATCCCCCACCAAATCGAATTGAGAAGTAAGGAGTGCCTCTGTGCTCTTCAATAACTTCAGTGACGGGTTTGTACTTAAAGATACTAAAATCGAAGTTGTTGACAAATTCTTTGAAGTCTCCTTCTAGAGCAATTGTCTCTGTTGAAGTAATGCTGCTTGAGCACCAAGAATCCCATTCTTTTATCAATTTTTCTTTAAGCTTCCCAGACTCCAAAAGTAGTTTCTTTAAAGATGGGCCACAGTCTTTTGGAGCAAAAAAATAGTACTTTCTTGGTTTGGTTAGTCGTCTATTGAAAATATGCCATAACATCTTTCCAATTTCTGGGATCGCAGTAGCTGGAGCCAGTGGCTCTCCTTTATAATATTTGCACTGAAAGTTGTCCCAATTACCGTCATAGCCATTTTCGCTACAAAAACATGCCACATCAACACCACAGTCCTTAGCTCCACCCAATCGTGTTACTATTTTGTATTCAGATTTCTGAAAGACTCCCCATTCTTCTATGAAACGCTCCCAATCCTCTGCAGAGAAAAGAAATAAGTGCTGTTGTGGGGTAAGTAGTTTTCCCGTCTGGACATCTTGTGATGATGCGGACTCTTGTTGGGAGTTTGGTGTGGGCATTTCAAAATTGAGTAAATCACAATCTACCAAGTTCTATACTTCCATATTCATTCAGTTTTATATCAAAGGCTTAACGCTCAGACATCGCTCTAAACCAAAATCAGGTTTGAAAAATTCAGCGAATGCTATACCTAAAACTGAAGCATACTAACGATTAAGGAGCGCTCATGACGCTAACTATCTGATCAGACTTAATATATCACAAAATATTGACAAGGATACTTGATGGAGGTCGCATGTTCATATGAACCCAATTGATTGGGTAACTTGTTGTTCATATTAATGAGACATATGAACCAGTATTGAATAGTATGAGTACTATTAGGTAATTATTCAATATCAAGGTCTTACATAAACTGTTAACCAAAAGATGTTACTAACTATTAGTCAGCGTTTTCACTGCGGTCACCCAGACTGGCAGCCCAGGTCACTTTCTTAGTCACTTCCGGGCGTTCTTCTTTCCATAAAAAATCGAGCTCGCGCTTGAGTCGATCGTAGCCTTCTCGCGTTATTAGGTTTGTTTTCATATTTCTGACGATATTAAATTGAAGTTCCGATATACATTAGCTAAAAAGGAAATAAACGTTAACAATTCTTTGCGCCACTTGGGCCAGAACAGTGTTACATTTTAAGCTGCACAATGGGTAGATATCTCTTTACCCTGATTTAGTGCGTGCTTATCAAATAGGTGGAACCATTACATGCAAGAAAATCACAAGATCTTAGTTGTTGATGATGATGCACGTCTTCGTGCACTACTAGAGCGTTACTTGTCTGAGCAAGGATTCCAAGTTCGTAGTGTTGCAAATAGCGAACAAATGGACCGCCTGCTAACCCGCGAAACCTTCCACTTGATGGTACTTGACCTGATGCTACCAGGTGAAGATGGTCTATCGATTTGTCGTCGCCTGCGTAATGCGAATAATACGCTACCGATTCTGATGCTAACAGCTAAAGGTGACGAGATAGATCGCATTGTCGGCCTTGAAGTGGGTGCAGATGATTATCTGCCGAAGCCTTTTAACCCACGTGAGCTACTCGCGCGTATTAAAGCGGTGCTACGTCGTCAGACAACAGAACTACCGGGCGCACCAAGCAGCGAAGAGTCCATTGTCGAATTTGGTGACTTCCGCCTTAATCTGGGCACTCGTGAGATGTTCCGTGGCGAAGAAGCTATGCCACTAACCTCTGGCGAATTCGCCGTGTTGAAAGCACTTGTCACCAATGCACGTGAGCCGATGTCACGTGATAAACTGATGAACATGGCACGCGGTCGTGAATACTCAGCGATGGAACGTTCGATTGACGTTCAGATTTCGCGTTTACGTCGTATGCTAGAGGTCGACCCAAGTAAGCCACGCTATATTCAAACGGTTTGGGGATTAGGTTACGTCTTCGTCCCAGACGGAAAAGAAGCCTAACCTTAACCAGTATTACCAGAGTGCGAGACCTTGTCTCGCACTCTTTGTTTCTAATCCTATTAAGGTTGGTGTTATGCGCATTCGCAGCTCATTTACTCAATCCATTTTTATCTTTCTCACCCTGCTGATCGCAAGTCAGGTTTACTCCTACTACGCAGTATTCAACTATGCGTTAATGCCAAGCCTGCAGCAGTTCAATAAGATTCTCGGCCATGAAATCAATCTGATGCTTGATGACTCTGCCAGCCTGGAAGATGAACTAGCAATGGATGCTCCGCTGCGTCGACGTGTCTTAGAGCAACTCGGCGTGACCATTCATGCTGAAGACAGCCCTATCGCCGAAGAGTATTATCATGCGGTCAGCATCGATCTTATGAGTGAAGAGATGACAAATGAGCTCGGTTCACCAACAGATGTACGCATGATGCTGGGGAGTGAAAGCTACGTACTGTGGATGAAAATAGACTCGTTACCCGGGTCACTACTGCGCATCCCACTCTCTGAGCTACAAGAGGAAGATTTCACCCCACTATTTCGCAATAGTCTCATCATGGCAATGCTGATTGTTGCGGGTGGTTGGCTATTTATCCGTTTGCAAAACCGTCCCCTAATCGCACTGGAGAAAGCCGCTAAAGTCGTCGGTCGCGGTGAAATCCCACCACCACTTCCGGAGAAGGGAGCCTCAGAAATTCGTTCTGTTACGCGGGCTTTCAACCAAATGTCAAAAGGCATTCAGGCGCTCGAAGATGACAGGGCTTTATTGATGGCCGGTATTAGTCACGATCTCAGAACACCCCTGACCCGAATCCGTCTTGCAACCGAAATGATGTCACCAGAAGACAGCTATCTTGCTGAAGGCATTATTAGCGACACTGAAGAGTGTAATGAGATCATCAGTCAGTTTATGGACTATCTAAAACCTGTTAATAAGCAGTCCTTTGTCGCTGTCGATCTCAATGAAATTGCCAATGACGTTGCCTCTTCAGAAGGCGGCTATGAGGTGCAGATTGAAACGGAAATGGATCCGTCGATAAAAGATACCTTAGGCAGTCCGATCGCCATTAAACGTGCCGTGAGCAATCTGGTCGTCAATGCAATTCGATACGGTAATGGCTGGATAAAAGTCAGTACCGGTGCAACCGCTGACAATAAGCTGGTTTGGGTATGTATTGAAGATAATGGCCCGGGTATTGAACAGAGCCAGATTGGTAAACTGTTTGAACCTTTCACACGCGGTGATACTGCCCGAGGCAGTGAAGGGACCGGGCTTGGACTGGCAATTGTCAAACGTATTGTCAGCCAACATAACGGCTCAGTTATCGTTAATAACCGTAGCGGCGGTGGTTTGAAGGTACAGCTTAGTTTTCCAACCGCTAAGTAAAGTAAAAGGGCAGCGTCAATCACGCTGCCCTTTTTCGTTCTTTTGCCTTGTTCTGTTACCAGCGACCTTGCTGACTGAACTGGTATTTTCCTTCACTGTCTGCCTGTTCAGGCAACCACTTCAACTGCTGTTGAAGTGCTTGTGGGAACTCACCTAATGGCTTAAACCAGGCACTCGCTTTAAAGCTACGATCACCACTAAACTGGGCATTAAAGCCACTTTCAACTTGTTCACTCTGCTGCTCGCCTTCAACATCAATATTATTCTGCTGACAGCTGAATTGTGCAATGACAGGTCCAAGATAAAGGTCCGCCAGTGGTGTCCCTACCGCTTGAGTATTCCACACTAAGCTCCCTTGCGCGCTATCGCAGTATGGTTGGGCATAACGATAAGAGCGGAGATTAACTTCAACCTGGCCATTTAAATCAAGCGGTACTGGTAAACGTGGCGCAAACTTGCTCACTTCTTCGACGGGAATAGCGGCGATAAAGTTTTGCGCATATAAGCCATTCAGGTCATAGCCAACAACACCCCGCCCCTGGAGAGAGAGGTCACTGCCTCGGCCAAATCGAACTTGTGCCTCAAGAGCTCCGGTAAGCACTTTTGCTGGATTAAGCTGCCAATTGAGAGCGCCATAACTTGTTCCTTGCCAACGAATCTGTTGAGCAGAACCCTGCCAGACCGTGCCCTCGACACCATTAATGCTCAATTGGCCCGGTAAAGGCGCGTATTGAATAACAAACTGCGCAGGTAAATGAGCCATAGCACTCACCACAAAGACACTACTGAGAAACATCCCCGATAGAACGGCTTTTTTCACCTGATTACCCTCTACTTAACTGCAGTCTATTCACTTCAATCAGACCATCTTGATCGCCTTTATCAATATCGAGGAAGACTACCTCAATACCATAGGAGTCCTGTAAATAGGCTATCCAGCTAACAAACTGATTAAACGGCATAGGTTCAACCCAGACCTGAAACTGCTCACCGCGAGGCTGCATTCTGATCAACTCAACGTTGAATCGTTTAACGCTGGATGACACTGCCTGGTTGATTGGCATACTAGAGACAGCCACCCCACCCTGAGCTTTGAGCTCACTTATTTCATCAGCTTTATTCTTTACCCAAGACAGCAGTTGTCGCTCACTCTGGATTCGCATTTGCGCATTATCAGCTCTCTGTAGCACAGGTTGTACAACACCCCAGTAGATACTGCCTAACGCCACCAGCACAGCGCATACCACCACCAGACGTTGTTCACGCTGGGAAATACTCAGCCACCAAGTTTGTAAGGACGTCAGTAAACCTTTCACTTATCACACCTCACAATGGTTTTAATATAAACGAGCCATTTACCTGACTCCCTGAACGATTAAGCTGTCCCTGCTCAACCTCAAATCGAGTTGCTAGCAACTCGGCTGCTTTTTCAAACGTTTGAAAGTCTTTGCTTTGAGCCTGAACTCTCACTTCATTACGACCGTTATCATACTTAACACTGACCAGGCTCAGAGCGGGCACTTGTTTGAGTATTGGTGGGAGTGAAGCGAAGATTTCGAGCAAAGAGCCATCACTACTAGTGCCAGACAGAAGTCGTGCTTGCTGCTCAAGCTCTCGCTTAAGGTAGCTTATTGTTGGTATCTTGTTTTTCCCTGGTAGTGACTGACGGAAAATACGCTCACTCTCAGCTCGGTACGCCGCAGCCTGAGCCTCATAGCGCTGAATTTTCTGCACGTTATCGACAACAATGACAGCAAGGAGTAACACCGCGGCAATCGCGACTTTCTGCCACACCTTCCAATAACGACTCATTGAAGATTTAGGTTTAAATTGTCCAGTTAGCAGGGTAATTTTGCTTTCAACAGCCTGCTCCGCCAACAACTGCATGACTAGTTGTGGCTGTTCATTCTGCCACTCTTGATCTTGCTGCAAAGGCAACGGAGGTAACGACGAGTATGCTCTTAACGATAAATAGTCGTCGCCATTCTTAACCCAGTCAGACTGAGCGATCAGCTCAAGCCATTCACTATCAATAGCCAGTCCGGTAAATGGCGATTTTTTAAGTAACCATTCACCGTTAAGCTCTACAGCAGCAATTCCATCCACATCTGGTAGCGCCAACACATCAGGCAACACCTTATGAATCTGGCAGCCAATATCTCGCAACTGTTGCAACACACTGGTCAGCCAGTCAGCGTCGACCGCACACACCTGGGCACGACCATCGCCCTTATGCAAAATAGTAAAGTGGAGTTGATCGACATCTTGCGCCAACTCATCTTCCAACACGTACGGCAGCATGGTTTCAAGCTGACGACTAGCGCCTGCTGGAATAGCGACATCACATAGCACCAGACTCGACGACGCAAGCAATACAATCGTGCGGCGGTTTTCACTGTATGGTGCGATATCTGCAAGTGCATCGTAGTTCGCCAACTCACCGCTGGCTATCACTTCCTGCTGTGTTACCGACCAGACTAACCAATGGATAGCCTGCGCCGGATTATTGCTCAGTCGAACGATCAGAAACTCGTTCACCGATACCTCCGAAGCGACGGCGAATAACCGTCGCAGTTTCTTGATTATTACTAAAGAGTAAGCTTCGAACTCTTACTCGGGAGTCATCGACGATGATCTCCACATCCATTTCAAAATAAGAACTAGTCACTGCGAGATAACCTTTGGCCTGTTTGACTACTTCTTCATTCATACCAGAGAAGGCTCCTTCAGCGAGCATTTCATCAACCGATGCCCAACCATCGAAAGGACGGTTATCAAGCAGTTTTTTCGCATCCCCTACGGCCAGATGCGGGTAAAAAAGTACGGAGAGTAGTTCAGCTTGTTCCGGTTGAAGCGTATTAATATTGATCCGAAGATCAGAGGTAGGTATTGCGCACACATAGGGCAATACTTTCTCCATCACTTCACCGGATACCTGATTAACTGCTCTCAATTCCGAGCTGTCAGCCAACATACTATTAGCTGCAAGGTAAGCTGGCGTAATTGACTCATAGTAGCTATCTTCGACTCCAGCAGTGGAGTTACTGGTATCATTGCTATCCAGATACTCCCATACAGACTGTGAAATTGTCTCCGCCTGATAGCTTTCAACATCTAACTCTTCGAGTAAGCGTTGGAAAGCTTCAACCAAATAAGGAGAACCACCAGAGTCAGACCTATTGGTCTCCGCAGAGAGCGCATTGAGGTTAAAACAAGCCTGCTTATCAACCAGCCGGCCTTTTAATGTGCCGTAATCTAGCGGATAAGTTTGCTCCTCAAGTGCCCACGGCTGAGAGAGGTTTATCGTATCTGAGTCTTTAAAACTCTGTTGCAAGCCAGCTTGCGCCAGTGCTTCTGCTCCAACGCTATACCAGTATGCTTGCTGGTAGCTGAGTTGATTGCCAGCGCGCCTGAACTGACCAAACAAGCGGTCGGCCATACTCGCCGCAATACTGACCATCACTGCCAATAGCAACAAGACGATAATGAGTGCTACACCGCGCTGCTTACTAGCCATCTTCTCGCAGCTCCTCATCGACCGCTAATTCTCCACCAGCCGTAAGGTAAATTCGTTCAATCTTGCCATAGTCAGCCAGCTCTAGATTAACCGAAACGGCTTTTGGCAAGGTATAGTTCGTTTCCCAGCTTTCCTGCCATTTACTGCCATCGTAGAATCGCAGCTCAAATGACTCTACATCATCAATTAACGGCATCACGATCCCTTCCTGCCCCGCTGGTGTGTCAGCATAACGCCACCATATACGTTGCAGCTGGCCATCTTTGACCCGATAACCCACTTTGCTTACTTCCCCTCTGGGGAACTGCTGCTGAGGGTTATGCCAGCCAGCTCGAACAAACATCACGCCCTTGGTATCTGAATCAAGCAGATAATCTTGCCACTGGATCAGTTTAGGAAACGGCTCTTCCCCATTGGTTCGAGACTGTCGCAGTGCCATTTGACGAAAGTCGTTATCCATAAAGACTAACGCTCTCTGCAGAGTTTTCAGTCGCTCACTACGTTCTAATGACAGCTCATTACTGCGCTGAACCTGATTAAGAACCTGATACGCACCAACACTCAAGCTGGCAAAAATCGCGATCGCCACCAGCACTTCAATTAAGGTAAAACCCTGTGAACGCGCTAAGTTACTTCGGGACATAGCTTCTTACCGTCACAATAGGAGTCCCTTTGGCGCTCGTCGCCACCTTAACGTCAAACGCCTGCAGAAGATCCCCAGCGGTTGATACCGGCTCGACTGACCAATACCATTCTCGCTCGGCTAAGGTTTCCGTACCCTTCTTCTTGCTCGGTTTGCTTGTCGACAACATCACTTTTGCCATCTGATTATCAGCAACCATGGCCGCGAAGGTTTTCTCTTCTAAAAAGTTAAGAGTATTAATGTGCTGACTAACTGAGCGAATAGTTGCTATCGCAGCAGTGGCAAAAATAGCCAGCGCGACCAACACTTCGAGTAAGGTAAAGCCTTGCTTACGCCCCTTCATCTTGCTCTCCCGGGGCTAACAATATTATCTGGCCGTTCTCTTTAACCACGACATGCCAGGCGTCACGCTCTACATCTCGCTTATGCGGGTAAATAGCGATCGAGACTGGGGTTATCTCACCGCTGGACATAATAAACACCTGCGGTGGTGGTAACTTTTTCTCGCCATCTTGCTCGGCAAACATATCTTCATCAAACAGGCTACCCGGTTCAAACAGACGATCTTTGTCGCTCCATATATCGCCACCAAGCGTATAGGTGAGCGCAAGACCAGAATCTAACTCTGTTTGCTGCGGAATATGTTGCTCTTCCAGCTTCTGCCATCCTTCGGATGTTAAGTGCATAAAGCTATAGCTGGACTTCTTCTGATCGAGATTTAAGCCAAAATCACGACCACTAAGCATCGCCTCTTCATTCAACAGTTGAATGCGATAGTACAAAGACTGTGCTTGCTTCTTTGCACCATCTTCTACGCTAATGGGCAGAGTTGAAATAACGGCAACTGATGCGAGAGAAATCAGCACCAGCACCAATAATATTTCAAGCAGAGTAAAGCCCGAATGACGACGCATAGTTAATTCTGCTTGGTATGTTTACTGAAAATCTTGAATGTTCCAGTTACCGATGTCCGAGTTAGCACCTTCGCCACCCTCTTGACCATCTGCACCTAAAGTAAAGATATCGATATTGCCATTATCACCAGGGCTAAGGTATTGGTAGTCATTACCCCATGGATCAGACGGAAGACGCTTGATATAACCACCATCACGGTAGTTGCGCGGCTCTGGACTAGATGGCTTAGTTACCAATGCTTCCAGACCTTGATCTGTTGACGGGTAAACACTGTTATCCAGCTTGTACATATCCAGCGCGTTTTCTAGTGCAACAATATCAGTGATCGCTTTCTGCTGATCCGCCTTCTCTTTGTTACCTAATAAGTTAGGAACCACAAAACTAGCCAAAATACCAAGAATGACCACCACTACCATTACTTCTAACAGAGTAAAGCCTTTCTGACCCTTCATTTTCTTGTTCATTTTTTTCTCCACAACAATTAGCTTCGTTATGCTCGAAGCTATTATGAACTCATTAAGTTATTCATTTCTAAAATTGGCATTAGGGTTGCCATCACAATAAACAGCACCAGACCCGCCATAAGAGCAATCAAAGCTGGGGTAAAGATACCCAATGCAATGTTTACGGTTGATTCAAAGTTTGCGTCCTGGTTGTCCGCCGCACGCGTCAGCATCCCCTCTAACTCACCACTCTGCTCGCCACTAGCAATCATATGCAGCATCATTGGAGGGAAGAGTTTGGTCTGTTCTAAAGCGCGACGTAAGCTAGAGCCCTCACGAACATTATCTGTCGCCAGTAAGACCTGCTGTTTAACGTAATGGTTCGACATTACGTCTACCGCAACGCGCATACCTTCCAAAATTGGAATCGCACTTGAGGTACATATCGAAAGGGTTCGAGCAAAGCGGGAGGTATTAAGCCCTCGCGCAATCTTACCGACTAACGGCATCGCGATGATCTTCCGATCCCAGCTCAAACGGATATTCGGTTTACTTAACAAATATTTAATCAGGTAAGTGAGCAGTAAAATGGCGACTAACAGATGCAGCCCCCAGTTTTGAATAAATTCACTCGATGACAGTAAAAACTGAGTAGATTTTGGTAGTTCCTGCCCCATCTGGACAAACTGACCAACAATTTTCGGTACCACGGCTGCCAGCAGAAACGCGACAATACCAACCGCAAACACCACCAGCACCACTGGATATATCAAAGCCTGTTGCAGCTTAGAGCGCATCTTCTGACGGTTCTCAGCGTAATCAGCCAACCTTTCTAACACTGAATCCAAATGACCGGACTTTTCCCCCGCAGAAACCATTGAACGAAACAGATCATCAAATACATGCGGATAATCAGCCAGACTGTCAGCAAGTGTGTAACCTTCCGTCACTTTAGAGCGTACCGCTAACAACATAGTACGAATGCGTGGTTTCTCTGATTGTTCAGAGACTGCTTTCAGACACTCTTCGAGCGGCATTCCTGACTGAACCAAGGTTGCGAGTTGTCGGGTAATCAGGGCTAAATCCGGAGTACTTAGGCCACGCTTAAATTGAAATGAGGCAGACTGGCCGCTGCTCTTCTTCGCTTTCTGTCGCGTTTCGTTGACTTCTACCGGGATAAGACCCTGTTCTTTTAGTCGAGCACGAACCTGTCGGGCGTTATCACCTTCAATTACGCCTTTCTTGGTTTTGCCTTTCCCATCAAGAGCCTTGTATTCAAATGCCGCCATTAGCCTTCCTTGGTCACTCTCAAGACTTCTTCAAGAGAAGTAACACCCTGACGCACTTTGTTTAGTCCATCACTACGAATACTCGGCGTATGGCGACGAATGTGTTTTTCGATATCTTGTTCACCAGCTTCGCTGTGAATCAAGGTCTGAACATCTTCATCAACAATCAGTAGCTCATAGATCCCAGTACGTCCGCGGTAACCTTTAAAGTTGCAGGACTCGCAACCACAGGCGCGGTATAGGGTCAGTTCACTGTCTGCCTCAACATCAAACAGCTTCTTGGTTTCATTATCTGGCTGATAAGCCTCTTTACAGTCAGGGCATAACGTTCTGACCAGTCGCTGAGCAAGAACACCGAGCAGCGAAGAGGAGATCAAAAATGGTTCGATACCCATATCTCGTAGACGGGTAATCGCACCAATCGCGGTATTGGTATGGAGTGTCGACATCACTAAGTGACCCGTCAGCGAGGCCTGAACCGCAATTTGAGCCGTTTCCAGGTCACGAATCTCACCCACCATCACCACATCAGGGTCCTGACGCAGAATCGCACGCAAGCCACGGGCAAATGTCATATCGACTTTCGGGTTAACCTGGGTCTGACCAATCCCGTCGATATCAAATTCAATCGGGTCTTCTACGGTAAGGATATTGCGCTCATTACTGTTGATTTCCGTTAGACCTGCGTACAGGGTGGTCGACTTACCCGAACCTGTCGGACCGGTAACCAAAAGAATGCCATGGGGACGCTGAATCATGGTGCCAAACGCATCGTGGTTTCTCGGGGTCATACCTAAACTGTGCAAGTCGAGGCGAGTCGCATTTTTGTCCAGCAGACGCATTACTACCCTTTCACCATGTGAAGAAGGCATGGTCGAAACACGGACATCTACCGCTCGACCACCAATGCGCAGTGAAATTCGACCATCCTGAGGAACACGCTTTTCAGCAATATCCAGCTTTGCCATAACCTTGACGCGAGACACCAACAGAGGTGCAAGCTTGCGACTTGGCGAGAGAACTTCGCGCAGTACGCCATCAATACGGAAACGGATCGAGAGCGTTTTCTCAAAAGTCTCGATATGGATATCCGAAGCGCCCTCTTTGATTGCCTCGCCGAGCATTGCATTGATCAGTTTAATGATTGGTGCGTCGTCTTCCGACTCAAGCAGGTCTTCATCCTGAGGTAAATCCTCAGCCAAAGAGAAGAAATCATCACTATCTGCACCAATATCTTCCATTAACTGACGAGCTTCAGAAGAGTCACGTTGATACGCTTCCGTTAGCTTGCTATCAAACGCCTCTTTACTTAACGGCTGCAGAGAAAACGTCTGCGCGAAAACGCGTTTCACCTCAAGCAAAGCCTGAATTGAAATTGGCTCGACGTAGTAAAGCACTGCTCCCGTCTCAGTAGGTTCAAGCACTAGCTTGAACCGGTTGGCAAAGCTAAACGGTAAACGCTTAGAAAATGGCGTTACGTGTGCATCCATTACTGACTATCCATCTGATCGAGAAATGCCTGAATCTCAACGGGATGACGAATATCGTCACCAAACTTTGGTAAGACAGGAATATTATCGCTACTCATTAGCTTAAGGCCCTGATCTGCCTTATACAGCTGCTCTGCACGAATAAAGTTGTACTTACGCTGAGTAATGCCATCTGCAGTCATACCATCACGAATAATGGTTGGCTTGATAAATACCATCAGGTTCTTTTTCTCTACCTGAGTACTGGTCGATTTAAACAGGTGGCCTAGATAAGGAATGTCGCCAAGTAGCGGTACTTTTGACTCACTCTCCAGCGCACGCTCATCAATCAGGCCGCCCAGAACAATCATGGCACCATCTTCAACCATAACCGAGGTATTAAGCTGACGTTTGGCAAAACGTACGTCCACCGCGCCGTTTGCACCCAGAACGTTCGACACTTCCTGCTCAATATTCAGTTGAACTGAGTTGCCTTCGTTTATCTGTGGTACCACTTTCAGCTTGATACCGACTTCTTTACGGTCAACAGTCTGGAATGGGTTGTCATTGTTTGAGCCAGCGGTAGAGCCGGTGATAACCGGTACTTCTTCACCCACAATGAATGACGCTTCACCGTTGTCCATGACTGTAATGCTCGGAGAAGATAGGATGTTTGAATTCGAGTCAGTAGACACAGCACTAATTAGCGCGGTCCAATCACCCATTACAACACTCAAAGCAGCACCTTGTGCACCAGAAAGAGCGGAAGCCAGTGTCGAGTAATCGCCTTGTTCGGTTGTCTGACGAGACTCCCACTTATTATCCGTCGAGTTCCAGTAACTCTCAGTCGTCGTAGTGTCTTTCGCCTCTTCCAGACCGACCATCACCTGTCCGATTGGCACGCCTGTGTTGCCATACTGGATAACTGCACCAGTTTCTAGCGAGCCCCACTGGACACCAAGGTTAATACCGTCACCTTCGGCCATTTCAACGATCAGCGCTTCAATCAGTACCTGTGCTCGTCGAATATCCAGCTGCGAGATAACATCTTGCAGCGCATTCATAATATCTGGCGGAGCAGTCACGACCAGAGCGTTAGTCTCTGGGTGAGCGGCAATCATTACTTCGCCACGCTGAGTATTGCTGCCTTTTGCTCCTGTTGATTTCTCTGCCTGCAAGTTATCAGAAACCCCTTTAAGAACATCAACCAGGTCTTCTGCTTTGGCATATCTCAGATAAACCACTCGATTGTTACCTTTGGAAGCCATTTCTACATCTAGCTGTTGAATAAGCTTGCGCAGACGTTGACGAACCTGAGGGTCACCAGAAATAAGGATTGAGTTAGTGCGGTCGTCAGCAACCAACTTTGGCTGTAGGAAGGCAGGAGTGTTCTTTGCTTCAGTGGTCTTATTTAATGCTTCAACGATACGAACCATTTCAGCTGCAGAGGCATTCGCCAGCTCCACCACTTCGATCTCTTTGTCACCAGCCTGATCGACACGTTTGATGATATCAGCCAGACGATTAACTACCGCCGCTCGGCCTGTGATTAAGATGATATTTGCAGGATCATAGTGTACGACGTTACCCGCTCCGGCATTGTCGTTCAATTGACGCAGTAGTGGCGAAAGTTCACGTACAGATACATTGCGTACCGCGACAACTCGAGTGACGACCTCATCACCATTGATGTTACCGTCTCCGACCACAGGAACTGCCGATGTTTTAGCATCTTTTGCTTTGATAACTTTTAAGATGCCATTGTCCATCTCCACAACAGCAAAACCGTACACTTCCAATACATTGAGGAAGAAACTGTAGTACTGCTTTTCAGACAGCATATCGTAGCTACGCACATCTATCTTGCCGCGCACCGACGGATCGACAATGATTGTTTTCTCTAAGTTACGACCGACAATGTTGATAAATTCACTGATGTCAGTGCCCTTAAAGCTAGCACTAAAGTCATCCGCTACAGCCATAGTTGGTGATACTAGTAAGCTTCCCGCTAAAAGCCATGCGCTTTTCTTAAGCCAATGGTTCACTCTTTACTCCTCGAGACGACGTCGTGACGTCAATCTTATAATTCAATGTATATCTCATATGACTGACCATTGCGTTCAACAGTCAAATTCAGTTCAGTCATCTGCGACAAATTGCTCCAAACTTCGCTCATCGACGCTGAGTCTTTTAAATCAAGTCCATTTATCGCAGTAGCAATATCACCCGCTTTTAATCCGACAGATTCAAATAGTGACTTATCTTTACCCGGAGACAATCGATAACCGATCACTTCCCCATCTCGCTTTACTTGCGACATGCGCACGTACTGGAACAGCGTCTGTGCGTCATTGCGAATTTCCTGACGTATCTGCTCTAAAGTATCCTGAGATGCAGTTGAGCGTATCTGGTTATTCTTGGTTTCAGCAACCGGCGCTGAAGGCTTAGTAAACTTAAGCCCCTCAAGCATCACCGTCTCATTGCGCCCTGCGTTATCAATAATGACGCGATCCTGCTGCACCTGAATCAGCTTAGCGCGTGTGCCTTCTATTACTTCGTTCAAACCATAAGTCGCCTGACGCCCTTGATTGGCAATCACCGCCAGACTTTTCTCCGGAACAGAACTGGTAACCACACCCACTAACACCACATTAAGACGGCTTTTCGGCGCATCTTGTACTTTAGGCTGTTGAACAACGGGAGCACTTTGCTGATATTGACCAAATAAATGGCTGTTTTGCAGATTAGATAAGTCAATTTGAGGCGAACTCGTCACTTCCCCCTTAGCGGCAGCCGTTGGCTGCCATTTAGTGACGGTCGGCGTACTCCATGGCTGCCAAATCATTTGTCCTGCAATCCATGCAGTCGCCGTTAAAAGTACGAGCATAACCGCAAAGCTCGCTCGTTGTTGAACTTGCTGCTGTTTAAACTTCTCACCTAACTTAATTAGCGTGTTGATGCTGTTGTGCTTCACTCAAGGTCCTTCTTCGATGGTTAGGTAGAAATTGTGTAAATTATCAGATAAATAGCGTTTAATTGTATCAAAATAACCGATATCCAAACATAACAAAACTCTATTCTCGTAATGGTTGGCAATGCCAATTTTTATGATCTTGCTTGAAAAATCCCACTCTCGTCACCATTGTTAGGCATATAACGGGCATCAATAATCTTCACCTTAGAGGGCAAAAATCACAATGGGTTCCCAAACCGAAGCTGTAAGGCTCGATAAATGGCTGTGGGCCGCTCGCTTTTATAAGACGCGTTCCATCGCTCGAAATATGGTCGATGGTGGTAAAGTCCATTATAATGGCCAACGTAGTAAGCCTAGCAAAGCAGTCGAACTCGGCGCGATCATTACTTTAAGGCAAGGCCACGAAGAGAAAACCGTGGTTATTGAGAAGATCTCAGATCAACGCCGTGGAGCACCAGAAGCTCAGCTGCTTTACTCTGAGACCGCTGAGAGCATAAATAAACGTGAAGAGAATGCGACACGTCGCAAGCTTCATGCTCACAACCCTAGCCCAGATCGCCGCCCTGATAAGAAGCAGCGCCGCGATATCATTAAATTTAAACACCAATAAGCTCAACCAGATTTACGAGGAAACGCCACATGGCAAGCAATGTTTTAAACCGCTACTTATTTGAAGACCTTTCTGTTCGTGGTGAGTTGGTACAATTGGATGAAGCTTACCAACGTATTATTTCTAGCAAGGAATACCCAGCACCAATCCAGAAGTTGCTAGGTGAGCTATTGGTTTCAACAACGCTTTTAACCGCAACGCTGAAGTTTGAAGGTTCTATTACCATGCAACTTCAGGGTGACGGCCCAGTATCACTGGCAGTTATCAACGGCGACCATGATCAGAAGATTCGTGGTGTTGCTCGTTTTGAAGGTGACATCGCTGACGACGCATCAATTCATGACTTGATGGGTAAAGGTCACCTAGTGATCACTATTGATCCTAAAAAAGGCGAACGCTACCAAGGTATCGTAGGTCTTGAAGGCGATAACCTGTCTGAAATCCTAGAAGCTTACTTTGCTAACTCTGAGCAGCTAAAAACACGCCTATGGCTACGTACTGGCGAATATGAAGGCAAGGCTCACGCTGCAGGTATGCTAATCCAGGTAATGCCTGATGGCACTGGTACTCCAGAAGATTTCGAACATCTGGAGCAGCTAACAAACACCGTTAAAGATGAAGAGCTATTCAGTTTAGAAGCAAACGAACTGCTTTACCGTCTATATAACCAAGAGAAGGTTCGCGTATTTGAACCACAACCTGTTGAGTTTTTCTGTGGTTGTTCTCGAGACCGCAGTGGTGCAGCGATCGTTACCATCGACCGTGCGGAAGTAAATGACATTTTGGCAGAGATTGGTTCAATTTCTTTACATTGTGATTACTGCGGCACGAACTATACGTTCGACGAAGCAGAAGTATCAGAGCTATTTAATCAAGCAAATTCTGGTAACAAAACACTGCATTAATTTTTACGGCATACCAAGCTTGTAATTTACCCTTCAAAAGGCCAGCATTCGCTGGCCTTTTTGTGATCAAAACCTCGCTATAACTAGCCTCAGCCGTAATAAATTAACCTGTTAATTTTAGACAATTAATAATAATTTTGCTCTAGCGCAAAGCTTTGCGCACACGATAAACTAGCCCTACCAATATGTGATGTGTCGCTTAAAACCCCAATAAAATTACGGATATTTTTTGAGCTATATCCCTGTTTTATCTGAGGCCCATTGCTAGCATGGTGAGCAGATAAAAATTAAAAAATTATTACAAAATCCCTACAAATATTCCGATAAGGAGCACCTATGACCGTTATGGAACATACAAAGGCTGCAACAATTGATCTTACCAAACACGGG
>ENA-OWNT01001058-OWNT01001058.1-seawater-metagenome-genome-assembly--contig:-NODE-1058-length-41434-cov-4.085137_pt1 | contig 41434 bp, 38 predicted proteins | sample MGYA00238136_ERZ651165 | MGnify/ENA primary metagenome ERZ651165 (study PRJEB26861, sample SAMN08777766) | seawater metagenome | isolation source: coastal seawater | place: USA: Florida | collected...
CGCGATGCTGTTCACGATATGTGTCTTCCTGTGGGCGGACTTCTCTCGAGGGCTGCCGCACCACCTGCGTGTGCTCGAAAAGTTCGAGGATCCCAACCCATGGGTGCACGACAGCGATGCAGCCGCTTTCGCGGAGAAGCTTGTGACCACTGACGACGGCACAGGTATGGAAATTATTGTGCAGGTGGCGGGCAACATCATCGAGCCTGGGCAGCCTGGTGCTCTGTTTTTTCGCTGTGGCGGAATAAACATTTGGGATCGCTTCTACGACCAACTGTGTGTTCACCGACGCAAAAGGCGGGCGGCGCTGCGGCGCTGCTTGGCAACGCGGGGCGTGCTAGATGATGGGGTGCGCACCCCATCATCCGCAAGTCGTACTCACTGAGTACCTGCTGCGTCGGGCGTTGATGGACAACCGTGTGGTGGTGCTGGAGCTCCGCAAGACCGAGGTGGTGTGCATTTTTTAGCCCTCAGGGGTGCCACCGCCTTCTGAGCAGGACAGCGATCGTGACTGGTCGCAATTCAAGTGCAGGGCATGGGAGGTGATACTAGAAGCTGGAAAGTAGGTGGCTGCGCAGCCCTCCACGCGGTGGACAACGTGTAGGAACAGCGATGTACGGGCAAGTGAGCGATGGACTAGACGGCAAATACGAGGCCAGCATTGCCTTTGTCGCCACAGTTCCAGAACCCAACGGCATCGAGACAAAATTAGCCGCTGTGTCGACGTCCGCTCTCCAACTTCTCACCATGAACCACCGCGATGTGATTCTCAAGCACACACAGCGGATCGCTTCTATGAGCAGTACTTTCAGCTCAGCTTCGCCCTCGGTGGGGATTTACGCGTTGGACAGCTCATCGATGATGGTAACACAACCATCACCGAGGGCCAGGTGCTGACGTGCTGACGTTGCCTCGTCGAAATTACCAAATACCAAAGGGTACGTGCCTCGTCTTGCCATACCAATCCACCTCCACGCAGCAGCACCCGCCGCCGTCCGCCGTGCATGCAGCAGGAGCCAGCCGACGGCTGACAGGGTCGTCAACAGCGACTTGACACCACTCGAAAAGTTTGCGCGTAGCAGGATTACGCTTAAAATCATGACATTTTCTCGTCTGTAGGGCAGGTCGACGATTCCAAATGTGTCACTGAGAATTCAATGTGAGGGCGAAATGAAGTTGATTGACTACATTATATCCACAAATGGGATTAAAAAGTAGATACACGACAGTGAAATGTAGTCATTTGGTCAAACAGTTGCAGTGCAGTTCCGTTGCAGTGTTGCTGCTGTGATGGAAGGTGTGACATCGCCGGTAAAGCTGGAAATGGATAACGTTCTGTCCATCGCGGTTAAGTGAGCAAAAGAAGGACGAATGGGTCATGGCACGTTTCCTGTTTCAAGTTTTCAGTTTTCATCCCTCCGAGAATGTTTTGTGGAGTTTTTCAAAATGCGTGTACATTGCCAAATAAGCCTTTTATTAAGCGGCACTTCTATTCGACTTTGTGGTAGTGATGGAATGATACACCAAGAATGAATGTAGTGAAGTGAAGCAAAGCCACAACCTTCGCACAGTCTCCGAACCCAACTCCCACCACCACCAACGCCTGCAGTCTCCACGTCTCCACACACGCACACACGTTCGCTAGCTGGGTCTTGTTCCGTTGAACTGCGACTGTCCGGAACTCACGGACGTTTGTCTGCGAACGACTGGCGAATGGCGAATGGCAAAGAGTTGTTCTTTATGAGCAGCGTTTTGTGAGAGCAGCTCGTGGCAACTGTCCTGGTCCGCGTGTCACAACCAATTGTCAGAGCATTGATTGACACGAAGCGCAGTCAGCATTGCGCAGCGAGGCTGTGCTCCGTGAAAGATGCGGTGGATTTGCGCACCTACACTTGCGAGCCACTGCTGGGAGATTGTCGATGTGTGCCGTCCGATAACGCTGGACGGATACAAGACAAGGAACGGTTCAAATAGCCGAACGGCGAATTTAAAACTATCGTTTTCGCTTGTATTGTGCTTGCATCATCAGCAACGGGTGTTCGCAGTGTCACACGTGTAGTGAAACCAAGAGAACCATGGACATCCAAGCCCACAGCCGTGTTGTTAAGCCATCTTGAAGTGAATTCCCTCTACAGTCCCATTTACGCAAGGGGTACACTGTAACGTTCGCAAACATGGATTGGAGATTCTTATTGGTTGCATGCAGCACGTGGAGGAGCGCCTCGGCCTTCTGTTCTGAGTCCTGCAATGGACACGGCACCTGTGGGGACAAGTACGTTCTCTCGCTTGCTGACGGTGAATCTTGATGTTGCACTGACGATCTCGTGTCTTTTTGCTGTATTGTAGCGACTTTTGCTCTTGCTTTGACGAGTGGACTGGTTTCAATTGCGCAGAGCGAGTTTGCCCCTTCGGTCTTGGATGGGTGACAAGAGACGATCTTGATCTTTTTGATATGTCCACCCCGAACTATCCAAAAGGATATCATGCTTACGAAGAATGTTCTGGGGTTGGAGCGTGCGACAGGGCATCGGGTATTTGCAATTGTAACGACGGCTATACCGGACTTGGATGCAGGCGATCCACGTGCCCGAATGATTGCAGTGGCAACGGTGTCTGCGTTGCCAGCTCGGAGGTTGCACCTGTTGGCTACGGCTCCAACAGACTTCTGCAGTTTCAGAAACATTATTGGGACCAAGCCAAGAGCACTCAATGTATTTGTGACCCAGGCTACATAGGTATCGATTGTTCAATTCGCATTTGCCCAGAGGATGTAGTGAGCTCGGCAACATGTGGTGGGGATGCCACCAGTCACTTTGACGCTCAAGCAATCACTGTTTCATTTTCACAACCGTTCGCCAGTATGGAAACTGCTGACTTTGACAGTTACTTCGTGTTGCAATTCACTGATGGCTTCAACGCCAAAACAACCTCAAAACCAATAAATTTCTGGGATGACCCTTTGACTGTGCAACAAGCGCTACACGCGCTTCCCAACTACGCTTTGATGGATATCAAGGTGAGCAAAATATGGCCCCTGCAGGACTACACCGAAAGTTCTGACTCCGACGCGTACGTATCCGGCTCAACCTTGGAAGGCGACTCTGTGTTTCGGAATTTGGCCTGTGAAACTTGGTACTACGATGCTTTTGAAAGTGCCACTTGTTCGAGCGACAACGACTGTGCCGATAAATTTGGCCTTGCTGCTGGCACCACTGTGATATGTGAAGCTACCCTGGGAGTTTGCGTGGAAACTGAAGGTTCAGCTTGCCTCGTCGACGATGCCATTGACGAATTTAATACTGACGGTTGCGGAGAGAACTTTGAACCGGACGGAATATACTTATCAACTACCCTTGGCGGTTCTGTTTGGGGCCGCCGACTCGGTAGCTTTGAAAGAAAGTGCAACATCGGTGTTTTTCCCACGAATCATTCGTCGTTTGCCGTTCCGTGCGCAACCGATGCCGACTGTGTCGCGTGCTCTTCCTTCACACAAGTGACCGCAGGAGAATGTGATGCAGGTTCCGGCGTTTGCGTGCCATCTACAGATTTCGCTTCAACGTACATCACGGCGGATCTTGAAGAATGCTCCACCACAGCGTTCATCGTCACTTTTGAATCAAATATTGGTGGAAGTCGGAAGAATCTCTTTGATTGCAAGATTGGAGCAGACACGAATTCAGATGGCGCGAGCCCTCGCTTCGAGTCGTCGGCCTTGGCATCGTGTTCTAGCCTCCATATTGGTCTTCCAGAATGGAGAGTGTCGCCTTACTCAACAGGTGTTAACGATCTTTGCTGGTCACAAGATACTGGTACGGGCATAGCAACAAATGAGTTTGTTGACGTCGACGATGTCGACGATTACGAAACCGGTGGTGGATTTTGCTACGATTTGGACAGCGCCACCGCATCAGATATAAACCTTGTGGTCGAAGATCAAAATTTCGTTCGAGCTCGCAATGTGAACGACGACAACAGCATTTCGTGGCCACAAACTCTTTTGTTCTCAGAGTACGCCATTACCAACATGTTTGAAATGGATTACGAAACTGACTTGCCCTGTTCGAATGCTGGTTCGTGCGACGAAGCGACGGGACTCTGCGAATGTGCGTCTGGGTACACTGGCGAAGCTTGCGCAGTTGAGACCGACTACGTATAGGCAGAACGTATTGGATTGGAATCACGTTCTACCAATTCCATTAACACGTGGTCAAAAAAGCTTCTAAAAATTAAACTGTTGCGACTCCTTCACTGTGATGTGCACGTCTTCGGCAGAGTGGCACCACATGTCCGCAGTACTCTACTTGTCACATTTTACAAGCAGTCAACCACAAACACGGCTGTTGTTCCGCGCTCAACGCTTTGTAGGGGGTTCGCTGTCAGCGTCGACGGAAGCAACGATAGCAGTTCCAAGTTCGAAAAAAGTTCGCAGTTGGCGGGTGCAATACTCGGGGTCCTTTGAGCCCATTGTTTCTCGCACAGAATGCATGGACCATTGTGGCATTCCAACGTCAATGGTCTGCACGCCCACGTTCGAGGCTGTAATAGGCCCGATGGTTGAACCACAGCCGGAATCTTGCCGCACGACAAATTCTTGAGTTGGGGTTCCAGAAAGTCTCGCACACTCTCGGAAGATGTATGCCCCGACAGACGTCGTTGCATAACGCTGATTTGCATTGTGCTTGAGGACAACACCGCCGTTGATGAGAGGACGGTGATTGGCTTCATGCTTGCCCACATAATTCGGGTGCACTGCGTGAGCGCAGTCAGCACTGATCATGAACGAGTTCTGAATTGTCCGCTGGTAGGCATCAGCATGCCCTTCCGAAGCAAACAAAGCGCAGACGCGCCGTAATGTGTGCACAATGAGAGGGCCTTGGGCGCCAGGAGCACTGTTGCTCCCCACCTCCTCGTGATCAAAGTGGACGATAAGACGAATCCCGGTCTCATCCGCAAGACTGTCGGCTGCTTTGGTGGACTCGAGAAGGGCTTCCAAAGACGTGAAACACGACGACAGGTTGTCAATTCGTCCTGCGAAGATGAACTCGTCATAGAGACCGCCAATAGCAGAAGGCTGAGTGTCATGCAATTGCAGCTCGAAATCAATGATGGCGCTTGCGTCAACACCGAGTTCCTTTGCGACAGCTTGCACAAGGCCCGGGTGATGGGCTTTATTCGCGTGTGTCTTACCGCTGTCGGGACTCTCTTCTCCACTGTCTGGCTTGGCGTTCAAAGTTGCTTCCGCAGTTGAGCACAAGACAGCTTTCAGGTTGTTTTCAGGGTTGATCTCCAACTTAGTCCCACTTCCTCGTTCCATGTGGACTGCCAGCATGGGAATGCGGCAGATTGGCTTGTCAATACGCACGAGCCGGTGCGATACGGTGCCGTCCGATTGCTTAACGAGAACACGACCTGCCACTCCAAGGTCGCGATCAAACCACGTCGACCACAAGCCTCCACCGTATGTCTGCACCGCGATTTGCTCGACGCCAACGCTCGACGTTTTGGACACGGGCTTCAATTTCAAGCAAGGGCTGTCAGTGTGGGCTCCCACCATGTTGGCACCATTGCCCGGCTCATATTTTGCACCAATAGCGAACGCCACAAGAGCGCTCGCGTTCCGAGAGAAGAAGTACTTACCTCCCTTTTCAAGCTTCCACTCATTCCTTTCCGACAATTCAGTGTATCCAGCTTGGGTTAGGCGCGATTTTGCCTCAGCCACAGCATGGAAGTTGCTGACGGCCTTGTTAAACCAATCAACCATGCCCTCGGCCCGGGCACGGCAGTCCGCAGGCTCTGCTGATGACTTGACGGCTGTTGCCATCTTACCACAACAAACAACGCAAAAGGTCAGGAAACGGAGATCGTAAAACCACACACAATCCAACACCAATTAAAACTTCAAAAATAAATGAGGCTCAAAATCGCAAATTTGGAACAACAACTACAAACCGAGTCTGCGTGAGTGCGTCTGTGGTGGGAACGCCGTTCGTGTGGGTCGTTGATTGGTGGACAGGCATCACTCCGATCACTCCACGAACGCACAGACAGGCAAACTCAGCACAGCAACAAGGACACCACAGCAACACAGCAACACAGCAACACAGCAACACAGCAACACAACAGCACAACAACACAACAACACAGCAACAACAACACAACACAACAACTGCTGACACAACAAACACCCGACACTCTACGACGCGACCTACCACCCCGCAGCATGCTGCGCAGCACGCAGCAGCATCACGACTACAACAACACAACACAACAGCGCACCAAGAAGATTCACACCAACACAACACAACAGCGCACCAAGAAGATTCACACAAACGCAACACAACACAACGCAACGCAACACAACACAACGCAACACAACACAACAACACAACACAACGCCAACACAGCAACGAAACAAAACCAGCAACAACAACAACAACGTTGGATGGATTCGGCGGCAGGGACTGTGAGTGACTGTGAGTGACTGTGAGTTTTGAGTTTGACTGAGACAGTGTGAGTGTGTGCGTGGTGGTCTTGCCGAACGCCGTCAGCCGTCAGTGACGTCACAGCTCACAGTCACACGTTCTCAGGTTGTGAGTGAGCCTGTAGTTCATGCTCTTGGCTACGCTGCTGCTGCTGAACGCGATGAAACGTTCGCAAAGCAAGGTGTCATTGTTGTTGTTGGTGGTGGTTGTTGGTGGTGGTCGCTGGTCGCCGTCGTTGTCGTCGTCGGTTGGTGGTGGTCGTCGTCGTCGTGTGGGTTGCTGCATCAGACAACGCAGCGGACGATTTAGAACAACTTTGCGCTCGTTGCTGCAACTGCAACACGATGCTATGAATGCAACAATACAACACGTGTTGTGGTTGAAGTCAGTTGTGTGTTTATATTTCCGTTAGTCGGTTGTTGTTTTTGAAAAGGGGTGGCGCGAAGGACCGCTGGCTTAGGTGTTGCAAAGAAGAAGCTTGAGCACCAAAAAATCTTTTGATGCACATTTTACTTGCAATTTTTTAGTGCTGCCGGATCCGGCACCGCTGAGGAATTACATAAACAATATGTGGCTGCCGAGAGGTCACTGGTATGCCATGACGCTGGTCTTCGTCAGGATGCACAGCATGTTGAGTCACAATCGTTGACTTTCTAGGTGGCGTGCCCGCGTGTGCATTGAAGGATCACCATGGATCCATCCGTGGGGGAAATTTCGAGTAAAACCCCTTTAACGGTTGACAATGTTGACTTTGTTGATCCAACCACACTTGTCGGCGCTCGCTTAATGCGCTACCATCATCTGAAAAGGTACAAGCAAATGATGCGTCGGGCCGACGAGGCACGCATAAAGGGTGTTCAGGACGAGAAAGAGCGTCGAAGACGGGAACTTGAGCAAGAAAAAGAATCGCGTAGGCAACTTGAGACGGCTGAAGGAGTTCGGCGAGCCCGCAAAGCCATGGATGAGAAAGGAATCACTGCTAGCGTCATGCTGGCGTACAATCAAGGTGGACCGGCCCTGGTGAGTGTAGCCGTGTGTAATTATCCATACATCACTTTGTTGTCGCGATCCCATAACGCACTGCTTGCTTTTTTTCAGTCAAAGGATATTTATGCACGATGGTCCAGCGGATGGCGTCAGGAGCAGTTAAAGTTGAACCAAGCCAAGCGCCAGCGTTCCAAAATGACATTTTTGCAACGCCAAGCCAATCGACGACGACAAGAAGAATCAATCGAGGAGCGAACCGAGAAAAGATTGGCTGCCGCGGCGGAGCAAAGGGCGATGCAACAGGCTCGACAGCGTTTGATTAAGTCCAAAAATGAAGTCAGTATTCTTTTACCGTTGGAGTGGTTTCTTTTTTTTTTTGATCACTTTTGGATACGTGCAGGCACGAAGAAAGGCCCGTGAGCAGTTCCTCAAGCACAAACCTGGAAACAAGTTTGCAGTTTGGGAGCTGCAAACACGGCTCGCCAGTGATAGAAATGGCGGGTATGTTGTGTCGATGGCGTCTGCTGGAAATATTTCTGCATTGACATTGAATGTAACTTCTTGTAGATGGACTCCAACTCCTACCCACTTAAACAAGGAACTTGAGGTTTATAATGTGTTGAGTCGCCTCGGCTGCATCACAACCTTGACGATATTGGTGCTTGTGGTGCTTTTTTGTCAGTTGGCATACGTTCGAGAGCGGTCGGTTCACAAGTTCACGACAAACGGCCAAATGTGCATTGCCAACTTCAAGGCCATGGAGGTTGAAAACACTATCTCTCAGCGTTTCACTCCGCTTCGCCGTCGTTTACGCAACCAGTACGTTTGGCGCTACTTACTCGACTCATCCAGCGTTCCGCGTTGATTGACGATTAACAATATATTTGGTGCTCATTCTGCAGAAAACGCTTGGAAACACAAAAACGCCAACATGCAGAAAATGAAACAACGGAGGATGGCGGTGGCTCCACTCTTGCGTCCAGACTTCCGCACCTTCTTCGGCTGCAGTCAGCACGACGCCCCGCGAGTGCTTCGCCGCTCGTCACTTTCAGTTCTAGTTTAGTTAAGTCTTTTGAAACGAGTGCATTGGATCAAAAAGAGGAAATACGGACCAAGACCGCAATAGTAGAGTGGGAGGCATTTGTAGGCAAGAAATGGATTCGTTATCCGGCTCGAGTGGCGCGCATAATTGAGCGGCAGTATCAAAAAAAGACTGCGATCAACAACACTGTCAACATATTTTATAGCAGCGCGTACGCACCCTGTGGTTGCCATTCATGCGTGGACTGCCAGAAGATATGACACAAGTTGGTGATTTTGTTGTCTGCAGGCGTACGAAAGGGAACACTCTCGGGTTTGTTATTACTTTCGATGAACCCATGCAGGAAATGTGCTCGTCGACGGGAGAGGTCAGTAATATTGAATTCACACGACGCTTGCCGAGCGTGTTGAGACTGTTAACGGTGGCTTCGGCGTTCTTGCAGGTTGTACCGGTTCAGCGGCGAGAGCCGGTACGCCCGGCTGCAATGATAAAAAGCTGCTACCCGACGTTCGAGAAAAAACACAAGGATCTCAAACTGCAGCTGTTGCCAGTCTCGGACCGCTGGGTAAATTGTTTCGCTGCTGAATGTGGCTGAGATATGCGGCGACGTTAGTTAGAGTTCCATTGTCCTGGCACAGGCGGCTGGCCATTTCAACTCACTGCACGAAGCTGTGTATGCTGCATGCTTGGAGGGCGACCAAGTTGCCTTGAGGAAAATGTCAGTAGTCGCAATTCTGGTGTTCATTCTCGCATCCTTGGTCACCACGCTGGTTTAATCTCAGGCATGCCACTGGGGAAGTTGATATCAATCACCAGCGCGAACTAGACGGACGCGGATTTCTTCACGCCATCGCGTGCGTGAATATGCAGCGAGCCATGCGTGCAATGTTGCAGATAATGAACTTCTGTCATTTGTGCAGATACGCTTCGTCGGAGAGTGTTTGGGAGAAAAGATACTATGCGGACATGTCTAAACTACTGGTACAATGGAAGGCAGACCTCGAGCTCAGGGACGGGCACGACCAGGTGCGAATTTGTATGTTGTGTGGGCAGTTTGCGCGTGAGGACGGGGTACCACTGTAAACTGTGGCTCGTGTTGTAGACTGCATTGTTCATTGGCGCCACAAATGGCAATGAGACAGTAGTTGCTGCATTGTTGGAGGTGAAGGCAAACCCGAGTGCCGTAAAAAATTTCCCTGCAGGTTCGTTTTGGTTCCATCGGATGCACTTTGCTGATGCGCGCTTCAGGTCGTTTTATGAACGCAGGACCGAGTGCATTGATGATGGCAGCTGTGAAGGGCTTTCGTGGAGTTGTGCAATTTTTGCTTAACGCCAAAGCAGAGGTGGACTATGCACCGACGGTTGATAAACAGCAAATTTCAGTTGTTGGGGGCAAGCAGGGTCCACGTGGACTGAATCGCAAAAAAAGTTATGGACCAGCCACGACGGGTGCTACAGCTCTCTGGATTGCTGCTCGTGCCGGCCAACTGCAGTCTGTCAAAGAGCTGATCGCCGGTAGGTTGAACTTCATGTATCTGAGATACAGCCAGCCACTAGAGTTTGATTATCTCATGTGATTTGTAGCCAAGGCTGACATCTCTCGGCGGACAGCCGCTGGTCGCTCAGCATTACAGATAGCGGAACATGGCGGCCATGTCGCTGTTGCCCGTTGTCTAGTACAAGCGGGCGCAGACGACAGCAAGGACGTTGTGACCGGTAATGTCAGCAGCGACATACTTGACGTGGTAGATTTATCTGCAGACATGGGCAACCTCACAATAACTTAGACACCACTTACTTCACTGATGAACTACACCAATCACAGACAAGGTCTAATACCCCTTTCTAGGCGGCACTTGTGAGCGCTCAGGGGGCCGCATGCCCGCCATCTGACGTTGGCGAAATGGACTCTGTCGACTAGCCAGAGTTCGTTGGTTGTGGTGACCGTACGACGGAATGTGCCCGTTGTGATATCCGAACTAAAGAAACGATGACAACACACAACAGATGTCACTCACACTTGCAGAGGAGTTGGTACGTCCCCATGGTGATACCAATGATTTCAGAACATGAGCGAACCGCACCTGCGAGTGTCCATAACTGTATGCAAATGCATTGCCAGGTGTACTACTTGACAAGGCTCTCCGTTGCGACGGAGTCATAAATCTCTTCGGACCTTGGCGACTTCCGCCATTTCCTCCAGGGCCACCAGCGCGAGGTGGGTGTGCTGGCCGACTCCACGATGCCTCTAATGGTCGACTGTCACCGACTGAGAATGTGTTGAGAGGACCAGACAACGATGTTGATGTGTGATTTGGTGTCGGCTGCACCGAGACCGCGCTGTTGTTGTGATACTGGAGATTGCTATCTAGGGAGCCGTTTGGTGAAGAGCCATTATTTGGCTGCGCGTGCGTTCTATGCTGCGAATGGTGGACCAAGGAGTCTTTCAAAATTCGAACTTCTTGTTCTCTTGCTGCCAGCTGTACTGCTTTGTCGTCGAACCGCTTTGCCTGATGCAACAACAGCGTATTACGAAAGGAATCAAGTCGTGAATTTGTGATCATGCGTCACAACATACCATGGCGTCCAGCTCGCTTTTCTTGCTGTGCTCTAGCCACACTTTCTCTTTTTCGAGCTTGGACACCTAAACGCAAAGAATTAGCGGTTCAAAGAGCTTGCTATTGAGGAGAATGCAGAAACACGTTTGATGCACCTTCGCACGCAACTGGAGTGCTTCAATTCGCAACGCATAAAATTCAGACTCATCCTCTTGGTGCGACCGGTCGGCCTGCGAAGACATTGGCATGTTGTCATTATGAACATATTCATTTTGTGAGACGAAGATTTCAACGGACGTGTTCGAGAGACTGCTCGAGCATTTGCTGTTTTAGTTTCTGCGACGAAGATTGCAGGGACAGCTCTCGGGCCTATCACCAATCAAATGAATACGTCAATGTTAACACCGGGGTTGAGTGGTGTTGAATTCGACTGAGTTGGCCAAACCTCTTTTCGCAACTTTTCTTTGGTCTCTTCGAAAAACTCCGCTTCCTTAGCTTTCTCTTCAACAACCTTCAAACATATCATTCACAAATGTGGCGTCTGAAGACGGATTGAGTGCATGGCATGAGAAAAATCAACCAGCGCACCTGTTTGTGCAGGTCAACAAGTCTAGCGAGCTGTTCTTGCGAACTTTTGAGAGCTTCTTGCAGGTCTTCGTTTCGCTTCTTCAATTGGGCCACGTCAGATTCGTGGGCTTGATCCTGTGCTTCTTTCTCGTGCTTCCTGGACTTCTCCAAACGAGCAACTTCCATTTTGAGATCTTGAATGGTCAGATCTTTTTCAGACAGCTCCAGCTTGAGCTTTTTCAAATTTCTGTTCTTGTCCTCGAGGTCCGACGTAAGGTCCGAAATTTTTCCTTGCATCGTGAGCTTCGTCTGCATCATCAGCTTGCTGTGGGTTTCGTCAAGCTCCCCGTGATCTTTGGTGAGAGTTTCAAACTTTTCGTGAGATTCACGAAGTTGTTGAGTTTGTTGGCTGACGGTCCCTCGCAACTTGAGGTTCTCGGCCCGAGCGTTCGACAGAGCATCTTGCAACCTGGATTCCTTCAACTGAAGTGATTCAATGGTTTTTGTGGCCGATTTCAATTGAAGAGCAAGAAGTGCACTACTTGGCGCTGTCGACGGTGTTGGCGAGTCCTGTGTGTGCAGGTCCTGGACCTGAAAGCCTGAATCTGCAGACAATTGCAATTCTTCGTATTGACGCTTCAAGTTCGAAATTTTTCGCTGGTGAGCCATCAAAACTTCATCCGCAACCACGCCGGGCGGACTCTTCCTTGTTGCGCGTGCACTTGAAGGGATCGGGGAAATGGTGGTAGTTGCTTGTCGCAACGGAGTCATGGAAATCGGTCGGGTAGGCTGTGCCACCGGAGCAGGAGAACCAGCTACTTTCGGGGCAGATGTGGAAGATAACCCCGATCTGTGACGCTCCAAGATCATTTTTTGTTCGTTGACCACCCGTTGCATGGCCATTCGTGCCTCATTCAGCGATTGCAACTGCGCTTTGACAGGATCATCGTCGAGGGGATCGGACATTGCGCCCTTCCTGGCTGGAAAAATAGCCGAGCAGATTACCGATCTATCGCTTTCGAGAAACTTTCTGCGTGCGCAATCGCTACTCGGACATGTTGCGTGGTCGCCAAACAACCGACGTGAAAACTGACTGATGTTACAATCCCCAACGACCTTTTCTACGCTCCTGAAAATCATCACTGTCGACACCATCAATACTTCGCAACGATCCTACCACAACGTTCAGCGCAAGCATAGACAACTTATAACTTGCAACACAACGCAACAAGAATGAAAGCATGTCAACGCTACAACCTCCCGTCCACACACGTCAACAACTTCAACTCGGGTAAACTCAACTCAAGTCAACACACCTCAACGACAGCCGAATCAACGCAACGCTACGCCACTTACCACAGTGAAGTCGACATCAACCAACGCAACACACCGCAACGAAAGCAACGAAACGAAACGAAAAGAGCAACGAAGTGAAACGGGCCGAACCGGAGCAAAGTCGAGTCGAGTCGTTTAGTCAACACCACGCAGCGAAGCAACGAAGTGCTGTCAGAAAGTCGTCAACGTTGGACTGCAACAGCCAACTTCGACGCAGCGGCGTGGCGTGGCGACGCTGCAACGAACGAACGTGAGCTGACTGCGGCAGTGTGCTGAGTGGAGGATACCAACGAAGATCAGTGACTGAGAGTGAGAGAAGAAGAGTGACGAACGTACAAACGAACCAACGAACAACGAACCAACGAACAAACAAACAAACGAACAAACGAACAAACGAACAAACGAACAAACGAACAAACCAACGAACCAACGAACCAACGACAGAGCGAACGAACGACTGAACGAATGAACCAACGAACTGTACAACGGACGGACCGACGAACAAATCTCAGTGGGTGAGTGAGTGAGTGAGTGAGTGGGTGAGTGAGAGGGCGAGTGATTGAGTGTGTGAGTGAGTCAGTGGAGAGTGCAGAGTTGTTATTTGGACGATGGCAAGATGGATTGTTTGTTTTTTTGGTCTTGCGCTGTGCAGTGTTGCGGACGCGATTACTATGCGCATGCCGTATAGTTATGAGGTGCAATCAATGCCATACGCTTCTTGCCGGTCTCCTGCTCTACTGTGTGTGACCAAGGGGCATTGCTGTTCGAACAACAAGTAATTACCCCTTGTGTGATGAATAGCTTTGTTGTAGAGCACGATTCGTGTGTACTGCTGTCAATCTAACCTAGACTTTCGGTAATCGGAAATTGGAAACGTGAATAAATACATCAGTGATCCACCGCGATCTGCTATGCTATCTGCTGTGATCAAGTATAGTTATACATTGTTCTCCGGTCATTCAGTAATTCTGTGATGTTGTAGATTTCGATTGAGCATAATCTTTAGTGCACCTCGACTACGAGTGCTCGACCGGCGACAAGTATGATGAGCGAAAGAGCAGGTCCAGGAGCGTTGCTACCTCCGCTTGTTTGAGGTCCGCGAATTGTGGCACAGATTTGATAGTGGACGCTGACAAGGGGAAGATATCTGCCTTGTCGGACAGCCATGTCGCTAAGTTTCGGAATTGCTGCGGGATCCAAAGTTCCACTCTCACAAGGGAATCATACTCTTCGTTGCCAAAGTTGAAGTGCACTGTGAAGCGAGACACAGGTGGCTGGTCCGATCCAGAATAAACTGTGGAACCAGCATCGTCATCACTTTCGTCACCTTCGTCGTCAATCTCTTCAAACTGGGGAGCAACTGATTCGAACATGACTGATAGAGGATTGCGACGAAACATCCTCGTTGAACTTGCTCCTCCTACTTCGAGGTCGGAAAACTTCATGTCTGTGTACTTTTGAAACTGGTGTGAGTCCATTTGACCAGTAATGAATTGCGGGAATAAATCGTCCACGGACAACGCAGCGACCTTTTGCTTGAGGCTATCGAGGAGCTTTTGCATATGAGCTCTTCCATACAAATGTTTGGGAGAGAGTTTGGTCTCTGCCTTGCCATTCGGAGGCAATTTACTCATCCCACTGCGCCATGCATCATCTCGGAGCAAGAGCTGGCGAACTGCATCAGCAGCTGTGTCAGCCCATGGTGCACTGAACAGAGACAAGTTGATGGAAATACACGAATGACCTTGGAGAGGGCCCTGACCTTCTTCTGCGCACTCGACTCTGTGCCATATTCCTTCTGGAAAATACATGAAGGATCCAGCTTCCAGTTTTATTTCTACATATTCCTCCGGAGCTTGTGAAGAACTGGCCTCATCTTGTTGCCCGTCAGAAGCTACACTGTGAGGTGGCGGCGCAAACTCGAAATCTGGCTTCGTCAAGCGGTGAACCTTGATTTGCTGTTCAACTACGCTACTCTCCGCAAAGTGAGGAGTACAGCCACGCACTGGGTGAGGTGCATTGGCGTACTTGAATTTCCATGTTTTGGTGCCCGACAGCTGCAAAGTAAAGTTCTCCATGAAATCAAAGTGCCAGTCTGTCAAGTGACCTTTGCGCGAGACAAACGTCTCGATCTCGCCACGAATATCCCCGTTTGGCTTATCATCAGCGCTTGTGCCACGGTAGAAGGCCCCGTGCCCCATTCCGAGCTCAGCCGTGAGCGAAGGAATAAGATGTTCTGACAACTCGTCTGGTGCGCGAAAGTAAAGGGAACCACCCGCACGGTGAACTGACATTGCATGCCTTGGCTCATCGACCTGAAAGCTCTGCAGCGCCGTCGTTTGAGCGTCTCGGGTTGGAAGCCAGCAATGGACTTGTTCCGTCGGCGTTGCCTCCAAGAGACTTTCGAGAGATAGTCCTGCAAGAGACAGGTTGATCAGCTCCAAGAAACGCTGAGGTGGGCCGGGAATGACGAGAGCCTTCTTCTTATAGTAATGCTTGACGAAGTGCTCTTCGGACATAACATCAGCGAGAAGCTCCTTCAGAACCCGCCGGCCTGCGGAAAAATCCACACCTTCGCAGCATTCTGGAAGCTTCGGGAACACATCAACGAGAGGAGTTGAACGCACAGGCTCAGGTGCGGACGCGTGAGTCATACGCACTCGCTTCGTGACTGGCGAATCGCAAACGGTTGAGGCGCCGGACATTATGGAGGCCAAGCCTTATCAGGCACACTTACGTCTTAAACATTCAACGAAAGGAGCCCCTTTTTATTCGTGTTTCTCAATTTGACTGTACAAATATGCAGGCCACCCTACATTGTCGACGCGAGCCAGCGTTGCATTAGTTTCCCTATTTCATCGCAACACAATAATTTCACGCCGCCGTTGCTACCCCTTATTCGATCGCTCCTGTCCAATTCTTCCCCGGAGAGAAGCGGACACGCCGGGTACCAAAAAGGGTAGGGTATGGTATGTATCATGGGAGGTAGGTCGGGGTGTTGACGTACTGTTTTCATGTTGTCGTCCGTGGCCATTGGCCATTGGCCATCGTCGCCGTGGTTGCGTTGCGGCGTTGCGGCGTTGCGGCGACGTCGCGACAACATCGTCGCTGTGTCAGCTGACAAATAAAATGATGATGTTGATTCGGTTTTGCGTCGGATGTTGTTAAATGTTCACTATTCCCTCAAACGGTTTACATGGTCTTCATAAAACGGTAGCATCACTGAAATACGGGACACAGAACGTCGTGACACGTATCAACTATGGCTTATATGAACCTTAGTTGCCATAATTGGTTTTATGTGCGTCGGTGGGGGTGGTTGGTGTGACAGGAGGACAGTCAGTGACGTTTCGCGTCGCGTGCAGTGGTGCTGGGGAAACGGTTGTCGTTCGTCGTTGTGTTTCGGGTTGTTGTGTTGTTGCGTCGTTGGTTGACAACCAACACCTGTGACACAACCATGCTTTGAGCTCGCTTGGTCTGATACACACGCGTGTCAATCGACGTTCATACTTGCCCAATCGACAGTATCAAGGGAAGAGCAAGAGTAATAGTCTGAGAGAGCTAGTCGGCTCGCCGGTCGCACGTCATACGCAACAATTCACACGATTTGCGACTCCGACAAACGGTTCGGCGTTGGTCGTCAACGAATACTCAACCCGCAACGGCGTCACACGCGTTCAACAGGAAATGAATTAAAAGGATTCAGTGATAGCTTAATTTAATTGTTGCGTCAAATTGCGGAAAGAGGAAACCTTATTAATTGACGTAGCTCCCACTGTTGGTGCTCCATCGTGAGAGCGAAACAATGGCGGTCGACGACAACGAGCTGCAAGAGCTCCATCGTTACCAAATTGACTTGGAAATTCGAGGACAGCTGTTGTTCGAGAAATACATGTCAGCAGGACCGCCGTCGACAGAACCAAGTGGACTGATGGGACGTGAAAAAATAGCTCTTCTGATGCGGGATGTTGGGGTGCTCCAGTTAGAAGACAATGACCGATCTGCAGTGCTTCAGGAACTTGAGCTGGCTGATGCTGACGAGGATTGTATGCTGGACTTTCCAGAATTCGTGACCTTCACACGATATTTGTCCCAAAGACAATCTCTGAACAAATCCATTCTGCAAATAATTCACGATGAATACGAGGAGGCACGGCGACGCACTGTTTTCCGGAATTACTGTGATGTGGACGCCAGGATGTGGAAGAGGGGGCTGTTCGAATTTCTGAAAGCACTGAAAGTGTTCAAAATTTTCAACAAGTTTGATCGGACCATGATTTGGACAGCGTCAAACGTGACGAAAAGTGGCAGCGCCGAAGAATATATTCCATACAAAAGTTTCGTTTCAACAACTATTCCTATGATAGCTGCGAAAGTATTTGCAGGTGGTCGAAAAAGTTCTGTCAGCACGAGTGAAGCCATCTCTAAACTGTGGAGGGAAGTGGATCGGGAGTATATCAACATTTGCAAGCACGCCGAGCAAAGGAATGTTCTTGTGCAACTGATGAAACATGAAGAAAAACTTCTCATGAGAGCTTTTGTGGGGGCGGATAGCGTCATAGATCTTGCCGAAGTGCATAAATTGCTCAATCAAGTGCCTGATTGCGAAAGGGCACCGCCACTCGCTCAGCTCGTCAGTGATCTGTTGCAAGAAGAATGCGAGGATGGGAGTTCCGAACTTCTTTTCACAGAATTCATTTCTGTCGTTCCATCCAGATTCGTTGTGCCGTTGGAAACCGGCTGCATTATTAGCCTGGGCAGCCCGAAGCCGCCATCGGTTGAGCGCAGCGAGATGCATCCAAGAGGTGATAGTGAGCAAATGTCTCTGTTGCGCGAGTCAAGATGTCTCATCTTTCACATGACCACATGTAGATTTGGAAGTTATATTTCGCCATTTTGATGTTGGCAAGAAGGGGACAATTCATTTCGGTCAGCTTGAAGATATGATGACAGCTCTGAAGGTTGGTCTTGCACAACACCGCCGCTATCTTGCGGGCAATTGATCAATATGTGTCCGTGGTATTGTTTTAGTTACGGCACAAGTTAAAAGACTTGCAGCAAACGCTTTCATCCTCACAATCATCGTCGAAGAGTGCGAAAGATGAAATTGATATTGCTGAGCTTATGGCCTTGCTTTCTAAAGCAGGAGCTCGTGCTGGCGAACGTCCTGAATCCAACGAGGACAATGCTAATACCGAAGAACAGAACGCAGGACAACCAGAAATGAATAATAGTTCACCCGAAGGCCAAGACGACGACTTAGTTATCGAAAACGAGAGCGACGCAATGGAAAGGATAGAAAGCGCCGCTGACACTGATGAATGACGTTCAAGAAGTCCTGCCTTAAGTTGATTTCGTAAATGAGATGTTGTGCGGCAACCTACGCGAAAGCTTCGCCGACTCTGCGTTCACACAAACAAAGGACGATTAAAGCCGATGCATGTTTGCGGCGGCTGCCACTCGCGACTCGCGACAAAATAAATATACCCACTTTTTGACGAAGTGAATTTTACTGTACGCGTAGTCTTGTTGCACGTCAATCAATCCTGTCCGAGTATTTAGAGGTAACCATCATCGGCAGAAGTATCAAAATTTATTTGCAAAACCACGGCACGCACCTTGAGATGCGCTCTTGAGTAAGAGGTAGAATGCTGCAGCGGCAATCTACAACCAATGAACAGCTCCACTTGAATATCAAAATCAGGGTATTTTCCCCTTTTTGCACGCGTACCTTCTTTGTTGAACTTCGTGGTGCGATCACACGAGAAAATTCAACAGTTTGACCAACTTCAAGGTGGTAAGTTGCATGGTGGAGTATTTTCTTTGCTTTGGACTATACGCGCATTCATAGGTGACGGTGAAGAATGTCAATTGTGTCAGGTGAATCTCATCAGCTAACCTCAAGAACACTTGACTTCGCCTTGCGCTGTGTGTTTGAGATGGGGGAAGAATCAAGCATGAAATCGGGCACGGCCTGCAGCAATAAAATACACATCGTTTCAGTGGATGGTGTAGTTGCGACAACTACCGACACAAACGCAAACGTGCCTCCACATCGTCACCGTAGTAGCCGTGATTGGTCACCCTGCGTCACACAATGTTTGTGTGACAATCAGTACAAAAGTGCGACAACGGCAAAAGACAGTCGCAAGTTACATTTCTGGACCGCCGTCGAACATGTCACCTCCCAAAGACGCCCGAAAACTGTTTTGTCGGCCTAGAAAGTACAACACCACTGTGATCACACTTCCTTCGGCATGGCAGAACTAGTATTCCTACTCGCCATCATGCCACTCCTTGTCGTCACTACGATGCATACAAAGCACAGTGTTATTGTGTTGTTCAAAGTCCATTCGCAAGAGAACAATCACCAAACCTAGCTCCTCGGACTGACGGGTCACTGTCATCTCCACTTTCGCCACTTGCACGACTTTTTTTACGGCGCACCTGCAAGTCAAGACTGCGTCGGAAGCTGTCGCACGAGCTGTATGGCATGTTTACGTCGAAGCAGGTTGATGTACCTCTACATCCGACGCTGAATCGCTGTCGAAATCACTGGAATTATGCTTGGAGAATATTTTTCTTTTTCCTGCAACAGCACGACAGCAAATTGTACCAGAGATTACTGATCATGTGGTCGCAAAGTCGCAAGGTGATTGACTTTGTGAACTGACGCAGAAGAGCTCCTCGAGGCAGAGCTGTGCCAAGAACAATCGATTGAATCGAGTTCGGAAGATACCCAGATTCACCGCCTGTAGGTACACACAACATTCAATGTTGTGAGTTTTGACGCAACAACCCCCAACCTCGCAGCCATACTCACCAAGCGAGTTCCACGCAGCATCAAAAGCTTTTCGAGTGCTGTTCGCAGAAGTATTGTCTTTGACGCTTGATACGCTTCGAAGCATTGATACTGCAACAAGAGGCGAACCTAACTCTGGCTGCAAAGTTCAGAGGCCGTCCAAGCGATGAGTACTCGGGTCGGCCGTCATCGTAGATATCCTTTCAACATACAGGGTGCAAGCGGACATTTTGAGTACGCCACCTCACTGCACACCATACAATGGCAGAGAACGCTGACGTCAGCTTTCCGCTTGCTTCGGTCATGTAGAAGTGGCTGCATTTGCAGTTGGCGTCGACGCAGTTCCGTGGAATTGTCTAGCGAAACTGACTGTCTGAAAACACCTGGGAGAATGGACGATCGCGAGTCGTGAGGCGAGTCGCAATCACATTGTGCACATGATCGTCCTTACGATACTGTCTTGACCCTAAACGCGCAGCTTTGGGGGGACTTATGGTATGCAGGCTGTCTGGGTGTCCAGAAGAGGTCACCACCTAAGAACGAACGCCGACACTGTTAGAGATCGACCACCTCGAGAATCCAATATAATATCTGGCAGGCAGCAAACCTGAAATCCGGAAATTGTGGGGGATTCTGCTTCGAATGCGTTTGGGCTACGGCCAGAAGTTGCCTTTTGATCAACGAGACACATTCATAGAATTGAAGATGTTCGTTACAAACCGGACCAGAGGTGCACTTACAGGCGTTCCGGCTGACATCTTCGCAGTCCCGTAATCTTCATTCCTGACCACGTGGATTCACAGCTCAAGTCATCAACAAATTACACAGAATCCAGGGCAAGCATAAATCGCACCGAGGTGGGGTCATCGCCGACTGTTCTGGGTTGATATTGTCATCAGAAATGACTTGCACATCAAAGACTAGTCCTTCAGTGCCTTCCATCCCAAATGCGCTCTGTTCAGCGAAGTCACCGGCGAACGAAGAGAACTGCAGTTCTGTTGTGGATGCTTTTGCGTTGCCTTCCCGAGCGTTGCGCCCAAACGCTCCAAACTCTGAAAAGTCGAAACTGTCATCATGCACCTGAGGCTCGACTGAACAACAGAGTTGCGTTTAGCTTCGACGTACTTAGCTCAGACTGTACCAACTACGCACCGAATGAATGTCCAGCCGACATGGCAAGTCGATTTTGGATGATGCGGGAATGATCGACATAGTTTGCCATAAAGATGTCGTATTCAATTTCATATTCCTGGCCCACCTCTTGCATGTCCAGGGAAATCAGGCGAGATGGCGCACGTTGGTGGTGGTCTGGCTATTTTTGGCGTAACAAAGTACAAACAATTAGCGGGAACAGGAATGCCATCAACAATTTCACCACACAGCAGTGGTACCATATCGATGCACGTATCGTCGTTCGTCTTCCGAAGGACCATTGACGACAGATTTGTGCAGTCGTGAAGCAAAGCTTTTGCTTGAACCTGCCAAATCCGTGCGGCCCCATGTAGCAGAATTGCACTCGTGCGCTGAGAAAGGGCAACCTCGGGTCGCAGAACTTGGATTACAAGAGCAGGAATGTCTGCAGCTAAAATTTGCTTTCGCTTCAGTTTTGAGGGCATCATACCTGCCAGCCACATCGGGGCCAGCGGCCCCTTCTTCGCAAGAATTTCCAACGCGTAAAACATTGTTCACTGTTTTCAAGGACAAAAAAAAAACTGTCAAGATTCTATTCCAAATTACAAGTGCGAACAACCGAGCTCCTCAAAACTTTTCATCGACGTAGGTTGACTCATTGATGTGTTTCCTCGATGCCGCTCATGTACGCGATGCGCGCTGTCCCACGGTTGCTGTTGCAGCTCGACAGGCGTTGTACAAACGGCTCCACCACATCAGCACGCACCCACACAACAAAGTGCAGTCCACAGTCTCGCGCCGCTGCATGTCATAAAGCTACGACTTCACTGTTTCGAAGCCCACGACCATGCCCCTGTGTGCCTGACCGTGGTGCCTGACCGCGTCACCAGCGTGCCATGCGTGCCTGTTCAAACTGGTTCGCTCGTCCCGCGCCATCGGTGTCTACCACCACACCCACAACACGAGTTGCTGTCGCGCGTGTCCGGGCTTGTTGGCGCGACCAAACCAGCGTGTCGAGCTTCCCGTGGTTACTTGGCGCGTTCGAGTTTGAAAACACGCTCCGGCATCCACGCCCACACACAACACGCCGCGCAACACGCGCGCTGGACACCGCGCCAACAACGAAACTGGCGCGCACTTGGCCGCGGTCGTCGTCGCGCCAACAAGCAGTGCGCAGCACGCACCAACGCTTTCTCGGCGCGTGACAGTGTGTGGCTGACTGTGAGCGCGCCGGAGGTGTGCGATGAGGTGGGGGAGCGGAGTGAGGTCGATTGATTGATTTGTGGGACTGAGTGCCGGCGAGTGGAAATGGCGTGGATCGCCAAAAGTTGTTGAACCGGTTATTGCGGTAACGCTGTCGGAAGTCGCCCACGCCTGTATACACTCACCGTGTGGGAAGGACAGTGGAGGCTCTCACAGCGTCGTTGTGTTTGTTGTTGTTGTGTTTGACGACCGACGACACGTTCGAGTTTGTTCGTCATTCGTCGTTCGAGAGTGTCGTGTGTCTGAGCGTCGTCGACACCGTCCGAAGTCGTGTGTCTCGTGACCTTGGGTGTCGACAGCATTCCACATTGCATCACGCCGGTGTGTGGCGACTAACGAACCACAGACGAGTAGTCGAAAGTCTGTCGAAGTGGTGAGCACTCAACAGCATACACACGGCCACACAGGAGAAGATAAATGGGTCGTGGAAGGAGGACGCTTGCCTGTGCTTTCGGTGGCAACTTTGCACTACGAAGAGTGGCTGCGAAGAAACTTGATGTCCTCGGGAAGATTATTTTGGCAAGCAACTTCTCAAGTCAAGATTTGAAACTCAGCCATTTGCGAGTTTTTTTTTATTATTTTGTTGACGTCTTCACGGCGTTAGGTTTTGTGAAGTCTGTTCGAAGCATCAATAAAAACATGTCTGCTGGAGCAGCAGCTGTCTTACGCTGTGTGGAGTTCGAGATTTATGGTCGTGTGCAAGGTGTTTGGATGCGAAAGCACACTGTTCTGGCTGCAAAACACTTTGGTTTGACCGGCAACTGCTACAATACGAACAACACCCAAAGACACCCAAACCAGCAATCGGTCTCGCAGAAGTGCACCGCAACCGTCCGAGGCGAGGCTTGTGGTTCTAACGACAATGTCCAGCAATTTCTGCTGTGGGCCAGTGGTGGTTGGAAAGAGTCGTTGCCGGTAAACTTTGGGCCTGGTGGAATTGAGCAGCCCGCACCCGTTGCTGAATTGTATATCCTTGATTGTGTTGTTGCTGTCCGCAGGCATACCCGAAGCTGGCTCGAATTGATGCGTGCGACGTACTTACAGACTCCAAAGTCGAAAAAAGCCCATTCACAACTTTCGAACAGCGCCGTTAGTGATGCAGCAAATGCACACCTTGTGCGTTCACGAAAACACGATCACGAGTTCCATCGTTGCTGATGAAGTCGCTGAGAGTGATAGATTACAAATAGTTTGTCCTACTGATGATAAAATTCCGCGAACAACACTTCGTACTTTTACAGTACAATGCAGCTTCATTTTGTGTTGATTCGTTGATTCCCACCTTTGTGTTCGTTGTCGAGGTGTCGATCTTCTCTCGCCACGAACCCAGTCACGATGATTGACGCCGCCAGCTGATGTCAGCTCTTTGTTACGCGGGTAGTGCTGTGGAATCCTGGATGCCTTCTGCAACCTTCCGCATCACAACGGCGATATTTTTTGTAGTGCTATGAAATGTACTCAGGTACTACATAAACTCGATTGCCACAATGAAAGCCCCATGAATGAACTTGAGGGGAGATGAAAAATCAGAAAACCACAATACTAAAACAATGTAGTACATCATCTCGTCTGCCAGCAGTGTGGGCTGCAAGCTGGCAGACTTCCGGGGGAAACGAGCTGGCGACGGGCGAACGCGAAGAGTTCTCGGAACAATCCGCACACAGCAACGAAACCAGGCAACAGGCAACTCAACCCCAAACACCAGGACGGTGGACGACGACGCCAGCAAACGACGTGCCAACGACGACGAGTGGTTCTAGACTTACCGCCTGTTGTGAAAGTTACTGACCTGAGCAAGAAGGAATGTTCCGCGTTTGTTCCGCCGGATCAACTCCCTGGATTTCGCTGTTCTTTGCCGCATTCGCCACTGGCGTGTTGTGCCCCCGTAACGCACATTACCGCCCGCTGCTCATGTGGACCACAGCCACCAACATCAATATTGTTTCGCGCTCAACAACTGTTATCTACCCGAGCCCATGCAACTAACGAGTGCTGCTGGGCGACTACCATGTACACACACGACGGCCGATTTCGCCTAGCTATCGTCCTAAGTTTTACTGAGTCAACAAAATTGTAAGCGCAATTGGGTCACCATTTGCACACAAGGGTCATGCGGCGAGAGCTCCACTCAAAGCAACGTCCAGAACACAATGCTTGTTTGAGCTGCAAATTTTAACGTTTTGGAACCATGTAAACAGCAAAGTTGGATACCTTCGTTGAATACTCACGTGTTCCATCCCAATGTCTGGTGTTCGAAAGTTCGAACAGTTCCTGGCGTACATAGGGCTACAAGAGTATCAGGACCATCTAACAAACCAATTCGAAACGCTTGATGAACTGGTCGATTTTGTCGAGGTATTTTCTTGCTCCATTTCGTGTTCAATTCACCGTTATCCATGAGATGATTGCATACATGTTGTTCAAGGACAACGGCGTTGACAGTTTCAAGTTCCTACCTGTCGTGCCGTCACGGAGATTGTCGAGGCATTGCGCGCAAATTGCGATCGGGTTTGGCCCTTTTGGAGTTTGGGGAAGCAAGGTCAAACCCGAACAACCACCAACGTTTGATTTCAAACAGCATTTGCTGGAAACCCAAGGTGAGTGTGGATTGGTCTTAGAATATGGATCGACTGTCTTTGCGGAAGTGTTGTGGTTCCCAACACGCACAACTATTTGATATTTGTAGCCCTGCGACCGTACGCCAATCGTTTGAACGAGTTGATCGGTGAAGATATTTTCGAGATGAATGATTGGATGAATCTACCAAAAGAAAGTTTCCCGGACAGCATTTTAGCGGACGTCGATCGCCGCAACGTCACTCTACTGCTTCATTGGTTAGACAATGGGCAGACCGAGAGTGAATTGTGCACCGACCTTCGAGTGAAGGTGTGCTCGTTTCTGGCCGAGCGCGGAAACGTTCTGTGCGAGAGAATGCACGAAGAATGGCGCAATGCGGTTTCTGACGACTCAGATGATTCCAACGATTCATAAGGATCAGTGCTTATTAAAGATTTTTACTAACCGCAGTTGACACCAGTCATTAATTGTGGAAAAAACTCCACCAAGTTCTGCTAGAGATGTCTCTCTGCGCTTGTTGACACTTCGCAACCTTTCGCTCTGAAATATTATTGTTTACTCTGTTGTCTATTTGTTGTGTAATCGTATATCCACAAGCGTCTCAAGCAAACGACAAGTGCTATTATGTTTCGCCGTTCGCATATGAATGTAAGGCAGTGATATTGGTTCATAATCCGGGCCTGTTGCATCGCCCAAGTGCGACTTGGAGCTGGCAAGAATCTATTTTTTATCGGTCACCTGGTCATGGCCGAAGGCCGAGTGCTGTTTTATTGTGAATGAGTTTATCGACTCCTTTTGGTCGAGATCGAAACGCACGCTGGATTCGCAGTGACGCATTTTCTCGGGCTCGGAAGTGATGTCTTTTTGCGCGCAGTTCAGCCAAGATCTTGAACTTATCCACCATAGCCTCACTCACAATTCGGTGCTTCAAGTCTAAGGGATAATCGGCGACAGCTGGGTAGTCAGGGAGACCATGGATACCGAATGACTGGTACCCTGTGAGCCAAATCCCCTTTTCCTTGCTCATGGTTGAAGGAACAGGAACTTTCTGTCTGAAACTCGATAGTTTTTCGCGCGCTTTTGTGCGTCGACGCGTGTTTATGTTTGCTGTGCACCCAGTAACGCATTGTGGTGCAGGAGACACACCGACGTCGAAATGCCGTGACGACTTACGTGCACCAATCACTCTGGAAAACGAACCACTGTGAAGTATCGGCTGGTGTAAGACACAGCACCAACAGTGACCACGGAAGCATGTTCGGAAGGTCGACACGATGTAACCTGTGCTGTTTTTGTGGGCCTCGCGTTTCGGAGCAACGCTCAATGGGGTCAGCGACGTTGTTGTCCACCACCAGTACCGCGCCGACAACAAATGCTGACATGGAGCAATGTCCGCAGTTCACACACTGCCATGGGCAAGGAAGGGGCACATTCAGTCAGTAGACTGTCTGCAGCGCTGCAACGTGTCGAACCATCTTCAATTTTCAATCGTCGTTGTCATCGTCAACGAACGACAAGCAACGAACGAACGACGCCGAGCAGCGACCGCAGGAGTGCAGAACGAACAAACAACAACAAACGAACGAACGAACGAACGACCACAAACGTAACGGCACGAATGCACAAACGACAAACGAACAAACGTGGCGTGCTGCAGTACACGCAAAGTTTCCCTTCTTTTCGTTGCAACTCACTGACTATCACACCCACCACAAAATACCAGATTTGTACTGTGCATTTATTCTAGGTAATTTCAATCGAACAAATGAAAGTACTTGTACTTTTGGTACATTAGGTGACACCATGTACTTGAAAACCGGATTAGAACTATTGCTTCGTCGCAGTCATCGACAACCGACAAAGCTCGACGTACGTCTTGCTGTGCTGCCAACGCAATGGACAACGGACAACGGACGGACAAGCACGAAACAAAAGTGGCGACGATGTCCACCGTCCGTCCGTTCCGAACGTTGCAGTTGCCAGTCGCGACATACAAAAACCTTCTTGATTCGCGTGGAGTAGCTCAATGCCCATGTTTGTATGGTGTCTGAGTCATCAATATGGCGGTGGAACATGGGTCGTGAGGCAGAGTCCAAGGCGACCGTGCGCAATGGGCGGCAAGCAAGCCCAACGCAGCAGCTCTGCCTATACACTCGAGCAAACGAAGGAGGAACACGACGTACTGTTGGACAGGTCGGCGATACAATACATTTCCACGCTTGCTAAAACGTTTAGTGGAATAAGAATTTTTTTATAAATATTTCAATTATGGCTCGTGTTGCGAGAGCTTGTTCGAAGGTAAAAATGCCTTAGCTGTTGTGGCGGAGGCAATATGTTCAAGTTCTTTCTGGACATCGACAAAGTGGACAAAGTCGTTGCCCCAATTCCTAGAGCTTCCGAACTTCTGTTTGAGGCGTGTGAGCTCACAGACGAAGTTCGCGTGTTTCTGTATGTGACGGAACATGGGGCAGACGTCAATGCTGTCAACGATGCAGGAAATACCCCTCTCCACGTCGCGGCATATAATGGCAGCATATCAATTGTCAACTTCCTCCTCACTCACGGTGCTGACGTCAATGCATTTGGTGCGGCTCACAACGCCGCATTGCACTACGCCGTGAAGCAAAATCATTTTCGCGTGGTCGAGTTGTTATTGAAACAAAAGGCCAATCCTAATTGCGTCAACGACGTGGGTTACAGTCCGTTGCATGTTGCCGTTTGCAAGACAGCCGGAGCCAGTCGGCGAAGGGAAGCTTTGGCTGCCCTCCTCAAAGCGCCACAGATTAATTTGGAGCTCGCTGACACAGCGGGAAACACTGCGTTACACCTGGCGGTTGCTGCTTCCGATGGCAATGACGTATCTACGCTTGTCGAAAAAGGTGCGCGAACCCTTGCAAGAAACTCAAAGAATCAAACACCACTCGTGGTGGCAGAGAGTTTACCTCCAGGTGAGCACAGAACAACAATAGCGAAAGTGCTGAATGAAGCCGTGGTAGCACATTGTCCGTGGCTCTCGGAAACGACGTCTTCGCACAGTTTGACACACATCGCGGTGCCTGAGTCGAAGCCAATCAATAGGACACCTCAGCCACAAAGTAACGTTGAGTCCCACAACTTGACGGGCACTGCCACTGCGAAGCCGGAGACTGCGCACCACCACGACTTCCCACTGCGTCAATATGTCGCCTCCTTTCATGCCGCTCAGAGTTCGAAGGATACTGATCAACCAACTGCCATTAATGACTTGGGCGTGGTGAATTCTCGAAACAGTAGTATTGCCGGACCGACGACTGCGGAAGTGGCGGAGAACGAGAAGGCGGTGGGCGATGCCAGTATTGCAGCAAATCCCGCAGCAGTATCTGAATCAACCGTCGAGTTAGACACCACAGCTACTGCCCCAAATTCTTTATCGAACGGCGAGGAAAACGAGAATTCTGATAATACCGACGATGTGGACACTTTTTTGTCGTCTCCAAATGAAAGTGACGACGAAGAGCCCTTTTCGACCGATGGTGGTGATGACGGTATCATTGAGTGGGCTTGCGACGCTCGAGATGCCAAGACTTTCCCAGTTGCTGAGGATCGGTGCGCGGTTTGTCACGAAAAGTGGGGCCAGTATCGTTGCGGTCGCACGGGTGCGGATGTTTGCAGTTTAGAATGCAAAGCCATCAATCTTATGAGGGTGCAAGCTGACTCAACTGCTGGCACCGATGAGAGCACCGTGTCATTAACGGACCTTCATAGCATCGATTACACGAAAATTACTCAACCCCCAGTTTGTGCAGTATGCGGGGAAATGGCACTGTACTCCTATAGCTTGTCCGGTGACTTCGTGTGCAGTCAACAATGCAAATCAACCCTGCGAGAGACGCTCAAGACGACTTCAAACATTAACCAGCCAACAAATCAAGTTTCAGGGCCAACAACATCCGTCGATGAGAAGGATGAATCCGTCACGGGCCTGGCCGTAGAAACTCCGACACGGAGTGCCCGCACAAGCATTGTTGACCGACTTCGCAATGTTTCAGAAAGTGCACTGTCAGGTGCCTCTCAAATAGTAGAAAAAGCAAAAGCCTTGGATGTCGCAGCGGATGATGTGTGGCAGCGTGCCTCCGCTCACGTAGCCGCTGCGGCAGCAACTGCTCGAACCGCGGCTGCGACGGCGTCTGCAGAAGCTGCTGGCCGCACTGACAAGTGCCGCGTGTGCGGTCAGTCTGTTGAGTTTGTGCGACTAAAAACTCATGTCATGTGTTAAACGTTTTTACTTTGTTGAAATGTAGGACAGTATGCCGAATACGTATGCGGAGACACTGGCGATGAAGTTTGCAGCAAGCGGTGCAAGGAGATTAATATTGCTTTGCGTGAAGAAGAGGATCAAGCACAGAAATCGTAATAAAATGTTAGGAATTTGTTCGGCTCGGTGTTCTGGTCATGATTTGTGGGCGACCGAAAAACTATGCAATTACGGAGATTTTCCGAAATACTCCTGGAAAGTAACCATCATACCGACAACGATGAAGTACACGAGAGCCAAATTTTTTGCGGCTCGAAGGAAAGCAGCGAGCTTGCGAATAAAGCTCATCGCATAGCCCTTGTACAACACTGCGGCACGTAGAGCTGTTGTGTTGAATTGAGTGAAAGGTGGATACCGCAGAAAGCCAACGATGTCCGTCCACAACGGCCACCATCCACGGTCGAGAACGGGTTTCATATGAGAAAATTCTTCGAAACCGTAAATTCCGTGGTATCGTCCAATACCAGACTCCCCAACACCGCCGAACGGAATACCTTCACAGGCGAACTGCAATGCACACTCGTTCACAGCACCAGTGCCACTCAGAACAGCGTCCGTTACACGTTGTGCCTCGGTGGACGACTGTGTGAACACGTAGGCCACCAGTGGTTTCTCGCGCGAATTGGTGAATGCAATGGCATCATCCACGGAGTCAACAGTAATGATGGGCAACACAGGCCCAAATATCTCCTCCACCATCAGCTTCGAGTTGACGTCGGGATTCAAAATAACAGTCACTGGGAAAAATTTCGTGTCCCGATTTCCATTTGCAGTACCTCCGCAAATAATTTCGCCACCATGGTTGCAGTCCACGAGACTCGCAACACGGTCCCAGTGCCTGGTGTGCACGAGGCGAGCGTAATTTGGATTTTTTTCATCCAATGGCCCATTGGGATACTGCTTTAGAACGTTTCTGACGGCCGCGACGAAGCGCGCCGCCACCGATCGCTCTACCAGCACGTGATCGGCGGCCGCACAAATCTGCCCGTTGTTGAAAAATTTCGAAAACACAATCCTGGTGGCCGCTTTCTGTATGTCCGCATTCTTGGTGACGATTGCAGGACCTTTGCCTCCAAGCTCCAGTGTGACTGGTGTCAGATGCTTCGCGGCCGCTTGGTGAACGAGGCGTCCGACGAATCCGTTGCCCGTGAAGCAAATGTGGTCGAACTTTTCTCGCAACACTGCCGTTGATTCAGCAACACCACCCGTGACAACAGTGACGAGGTCATTGTCAAGGTACTGTGGGATCAGTTTCACAAAAAGTTGTTCAACGTTTGCTGACACTTCACTCGGTTTGATGACGACGCAGTTGCCGGCCGCCAGCATTTGACTCAAGCAATTGAAAACGAAGTCAACAGGGAAGTTCCACGCGGTGACAAGCAGCATCACACCTTTAGGCTGCGGCACCAAACGGGTGCTTGCACCAAAGAACTCAAGTTGCCCACCCTTTTCACGGGGGGAAGCCCACGAGGTCAAGTGGTCAAGAGCATCATCCACTGCCGTGACAGAGCCGTACAGGTCTCCGAACAGACACATTTGAGGGTGACGCCCTAAATCTTTGCGAAGGGCTTCAACGAAAGCATCGATATTGTCGCAGAGCATTTTGCGCAGGGCACGAAGCTGGACTCGTCGATAATCGAGAGAACGAGTTTTGCCGGTCTTGAAGTGGCGCCGCAGCCTTTGCATCACCGGCGAGTAATCGATATCGGCGGCTTTTTTTCCATTTGAAGCTGCCTGTTGCTGGCTGGCGAGACCCGCCGTTGTGCTTAAACTTGACATGATGACGAAAGTTACCGCACTGGACAAACGGACCTTGGGCAAAAAATACAAACTTATTTTGTCTGAACCGCTCAGAACGAAGTTAGTTGTGAAGTGGTGCCCGTCCGCGCAGTTTGCTTCGCAGAAGTTGACGCGTGCGAATGAGTGAACGCCGCGATTGCGAGGCGAGCGACATCGATGGTGGTGGCCGAGGTCAGCTATGGTGTACAGGGAGCAGATTCAACAAGCAACGGCCGAAACCCGCCTTGCACTTTCACCTCTCTCACCACACAGCTCTCACCACAGTCAAGTAAGTCCCCATTCACGCACGGACGTTATCTGAACGAAGAGAAGAAGAAAGGAAGGCAAGGAGGCAAGGAGGCAGGCCGGCAGGCCGGCAGGAAGGCCACCGTACACAAGGACACAACCACAACCACACCACAACCAAACAGCACCAGCACCAGCACCAGCAAAACATCAAACAGCGACGAACTCTTTCGAACTCGAAATGGGGAGCCAAGTCAGCCAGTCAGTCAGTCAGTCAGTCACCGACAACACCGACAACACCGACAACACCACAACACCAACACCAACACCAACACACACAAACGACAGAAAGATTCGTCCAGGATCTCACTCCACTACTCCCATTCCCACTCCCACCCACCCACCCACTTTCATTCATTCATTCATTTCCACCACGGCCACTCACTCTCAACTCTCAGCCTTCGTCGTCGTTCACCACAGCTATCATCGCTCCACTGCTCACCGCTGACAGACAGCTCCCTCCCTCCCTCCCTCACTCACTCACTCACTACCACTGACTGAGAACGACCGGGCAGTGTGAGAGTGAGTGAGTGAGTGCCCGGCCCACTCAGCCAGCCACTGCCCTCCCGCCTCCCGCCCACTCAGTCAGTCACTCACTCAGTCAGTCACTCAGTCAGTCACTCAGTGTGTTGGTTACAGTCAGCAGACGCTGACTGTCGTCTGAAGCGGCGTTGACTCTCACTCAGTCAATGAGTGAGTGAGTAAGTGACTGACTGACTGTACATTTGTCGAATGCACTTATTCGGCCCGGCCGCCGACGACCAACCGGCGCATAAAAGTAGAATTTCAAAGTAAGTCTCACAGTTATACAGTGACACAATGTTCAGAAAATATACTGTAGCATTAACTGACAGAAAACTGAATACTTGGATACTTTGATATTTTTGCGCTGTCCTGGGTTTCGCTGTCCCAGTTTCTTTCGGTTGAGTGAGTGAGTGAGTGAGTGGCAGTGAGTGATGAGATGGATGGATGGAGCCTTCCAATGTTATCACAGTTATAATCCCGTTTATAGAAATGTTTTACCAATAGATAGATAATATCAGAACATATCTACAAACAGGAATATGCGAAAGTTTTCGACGTCAACGCACGCACTCAGTGAGTGAATGAGTGGCGGTCAGAGGCTGTGAGTGAGTGAGAGTGAACGGAAGGGTGCCGCTGCATTCCACCAACGCAACAACACAACGACCGAACGAACGAACGAATGAACGAACGAACGAACGAATGAACGAACGAACGAACGAACGAAGAATGCACTACGTCGTTGTCGTCGTTGTTCGTTGCGTTCGTTGTGTTGCGATGAATGTTGTGTGTCGTCGTTCGTCATCAAGCCTGAGGCAACCACTCGACGAAGCTCGACTTGGAACGTATCTTTGAGTTCATTGGACTCGACTCGTTGGGTTGGTCGTTGTTGAGTTGGTTTGTTTGATGAGTTGGTTTGTGTTCTGTTTGTTTGCTTGTTTGCTTGCTTGTTTGTTTGGTCAATCGTTGTTGGATCGTTGTGTTCTCGATGTGTGTTTGTTTCCTGTGGGTTGGTTCGTGGAGTGAGTGGGTTTCACGAACTCGAACCCGAACGAACCCGAACCCAAACGAGCTCTGGCGAGAGTTGGAGAGTGGAGGGGGAAGTGTAACAGGTACCACTCAAAGTTTGACACAGCAACGAACGGCGAACAACCTCGACGACTCGCGAGGAAGGCACAGCCGAGGATTGTTCTCACGAGTGTTGGTCTACGAAAAGTGTTACCTCCAGCACTGCGTTGGCGGTGAGGTACGCGTGGAAAAAATACTCTCACTTGGTGGAGCATGGACGCACTTCATAATAGAACTGTGTACACTTTTCAGGAGCAAAAATTGTCCAAAAGGTTTCTTCAGTCGTTGCGAGGCTTGTGAGAGTTGGAGAATGCTGGGTATGCCGTGAGACGGCACACTTTTTGTTGCGCTGAGCACCGTTTTTGCCGTGACCGCTGCCAATAAAGATGCCCAAGAAAAAAATTGGCAATGGATGGTACCAAGCAGTGGATCCCACCAGCAATAGACCGTACTACATCCACAAAGAGAAGCGTCTGACGCAATGGGCCCGCCCGACAGATGAGGAGCTCGGACTCGTCGAGCCGTCCTCGTCGAACGAAGCGGCTGTCGCACCTCCGGCCTCACCGAAAAAGAGCACAGATCAGTCGAGAGGAAAGTGGCAAAAGCGTATTGACAAGCGCTCAGGAAAGACTTACTACGTCAATAAAGCCACTCGACAAAGCCAGTGGGAGAAACCCGAAGGGTTTGTCGACGAGGAAGCTGCAGCCACCACCGCCGCTGCCGCAAAAAAGCCGAAAAAGAAATCTCGCAGCTTTAAACACGGAATATGGCAAGTTCGCAAGGACAAGAAAGGGCGTGTCTACTATGCGAACACCGAGACGATGAAGACACAGTGGGAAAAGCCACCAGAGTTGGAAGGTGTTACGATTACATTTCCTGATGAGGAAGACGAACAAGAGACGCAGACGGACGCGGAAGCCACCGTCGCGGAAGTTTCCGAGACGGAGGCTGAGGAGTTGGAGGAAAAGGACACAGTGGCTCCATTGAAAACGCGTCGCAAGACGCCGGCTCCGATCCGAACGACGGATTCGTACTTCAACATGTCCAGTATCGACCAAGAGCCTGAGCCACAAACAGCGTCGGCGTCGGCGTCCGGCTCGAAGAGTTCTCAACCTTCTTCCGGTGCAAAGTCCACGCCCGCAATTCCGGAGGCGTCGGGGGGGTCCAAGGACAACTCGCAGTTCGAAGACTTGGGCGCATACATTTTGAAACAAACGGGTACGGTGACAGTGAACGCCATCGACAACAAGCGCACCAATCGCGGCTGGGGGGACAACGTAACTATGGATCTGCGGGACATCGTGGACGTCCACATTGATGACGCCACCCTTCAGCAGGACATGGCGGATTACGCCGCTACGAAATTCCACACGAAGTATCAGGGCGCCAACGCCCTCGCCTTCGAGGGTAAGCCTTTGACAGTACCGTTGCTCGCTAAGCTCAAGTCGGCAGCGCTGGTCAAGAGTGCTGTGCAGATGTCCAAGAACATTACTGGATTTGTAGGGACCCGAAAGACGAGCAAGGCGGGATTTTCGCACGCTGAAAAGATTTTTGTGTTTGTGCTCGAAGATATTTGCGATGAAACGAACCACGACAACATCCCGCTCCTATGGGATGAAATATATTGTCAGGTTGTGAAAGTGTCCGTCCTGCAACCAGATGTCGATATCGCAATATCAACAAAAGCTTGGCAGTTGTTTGCCGTTCTCGCCTCCGTCTTCCCCTGCAGCAAAACGTTGTTCCCGTATTTGATGAGCTGGTGCGAGAAAGTTAAATCTTCGGCACCGAAGAATATTTATGCTCTCGCCTGGTACACACAAAAGGCGCTGCGTCGTGGCCAAGATCTGCCGTTTCGAAAGCTGGTACCACCCGTGCTGCCCACGGACATGGAGATATCATCTATTCTAGACAGCGAAGAGTGCTGCATCCGAATTTTTACAATCAATGGGCACAGCCGGGTTCTGCCAGTGACGTCGTGGACGACTGCTTCAGAAGTGTGCCGCATCATGGCGCGATCGCTCGGGATTAGAGATCGTAAATGCTTCCGAATATACGTCACTGATAGCGTTAGTGGTCACAGAGTTCTTGACGAAGAAGCCCGTATTCTGGATGTTGTGGCGCAGTTGCAATTCGACGCATCTCAAAACAAGGGCGCAGAACTAGAACGCGTGCGACAGGGTCATATGTCGTCAGTGTTTTTGTTCAAGGTAAAGCGATGTCGTGACTGTGGGGAAGCTGATTTGGAATTTCACTTTGATTGATTTTTGTGGCTTGTGTGTGATGTCAGGCCGAGTTTTATGGTCGTGTCAACCCCGGAGACCCAGAAGCGCTCGCGTACTTGTTCGAGCAGTCAATCAATGATGTCATTCAAAGCACATGTTTGGTGCCACTGAGCGCCGCAGTTGACTTAGCCGCCATCCAAGCTTACGAAGAATCTCTACGAAAAGGCGAGAGGGTCACTGACATTCGACTGGATGTCATGCTCTTCAAGTACTTGCCGCCACGATTGTTGCAGAAAGTAGCAAGTTCGCAGCGCCCAGGTGTGGCCGCTGCGGTTCTTCGCCGGGCTAAGACTTTGGAGGCGAAGCGATATTCTCTCGTTGCTGCTCATGTGGCATACTTGGAGTACATCGCGAAGATGCCGTGGTATGGGGCAGAACACTTTATTGTCGAAGCAGTGAAAATTTACCATGGAATCCCGGCAAAGTTTCAGCTCAGCATTACACCATCTTGGGTCCTGATTGTCGACATTGAATCGCGTAGAATCCTGCACGTGTTGGATTGGACGATGCTCCGCAATTATGGAGGTGAGTGCGAAAAAGTGTCGAGCACGCTACGTTGCTCCAAGTTGTTCTTGATGACCTCTTTAATGTCCACTTTTTCGTGCAGGCAAGGAACGATTCTTAAAGTTCAAAGTAAAGGCGGAGGGGATGGAAGAAATTATGTTTTTCCACACAGAAGAAGACGAGGATGTTCGCATCTTGAAGCTCTTGGATGTCTACAAGTTGCGCAAGCTGTAAGGCTGCAGATCGTGCTCATAATCTTCAAGAGTCTTTTACAACTATATACACGTTCGTGAAAGTGAGTGCTCACTTGCCAACCTTTCGTTTCACGTCGTGTGGTCAAAGTGAAGCGTCCGTCCCGTCGAAGTGGAACTATCGATGTAGCTTTCATGAAAGCTGGTAAGAAAACTTGGTTGATACCGATTCTGATCGGGTATGTGCACTGCATCTCACTAGAATTTGTGCTCGAGTAGAGTGACCGCAACGCACACAACCACAAAACCACACAATACCACATGGATACAGGCAAACATCCTCATCACATACATCATCAGGTCCCTGTGTATCATTCATCACATTGTGGATCGCTTCCTGACGGTAAGCCCGCTGGACGCTGGACGATCACCCACCCACCCGCACATCCACTCACACACGCACACACACCCACTCACCCACTAACTCAGCAGAAGGACCTCCCGACAGCTCTCTCCACTCAGCTCGCATCACTCACTTCACACACTGTCCTTCACTCTGACTCTGACTGCTTCGTCGCATGCAGTCTGGTTTGTTTGATTGCACTTTGCGCTTTTGATTCGTGGTCTCGCGGTCTGTGGTCCGTGGTCCGTGGTCCGTGGTCCTTGGGGAGTGGTGCCGTGACGCAATAACACACCTACGCCACACTGATCCAGCTTGCACAACAACACTTGCCCATCTTTTGCACAACAGAAATTACTCCACCGAACACCGAACACTGGCCGGACGGCAGCCTCACCATCTGCATCGAGGTCCAGGGTGGTGGCAGATATACTCATTTCCTCAAATCGAAGTCGGGATAATATCATGACGCAGACAAATGGTAACGACAGCGTCGATTGCCATTCGGTTGCCATTGGTGCTAAGGGAAAAGCAAACAAACAAGAACAGTAGTCGTCAATGAGAAAGTAGTTAGTTTTGTTTTCTTAGATTGTCAATCAAGCCCCACCGAACATGAGCTCTTCCATAAAAGCGGACTGCGTTCACCATGGCCTTACTGTGCTGCTGCAAGGTCGTCTCTTGGCGTTCTTAACTGTGCCAGAGCAATTACGGCTGAAAGTCGTCAATAAACACTTGCACAACCTCGTTGCGGAGCGTGTCAGCGCTCATCCCACCAAAATTGTGAACTGCTCTGACGAAGTGGCATGGATTGTTGACGCTAATGACGTTTACACCCAACGCTGCTACTCACTCACAGACGACTTAGACAGTGACGAGGATGAAGATGAAATATATTGGGAAGCATTGCAGGCTGACCAGCCCGAGTTCACTAAGCACTGGGAAGACGTGATCAAGTCTCGAATTGACACGCAGACAAGCGGACATGGAGTCCACATAGCCGACGAACCCGTCCTCTCGGAGCCTGAGCGGCTGCGACTGATGTCGCTGATCGATAGGTTGCGCGATTCGCACAAAGTTCCCGATTATCACCCTTTTTCCAACAATACTGTGCTTGACATTGTGCACCCTGCCCTCTATTGCTATGTTCGTGATGAAAGTATTTTCATTCCATCGAATCTGCTGGCTGTCAATGCAGCTCTCACCATTGAAGCGTCTCGAAAACTTCAAGGACTGCAACCTGAGATACCTACCAGCAGGACTGACACAACGGACGCCCCAAGCCTGGTCGCCTCAAGCGCCGCTGACCACACTGAAAATTCGGCTGAACTTGACCCGAAGCCAGTCGACCGTGACATGTGGGGGCGGGAGTTTGAGACGTCAAAGTATCAGTGGTTACCAACATATTTCAGCGTGGACGGCGACTGTCACACAACGATTGAAGATTACATCAACGGGATCCCTCGCAATGGCAATGAAGATTTTTATGACGCCCTTGCACGCTTGTTCAAGAGGGCACTTCCATTCCTTGAGCAGGCCTGGACATATTGCAAGCATGCCAAGTTTGCGTCACAAACTGAGGATTGGAACTGGGGCGACGAGACAGCTGAAATCGACGACATGGTAGCATTTGAAAGCCTTCGTGGTCGCCGACTGCAAGTCATCACCAAAATTGTTGATTATACACTTGAGCCTGGGCAAACGTACGAAGGCGTGTGGCATGTAGAGGGAATGAGCCACGAGTGCATAGTCGCGACCAGCGTGTACGTTATCGATCGTGACCCAGCTCTACAAGGGGGTGACTTGCGTTTCAAACGTGCGTTTACCACCACGGAAACTTCAAGACTTGCGTGGAACATCGCGCAAGAACGCGTTGGCGCTGTGTCGTCCTTTCTGGATGCAGGCCTTCTTCCACTGGGGTCTATTGACACGCCGCACGGCAGATTGGTGACGTTTCCGAACTCTCATGTGCACAAAGTGTCGGCCTTGACCAACACAGGCTCAACCCCTGCGCGGAGACGTATTGTTGTGTTTTTCCTTGTGAATCCCGAAATTCGAATTCCCAGTACAAAGGAGGTTCCTGACCAACGTGACCATATTACGTTGGAGCAGGCCAAGGCACACCGGTTGGAATTGATGCGGGAACGCAAGTTCCACAAACAAGATTTCAACGTGCGTGAACTCAATTTGTGTGAACACTAGAGTAAATAATTACGATCGGACCTGTTGTCACGAGCTACGTTGTGGAGGTGCTCCACGCACCAATGGTCAAAGTAGTTGTCGTCTTTGAGTGGGCAGTGTTTTTGAGACTGCCTCCACAGCAAAGATAACAGCAACGAGTTGCGTATGACTGTAGCAGGACTCCACGTTCAAAGCTTAGCGCGCAAACGGGATGATACCGGAAATGGAATTGTGAACGGTAGTGAGTGGTCGTACTGATCTGGCTTTGGGTCATCGACCGCAGGAGACGCATCGTCCCGTGGTAGCAAATTCGACTTGACCATTAGTGCACCGAAACTCACGAATATTACCTTGAGTATCTACGTTCAAGGAACAACCATCATCGCAACGATCGATTGCATTGATACAAACAGAATCGTCGCACCGTAAGAAGAAGGCGTCTCACTCGTGGGACGCTGCGTCGAAGAATCCAAAGAAAGCCTACGATAATATACAAAGGAAGAAGTAGATCAGTGGCGTTAACTGCCACATGTTGGCACCCCTGCCACACTTACCAACGCAGAACAGAATGACTTGCAACGATCGATTCGCAGTTCGACTTGCAGCCACACGGTCGCTGTCTGTGGGGGCGTGGACAAGTTTGAACAAGCCCTGAAAATGCAGTGCACTCGAGATGCGCACATCGCTGCCGAAACTGGAGTCACTCAACAGCTCTTCACCACTTCCTTGGCAAGAGAGCAAGAGCAATTCTAAATCTCCAATTGAAGCGCAACCTTGGGTGTGGAAGTCCAATTCTGCTCCCGTCGCCCCGTATGCATCAACAACATCGCGGAATGCTCGCGAACATTTGTAAAGACCACTGAACACGATGTCTGTACACACTCGATGTGGCGAGCATGGACGTGACCGTGGGGCTCGGGCTTTCGACGAATTTCCACTGGAGTGATGGAGACTCGTTTTTGGGATGAGCTGTTGCATAAATTTTCCGGTTAGTGGAAAAGGACTGCGAGAGCGATGTTGCATGCACCAGCGCAGGTCGTGGGGCTCACCAAAAAGTTAGTGTGTCGTTTCACGAACGTTTGAAAAAATAGTTGCGTTGCTGAAGAGATGCTGTATACCTGTCCAGTGAAGGAATTCATGTGGTCTATGAAGCTTTGCTTCTCATCTTGATCCTGTTGCAATCCACGGGTCCAGCAACGCGGCCTCAACAAGACGGGGCAGCGGTCCGGTTTCATGTAACTTTGAAGTGGCACACTCTTGATTTTAGGGGGTCCGATGTGAAGAACTTGGGGTGAAGGGTACACACTCGTAACAATGGCCTGCAATAAATCAGCTTTGTGAAATTTCTTGCACAGAAATCCCAGTCAAAATTCACCACACGCACCACATGATCAAAATCAATTCCTGCAAGTCGTCGGCCTAGAGAAAAGAAATGGCCGGGGGTCGCAGTGAATATAATGTCACCGGGCTGCACGCTTTCATTCCTGAACGTGTCATGGGCATACGCCGACTCGTTGAGTCGCTGTGAAAGAAAATTCGCCCCGGGAAGCGACGTCAGGATTGACCTCGCTCGTAGCAAAATTGCAGCGATAAATTGGTCGAAGTTCGAAGTTGACCGTCCACCATCGCCGTGAAGGTCACCATCATCCCCGTCAGGCAGGGCGACGCCCGCAGTCTTGGTCGACGTCATGTGGCCAAATTGCAGCTATTATGAACAGTTACAGTGGCGCACATATTGGTGAAACGACCACAGACGTTGGTAGGTATCTACACCAACATCTTCGTCATTAAAACTCTGCTTGAATTTCAAACAGGGCGTGTGAATATGCCACAATGGATTTTGCCGTTTGCTCCCCATGTAGCGCTGTCTTTTCCCGCACCAACGCTTGGTATTGCTGAGCGCTCTTTGTCACTTTCGCACGTTCCATTTTGCTGCAACAAACACAATCACGAAACACCGGTCAATGTTGTCCACGATGGCCGCTTGGCACGGCCACCACTGCGTTCAATTGTTCCCCACTCGAGTCGCAGTCAACGACGGCAGCGACAGCGACAACATTACTTGCTACTGGCGGCATCACCCGCACTTTGCAACGAAGACGATTATATGCGTTCCACAACGGCGACCAGGACTTCGTCGATCACCTCTTTGACACAAGGCACCAGCACCCGGCCAGACAACGAAGCGTTCCACGACCGCCACGAACGAACGGACAACGAACGGACGGACGGATGGACGGACGAACGAACGGACGAACGAACGACGAACGGCGAACGAATGACAACAAAACACCAAACCGATCCAATCATCCAATCATCCAATCCTCCCCAAGCAAGCAAGCAAGCAAGCAAGCCATCCACCAACAACCATGGAGAAATGACAACCACGCACGAAGATCACAGAGACTATCATACTACACCAGCCTGTAGAAAACTGGGACGAGACAGGAAGGGAGGACACTGCAAAAAAAAATGTCTGTGACAACCGTGACAACTCATCGAACCCCGCAGTCACCCCCATTGAGAGCTGAGTGTGGGGGAGGACGGGAGGACGTTGACACAACACGAGCAGAAGCGAAAATGCCAAAATGCAAAATGCCAAAATGCGAAAGTGCACAGTGCAAAAAATGCGGAAATGAAAAATGAAAAATGAAAAATGAAAAAATGAAAAATGCGGAAATGAAAAATGAAAATGAAAAAAGTGAAAACTGAAAAATGCGGAAATGCAAAAATGAAAAAAATGAAAACTGAAAAATGTGGAAATGCGGAAATGCGGAAATGCAGGAAATGCGGAAATGCGGAAATGAAAAATGCGTAAATGCGTAAATGCGTAAATGCGTAAATGCGGAAAGGGAATGCGGAAATGCGGAAATGCGGAAATGCGGAAATGCGGAAATGCGGAAATGCGGAAATGAAAAATGAAAATGCGAAATGCAAAGAAAGAGTGCGTGAATGAATTGAATGAGTGAGTGAGGAGCAGTGCCTGACTGACTGACTGACTGACTCACTCACTCACTCACTCACTCACTGACTGCGCTTCTTTCTCCTCCGTGGTCCGAGTGCGCAGTCACCGTGCACAGTCACAGCATCACAGTCACAATCACTGTCACAGTCATCACAGTGTGTCGGAGAGAGAGTCCGAACGTACGCACGGAACGGAGAGTAA
>ENA-OWNT01001061-OWNT01001061.1-seawater-metagenome-genome-assembly--contig:-NODE-1061-length-41337-cov-4.264300_pt1 | contig 41337 bp, 32 predicted proteins | sample MGYA00238136_ERZ651165 | MGnify/ENA primary metagenome ERZ651165 (study PRJEB26861, sample SAMN08777766) | seawater metagenome | isolation source: coastal seawater | place: USA: Florida | collected...
GAAGACGGCATACGAGATTTTCACGTGACTGGAGTTCAGACGTGTGCTCTTCCGATCTGCTACATGTTGACGCATTCGTAGATCCCAAATTTTGATGGCACCACCATTGTGGTCTGGCGCACATGTTGCGAACACATTGTAGCGAGCGGGGTCATGGGATGAAAATTGGGATGCCTACATCAACAATTACTCAGTCAAAAACATACTCATGCTCGTGCAAGCGGACGAACACCTTCGACATGATCGTGATGCAGGCGCACACCTGTGGCAGCGTAATGTGATGAACTGCTCTTGAATGCGAACGTGGAATTCGCAAACACGGGCGTTCAACAGCAAGGTCCCACACTGTCACCGAACGATTGGAGTTTGCAGTGAGGAGCATGGGCGACAGGACTCCGTTGTTTGCCGCGATGCTAAGAATGCTTTGAGTTTCGGTGTCTCGCCATCGGCGAGCGAGACGACACATGCTGCGTCTGCGAAGATTGTCCAGCTCATTCTTACTCCGAAATTGCTGAGCTCCGTATGAATACAAACACAGACTGTTGCCAGTACAAAGTGCTATGAATTGATCACTATAAATAAACATTGCCTTTTTGACATCATTCGGGAAGGGAGTGTATTGGATATCAGCCCGGGAGGATGTTCGTGGTGACCCGTTTCCCAACTTGGAAGGAGCGGTACTCACGCGGCGATGCCGGGGCATGTATCCGATTACTTTTCGGTTCTGTGGGGTCGATGAGGCGCCATTGGTAGCTGAGGGTGGCAGACCTTCGAGATGACCTAAACTAAACAGAGGATCCGAGCCACCCCGCTCGAGACTCCACAGGCACACCTTGCGGTCATCGCCGGCAGTAAGAGTGTACTTCGAATCTGTGCTCCATGAAATTGACCGCACGAGCGCTTTGTGGCCGAGTAGTGTGTGGCCGCTGCCTCGATGGCGTTGAATTGGTAATCGCAGTATTCTTGACGTCTGGTCCACCGACGTCGTGGACAGGAACGATCCACACGGCGAATAAACACACATTTTGATCGCCGCACCGTGGGCCCCAGGAGGCGGTAGTGCATGCTGGGGCTGAAAACTTGACAGGAGACGACAGTCGAGTGGGTACTTGCGAGATAGAGCTTTGGCCAAGACGCTGCCTTGTCTCTTTTCTTTCTGGACCTTCGTGCCGCGTTTCTTTTTGGGCATGGGTCCGCCTTTCAAGAACGCAACTGGCTTTCCATACCCACTCGACTTAATTCTCGAGTGGTGGAACACAACAGGCTTGTTTTGTACATGGGAACCTTTACGATTGCCACGAGTTTTCTTCGCTGCAGCTGCAGCGGCCCGCTTTTTTTCCAGTTGACGCCGTGGTGACAACTTCTTGAGATAAAGCACCGATCCCTCAGGCGCCGGGGATTCAGGAAACACCGCTGCTGCGTACTCGTCAGATCCAGTTTGAATACCTGGAACCAAAACGAACTTGGCAGCATCGTTGGCAGTGTCCTGACTCAAGAATTCCTCATGCCCATCGTCATGCCGCGGTTCAAGACCGTATCGTGGTTCAGCGTTGCGCTGTGATTCAACGTCGTGGCGTGACGTACTCGAGGAACTTTCAGAACCCGATGGACGGGTTACATCGGCGTTGCGATGATAACCCCTTTGCGCTGCGCGATCGTCAACCAGTGCAGCGCCAGGACGATCAGTGGCCTGGACTTGGACCACAGTCTTTGCTACTGTCGTTGTCCACTCCCCAAAATCTATTGTCGACGGCTGCGTGGGCCTGCCGGTGGTTTGCACAACGCCTCCACTGGCATGTTGGTGAGCGCTGAAGGTGCCTGCTTCGAGGAATTGTTCTCCATGAATACACGCATCAGCACCTAACCAAGCTAGTATCGTCGCCATAGAGTCTTCCTTTCCGGGGACAAGTTGCGTGTGAAGCGAGGAGATCAGTGGAGCAATCACGGTGTTGGTTCTGGATCCGAACTGTCCATGACCGTTCAACAGTGAGCAATACAGCTGGTGGACTAGTGATTGATCCTGTGTTCCAGTGGTGCTCGGTGCCACAAAAGTTGCAGCGGTACTATTTGCCTCTTGTTGCGTGGGATCATACTCTGACGGACATTCAACAAGGAACAAAAGTGCATTGTCGGTCAAGGTGACCGCGACGGCCATCACAATATGACCGGAATTCAAAGATATGTGTTGAACTTTGCACGACGCCTTGACGTCCACAGGTTTACCGTGGTCATTACTGGCTTCTGCAGCCCACGCAGGCAGGTCTCCTCCCAAACTATCTTCAGAATCGCTGTCAGCTTCGCAGTCGACATGCTCAAGCTTGAGAGACGGCGCGAAATTGGTGACAACTGCTCTGCCAACCTCAAAAGTTTCATGATGGTCGACAAATGAATACGTTGAATCTTCAAAGCGAAGACGCGCAAACAGAACACGCCCACAGTCCGTACCAGCAACAACGACCGCGTGGCTATTTTTTGCATTTGCGATGCTGTTCGTTTGTTGGAAGGTGGCGTGGCATCGGACAGATGTCAAACCGGCTCTGTCACAATTGTGTTCAGCCAACTTCACACAATCACGCGGATGACCAAGTTCGTGTGTTTGGTCCAGTGGCACTCCACAAACGACCAATGATCCATCAACTGTTGCAACAACGATTGCTGTACACCAAAGATTTGGCGTGGGAACACACAGAAAATCTACTGCAGAAATTGCAGCAGCAGACGTGTGGCACGCAATGAAACTCCAAGGGGATTGCTGTCCATCAAAATCCGCACCGCTTTTGCCATAAACGTGAACTTGCGAAGATGTCAGTACAACGACAAGATAGCAACCACATGAACTGAATGTTGCACTTGTCACGGACTGCGCATGACTGTCTGAAATGACAGCTCCGTCTGACAGGTGCGTCCGCTGTTTTCTTTTCGGTGATGAACTGTCCGCGTCGAGCGTCCACACTATGATTTTGTCCTGCGAAGCGGTGCACAAGCTATATGTAGAGTCTGCTGCGCTGGATTTCTGCGGAATAGCCAACGCAGTTACGCTGCGTCTGTGCCCGCGAAGTACTTGAAAAGGAGAGGCCCACTCATTGCGGCTGGTCCAGACTTCGGTCACCGGTCTCCCCTTCTCAGCTTCTGGGCCCGCGATCGCCACAATTCCGGTTGCTGCGGCAATGCCATTTATTTGTCGAAGTTTAGGAGCAAAAAGCAGCGTCTGTGTTGACATTTGTCCCTGTTCAGCCCGATAAGTTCGGCCACAGTGGGAGTGCCGGCGACAGCGTCGCTTCACATTGACATCAAAGTTGTCCCTCACACAGCATTTCTGCCCCAAAGAAATTGGGCAAACAAAAGACTCTTATTTCAAAACCGCCCCCGGTAAATTGCTTCACCACCGACACTTCGTTGTGTCAGATCGATTCTTGTGGTCGAGTCGTCATGGAGTGCCGAGTCAGTCAGCCAGTCAGTCGGTCGGTTAGTGAGTCAGTGAGTCAGTGAGTCAGTAAGTCAGCCACGTCGCTTGCTTGCTTGCTTTTGGTTTGCCAGTGGTTGGTCGGTTGGTTGCTCCGTGAGTAAGTAACTGCTGTTGTTGATCGAATGTGGACCTTCAAACTTCCTGCAAGCGATCTCCATCACACTTCGAAGAAGAAGGGCGGAGTGCGAGTGTGTGTGAGTGAGAGTGAGTGAGTGCGTGTGAGTGTGTGTGAGAGGGTGAGGTTAGTTGTGGGTTGTGGGTTGTGGAGTTGGGAGTTGGAAGTTGGGAGTTGGAAGTTGGGAGGGAGGTGGCGAGGTGGCGACGGCGGCCATTTGAGTCGTCGGCAGAATTTTTCTCGTCGGTGTGCCGTATGATGATGGCCAGCGCTATCATATTATAGCGAGAGAGACTGGTCGGCGCGCATGCAGGCGGACACGACAGCGGGCTTGGATGAAGCAAATACCACCAGAAACAAAAGAGCAAGAAACGTATGTGTAACGGAGGCCCGCCACAAGCAATATAGCATCGCCGCGAGCAGATACTTCAGAGAACACATCGGACCAATGAATAAAAAATATAGCAGAAAAAACAACAAAACAAAAACGGCTGCTGCCGCTGAACGCAGCTGCCATGCTAGGGCGCTCGCTACGGCACATATCCGGTGCCCACCGGGTTCGAGTGGGTCGTCGACAACCAGCATTTCCGTTGACAGAATGCTCCATGCGTTGCATTACCAATGCTGCCGAACATCTTCTCTTTTCGTCTGAGGTGCAAGCAGCTCTCGATGACAATCGCCCTGTAGTTGCACTAGAGTCAACCATTATTTCGCATGGAATGCCGTATCCACAAAATTACACGACTGCGAAACGTGTGGAAGACATCGTGCGAGAAAATGGATGCACGCCTGCGACCATTGCTATAATCAACGGTGCCATCCATGTTGGCTTGGAGGATGAACACTTGGAAGTTTTGGCCAAGACTGGACAGGCCGCCACGAAGTGCTCGCGGCGAGATATTCCGACGGTCATTGCCTCCGGGGCTACTGCCTCAACAACAGTGGCTTCAACAATGATCATTTCAAATATGGCCGGGCTCGATGTGTTTGTTACAGGTGGTATCGGTGGTGTTCATCGAGATGGAGAGACAACGATGGACATTTCTGCTGACCTGTCAGAATTGTCGAAAACCCCGGTGGCTGTGGTGAGTGCTGGAGTAAAGTCCATTCTCGACATCCCATTAACTTTGGAATACTTGGAGACCATGGGAGTTCCAGTTGTGGTACGAAAAATGCTCCATATGTACATTGTAGTGCCGCGTCACTCATGATCGTCTTGCTTTGTAGACTCTTGGTGCGGAAAACTTCCCAGCTTTCTTTTCACCTGACTGTGGTGTGAAAGCGCCGTCGCGGGTCGATGATGTTGACGAGGCTGCGAAAATTATGTTCGCCATCAAAGAACTTGGTTTACAAAATGGGATGGTACTTGCTGTGCCAAACCCCTTTCCCGCAGACTCTCAAGTCATCGAAGACGCCATACAAACCGCTTTGAAGACTGCACAAAACAAAGGAATCCGAGGCAAGGAGATGACGCCGTTTATGCTTGAGGCTGTCAACACTCTAACAGGTGGAAAATCGTTGGAAGCCAACATCGCTCTCATTGAAAACAATGCCCGCGTTGGGTCGCAGATGGCGGTGAAACTCAAAAATTTAGAGGTCAACGACCATGAGACCGTCACCCTGCCCTCTTCGACGTCGCTCTCTCCTGACGTGATCGTGTTCGGGGGTGCTGTTGTTGATGTTGTTGGATCAGCTTTAAGCTCCATTGACGTTATTGCCGGTTCCAGTAACCCAGGTTTGATTTCACAAAGCTTTGGTGGTGTTGGACGCAACGTAGCCGAGGGCATTGCGCGGCTGGGATCGAAGGTTGCGTTAGTTGCAGCGGTAGGCAGTGACGAGCCAGGCCATGCTGTACTTCAACACACGTCTAAGTGTGGTGTGGATGTGTCAAATGTTGTTCAAGTTGACGGTGGCCGCACTGCCACGTACATGGCGATACATGACTCCAATGGTGATCTCCTGTGCGGTTTGGCCGACATGGACATCAACAGTGAAATCACCCCAAAAACTTTAGCCCCGATTGGAAATGTGCTGTCGACCAGCAAAATTTGTGTGACGGACGCAAATTTGTCGGATGACGCTTTTGCAGCGATTATCAAAGCGTGTTCATCACACGGTGTTCCCGTCGCGTTTGAACCTACGTCAGACCACAAAGCTGTACAACCCGTTCGCCTCGGTTTGCTAGCAAGCATTGCACTTCTGAAGCCGAACTGGTCAGAACTATGCGTTATGTTTCGCGCAGCCGCAGAGGCACACACGCCGCTATTCGTGCCCCCGCCCAACTTTGATGAGTTGCAGTGCACAGCCGTTGAAGACGTCGACAGTGAAAATATCGAGAAAGTAGCACGTGGCTTTTACACTGGAATTTCGCGCCTTCGCAAACTTCTCGAACCGTCGCAATCACCTGAGCTGCAAGGCGGCCTTCAACTCGTTGTATCATTGGGACCAAAAGGTGTGTATTGGGTTGGGCCGGACGAAAGCAAAGATTTCGAGGTATGGAGCCGATTCTTGAAACTTCGCGACGTCGACGAACACCCAATAGAAAACTCGAGTGGTGCAGGCGATTCCCTGTTCGCGGGCATCGTTCATGGGGTAGCCTCAGGCTCGAGCATGGCAGATAGTATTGAAGTTGGGCTGCTCGCGGCACACTCGTCAATGAGAAGCCACGCCCCGGTTGCGCAAAACTTGCGGTAGCACCGCCGTAGAGTGATCAAACTGAGACTTTGTTTTAAAAATTGACAAAAAACTTACAAAAATTGTCGCTACGACACCGTGTTGTTGAGAGAGGCGCCATCCAACTTCGCCCACTCCGCCTCGAAAAATGCTATTGCTCTGGCAGGACTGACTCTATTCGCTTTTGCGAACTTCGATATTAAGTCATGCGTCGGCCGCCGAAAATTGTGCTGCTGCTGGTGCTTCACAAGTTTCCGAATTGTCAGTTCAAGTTCGTTTGTTGCTTCCGATGACGTCCACGTTCGAGACGACGACAACAGATGTTCGAAAAATTTCGCCTTTTTCTGACGCTGGAATGTTGATGACAGTTGACCCTTCCCGTGGGTCTTTTTGGCACCGCCTTGCGATTGCGACAAGCCACGTGCCATGGCCTTTCTGGCATCGTGGCGCCCGTGAAAGTCGTCGTCATTGTTATCATACAAATCATCATTGTCCGATTCGTCTGAATCTGAAAATCCGTCAGAATCTGAAAATCCATCAGAAAGGAAGGGATCACTCTCATCAGAATCCTCGGAACTGCTTCCTTGCAATTGTTTCAATCTTTTCTTGGATCGTTTCGAGTCCTGCTTCTGCATGGTTGGAACCAGGGCAGCCTTCACGATCGTACTGTCAAGCTTGTCGCGTTTGTTCTTTTCGATGTGTTGCGAAATGAACTCATGTTTCAACAGCTCGTCGGCTGTGGATCTGTCTGCTGGGTCAACTTGTAGCATGCAGTTTACGAAGTCGCAGCAAGCAGGTGAATACCCGCCTTTGACGCCCAGCTGCTTTAATGGGAGACGGGGGATGTCTTTGTTCTGGAAACGGGATCGTAAGCTCCAAAAAGAGTCTTTCAGAAAAGGGAACTCAGCTTCCGCCAAAGTGTAGATGAGTAGACCGAGAGACCATATATCCGAGGGATACCTGCAAGCAAATTCAATAGATTCTGAATGACGGGCTTCGAGCGCAGTTGATATGAAAGTTGTCAGCGCGAACGTACGAATACGCCTCTCCCTCCACGCGTTCGGGGGACATGTACAACATAGTTCCAGTGAAAGTTTGAGCAAAATCTTCGTTTTCCTCCAGCGAGCGCAAAATTCCGAAATCGCTGAGTTTACAATATCCTTGTGAATGTAGTAAAACATTGTGCGGCTTAATGTCCCTGTGCACCTACACAGCGATCGACTGCTGAGCTTTAACGCCGGATTTTAGAGAAATGGCGATCTAAGGCGAACCTGTTTTCGGGCGTGCAAAAACGACAGGCCCTTCAAGATCCGAAATGCTGTGTTGGCGAGTAATGCTTCCGAGCATCTTCGGCCTGAACATAAACGACAAACACTGAGGAGGCCAGTCCTGCCAGCAAAATCCGCGTCAAGCCCAACGCACCATCATCCACAAACTCTTGTAGCTCTCCACCATCCATGAGTTCCAAAATGAGCGTCATTGAAGTTGCGTCATCACTGGTGTATGCACCGTGGAATGTCGTGAGGTAAGGACAAGGTGCCCTTGTTTCTAATGGCCTGCAACATGTTGAAATAATAATCAGGACACCTCGCCATGTCATAATAACACTTCTGTCAAACGAGTTCTTACGCATTCGTGCCGGATGTCAAAGGCAAAAAGTTGACACCCAAAGCTTTGATTTCTTGACCTAGATTTTCAAGCTTTTCGGGAGAATTGCACTTGATTCTTTTCAGGGCAACTGGCGTCAATGAGGGGACGTGTATTGCCTTGAAGACTCGACCCCCTGCACCACGCCCAAGTTCATACAACTCAACAAATTCCGAACTGAGCTTTTTGTGGTCACGCTTGTGCCTTGACGATGTGTGGCCGGAAGAAAACGAGGCGTCGGCGGATGTGTTGTCACAGTCATCCTCATCAGTGTTGAATCCGGTTTTGGATTCTCGTGAGCGTAGTTTCGACTCCCGGGTACTCGTGCTCGCGTAACTTCGGGTACTGGCGGCTTCGGAGTGCGCAGGTGAAGGACGATAACCCCCGGCATCCACTAAAAATCCGTCCGAGTGAAATGTCCCCGTTTCCGAAAAGTGGGGAGTCTCTTTGGTGCTGTGACTGGTACTCCCACCTCGGCTGCTTCGGGGTGTTGAGAGCTCCAGATCCTCCACCAAGCATCCTGCACTTGCAGCACGTCGCCGTCCAGGCACCGGCTCTTCCTCGGAATGAGACTGATACAAATTGCCACTATCATCAGAGCCATCGGCGTCGCTTCCGTCAGAACCAGAATCAAAGTCATCCACCCAGTTCTACGCAGCACAGACTCAAGTTGTCAAAAAGCCACTCTCGGAATCGCAGAATGAACTTTTCAAAAAAACGCACCGCTATTGAAGCAGTGTGTCGTGCGTCACTGCGTTTTGAATCAACAGTTTTTGCCTCGCGTCCCGTGCTACATTCATTGCATAACAAATGCACAAGGTTCAACGACGCACAGACGTGTGAGCAAAGTTTGACGCTTGCAAACCCATGTCTGACAGCGCCGCCTGCAGCGGCTGATCCAGTGCCTAATTTGAGCCCGGAGGGACGAGCCCGGTCCAAGCGATTAACACGTCCAGAGTGCTTCGACTCAGAACGCTTAGACTCGGAACGTGTTTTGGATATGGTGCTAAACGTTCCAAACAAAAGAGCTTAGCGCAGTTCGTTCAAAGAGCAAATGCTGACCAAAAGAACAGTACTCACCCAAGTTTGACAGCACCACCCGCCGCGGCCGCTCCGCTACCCAACTTTAATGATAACTTTGGCATGCGCTTTCGAAATGCAGCATCGTCAGAGCCCGAATCGTTTTGCTCGCGGCCAGCAACCCTGCGGCAACGCATCGACTCGTATTACAAAGTTGGAAACTTGACACACAACCAGCTTTTGGCATGGTAAATACCCCAATTTCACAGCTCCTCCGGCAGCTGCCGCTCCAACTCCCAGGTTCAACTTCATTTGTGGTCTTTTGTTGCGAAAGCTATCGGATCCCACCGCCTTCGCCCCGCCACCTTGTGGTTGTGACGCAGACCTGCACAGGACAATTCAGAGGTGAATTCTACCCGTATGCAGACGTAGCACCCGACTTCAAACACCACACGAAACGAAGACGACACGTGCGAGCACAGACGAGCACATGGTCGGTCACGAACCCCGTTCTAACGGCGCCGCCAGCAGCGGCAGCTCCGATTCCGAGTTTCAGAGAAAGCTGTGGTCGTTTACGACGAAACGAAGCACTGTCACTGTTGGCAGATTGACCCACGCTGCTAACGTTTCGGCTGTCATCAGGTTCCCACACGTGCGTTGTTACTACAGGTGGCACGTGGTCATCTGTGTGTTTGCGCGCAACTTGTTTCTCACGCAAGAGTTGCAAGAAAATCTCCCGCGGAACACAGCCGGCCGAATTTTGGCGCTCCTCGAATGCTCGTTGGACCTTGGCGTTCCAGTATTTCCCGACTACGTAGGAGAGAAAAACGCAAATTTAGAACGATCATAATACATAGCGCCGTCTTGTCTACCAAACACATACCGATCAGCTTTGCGGTGTCTTCGTCAACCTCTTCTGCACCGGCGAGCAGACTTAGCCGCGAGCTGATCCCGGAACCCATGGCCGTAGCTTTACTACCTTAACTAGAATCAATGAAACCCATTCTGAGCGACATGCGTCCGGTGCCAGAAGTTGCGCTTCTTTGCCAGTTTTTATTTCATCCATCTTCTAAGTTTCGAACGCCGCTTCAGGCAGCTCTCCACACTGCGGTTCCATGTGTGTCCTGGTGCCATTTGAGGCGCACTGTCTAGTCATGTTCCCGCACCCAATGTCCGTGCTCCTTCCTCGCCCTCCACTTTCGTCCATCCACGTGTCGATCCCAGCCAACTCTTGCATCCCCTACTAACATGGCGTCTTGCCTCCGTCCCTGTCGAAAAGGCTTTCCACAGGGGGCGACCAGTGTCTGCAACGAAGACAGAAGCCACCACCATAGCACGATAGATGTTATTTTGTGCTGGTCGTGCCTCCTCGCCTCCGCGTCAGCCTCCGCATTCGCTGTGATGCTGTGATGCTGTGATGCTGTGATGCTGTGATGCTGTGATGCTGTGATGCTGTGATGCTGTGATGCATTCTGTGCATCGGCTTCGACGAACCAACTCAGCAACTAACTCTCAGTCAGTGAGTCAGTGATGGATGATGATGCACAGTGTTCGTCCGCCACCACAGTGAAAGAGTCAGTAGCCACCTACCTACCTACCTACCTGCCCTCACTCACTCACTCACTCACTCACTCACTCACTCACTCGTGGTCACTCATCTTGGTCGGTCAATCAAGGATAGTGTGAAGAGTGTGCTCACGTTCACACTCACACTCACACTCACACTCACGCTCACACTCACGCTCACACTCACGTTCACACTCACACTCACACTCAGTCATCATCAGTGTGTGGTTGTGAGTTGTGAGTAAGTGAGTGACTGTGAGCACACGCCGTTCGAAGTTCGATGCTTCCTTCGTTCCTTCCCTTCGTTCCTTCCCTTTGTTCGTTCGTTCCTTCGTTCGTTCCTTCGTTCGTTCTTTTCGTTCGTTCGTTCGTTCCTTCCTTGGTTGGGAATGAATTTTCGGCAGCCGTTGACTCTTTCTTTTCTGTGTTTGTGGCTCGGTTGTGTCGATCTGTCGATCTGCGTTGCTGTGTCGTGGGGTGCTTCTTTGTTCTTTGTTACACCTCGAAGGATCACACCACCCAACGCGATCCAGTGATCCATCAGCGTGATACTTTTTGTTTGCGTGTCCGGATTGCATCCACCGCGCGCGACAACTACATCACCACACACGGGACAAATAAGTACACTGCGAGTTTGTGTGACGGTCTTTGGCAAGGAACGACGCGCGGCAAGGCGCAAGGGAGACGCGCATGCTGTCTGTACTACGCGCATGCTGTCTGTACTACGTGACTTCCAGCTTCTGAATGCAATGCAACCTTTTCGACCTAAGATTCGGTCGTCGTCTGCGACAGACGAACAGTCTAGCTGTCGTGACTGACGCGGAGATTTCCGGCACAACCTCGTTCTCCGTCTGTTTGGAAAGCCATCACCACTTTCTCCTTCAGTAGCCGACCTTTATGATGACCACGAACCGATATGATCGTGAGACACGAGTTCGTTCCTAGGTCATGCCGAAAGTCTGTGAGTCGTGAGAACCGTTGTTTTAAGGCAGAACAATATTCGTTTGTTTTGCGTTGGGGCTGTGGCGTCGCCGGCAACACGCTCCTACATCATGTGAAAGTCGCGGTGCTTTGTTGTGCAGGGGGGTAGAGAGTCACCCTCTAAGCTAGAATGCCGCAATCTAAGCGTGTCAAACGCCTAGACGAAATAAATGCAATTATCAATGATCATTTGGACGTGGCCGCCGAAATCTCGTTAGCGAAGCTCAGTCGTCTTGGCCGAACTCCGACAGCCGGTCAGCGTCCCGCCCGAGAGTTGGCCACGCCTGCCTCAGAAAGGCCTCAATCTTCAGAAAGAAAGTCACAACCGCTCATCACCAATGATGCGACTCGTGCTCGGAACCGGCACAACAATTCCTATCAACCGCTAATGCGTGTCCACAAAAGTCCTTTAATCTCTCCAGGTGTTTTGAACGGGACAGCACCATACGTGTCACCATTGCAGCAGCGGACGAAATCCGCTGCACTAGCGCCACCATTTCAATTCGACACGGAGATGCAAATGAGTGGCACCAGACCCTGGAACGAGTCTGGGGGTGGCGGACCACATATCGGCCGCTCACCTGCGTCCCCCTCACCACGTGAGCACAAGCAGCACTTCAGCCATGCGCCATTCTGGCAACCCTCTCCTCAACGCCATGACGAAAATAGCGGCCACTTGCCACCGTCGCAGCGGTTAGCAAGTGAATATGACAACGACGTGCGGCAGCAGCGTCCCCCGACTTTCTTCCAGTCCTCTATGCGCAGTCCGAGTCAAAGCCAGCCTGCAGCAGAACATCACAGCTCGCCGCATACGCACCGTGGAGGCATACGGACCATGTGGCAGGAGATCAATTCCCGCTACGCGCCGGAGCTGAAACCCCTTGAGAACGAACTGGAAGAACGTGACAACAAGCACGCTAGCAGTAGTTTGTCAACTGCCAACATGCCACAACGTGAACTCTTCGATTTCGGTCTCAGATACGATGGAGCCAGTATCGGTTTAACACTTGCAGGTCCTGCATTTGCAACAAAAACGACACCGCGACCCATAATCGTTGTTCGTGACGTTAAGCCGAACTCACAGGCATTTGCACTTGGAATACACGCTCGCGATGTGGTTGTCGCCATCGATGGAGAGAATTGTGAAGGGCAGGGAAGGAACGTAATCATTGGGAAAATTAAGGACAAACTGTCGCAAAATGGATCAATCACGCTCACTGTGTCTCGACCGCCGAAGGATGGAGACAATGGTCCGTCGTTCGAAGACCGGCTGAAAGCAATGGATTCTGCTCCACCCCCAACACAAGAGTCGCTCTCTGCTACAGAGCAGTTCTGGTACTTTTCATTGTTTAAACGGCTTGTCGACATCGAGCGCGGAGGGTCGGGTACTGATACAAACGTTGTCGTTTTGAGTTCCACAAGTGTGTGGAAGCTGCTACGCCGGGCTTCAAAGCGAACTCCGAGCGAAAAGTTCCGACATCAAGGAATCTTGCTCAAAGTATCTCAGAAGAGCAAACGCCCGTTGTCTGATTTGGTAATGGATCCTGTGGTGGCCCTTCGGTGTTTCTCTGAGGGCTGCAAAGTTCAGGCATCCGCACAAACCGGCTTAAAGCGAGACCTTCCTGATTTTGTGACTTGGCCGAGTTTTGCAGCAATAATGCGATGTATTGCACTAGCACAAAGTGGTGTGTTCACATCTGGTATTGACTGGCTAACCCTAGACAATGCAAGAGAAATCAGTACCTGGCCCGCGGAATCTGCTGCTAAAAGTGGTGAGAGAACCAATGTTTTGCCATTGGCATACTTTGTGTCAAAATTCTCCAGCAGTGTTGGTGATTCTGTGCAAGATATGCTCACTCATCCCGTGCCACCCACCTCCAAAAATAGACGTCGCTTACGTGACAACGGTGCTGACCATCAACTAGTGTCTGATGAACGGGGATCTGACGGGGACACCCCTGAACAACATGCGAAGTCGGAGTCTTCAGCCAAACACCCGCAGCGCATTGTTTGGTTTGTGTTGAAAAGTGGGTGTCGCCCAGGATTATCCTTGCAGCAAAAGTTGTTGCCACATGAGTCCCGTACTGCGTTCTTTGTCGAGTCGATATCATCGGACTCACCTCTTATTGCTGCAGGCATCTCTGTGAAAGATGAGTTAGTGTCGATTGACGGAGAGCCGGTCGATGGCAAAAGCTTTCTCGATTGTAACGCAGAATTGTCGGATGAAAGCCGTGAACGGCTACTTTTATTCAAAACGCTTTCGCCCCCAACCTCATTGCAGCCACCCCGTCAGCCTGAAAGTCCCATGCCGTTTCCACATGCGGACCGCAGCGCAATCTTTTCAGTTGTGTTTGCCCCGCGGCAAGTGCTTGGCATGTACGTCCACGGAGGAGAGCCTGCAACTGCTGCACGTCACCCAGGTCTGCTGGAGCAGTCTGAAAGATCGTTCACCCCTATTCGCGTCACTGGATTTACACGCGACTCGCACGCGCCTACTCAAGGCGTCTGCGTGAACGACGAGTTTTTGTCCATCAATGGCATTTCGGTAGAAAACGCGTCACTGCAGTTCATCAAGAAGTTGTTGCGGCAAGTGTCACGGCATCCACGTGAAATAGTTTTCCGGCGGCCGGCAAGTCGAGATGTGATAGAGCATCCAGCACATCTTTCGAATGAAGACACGCAACTAAATGAAGTCAGTTCCGCGGCGTCCTCGGCACGACCGCTGCCGCCTTCATTGTCTGTATTTTTAGCCGAGGGCGAAGAAGTTGGTGTATCTTTTGATGGGGGACAGCCTCTCGGTAAACCGGGCCAACATTCAGACCTGCGCGTGAAGCAAGTTGCCGAATCTTCGACTGCTTACCGCCTCGGAGTTGATTCGAAGTGCAAACTCGTCCGCGTCAACGATATTGTCGTGGACGGACTGTCCCGAAGCTTTACCGAGCAACTTTTGGAGCGGTTGCGCAATAAAGAGCGCGTTCTTGATTTCGTTTTGGCCCCGGAAAGACAGTCAAGGCATCGCCCTGCGGTTTCTAGCAGCTTTTCGTCGCAAAAACAGTCCTCCAATCCTCCGCCAACAACGTCGCGGTCCCATGCTCGGGACAACGGCAACGTTTCAATTCACGTGGAAGCTAATGAACCTATTGGTGTAGAGGTGGAAGGGGGGGACTCTCTTGGCAACGGTTTATTTAGTCCAATCGTCGTTACTGACTTCGACAAGCGCTCTCGTGCTGCGGAACTGGGGGTGAAGGTCGGAGATCACCTTACAGCTGTGAACGGTGAGGCGGTGCAAAACAAGTCCCTTTTGTTTTGTCTTCGACTTCTGAGCCGTTTGCAGTCTCGGACACGAACTTTAACATTCAGCACCAAACCAGACAGCTCCAGCCACAAGCCAGCCACGACCAATCGCAAAAAATCCACCGATGTGCCAGCAAAGAAAACGCCGACCAATTCTGTTTCCATTGTTGCAGTTATCGAAGGCGGTCAATCAATGGGTGTGTATGTCGAAGGAGGTGAGCCAGGGCCGGACGGCCTATTTTCTCCGATAGTTACTTCTGGATTTGGGAAAGCATCCACTGTGCAGGAACAAGGGATCCGTTTAGGAGATTATCTCGTGTCGGTGAACGGCATCTCTGTACGTCATAAATCCATGGAGTACTGTGTACGCATCTTGGGAAAGATGAAGAAACAGCGAAGAGTGCTGGCGTTTGAAAGACCGAGAGTCAAACAGCACATTCGCAGTAAAGATCTGCAGCGCCGCTTAAGCGCAGAGTACGAGCAAGTCAACGCGGGTCACGCCTCAAGTCATTCTTCTGACAATTCCGACGCTGACTCTAACGGTACTGCTTCCACTGTTCCAATTGAGGACACATCGCAAAATGACAGCCTTGAGACAATTACTGCCAGTGTAGACGGAGGTGCTCCAATCGGTGTGTATGTCGAAGGAGGTGAGCCATTGCACGACGACAGCTCCGACGTGTCTTTTTCTCCCATTCTAGCTTCGGGCTTCAACGCGCGATCAACAGTTCAAAATCAAGGAGTGTGTGTTGGGGATCAACTAGTTTCGGCCAACGGAGTCGTGCTGCGCAATCGATCAATGGAATACTGCGTTAGAGTTTTAGGGAAAATGAAATCTCAAAGGAGAGAGCTTGTTTTTGAGCGCAATGGTCAACGGAGTGATGCCGTCGGCAAAAAATCCAAATTCACCCGCCTTTTGAGCCAGGACTATGGCGGTGGCTCCAATGATTCCACTGAAATCGCTGAACCAAAGCAGTTGCCACCATTGAACACTGCTAGTAATGGGGACCAGTATTTTGTAACGGTTGGTCCAGATTCCAGTATTGGAATGTTTGTTGATGGTGGCGAAAGTGCATCAGACGGCCAATACTCTCCCATTGTGGTGTCCGCGTTCGCAGAAGGGTCTGTTGCGCCTTCCCAGGGGGCCCAAGTCGGAGATTATTTGCTGTCCGTCAATGGTATCTCCGTCGATCGGAAGTCAATGGAATACTGCGTGCGATTGTTGGGGAAAATGAAAAATCAAATACGAACATTGCGTCTCCGTCGCGCTCAGCAGCCGGTTTCCACGCTTCGCCCTCAGCCACAACGTCGGTTAAGTGGTCAAACATTGTCTGACGGTTCCGAAGTTGTCGTAATCATCCCTCCAAATTCGAAGTTAGGTGTTTATGTGGCGGGTGGTGAGAGAAGTTTTGATAAACAAGACTCAAGTCGTAACTATTCGCCGCTTGTCATTGATTCGTTCCCACAAGACTCGCCTGCCGAGAAGCAGGGTGCGGTCATTGGGGACGAATTGGTGAGTATCAACGGGATTGTTGTTGACAATGATTCGCTTGACAATTGCTTGAGCGTTTTATCGAGCCTGGCTTCCAAGCAGAGAATTTTGCTGTTCAGGCGCAAGGAGCCTGTGAGTGCATCTTCGCCGAACATCAGTCGCACGCTTGTCGCGGAGTTTGAAAACTCCAACAACTTTGATGCAGAGCGATCGCAACCCGTGCTCAGCGACGATTCCGACGCGGAGTACCGAGAAGTGGGGACCGCCACCGTGCCACTCGTGCGCATTGTTTTGCGAACCCGACCCAATGAATCTATGGGACTGAGCCTCAGTTACCGAGATGATGATGAGCGAGACTTGAGACAATTGGGGCGTCTCTTCGTTGATAATGTGGATGCCTATTCTGCAGCTGAACGTGCAGGGGTTGTTGTCGGCGACACTTTGGTCGCGATCAATGGCACTTCAATGCGTACCTCGGGGCTTGAACAACTGGATCAAGAGTTAAAAAAGCTGCCAAGCAACGTTCCCAGCAAATTCGAGTTCGAACGGTTAAAAATTTTGTCAAAGCGTGATCAACAGCGAGAAGACAACGTACGTCATTCACTTAATTCATGCCTCCCTTGGACGGACGTGCGTGTTTGCTTCGTAACGTTTTAATTCTTTCTTTGTGTTTGCACAGGCGCGTAAAATTGTCGAAAACTTACCTCGAAAGGCACACGTTATCGCAAAGAAAACAGCTGACAATGACCGCATTATGGCTGAAATTCTGGAAACGCCTGAGCAAATAGCTGAAGCCGAAAGCGCTTCATTGAAACGCGTTCTGAGATTACCTTCCTCGAATGTGATGTCGTTCAAGTTTCCCAAGTACGGGTGGCCTACCAACAAAAAGAAAACAGAACTGGAACTACGAAACACTTATTTGTTGTACAAACCACTCGGAGCCACGAGTGTTGCGGGGGCGTTTGATCTGCGGGAAGTGTTACAAGTCGAACATGACACTGAAAACGAGCGAGTTGTCCTTACGTTCAAGAAGAATCAAGGGTCGAAACGAGCTGGCCCCGTTGAAATTTCTTGTGGCGATCATCCAGAACAAGTTCCGGCCTGGTACTCGATGTTATCAACGAGGTGGGACTATATATGGACGACACTGTCAGAAGCAGCGCAAAGGTGGTCACCCTCGAGCTAATTGTTTTAGAATAAAAGATCTGACGGAATGAATCTCCAAATTATTCGTGTCCCAAAGACTGCTTGATTTGTTTGAGAGCGACTGCTTCAGAGTTGTACAAGTGAGACTTCCCGCCGATGGTGTCTTGACCATTCTTCCAATGGACATTGAGAATATCTTCTTCATCACGACTGCAATTCAACCCAGCTTCTTGGCAAGGTTGCGGGAGCGGGAATCCGAAGCAGCAGTAGTCAACCAAGTAAACTGAGCAAATTTTCACCGTGGTTTCGCGCGGCAACTCGTGTGTATTTACTTTCTTCGATTCTGAGTATTGTCCCTGCACAAAAAACATAAAACTTCTCAGACACAATGTGCAGGTGCACCCCATCTCAAGCCGTGCAACGGATGGTACTGACCCCGAGGGGAGCTATTTTGGTGGCCTGGAACTTTGGTGTTCCCACTCGCGAGTGGAGGTCGTCCGCAATAGCCTGCAGGTTCGTCTGATCGTACACACGATCGATGGCCCTTGGTGCACCGTCAAAGTGGCTTAGGTACAGACTTTGTGGCCATAGGTGCCAATTCCACCAGCCCTCAGTTGCCAGTCGATCCAACCATTGATTCATGGATACAATGACATCCTCCCTGATTGACAATATTCAATATTAGAGTTCGTGGAGAACAATACTGGTGTGCAGTTACGCAATAGGTCACTTACTTCGATCCGTCGCGGTCGGCCGACAATGCGTTGTCGAACACTGAGAGAAAGTTGAAGTTCGAAACGAAGCGATCTGCAGGATCACGAACACAAGTGAACTTGAAATAGCCCAGCTGCTCTGGTGTTAACTTCCACGCCAGTCGATTCAAAGCTGGCGAAATATCTGGTACGTTCTGCGTCACGCACATGAATGTAGAAAAACAATTATTTTCACCATGAACGTGTCGACGTTGCAAAACAAAACCCACTTTGTGCATGAGTGTCCTAATGGCAGTGGAGGCCACTTTCGGAATTTCAAAGTAGATAAACTTGTACTCGTCACTGATGACATAGTTGGCAGGAGATTGCGCAAAAGCGTTGGCGCCGCTGTGTAAATAACACTGCTTGTATGCCTGTGAGCACGTTGATCGAAAACAAAATGACAACTCTAGTCATCATATACTTCGGCAAGTGTGCACCTCACCTTCGTGTGGATTTTGGGCCAAGGAGGCAATGAAGAGTTTGTAGCCGTAGAATTGTTCACTGTTGGTCGATGTTTTCTTAAGGTGTACAACCCCCCCTCCTCTTTTGCCGGATTTGGTTTGGTCTCCTGAGCGCCACGCAGCCCGACCTGAGGCGAGACAGTTTCAAGCACAGACAAAAACAAGAACAATCAGAACGTCGAAGCGTGTTCGCAGTAACCATAGTGCGTAACCATAGTACGTACAGAACCAGACGAGTGGCGCGACGAAGAAGTTGTGGCATCGTTGATATACAACGCTTGGAATAACAAGAGCACCGCGCCTAGCAAGCCGACAACGAGGAACACGAGCTTGTACGCTGTGCCGGCCATGTCCAGCACTTCTGTAAATTACTGGCTGTCAAAATACACTGTGGTCACATGCATTGTTGATGTGGCCGAACAAAGCTTGGCTAACCAAAGATACAAACTGCCGTCATGTTTGGTGCGTTGTGACAACTTGAGCCAAGCTTGCCAATTCAAGGTGTTTTCAATTCAACTGTTTGAGCAAATTCGATTTTGTACTCCACTGTCGCCATGCGTGTTGTTCGGTTGGCCCAACGCACACCGCCACAAGCAGCGTCGTTGCACCACACAGTGAAAACTCGATGTTGCTCTATCAGTGTGGAACTCAACAAACCCAAGTACGGACGAGTAAGGCACGCGCTGGCATCACGCGTGCACGTACTTGTGTATGCGCACGTACACAAACACGCCTTCGTGTAGCCTGCGCCAAAATTCATCGCACACTCTGACACGACAGAGAGGACTAAATTGTAGTTTGAGCCGTGACTGTCGCCGTGGCGTCGACGTGGGTCACAGGGTCACAGGGTCACAGTCACGGGTCACGGGTCACACACACCGCGTGTCACGGTCACGGTCACATTCGTCGTTGTTGGAAGTCGGGTGACGGCCACGGTCAAATGAACGATCAACCGACAAAACCAACGCAGAGCTCTCTCTCAAGAACAACAGTAAACTGTGAGCACACTTCGTCACCCACCCACTCACTCACTCACCCACTCACTCACCCACCCACTCACTCACTCACGCACCAACACCAAAAGAGATGGGCAACACGACAAACATGCAAAATGTTTTGGGTGAGCCCGGCTTGATTGGCATGTACGATACGATGTACGTGAGCTCGACTTGACGCTGAACGTTGGTACGAGACTCATCGGAACGAGAACCTATGTTGTTTTGGACACGGTTTCTTCGTCCAGACACTGTGGGGTGAACGAATGAACGCTGCAATGGACGAATGATGCGCAATAATTATAATAATTCGCCTGGTTGTCAACCTTGGCACTGATTAGTTATCATCGTTGCCGGAATCGTCTGGTTTGGACGCAGGAAGGCTGCGCGATTCCGGCGACTGTGACTGCGCGTCGCTAAGTTCCGCGGGTGGTGGTACAGTGTCGCCATCGTTTGGCTTGCTACCAGCGTTCAACTTGATTGGTGGAGAATTCTGCAATTCCTTTGCGATGTGCTCTTCACCCCACTCGATGAGGTACCTTAAAGCGGCCTCGAAGTGAAAAACCGTGTACCCCATTGCTGTTGTGTTCAAATTCCCAAGATGGAACTCTTGTATGTAAGCTACGTTGTAGTACAAAGTGCTGAATCCAGTTTCGCAATATGCTTTGGCGATCACAAAAATGAGTTGACTCAGCAAGTCATCCGTCCCGAACTCAGTGTTGGCGATATCAGCGTCAGTGGCCTCGAGGTGCTTCTGAACAGTGCTCTTCACAATCTGTGAAGTTCGCTCAAGGCATTGGACTTTCAGTAGTGGAGATTTGAATTCATCAAGACGTGAAAGCGTCTCCACCGCCTCTGACATGTCACACTGCAATGCTGGAACAATGCCGAAGGGAGCGCCACCTGGATAGAGTCCCAGGGGGTGCATGCCGACGAGCAGGGCACAAATTTTGTGCAATTTCCCGTTTGTTGATTTGTTTTTGTGACATACCCACGGGTACACCTGATCATGAATGCGGGTCATGACAAAGCTGCGAACGACCTGCATTATCTGTGCCCTGCATTCATCACGATGTTGCTTCTTCAGCTGCACCACCTGAGATACTAATACATCCGAGGCAATGCGGCACTTGCGTGAAATTACAGCCGCGAGGGACGGCTTCACCTGTCCAAGCTGATTTTTGGCCGCGAGGGCGTTGATTTGCTTGCATAGGCTTTTAATGCCTTTCATAACACCTTCCATCTCTGGGTACGAGTAGAACATTGCGAGGTAACCCTCAATCATGCCTTGTGTCATGTCATCGGGAGAAGGAGGTGCGCTGACCCCACCTTCAAGGGGTTTGGCCAGGTACAACACACTGACGGAGTCGGCTTCAACCGTCACTCTCTGGGTGTAAATTATTGTGACTTTCTCCGGCTTTGAAAATCCATCTTCCGTGTGCACAGCATTGCCAACAATACAAACTTTCTTTCCATTCAAAGTTTTGTATGTACCCGCGGACTCTGTGGACGTGAGAACATGAGTCTTAATTGTCGCAGACGTGACCTTGCCGTCCAAGGAACTAACCTGCGGAATGCAGACCAAGAAGTCGTTTTTTATGATATCTGCCCAGATCGATGCATATTTTTCATTCTTGGTGATTTCAATAAAGAGCTCATTTGCATAGAGTGCACCTTCCAACGGCATCTTTCCTCGTCAGAGGGCGCCAACGCCCGACGTGTCGAGAGCACCTATGCCTAGACAGAACCCTCGGGCTGCTCCAGTGAGCGGAACATCTTCACATTCGTGCTTAATGGCATGGCCGTCCAAAAAAAGACTGATACTTTTGTTCGGGCTTGGTTGCGATGGCCTGCTTTTGTTGACGCTGCGCTACATTTTTTTGCACAATGTTCCGCGTCGACTGCCTGAGCACCTCATTACGTTGACGTGCAAACTCCCCTTTTCGTCATGTTTGTGATTGTCGAACCTACGTTGCTCTGCCTTTCCGCACACCATCAGACGGTCAACGGGTAGCGCACATACCATAGGTACACCATGCACCTCACAGCAGCATCGTTAATGTTCTCAAAGCCACGTTGTTTGCAGTCCAGTTGCGGGAAGGACGCAACGAACAACGAACGACAGAAACAACACGCAGAAGAAGGACTTTCAGAGAGATCGAGATTGGACACAAACACAACGCAACGCAGCAACAACGACGACGCAGCAACGAACGACTCACAATGCAACAGTGCACTCACCTTCCTCTCACTCAGCCGCTCACTCACTCACTCACTCACTCACTCACTCACTCACTCACTGTCAGCCAGTCAGCCAAGTCAGTCAGTGTCAACGCCACTGAGTTGAACGGACAACGCACTGAGCTGACGCTGACGCTCTCCAGCTCTCAGCGCTGACACGACCATCCATCCGACCATCCATTGAAGTTGCAAAGTTGGCCAGCACCAAACTGCCGCGCGACTATTCCATGGCACGACGAAAACTGCCCACTGCTCATCACGTCGCTACGCCGGCAGTATTGCTGGCATTGAGGGCGCAGTCGCATCAAAATGGGACGACGTGAGGCAAGCCCCTCGCCGCGTGGTCAATGCGAGACAAGAATGAGATGGGTGCCACATGCTCGCGGGGGTTGCGATGCGTGTACACACACCTTCTCGGAAGAGTGGCATTTTCAACCCACAAAAAATTGCTGGCAAATTTTGCAATCACATGTAACTTGTCACACTTCAATTAATTATTCGGCACTCCGCCAGCGTAGTCTTGTCAGGATGAGCTTGAAAGCTAGAAACCGAGTTGTAATTGCTGCTCTCGGGGCTCTTGTTGCCGGGATGACTGTAGGACCGTCGCTGTATATGAAATCGAAGGCACCCCAGCCCATTGTTCAAAGGAGTGAAAAACTCACCGGGAGTCAAGTTCAACGCGGTATGTACATGAACTCTGGAAGCAAAGATGCAGGGGCTGATCCAGACTGGGACATGAAGACCGGGACGTGGCGCGGGTACGACAAGAAGTAGGAAAGTCATTCCGTCCATGCAGACTCTGTTGTGCAGTCGGCTCTGCCGTGTAGTAATTTTATTTATGATAGATTCTCGAACGTCGTAACGCACAACTGTTGCCGAACACGGTCGTTGTGGGCAGTTATGGCTCCAAAAGCTTTTCGCCGAACACTCTTTCCTTCGCTCGAACTTCTTCAATGGGATCACAGGATATGTGGCGATGTTTTCCGGGTTGTTTGCGACACAATTCTTCATGGTCCATATCCGACTCATCGCCCTCTTCCGACAGCCCACGTCGGTCCAAAATATCTGCAAGCTGCAAAGCAATTCCCACACCAGTAAGCCGCACTGTGGTTGTACCTTGTACCGAAAACTCGCGTGTCACTTACCGTGTCGTCGTCAGTGTCAAACGTTTGACTGAAGTAAGTGTCAAGCCGGGGAAGATAAGCAATGGAGTTCGGAATTGACGTAAAGTACGTATTGTGGATATATCTGACAAAAACCAATGGTAATTTGTGAATGAAAACCAGGAAGAGCGGCTTCATCATCGTGCGCCATTGTACACATCAATGTACTTACAATACTTCGAGCGATGTAGCGTTTATCTCTGGGAACGGGCCAGTCAGGTCGTTGGAGTTCACCGCTAGAAGGGTTAAACTTTGAAGGTTCTGCATGGAGGCAGGCAGAGAACCAACCAATCCATTGTACGCCAGGTTCAGCTCTTTCACTGCGCCGTAGCGATCACACTTCACTCCATGCCAACTGAAGATGCAAGGACAGGGGTAATCGTCCGGTTGCCACTGGTCTTGCCACTTTCCCTCGGCACCTCCGGCGGAGTTGTAAATGTCAAGCAAAGCTTCTCGTTCAATCTGCGTCACAGCACATTCCATATTCTCAAAAATGGCATCTGTGTTGTCTTCGTCCAGATAAAGCCATTCTTTAATTGTGTTGTCCCAGTAGACTTTAGCGCCAATGGACGGATCACCGGACCAACCACCTCGATCGAAAGTACCACGAATAACGGTCGTCTGCATGTCAGGCGCAGTTTCAGAAGCAGCTGCTTGACCTTCTCCAACGGTGAGACTGCTGTTGACAGTTGGAGCCGCCCAAAACACCACACACAGAGCAAATGTCCATTGCATCATGTGCACACCCGTTGACACGCGGGGTCTACTCTTCATCACGCACGAAGTTTCGGAAACAACAGCGCTTTGGTCGGTTCACATACTGCCTCACGTAACAAGGCGGGAATACCAATCAAGAGTATTTTTGTTGTGCAGTAATTGCTACTGCCAACGAAAGTAGATAAAAGGTGGGTCACCCCGCACAAACTGTGAACTGTTGCAGAGTTCACCCTTAGTTGCGTAATTAACTGCGTAACACTCCAATCGGAAGCTTTCCCCTGTTACGTTGGACACTGTGATCACCGTGTCGGCAGCAACGGCAAATGGACGTGGTCTGGGTACGCCTCCGAATGTGGGCAGCCCTAGGCGAGGCAACTCCACGCACACGTCATTGTGACGCAAAAGCAGCTGCAATCTGCAACCTGACTGTCCAAAACAAACAACATCGCAGCAGCACGGCAACACCGCAACGCCGCAACAACGGAACGAACACGCACGGACCTCGATCAATTTGCAACGGAAAAACGAGGAACGAGGAAGGCAAACTCGAAACTCCGAAACTCCCTCCTGTGACGAACAAAGGCGCAACCGGAGTCAACCAGAGCACAAACCTGTTAGTGCCAGTACTGTGTACTCGATTTTCTCCGTAAAACGAGTTCACCTATTTCCTCGACTAATGCACAACATTCTGTGAATTCGGAATGTGTACCTGAAATGAAAGGTACCATGGACAACGTTATAAAAACACGCTGTGCCGTCACCCACTCACTCACACTCACACAAAGGTCACACCCATTCACTCCCACCACACTCCCAGGCACGCAGTCTCAGCCTCCGTCACCCTCGGTCACCACAACTTGGATGGAAGACGGAGTGACGGTGAGTGACTGTGAGTGAGTGAGTGAGTGATGCGTGAGCGGCCTTTCATCCTCAACCACAACAACAGCACAGCAACAAACACAGCGCAGCACAGAAAGAAAAGGTGTGTCTCACTCACCCACTCACTCACTCAGCCTGCCTCACAGCCTCACAGTCTCCTCACTGACTGCCTCTCACTGCCTCACAACCTCACAGTTCTCACAGCCTCACTGTCGCCCACTCACTCACTCACTCACTCAGACACTCACTCGCTCACTCACTGTCGTTGACCACACTCACACCTCGCCAAGTTTTGGCCACGTGCTCCCACCCCTTTCTGTCTTACTTTCCTTGCCCTCGCTTGCCGTTCGTCGTTCGTTCCTATATCGTCGTTCTGTTTGACTTGCGGTTGTCACGTCGCGGACGGATGAATGCACGCTTCACCACCACTTTCACCAAATGTTTGTCACTTGTGCGTCATTCGTTCGCAATGCCACGACTGACATGGCAACACGGACAATACCACCGCCGCAAATAATTTGGATGTTACGCTCGCAAATGGCGCAGGCAATCGTCGAGGCGTGTGGCACGGGCTAGTCGCTTGGCCAGTGTCTGCAGTGCGTGCTGATCGTGTTGTTGTTGACTGGGACAAACAAACTCAATTCGTGCGACGAATCATATATAAGCCCTGGATGGCTTTGAACGAAACAACAACGATTATTCCCACGTAGCACCTCTAGGAGTGAAGTTTTGCTGCGGGCTTCGTTAAACTTTGGTCAATAATTTGTTGCGAAACTCACAATGACGGGCAAGTGTACAGGATCGCAGGTCTTTGGTGTGTCTGCCGAAGGCTAGCTCTCTGTTTAAGTCAACAACACCTGAAAGTCGTCGGCCAACACTTTATCACGTGCCATTAATTTGTGCACGGTGTGCAGTCTTTTCCAGTACAAGCGTAATGTCCGCTCCAATTGAAGTTGAGGATGATTGGGAAGAATGGGAAGAATGGGACGGAAAGAGTAAATTCAGTCACCACATCGTCGCCGGCTCGTGTGCTGGCGTGGTCGAGCACATGGCAATATTTCCTCTTGATACTCTCAGGGTCAGTTTATCTTCTTTCTTTTGTTTCGGCTCTGCTTGACTTCGACTCTGATTTTATGTCCGTTTTGCCTCGTACGTGTAGACGTTCAAGCAAACACACGTTGTCGATAGTTCGACGGTTTCTTTGAGGACGTTGTACAAGGAAGGAGGCATTGCTAGGTGCGTTTTGTTTGCGATTTGAACAGTCGATGCCATTTTCGTTATCCCCACCTGCCAGCTCATCTACGTTGTTTGCCATGTGGTGATTGTAGATTATATCGAGGGGCTTCCTCCGTACTGTCAGGTTGCATTCCTGCTCATGCTGCTTACTTTTCGATATACGAAATGGGAAAAGAAGCACTGGTTAACTCCCCAGGTGGGCTGCCGTGTCTTTTCGTTTGCAGCTGCTCTTTTGCGTCGTCGGTGTTGTCATTTATCATTCTTAACCACCGTTTTGTTGTCGCGGATTAGGCCATCACCCGTTCGCTGCTGCCATATGCGGCGCCGCTGCAACTCTTGCACACGACACCATTATGACCCCACTGGACGTTGTGAAGCAGCGACTTCAATTAGGATTTTATCGCGGGGTCTTCGACTGCTTCCAGAAGGTGTTGAAGTACGAGGGTGTCCGTGCTTTGTTCGTTAGTTTCCCGACAACATTGCTGATGAACATCCCTTACGGAGGCGTGATGGTAGCTGCCAACGAGAGCTTCAAGACAGTTCTGAATCCTACCGGCGAACGGAATATCCCAGCTTTTTTTATTAGTGGAGCAGGAGCTGGAGCACTGGCTGCCTTAGTGACCAATCCTCTAGATGTCGCCAAAACTCGCCTACAGACTCAGTGCATCCTGTTGAACCCCGCCGGTGTTGGTTTGGCCCTCCCAAACGTGAAATCGAGTCCGGCAGCTGCGGTGGTGCCGACACCGGCAACGGCTGGAATGCAGGGGACCGCGATACCCTCACCGTCACCGAATAAGTTGGGATGTGATACACTCAAGTGCACTGCTCAACAAACCAAAGCAACAGTTGAAAGTTGCAAGGTGGTGCGATTCCAGGGTTTATTTGAAACGCTTCGCGAGATCTTGCGGGAAGAAGGTGTCCGCGGCTTCACTCGAGGCCTTCAGCCACGCTTAATGTCGCACATCCCATCTGTCGCAACAACGTGGACGACGTACGAGGTGATCAAAAGGCTATTAGTAGAGTATGATTCTTGATTACTATTTATATTATTCACTTGCAGCAACTACGCAGGTTGCGTTCAACAGCCGTCAATATGTCAACTCCATAACGTGCCCAGGGCGCTGGACAACATTTTACTCGCGCTCGCCGTTACGCCTAGCAAGTTCACACACATGTTGAAACGTGAAGCCGTATTGGAACAAATCAACAAAATAAAATATGGGCAAGCAAACTCACTCTCAGCTGTGGACATTGGTGGGTCTTTTTCTCGTTTCTTTGCCTTCTTATCCTTTTTCTTCTTTTTCTTCTTGTGTGCTGAGGCAGGTGCCCGAGCTGGCTCCGGTTGTTCTCGTGCTAAGCTATCTTGTGTGCTGGCAAATATTCACACGCAATCACAAACACTTTGACTCTTACCGACCGTCAGGAAATGGACAACACTCAGCTGCCAAATCAAACACATCGAACGAATGTCATACCTGACAGTGCTGGACTGGCCAAGATCTATCTCCGTGAACTCCTCGCCTGTCGATGTCTCCAGATCTGTGCCTGCTCCTTCAGAATTCGTGTCGGTGCGTGGCTCCTCTGGTTGAGAATCTTGGACCTCCGGCGCTGAGTGCGGAGCAGGAGAATTGAGTTTTTCAAAGATAGCAAATACTTCGTCCTCTCTCGGTGCATCACTAGAGTGGCCTTCTTCGGCGATTGCTGGCTCTTGTTTGGAAACTTGGTCACTTTCATCAAACAGAAATGACTCCAACTCAGAAAGCGTAATGGTGGCATCATTGCTTCCTAAACTATCAACGTGTTGAAACAATTCTTGGGCCAAGCTATCAGGAAAGTCTTTGGGCTTGAGTTTGAGATATCTTCGCACCAACCGGATGAATTCTTGGAGGCCGAGGCCACCCGATCTGTCTTTATCAGTCCACTTAAATATTTTTTTCAGCTGCCCAGCAGATCCACCGGAAACACCAGTATAGCAGGCGGCACGCAAACGGCGTCGAGCCTCCGCCAATTCGTTCTTTCCTATTTGCTCTTCTGCAGCGTCGGAAGCTCTTGCGTCGTTGTCCACGGAATTACCGTCATCAGAAACTGTAGTTTCTACAACGCTGAGGCGATCCACAAGTTCCTCCTGTTGCCGGGATCTGGAGTGAATGCTGTCACATAATTGAAGCATACTTTGCAAAATATCATTCGCCTGGTCGGGAAAAGTTGACTGCCCTGTGAATGCTGCGGCTTCCTCATTTCCGCTGGAAGTCACTGCAGAGGGTTCGCCGGTACCTCGAGCTACTGCTTCAGTGGCACTGAACACTTGGGTAAACGAACGCTGAGTGGCTTCCCACAACTTTTTCAAAAGTGCGCTTTTGGCGCCGTCTTTTTCAAGCACAATCATCTTCTCGAAAATATTACGTATCGCGTACTGCTGCAGCAAGCACGCAGCTCGAAGGGATGCAGCTGCGCCTACGGGAACTGCGCCAAGCGACGACAGCTTCGCCTCCAGCTCGACAGCTTGCTGTGGTGTCCAACTAAGGTTGGCACTTGAGTCAACAGGAGCATCACTGCTTGTGACATTCTTGATGTCGCGCTCAAGCTGCTCGCGAAGAAGTCTGTATCTTTTCTCCATTGCGAACAGCAGTTAAGGCCTCCGATGAGGGCACTAGTCGTATGGAAAGCAACTCACATACAGCTCACAACTACATAACAGACAGAAAATATTGTTGCATGAATATTGTTGCATTTAAATCGTTTCTTGCGTGTGTCTTGAAGAGTTGTCTCACGGTCTCATTGCATCTGATGTTCGAACTTCATCTGTCATCTCTCTACGCTGTCCCCAAGATTCAAACTCCATTCCTGGACTCCAGCTGAGTCTTCGTTGGATATCGGGGTGTTGGAGTGTTGGAGTGTTGGAGTGTTGGGGCGTCAGAATGTTTGGTGTGTTGGTGTGTTGGTGTGTGGGTTGTTGATCATTGACGTTGTTGACAACCACGGCGACAACACACCACTCGACTAGACTTGTTCACGTCTTCAGTCAGTCACACACTCACACATTCACTCTGCACACTGGGATGGCTTGCGTCTTCTCACTCTCGCACGCTCATTTTGACCCAAACACGTGTACAGGTCTCATGTATTTTCGGTACGGAGAATAGGTCTCTTTTACGCGAGTCGGGGTAGTTCATCACCGCGAATTGGTTGCAGGCAGCAGCCAAGACTGTCGAGAGTCTGGAGGCGGTTTCCTTGACAGGATGGTCTTGACGGGCATGCGCCCAAATACGATCACGACCAGGCAAAAATGAGTTGGAGACGAACACAGCGTGGCAGTCGTACGACACGAACGAGTTCGAATTCTCTCACAGGGTGCTACGAACGTATATTACAATTTTATGTATCTTGTCAAAGTCAAAAGCATGCACGCTGTGCACCTAAAACACAACTGTCACCGGCAGCCAAGCAACGATCTTGTGAATGGATCTTGTTGCTAATCTTGTCTGAAGTGTCGCAAGGGGGTAAGACCGTCTAGTAGAAGCCACGGCGGCCACCTCGACCACCTCCGCGACCACCTCCTCTGCCTCGTCCTAAACATACACAACCATTCCAGTGAGAGGCAGAACAACACAAGGTACAGCGGTACCAATGAACGGAGAGGGCTGGGAGCAAAAAGGCTTGGACATTTCCACGACAGTAGCAATAGTAGCTTCGAACCTTGCGGCTGTGGAGGGGGCACACCACGGACAGTAGCACCCGGCACAGTGATACCACGCTTGAATGCTCTAACGCGCTCAAACATGGGAGCATGCTGCAACATATCTGGGAGAATGATGAAACGAATTTGACTACCCCGGATATAGATCGTGGACAATGCATGCTGCTTGCCCTCGCGCGTCGTGGCTGTTACATTCGTGAGTAACAAATTCCAACTATCTTCTGACTGTTTCAAGTGTCCACGGTAGGTGGCACCTGTAATAAGTTCAACTGTGACGGTGTGTGCCTCACCTTCATGAAGAAGGATGGTAGGCATCCCCACGCCTTTTTTGCCGAAGACACTCATTGTAGTGTTCCTTTCTACAACATGCCCACTCCAACTAGAATGGGTTTGGGACGAACGTGTCGTGCACTTTCCGAACTTTGTTGTTTTGACCAACGCTAATTTCTTCCACCTTCGCCAAATTACACTCTGACCAGGTTATTCAAACACGAAAGCTTCAAACGACTGCATTAGCCACGGAAGGTTCCAGAAGCGTAAGCTAGAGATCCTTTCCGTTGACTCTGGTTTCCGAGCTGCAACCAACCAGCCTAAACACAACACCGGGAGACCTCGGTCAACGCTTTCTGGGTTGAAATCGTCCCTCGCGTGTCCTAAGCGTGATTGCTTCCGTTTTCATCAGCGCCACGGTACTGAATCAGCTCGAAAATCGGATCATTGACAGTCAACAATGCCATGAAACCCGGGACGCAGAGGCGGACGTGACCAGGAAGCCGAAGCAACACAACTCGGGTCTGGCAGGCAGCAACCAAACGACCGGGGGACACAACAACAACAACACAACAAACACAACCACCACCACCAACACTCCGGCCGAGGAACAACGAAGAACGAAGCAGTCAGAGCTGTCAACGTGTGAGTGAGTGAGTGAGTGATTGAGTGAGTGAGTGAGTGAGTGAGTGAGGGACGGACTGGGAGATTGTGTGTGACTGTGAGTTGGCGGTCGTGAGTTGGAGTCAAGCGAGTGAGTGAGTGAGTGAGTGAGTGAGTCAGCGGGTTGTGTGAGTGAGATGAGTGTGAGTGTGAGAGTCGCTCCTTCGCTCGCTCCCCTGTGGCCCAGTGAATGGCGGAGTGCGACTGCTGCCCACACACACACACACCTTCACACAAACAAGAAAGCAACCAGCAGCGGTCACACTCATCCACTCACTCACACACTCACATCCGCCCTCACACACACTCACTCACCCACTCACTCACTCGCAGCCACCCACTCACCCACTCACTCACCCACCCAATCACTCACTCACTCACTCACTCCAAATGCTTGACTCAATCAATCACTCACTCACTCACTCACTCACTCACTGCCACAGGGCCTCCCGAAGCTGGCGAACCAAACAAGTTTGCAACTTATGACTTATCCAGATAAATGTCTTATACGGTACTAATTTGTATATACTAATGTACTGGTTTGAGTAAAGTAATGTACATGATTCGTTCAATGTGAGATGAACGTGGTTTTGAGTGCTTATTTCTCGCTTCCCTCCACACTCACTATTCACATGCACCGTCACTGACACTCACAGTGACGAGAGAGAGAGAGGTTGGTTGACTGACTGACACGAACTCGTCGCTCGTCATAGCCTGTATGTATGGAATCGTATCCAACAACCCAACGTTCAGGACGACCTTCGGCACACGGCACACGGCACACGGCACACCCCGACAGACACCACGACACCACGACACCACGACGCCACACATCTTCATTCGTCGACGCTGTTGCTCTGACCCTCTGACTCTTGACTTCCTCACGTGACAACTGTGAAGCAACCCCCCCAGTAAATTCATCGTGTGGGTGGACACACGTTTTCGTTCATAAGGAAAGAAGAAGCCGCAGGTGAATTGAAGCCGTCTTCGGGTCGGCCATGCCGTGACACGATGTATCCATGACACAGCATTGGCATTGTGACTGCGCGTCTGCTTCGACTGGTGAGATTGCGTCCGTTTCCTGAGGAAAACTGTGAGGCCGGGAGATGACGATGACGGTGTGATGCCGATCATAGTGACAACTGTACTAGACGGACAATATTAAAGGTACGCGGAAAAACGTTGGTTTTCCTCTCATCGCATGAGCATGAAAACAAAATACGAGACACGAAGAGAGCGGAATAATGCCCACTTCATAATTGCAACGAATATGCGAGCTTGGCGTTCAAAAGCATGCCCCACTCTCGGTTCCTTGTGTGCAACATAACTCGTTTGGCGCCTGCGGGATCTATGTCACGGTAACGTCACTCTAACGCCGAGAGGATAGGCGTTGTACGATGGCAAGTAATAAATCCAGCTTGTCTTCTCTGCGCCAGCGTTACCAGCAGGTGCTGCGCCAGTTGCAGGAAGAGGATGAAAAGGAAGCCGTCATGCGAGCTAAGCTCAGTGCTCATTTAGAACAGCGACAATTTGCGCAGCAAGCTACTGGTCACAGAAAAGTGTCGAGCTCAGAGCGCCAGAATGATGAAAAAAATAATTTGCCGCCGCCCCAGTCAGATCAAAAACTTGCCTTTGAGCCTGAAACTTTCGTAGACATACTGGCTTCGGAGACGAACGGGAATTCTTCGAAAGCGAGTCTTGCAGCGTTGGCAACATTCGTCGACCGTCTCGAGGAGGACGCAAAACTACAACACCATGCCGAGAGCATCGGCGGCATAAGCACGTTCCAATCGCTAGATTATACAGATCTCAATCAAGAGCTCGGGCGGTCTGTCATCGTGTCGTTCGTTGGTGCATCGTCGGTCCAGATTCCCGTCGACGACAGCACCACGTTTGGTGATGTCCTTCAAGAATCACTGCGGTACTTTAGCCTTCCTTCCACGGGTGCATTGCTGATGGACTTGCAAAATTCTGCTTGGCCACTCGGCAAACGAGTGTTGGATTGCTTTTCAAATGATCTCACGCCTCCTTTCATTAAGCTAGTTCAGCGACGACGAGCCATCATCCCATTCGACACAGTGGACATTGTTGAAAAACGAGGTGACGACGAAATCGACGACTCCGATGCAGAACGACAAACGCTGTTGGCAACCAGTGATGAAAGTGGAAGTAGAACCACGAAACGTGCAATCAACCCTGTCACTGGTTGTGGGTATCTCATGGTGTTTTTACAACTGCTACAGATATGCATATTTCTCGCTATCGCGGTATTGTTCAATCCCGTGCCGAGAATCATGCTCGTGAATCGAGTTGTCGAGCAAGCCCTATTTTCTTCGGAAGCATTTGCGGCGTCTCCTGTCACCACCAATGTAGTGTCATCCTTCTCTGAGATCACATCCGAGCAAGAATTTTGGATGTGGATGCAGGGGCCACTTGAGGACCGTTTTGCGTATTCACTGGCAACATATGACTACGCCAGCGTGTGCACCGGCCAGTACCCATTTTACTCGGGCAACGATGTGGACGGCCACTACTGCACCACGGTGAATGGCTCAGACCCACAATCCATTTGCAACCAGACACTGACGAACGCTTGCCAAATCATGCGAGGGGAAACTACATGTTTGAGCTGGACTTCGTTGCCAGTCTGTGTTTCGTCCTTCGGGGCTTTCGCGGTAAATGATGTCAACTTGATCATGGGACCGGCGCGTTTGATTCAACATCGCGTATGTTCAAATGTATGACTATGCGTTGATTCGCGACAAAAGCCTGACCCAACAATAATTGCTTGCAGGTCCAGTTATCGAAGTGTAGTTCCGGTCTCCTCAACCCAACGCGGAGTTTCGTCGTTAGTTCCACGCACGCAGCGGCTGTGGCAAAATCCGGCGGGTCTTGTAATGGCCCCTTGACCGAAGATACCCAAACCAACATCTCGAAGGCAGCGCCAAGCGCCGCAATGTTCGTCCTCGTATTTTGATAATTGCTTCTCTCGCTCCCATGTTTCGGTCTTACCTTCTCTCCTTTGATGTGGTCTCGTTTTGTCTCAGTTTCACGGACGGGTCGCCACCAGATGCCTCTGCATGGACGACCTGTGCCAGAGTCAGAGGCCGAGAATCAAAGCTACAACAATACTTTTACTTGAATGGCCTGGGTGAAGTGCCAGAGACTACTGTTTGTAGCCTCGGACTCAATTTGTTTCCGGCACCTTCTTGGTACACGTTTGCAATTGCGGAACTTGCTGACAATTCATGGATCGATGAGCAAACTAGAATCGTCGAAGTGCAGTTCAACATGTACAATCCCACCTACGATCTAGCCGTGACAGTGAATGTCCAATGCTCCGTCATGGTTGCCGGTGGATTTGCTTGCGAATACTCAATTCAGGCGATGCCTGTATTTCTACCAGTCTCACAGTTCTCCGCAACTCAGATTACGTTAGGATTTTCCTGGCTCAGCTCTAGTAATTGGACAGTATTTGCCCTCCTACTAGCGTTTCTCGCGGTGAACGTGGGGTGTGTCTGCTGCGAGTGTTACTTCATCCGGAAGTTTGGTTGGAGACGGTACTGTGGCTGTCGTCACTTCTCACCGGAGCAGCAGGCCAAACACGAGATGACAAGAGTCACGGCCACAGTTCTTTCCGCTCATTGCTGCAATGTGTTTACGTGGATAACGGAGGGCCTCGTGTTCGTAATGCTCGTCGTGAAGGTCGTGTTTTGGGTGAACGCAGCCCAGGTATTCATGCTGTCGGAATCAAGCTCCGTGGCCCAGTTACGATTCTCCACGCAATGGACGCACACATATGACTTCAATGACATTGGGATGTACCAGCAGCTGTTTCAACTATCCACTGTGTTCGACGCGATCTGCGTTTGGGCGCTGTTATTGCTGGCCCTCAAGTACTTCCATGTCAATGTGTTTAATGCCTTTTGTATGAGGGCTATGTCAATGGCGTGCGACGGCCTGATGAACATCAGCGTCGTGTTGGGTATTGTCCTTGCAGCCTTTTTCTCGTGGCATTACTTCCTGTTTTCAAAGACCTCATTAGCGCTGAAGCATCCTGATTACTCGTTCGTCGAAATGTTGACCCTGTCAGAGCTGGGCTTTGATTCCGACGCTGCATCGGGTTTTGTTGCCCCGCTTCAGGTGAGCAAAAATCAGTTGCACCTGATTGTCGTGTTGTGTGTCACGATTGCTGAGATTCGACGTGATTGTTACCCGATGTTTTGTGAATGTGTCCAGTTGCAAATTTATTCGGTTTTATTCGGCTTGGCGTTCGCAACTTTCGTGGCGTTGATTTGTATCCCTGTCATTGGCAGTTTGATAGTCGGAGTCGTCATCAAAATGGCGGAGCTTGTTGGCGTGGAGGGATACTACTGGCTCACTCCTCCACACCTGCTGCTTGCCAAGAAACAGAAGGACGGAGAGTACTCTCGCATTTTTGCAAGTAGATTTTGACATGGGGCATCCCGGCGCTCTGCACTGCTTTGCTGTTTTGCGTATCATATAATATTTAAAAAGTTCGTGTCAGTGCGTTGGTGTAACCATTCTTCGGTCGCTGTCGACTCTCGAAAATCACTTTTGTAGTGCAGCGCTGATGACTGCACAAACGACTAAGATGATCTACCAAAATTCCACTGCTCGCCACGCCCTTCGAAGTTGCTCAAGCCATGCTGCCCCCCGGTTGTACGGATAACAAAGTCATATACCGGTGTAGGCAACAGATGAAGCAATGTTGGCACGAGCGACAGTACTCTTGGGATGTTCAGAATGTCTTTTCGTTCCTTTATCGCCGTTACAATCTTCTCAGCAACATCGGTTGCTCGGAGTGTTGGGAAGAGCCAACTGTGCCACCAGTGAACTGACTTTTCGTCGAGTGCCCCCTTGAACATCCCTGTGCTCACGATGTAAGGGCACACCAGAAGTGTGTCAATGTTAAGACCAGAGGAGGCAATCTCTTGGCGAAGGCACTCGTGCATTCCATTCAAACCCCATTTGCTGCAACAATAGTCTGCAAGTCCAGCTGCGCACAGCCGTGACATCATCGACGAAACGTTGACTATTGAGCCTTCGTTGGAGGCGCCCAGCACAGCGAGGCCCTTTTTGATGATATACATCGGGGCAAATGAATTTACAGCAAGTGTGCGCTGCATTTCCTTCGCAGAAAGCTGTGAAATTGACTTTCCAAACACAATTCCGCAATTGTTGATCAAAACGGAAATGGGCGGCCGACCTTTATCGCTGCAAAATTGAGCTCTGAGGTCCAGAAACGCCTCGTCAACGGCTGTGGCATCAGAGACATCGAGAGCTCGAATGTGGCAGAACACAGGATTCCCACGCGAATGGCGTATTGACCGACACATGTTGGCGGTGTCTTTCAGAGCATTCTCACGAATGTCCCACAGACAAAGATGACATCCCTGTCTGGCAAGCTCGATCGCCAGCGCACGTCCAATTCCCCCAGCAGCGCCGGTGACGAGGACTGAACGGTCTCGCAGCTGAAATCGCGCGCGTCGGCATCTTGAAAAGGTTTCAAATGCATACAGTACAATAACAACTGTACCTATAAGAGCGGCAATCACACCGATGACAGCGAAAAATTGCAGCCAACAGCTTTCTTGGAGAAATGTTGTCTCGAATAGATCCATCCGCCCGGTCGCCTTGCCGGCAGATGGACCGTTGTTGGGAATCAGGACGTCGCGACCATGTCAAGCGGCAAGTGTCTTCAGAAAGCAACACCAATTAAATCATCTGATTTTTTTGCAGTATTCGTAATCTCAAATACCTGCCAACCTATTTGGATCAAGAACACGCTCCTGGGTTTCTCAGTCTCTTCGTACGTTCCGTTCTTCGCGTACGACAACACTCCACACGCAACACGCGGCGGCAAATTGTGTGTTGGCAGTTCGTTGTTGTTGGCTGTTGGCCATCGACGTCAAACTCCAGTTCTCGTGTTAAGAGTTGGTACCAAAAGTTCCATACTCTGGATGCACAAACATGGGTTTCGGCAAAAACATTTCACGCACACAACCCATACATTATAACACCCAATTTTATCGCAATAATTGTGATACCTGGAATCATAGTATTGTGTAAAGCTGAATAAAAAACCACTGCGTTTGTTGGGCAAGCCTTGTGTTGTTGTGTTGTTGGTTGTTGTGTTGTTGTCGTCAACGTTCGTCATCGGGTCACGCGTCGGCGGCGGCCACGTGGCCGAACCAACTTATTTGCCACCAGGGCGTGTTGCACGAGCCATTGTCCAGGGAGAATACTTTCTCGTCGGAGAGCGAACGGCGAGGAAAAGTCTTGAACATCAACTAATGGGATTGGGTTCAGATCGCGCATCTTCTGGTGTCGTTTCTGCTTCTGTTGAACGAAGGACATTGGCGAATGATGGTCGAATCAGTTGATGACGACGGGAAAATTTTCGGATTTTCAGTTGCGTGATTCGTCATCATCATATGCAAAGGATTATATTGTAGTAGTTGTTCCCACGACCCGACAAAGGAGCTGAGTACACGTTCCGTTTAGGGCTGTGCGTGTTGCTCGCCAATAACCAACATGCTACGGGCTCGCAGCATTTTGAAGACAGTGCGCGCACTGCCGAAGCTGCGCGGCTGCGATGTGCCACAGAGGCAAGGATGGCGTTGCATGAGTGGCAGCAATCCACCTAAAAGCCAGCCTGAAACCGTTTTGCGCGGCAACGACCGCGAAGACTTGAGTGCCATTCTCAGAGTCGGTGAACAATTTTCAGGATTTGAGGTCGTAGAAACAAAACGACTCGACGCTTTCAATATCAATGCTTTCTTTCTCAAGCACCACAAAAGTGGAGCCAGCTACTTGCATTTGGATAGTGCAGACACCAACAACACCTTTTCCATTATTCTGCGAACACCACCGAAAGATAGCACCGGGGTAGCTCACATTCTGGAACACTTGGTTCTTTGCGGGTCGCAAAAGTACCCGGTACGGGATCCGTTCTTCAACATGCTCAAGCGAAGTCTCAATACGTTCATGAACGCGTTGACGGCTTCTGACCACACCATGTACCCTTTCAGCACTTGCCACCCCCGAGACTTTGAAAATTTGTTGTCGGTGTACACGGACGCCGTATTTTTCCCGAAACTTCGAGAGACGGACTTTTTGCAGGAAGGCCATCGAATCCAACCTTCGACAGATAATCCACTCGGATTCGAGAACGCAGGGGTCGTCTTTAATGAAATGAAGGGCACGCTGTCAGATAATGCAACACTATTCATGACTCGGCTGCAACAACGACTTCTAGAGGGGACCACGTACGGAGTAGTCAGCGGTGGTGACCCTCCTCACATCCCGGAACTCTCATATGAACAGCTTGTTGAGTTCCACGCCACATGTTATCACCCTTCCTCAGCTCTTTTCTTCAGCTATGGAGATCTGTCTCCTCTGTCGCACATGCAACAGATCAACGACAATTGCCTAGACAAGTTCGAATATTCAGAGCAGTCAGCGAGCCAACATGCAACAAAGTACAATTCCACCAAATCGTCGCGACAGCGAGAGTTTAGCGAGCGTTGCAACCCAGACAGCATGCAGGGAGATGTGTCGTCTCAGGCCAAGTTTGCAATATCGGGCTTGATGCATGACTCTCATGATTACGTCAAAAGTATTTTGATGCAGATGTCTTCCTCTCTACTTATTTCTGGCCCATCGGCCCCACTCTACCAAGCCCTGATCGAGTCTGGCATTGCTCCAACTTTTGCTCCTGGGACCGGATTCGATCATTCCACGAGGGACACGTCATTCACAGTCGGAGTTGATGGCATCAACGTTGAAGACATTGGTCACATCCGAACAGTTATATTCGACACTCTGTCTAAAGCAGTGGCTGATCCCATCGATCGTGAGCGAGTGGAAGGAATTCTTCACCAATTAGAATTGAGCTTCAAGCACAAAACAGGAAACTTTGGACTCGGTCTAATGTTCGGGGCGGCAACATCTTGGGCTCACAGTGCGGATATTATGGCCAGCATTGACGTCGACGAACGATTGCAAGCCCTGAAATCAACTCCAGACGAGGTACGACTGTGCTTTCTGCTTCTCGTCTCAAATTTAATTCTGATCGTGCTTCAATTATTCGTGTTTCTTGGGTGTTGCCTGTGTAGGAGTACACAAAGTGTTTCCGAGACATCTTGGCGGCGTTGCAAGAACACGCCACGAGATCAATTGAGTTGAAGATGGTGCCTGATGAAGACTTGGCCGAAGAACTTGAGGCTCAAGAGCAACAGCAACTTGCAACAGTTGTGAGCAACATGTCACCCGAAGAAAAAGAAAGAGTCGCCGTTCAAGCCGAAGCATTACAGAGAGAGCAAGACGCACAGGTTGACCCATCGTGCCTTCCGTCGCTCTCAGTTTCTGACATTGACCCAACCATTACCCCAGTTCGACATGAAATGTCTTCCTTCACAAGCGGTAAGGCCGCGGAATCGAAAATACGTTTGCGCAAACAACCTTTCGACTCGAATGGAGTGGTCTACGCTCGCCTTCGTCTCGACGCAAGGCACGTGTCCGCACACTTGAGGCCATACCTTCCTCTACTCTGCAAGGTCCTGGGAAGTGTCGGAGCTGCAGAGCAAGACTTCAGAGAGCAATCTCGACAAATTGAGCAAACTTGCGGTGACATATCAGTCTCGCTGTCGCGATTTCCGTCACGATTCGCGGACAGTAGCCAAGTGCACGATGGAATTGTGTTTCGTACGTACGCACTGGCCCGCAACTTCGACAAAAGTCTGTCTCTTCTTAAAGACATCATCTGCAGTCCGCGGCTCCATGATGTGCAAAGGTTACGCACTTTGATTGGAATCACAGCACAAACGATGTCGACGTCCCTCACAAGACGTGGACACGCAATAGCTCTGTCTGACGCGATGGCTTCTGTTAATTACTTCAACGAGATGTCAAACGAATCCAGTGGTTTGCCTCAAGTCAAATTCATGCAGAATCTTGCAAAAGCAGGGGAAGAAGGTGCCGCATTGGCGTCAGAGCGTCTAATTGAGCTCGCCCATGAGTTGCTGACGCTTCATGCAGCCACACAGGCATCGCCTGACCAGTTGATAGGAAGTGCATCGTTAGTGGATGGTGTTCCAGTTCGTGAGCTGGATTTTGAGTATGCACGCCAGCAAGTTCTTGTCACCGCGGATGAGAGGTTGTTAGACCCCGCCCACAATTCATTAGAAAATCTCCTCAACGAATTGCCTTTGTCGCGAGAATCAGTCTACCCTCTTCGTAGCAACGTTGCGGAGGGCTTCGTTGCTGCCAACAGCAGTCAAAACCGGTACCTTGCCATGTCAACCAACGGTATCTACTTCTGTGCTCAGTCACAAGCAACGTTTCCCATGCATGATCCGCGGACACCAGTTTTGCATGTTCTCGCCAACATTTTGTCATCGTGCTATCTCCACCGCGAGGTACGTGAAAAAGGTGGAGCGTATGGAGCCAGCTGTGTCGTTCGAAATGGAGCATTGGGGATGTCCTCGTTCTATGATCCGAACACGGATGCCACACTCGCTGCTTTTGATGGAGCCCTGCAGTGGGCTGCCGCCGGGCAGTTCGAGGACAGAGACTTGGACGAGGCGAAGTTATCCATGTTTGCAGACATTGACGCCCCTGAAACACCATCCTCCGTGGGCACGGGCGAATGGATCCGTGGCTTATCGGTTGAGAGCCGACAAGAGTTCCGTTCGAAGCTACTTCAGTGCGGCCGTGATGATGTAGCCGAATTAGCCCAGCATTTAGTCGAGTCTCGTGACCAAGATGGAGCTGTCCACACCTCTATTCTTGGTTCGGATTTGAACGAGGAGTTTGCTCAACGCGAAGGGTGGAGCTTCGAGAACTTAGGCAGCCACTTGGACGGTGACCAGTCTGTTTGATGCGCGCGATCAATGAACACCCCCGGTGCCTCTGTGTATTGTCAGAGCTGTTAAATTAAATGATCCACACTGGACATCAGAATGACCATTGGTGGTTGTCTAGTACTATTTTGTCAATGCGATAAAATGAACGCATGAGCGCCAATCAGTTCGGGACTTTGATCGCGATCCCTAAAGCTTGGATGCTTCAGTGTGTTCTAGCTGACCCATGTCCATTGTTGGCTATCACTACCGTCACAATCGGCGATAGTGACATGAGTTGTTGATACTGCTGTCAAGCAAACATTCTTTCCGGGACCATGGGAAAATGTCGGAGCTGTCAATTGCTTCGTTGCCTCATCATACTCCCAATACTGATTACCACCCATACCATGACATGCGTACGAAGCCAGTTCCTTTCCCCCTCGTGCCTACGATGTTACATATCGTGTTCACCTGCGTCAACACAAAAGAAACGAACCACAGAAGAAAGCATACACCGCAAATACAAACCTCCAAACAAGTATCAATGTCTCGCAGAACCAATTCACCCTGCTTGGACATCCTCATAGCATGTAGCTTGGAGCAGTCAGCCATACCTTTCAGAGCGCCGCGGCCGCCAGGCTGATGCAGGCAGAGGTTGGAGTCCTTGAACTTCTCACTGAGCAAATTACCTTTGTACAGAGCGTGCTCCATCATGTTCATCCAGCACTCCGGGTACACTTCCTCCAGAAACCAATCAAAGGACTTGCACTGCAACCCTTCGCGAATCTTGATCATATTGGTTAAGTCGCCAAGTTGCTCGTCTGATGGTCGGCGGAGGAATTCCTTCATGATGTCTTTGTGCTTGTCTCCCATCCACACCTCAATAGCCCTCCATTTATTAACCGCGCCAACATTTTTGTTGGATTTCCACCCACATTTATTGGGGTTTCGCATGCCACCGAAGATGTGGCCAATTCGCGCGCATGGGAGC
>ENA-OWNT01001062-OWNT01001062.1-seawater-metagenome-genome-assembly--contig:-NODE-1062-length-41240-cov-6.859243_pt1 | contig 41240 bp, 30 predicted proteins | sample MGYA00238136_ERZ651165 | MGnify/ENA primary metagenome ERZ651165 (study PRJEB26861, sample SAMN08777766) | seawater metagenome | isolation source: coastal seawater | place: USA: Florida | collected...
TACCAATATTACAAATTCATGGACTGGAGTGGCGGCATCACCCTACTGGCATACTGAATACCAATATGATGCCAATGGCAACCTGGAGCAAACCTTTAGAATGGGCCATAAAGACTATTCTAAGGTAATGGACGATCTACAATACGAATACACTGCAGGTACCAATAAGCTAACCGCGGTGGCTGATGAGGCGCATTTGTACCCAGTATCGGTAGGCGACCCGGCCTATACAGCCGCGCACCAGTCAGAGTTTTTTAGTAAAACCGACGGTGGCGTAGAGGATATAGATCCGGGACAGGACATTGTTGCAGGCAATTATTTCTATGATGCATCTGGCAACTTAATAAAGGATGTACAGGAGGAAATTGATGCCATAGAATGGACCGCCGCCGGTAAAGTGAAAGAAGTAAGACGTACTTCAGGTTCAGTAAAGTCTGATCTTGAGTTCAACTACGGACCCAATGGCAATAGAATAAGAAAGCTGGAGAAAAAGACCGGCCGTGAAGTAGACTGGCGCTACCAATATTATGTGCGCGATGCCAACGGACAGGTAATGGCCATCTATGAGAAACTGCTGCGCATGGACGATGAGGAGACCAATTACGAAAGTATTGGAGACTGGCTGGAAGCCTATAACTCCATTGGGCTCTCTACCACAATTGATGTATTGGCGGCCGCCTATGGAAACAATGCAACTTTTAAAGACAGGCTCCTTACTGAATTGCTCAATAATGGATTGCAAACCCCTGTAGCCAGCAACTTTAGTGTGGCCGACCTGCTCGGCTGGGAAGAGGACCTTAGTATTGATGTGTTTAAAGCCTATGACAGCGATGCATCATCGTTCGACTTTATGCTGGATGGAATGATTACCAACAGCAACTTTAAGCAAGACTTTATAGACGGGCTTTGGCAGCACTATGCCGTAGCAGCCATTCAAATTCTTCTGGACAACGATGCCAGCAACGACTATCTGAATTGTTTCTCACTCATTGAGTTGAATCAACTGATTGCAGACATGTATGTATCACCACCGCCTGCACCAAGTTTTGCCACGGTAAATGATGCCATCAACCATCTTAAAACCAATTATTCCAACAACCAGATAGCAGTAGGCATGCACAGCTATATGAATAGCCCGGCAAAAGACGCGCTAAAGCTATGCCCAGGAAATGCATTGCTTACCGGAGCATGGACCTATAGCAATTTCCAGGTACTGAATCCCGGCATGAGCACTTTCTTTGATGACATAAGCTCATATATAGATGCTACAGACCTGGCTGCCTGGCTGGTAACAGATCCTGATCCAAGCATTGGCAGAACCTTTAACTACTTGGTAAATAATGGCAATGCATTTTTAATGCTCTCAGCCATAGCCGCAAACGATGGTTACAGTTTTGTAAACCACGGCCTGAGCGTACTGCCTCTGTTTGCCCCGGTATATAGTACCATGCTACCGGGAATTGACGGAAACTCCCCAAGCCTTTTTGCCTACATGGTGAAGGTAGAAATGGGTGAAACGGTGTACAACCAAATGATGGACGACCTGGTAGACCAGCTGGAATACGTAGAAAGCTTCAAAACTGCTGATTTCCCAGTATACGGTTCTTCCCGTCTGGGAGCCAAGCAGGATAGGCTTTTACTGGTAGAAAGCGAGTTTACAGCCACAGGAGTAAATGCCGATGGTAGCCTGGTGAAGGGGAGCGTGAGCAACGGAAGTCCCGCACCTGGCCCAGGCGACTTTACGGAATACGGCCGTACTATAGGTGAGAAACAATACGAGCTCAGCAACCATTTGGGTAACGTGTTGGCTACTATCACTGATAGGAAGGTGCTTACGGAAGATCCCGGCACAAGTGATCCCAACGATTGGTGGTGGGATGCCGATGTAGCCTCCGCTCAGGATTATTATCCTTTCGGCATGCTCATGCCCGATAGGGTGTACACAAGAGTCCCTGAGCCCGAAACCATTACCATAGAGCGTACTGAAGTTCAGCAAACCATCATCTATGATCAGGATTTTAGTCTCGATCTAAATGGCTCAAGTGGCTCAGTTGGTATGAGCATAAGCCTTGACAATGGACGCCTAAAAGCCGAATCTACTGCACAACCTCAAAGAGTAGTCACTACATATGCTACCGAAGCCGGCAAAAAGTACAAGGTGCGCATAGACCTTGACCGCGGAACCTGTAATGAAATCAGTTTATGGGTGCTGGCCAAGAATCCTAACAGCACTATTGCCACTCTATATGATATTGACGATGGTATTGTGGAATACGAATTTACGGCTGCCAGTATTGAAACGAAGATACTTTTAGTACGCTGGGAAGATGCCAGTGCCGGTACACAAACCTTCTATGTAGACCGAATCACCCTTTATGAAGTAAATGAAGTCTTGGTGCAAGAAACCGTAGAGCTGGCTAGTTTAGACGGTTACCGATATGGTTTCAACGGTATGGAGCGTGGCGATTCCTGGAACGGTGCTGGAAACTCTTACGATTTTGGAGCTAGAATCTACAACCCCAGAATTGGCAGGTTCCTAAGCATGGACCCTAGAGCTGCTGATTATGCATATTACAGCCCATATTTGTTTGCTGGAAATTGCCCTGTTCGTCTAATTGATATTAATGGAGAAGGGCCTGGCGATGTTGTTATTGGCTTCATGGCAGCCATGGCTGATTATGGATCAATGGGATTGACTGACTTTAGAAATTGGACGGAAGTTGCTCCCGAGAATGCCGCAGACTATAACAAAGGCTTGCAATTGGCAGATCAATTTATGGTAGCCCTTGCACTTGCTGAGATGGCAGGTGGAGGTGGGATGACCGCTGGTGGACTGTTGACCATGCAAGCAGGGGTGGCAACGCTTGTTGTTCCAGGGGTAGGTGAGGTTACTTTTGCGGTAGCAGAATTAACCGGTGGAGTAGTAGCTTTGGCTGGTGTTGCAGTAGCTACTCATGGTGCGTACATTTTAGAAATGGCGCAAGAGAATATTTCCAATCAGGAAGGCCATAGAGAGGAAAGCAAGAGAAAGCCTACTAAGACTGAGAGGATGCAACAGAAGAAGGCGAAAAAGAGTGCGTCACAGAAAAAGAAACAGCAAAGTTCAGCCGAGAGTGAATACAATCAAAAGACAGAACATACAACCAATCAAACCCAATCCAATAGACCGAGACATCAAAAAGGGCAAAAAACGGATAATATGAATCAAGGTGGAGAAAAAGCTGATGTTAGAAGGATAAGACATAAATAGTGAGTTAATATGAATTTTATTACCTACGAAATAAAGGGCTGGAACCGCTTTGTGTCTGGACTTATTGCGAGGGAAACCACTGATTGGATAGAGTTAGTATATGTCCCTCAAGATTACATGTTGGATGGAATTAAGTTTATTCAGAAAAAGTTCATTAAATACTCTTTTTACGAGCAAGATGAAGCTTTTCGAGGAAAGGTTATTCAATCAACGAAGGATGTTGGTTCAGGGACTTCCTTTTCGTTAAGTAATAGGCTTTTCCAAGAGTTGGTTAGCCAGGAAGCTGTTATGATCGAACTTGGTAATGATGAGATTTGCTACATTGGTAAGATTATAAAGGTAAATCGTCAGTCTTTGGTTGTTAGGTGTTTAAGCGCCAATGCTGAGTGGACTTATACGAAGAATATCAAAAAGGACTCAATTCGCGCAATTAGCATTCAAAATGACTACCTGAATACGCTAATTCACTATGTTTCGGAAAAGGGAAGATAACTGGGCGTTCCCCTTTGACGTTCGGCGGACGCCTAGTGGGAGGTATGCTCAATCGATGGTCTAACAACAGGCCACATCCAAACCCTCGTGGATGTGGCTTTTTTATACAGTGAGGTTTTACGGTTCCAAATTCAATTGGCTGGGCAAAGAACTTTCGAGTATTTGTTTAGCTCTGAGTTGCAGAGTCAGATAGAAGCAAGTAGCTGTACGAATACGTTGTAGTTGCACATTTTTGTAAACTAAGATCAGCTGGGCCAGGTGCGCTATATGAACCATGGCCTTTGGCAAACCACAGTCTAATAAAAAGCCCAACTCGGTAGGAGTTGGGCTTTTTATTTCTGGTTGAATTGAGTTCTATCGAATGCTCAACCTGCCAAGCTTATCGTCACCGCTTTTAGAGCCGTATACTACTATGGTGTCGTTATCGGTATTCACGTAACTCACTCGTGGACGCATAATCACTTCTCCTTTCAGTGATTTGGCTAAGGGCTCTTTGCTCATAGTTCCTTTTTTGTCAAAAGTCACAATCATTGGGATGCCCTTCTTGGGTACTTTCAGGGCCTTTGTTTTTCTACGAGGCAAGTCAAGATTGGTATTGGCGCCGTTGTCGTTAAAGATGAATACAATGTCATCGCCTACCACGTCTACCAGATAAGAGAAGTAAATGGTTTCATCATTAGAAACGGGTATTGAAGCCATTACGGACAGGCCACCTACAAAGGCTCCCAGGTTCAATCGGGTTTGTGTGTAAAGCTGGTTTTTGAAAATAGCCTTTGACCACTCTATTTCACCTTCTTTATTCACGTTTACTACTATAAGGTCACCATAATAGTAGTTTACAGGTTGTAAGCCCATGCGCGTTTCTCCATACACTACTGTAAAGTATTCAGCAATAATGATGGTACCACCATTGTCTTTATTCACCATTTCCTTTACATAGAAGTTATTGTCCAGATAAACGCCCTTGTCTATTTGCTTTTCTGAGCGGTATTCCAGCATCATGTCTTCGCTAAACTCAACCGCGTTTTCCGCCAGTTTTTTGCGGGTTTTTCCATCTATGAGTACGAAGAACGATCCTCTAAGATATACACCCTTAAAAAGGCCCCTTTCCTGCTTTTTGTAGTAGAAGCCGCCCAGTTTAATGTTATTATTCTCGTCTACTTTCAAGCCCATTTGAGCTACCTTAAGGTTTTTAAGAGTTACAGGTATTTCCTGCTTAAAGCCCTCTTCGTTAAGGTGCACTACAGAGTAGTCTCTGTCATTGAGCATAGAAGAGCTGAAGGTGAAGCTGCCCTTGTAGTACATCACCTCCTTGGTGTAGTACATAGAGCCTGTATTGTCCAGCACAAAGTTGCCAATAGTTACATAGGCTTTTTCCGCCTTGTTTTTGATGGTCACTTTTTCATCAAAGTGGTTTTGCCTTTTAAACTCATTGTTGAATACCTGTATGCTGATATCGTTTTGATCCTTGTCATCAAAACTCACATTGCTTACCAAAAAGAGCGATCGGTCTTGTGATATTTGCGTACCCGTGATACCCGCCTTGCTTCTGGTTTTGGCGCTGATTCGAAGTAGTTCCACGGGCTTTTTCTCCATGATTCCACTTAGCGAAATGCCATATCCATTTACCAGGTACTCATCCGTTTTTTTCAAGAATACCTCAGAAATGGCTACCAGTTTGTTGTCAAGCAGGTAGATGTTGAGCAGGTTTTGATCGCGGTCATCGATCTCCGGGAATACAATCTCTTTTGAAAAACTGGCCACTAGTTCGTTTCCCTTGTATTTTTCCAGATAGTACTTTTTGCTTTTGTAAGCCAGGGCATATACGTTCTGGTCCTGGTCTTCCCCAATAATTCTAAGAATTTCGGTCTTGGAGTCAATGGATTCTCCCCATTGAATGTCAACGCTTTGCGCAATAAGAAAGAACGGACATAGGACTACCCATATCACCGCCGTAAGTTTTAACATGTTGAATAGCTTTGATTAATTTGGCGTAATATTAATGCTTTTGGGTCATGTGTGGGCAAAGCCCTGCTGGCATCATTGTTCAGGCAAAATCTATGTGGTCTAACTTTTTACAAGCACTTATCAATTGTTGGTTACTGGCCACGGGCAAAAGGCTGGATACGGAAGAACACTCCTGGCTAAAAGGACCCGTTTCTAACACAGCTATTGTAGGTGATGATTTCTACAGCCAGTACGCACGGCAATCAGGCCTTTCTGTGGCAAAAGAAGTAGGTGCTGGTTTGCTCACTGATTTCAATCAAGTACTGCTGAAGGAAGACAGGAACCGAGAAAAACTGAACCCCAGGATTGCCAAGTTCTATGAAAACACCAGCCAATACACATTAGAAGTATGGTCGCAATGGCGTGGACCAGTCCAGTTTTTTGCCAAGCTCTTAATCAAAGGGCTCAGTAGAAAAATGCAGCAGATGAACATTCCATTGAACCCATTGGAAAGCAGCCATGGCATGAGCAGTGAGGTAATACCATTGGAAAATGCGCAGGGAAACAGAGAAACCACCTGCTGGCTTCGCAAATCCATAAAGACTGGCAATGTGGTGTATGCCGGCTTTTACAGCGCCTGTTGGTTGCCTGAATTGAACAACCATTGTGTGAAAGTGGTTTTTCCATTGCCTAAAGGAAATGTAACCGTATTGCTCAAAGTGCTGGTACAAGAGGACGGTTCTGTAAAACTGGTATCGCATGGTTCTAAGCTGGGCCAACCCGGCTATTACCGTATAAGGACACTTGGCGGGAGTAAGGCGGTGCTCAAATACATTCCATTAAAAGAAATCATCCATGTATACGAGGATGCTGAGGGCACCTTGCGGACCGATCATCAGTTTTTCTTCCTGGGCAGCAGGTTTCTGGATTTACACTATAAAATTTCGCAGAAGGTTTAATCCTGGACTCAGTACTGTTTGAATGAACATAAAGCCACACTTCGATACATTTCGAATGTGTCATTGCCTTCGGCAAGCCACCTCCGAAACACTCAGTATGGCAAATGAGAATATTGCTTCAAGAGTATTGCCCGTGCTAGTCGAGTTTCATGTTTGTTAATTTATACTGTGCATTTGGCACACAAAACGACATCGCCCATTTGGTTTGAAGCAAAGATGGAACTCAGTGCTGTTTGAAGGAACATAAGGCCACACCTCGATACATTTCGAATGTGCCATTGCCTTTGGCACGCGACTTCCGAAACACTGAGTATGGCAAATAAGAATATTGCTTCAATAGTGTCGGCCGAACTAGTCATGTTTCAGGCAGGTTAATTTATACTGTGCATTTAGCACACAAAACGACATCGCCCACCTGGTTTAAAGCACAGATAGAACTCAGGACTGTTTGAAGGAGCATAAGGCCACACTTCGATACATTTCGAATGTGTCATTGCCTTTGGCAGGCCCCCTCCGAAACACTTAGTATGGCAAGGGAGAATATTGCTTCAAGAGTATCGACCATACTAGTCGAGTTTCAGGTTTGTTAATTTATACAGTGCATTTGGCGCACAAAACGACATCGTCCACTTGGTTTGAAGCACAGATGGAACTCAGTGCTTGTTTGAACGACCGAAGGGAGAGAGTTTACTGAGTTCTAGCGTTTTTGCTTCGTTTTGGGGCAATGCCAAAATGAAGGGCCCAAGCGGCCCGAGCGATAAGGTGGTAATAAATTGATATTGTCTTTTGAACGAGAATGTTCATTTACCTTTCAAAGAGTCCATAGTCACAAAGACAGGACGATTGGACATCCTACCAAAACCAATCGGGTCACTACAAGAAAATCTGAACTGAAGACTCAAACCGGATCTGCCAAACCATGCTCAATGGCATAACGAATAATACCCGATAAACTTTTGGCATCAATTTTTTGCTGGATGTTTTTACGATGCGTTTTCACCGTGTTTACAGAAATGTAGAGTTGATCAGCAATTTGCGGAATGGACAAATCGTTGGCCGTGAGTCGTACAATCTCCTTTTCCCTATCGGTAAGCGGATCTTCTTCTTCACTGTTTTGAGCGCTTAAATCCATTAGCGAAACCTTCTTAATAAGATCAGAACCAAAGTATTGATGCCCTTCATGCACCCGGGTAATGGCTCGCAACAATTCTTCCTTATTGGTGTTTTTCAACACATAACCATCCACATCCAGGTCCATATAGCGCTTAATATAGGCACCTTCGTCATGCATGGTCACAATTAGAATTTTGACATTACGCTGCCGTTTTCTAATGATTTCAATGGTGTCTTCTGCACCCATTTCTGGCATGTCTATATCCAGAAGTATAACGTCGGCTACCCTGTGTTCTAAGATTTGAACAGCCTCCTTACCGGAATATGCTTTTCCTATTGTTTCGAAGCCCTGAGCTTCTTTTAGTAGCATCTCTATTCCATCAACAAACATCTGATGGTCGTCAGCGATCAGTACCCTTACCATAATTGAGCCTTTTTACCAGCCCAATATAAAATATTTATTAGATTGAATGCTTATATAGGTACATCAATTACAACAGTGGTGCCTCGCTCTATTACAGAATCAATTTCAATGGTTCCGTTCAAATGAGCCACCCTGGCCTTCAGGTTTTCCAGACCCATGCCCTCTTTACTTTTCACTACCTTGGTGTCAAAGCCTATTCCATTGTCTTCTACAATAAGGTTGAGCGCATCCTTGTGCATAGTGAGCTGCAGCGTAATTGCGCTTGCTTGTGCATGTTTCAAGGTGTTACTAACTAATTCCTGCGAAATTCTAAATAAATGTATTTCTCTGGAGCTTTCCAGTCGATTTTCAAGGCCTGTTACTTTTAGATTTATTTTCAACCTTTTAGAAGCATTCACTACCTCACATAAGTCTTGCATGGCCGCCACCAGGCCAAACTTAGATAATACATTAGATGCCATGTTGTGAGAGATGCGCCTTACCTCTTCCGATGCTTTGTCAAGTAGACCATAGGCCTTTTCATAAGTTTCTTTATTAGTGTCCATTTTATCTTCCACCACTTCAAAATGGTGTTTGATGGTAGCCAACAAACTTCCCAATCCATCGTGCAATTCACCGGCAATTCGCTTTCGCTCCTGTTCCTGCCCCTCCATAAGCGTAGTAATTTTCTCAAGTTCTTTTTCCTTCATCAGTTCGTCCAGTTTTTGCTGATGCAGTTCCTCGTTTTTCGCGGCCAGTTGGTTTTTGGATTTTAGGCGTTGACGATAAATTATTATTATCAACACGGTTATCATGATGATGGCAGCTATCAATATATAACTTGTGCTCAATTCCTTTCTTGCTTTGCTTTCACTTTCATTTAACTGCTTGTTCTTCCTGCCGAGTTGTTTGTTTTTGAACTGTTGTTCACTGTTCTTGGCGCTTTCGAGTGTTGAAGCGGTGATCAGACTGTCCTTCAGCTTATGTAATAAATTCAAATAATAATGTGCTGAATCTGACTTTCCGGTTTCAATGAACTGCCTATGAAGTATGTCATAAACATCTAGTAAAAGGCTGTTGGTTTGGGACGTTTTGCATTTTGATTTTGACCTGTGGATGAAATATTTAGCAGAATCCAAATTACCTAATTTGAACTGACACTCAGACAAATGTATGTTGGCTATTATGCAACCTTGGAGATCATTATTGGCTTTACAAGCTTTTAATGATTTTAGGAATAGTTTTCTTGCACCATTTAGCTCATCTCTTTTTATCTCAATTGATCCCAAAGCGTCGAGTACTATTCCGGTGTGCTGTTGATTTCCGGATTTTTCGAAGAGTTCTATAGCCTTTTTGTAATAGGATCTAGCGCTATCCAGCCCGACCATTTCATCCTTGCTTAGCAGCCAGGTATTTCCAATGCTAAAGGCGCATTTGCCAAGGTTAAAGGTTTGACCACTTTTCTTATATTGACAATATGCTCGGCGATACACTCTCAAAGCCGCCACCGCTGAATCATTTGATAAAGTAATCAGGGAATTGCCAATATTAAGCCAAGCATTTCCTAGTTCTCTTCTATGGCCAGCAGCTTTTAGGCAATTTATTGACATAAAGCCATAGTAGAAAGCAGAATCAGGTCGATTGAGGTTTTTGTAGACGGCAGTAAGGTTTATTAAACATCTTGACTTCCCAGCCAAATCACTAATTGACTCTCTTAATCTAAGGCTTTTTAAGAAGTTGTTCCTAGACTTAAAATATTGTCCTTGGGATCTTAGAAGAACTCCAACGTTGTTAAGTGCTTTTGACAAGATATCCTTCTCGTTTCGAGTTTGGGGATTTCCAATCAGAATGATTGCCTCCTTATATTGTATAAATGCGCTGTCTTGTTTTCCAACTTCTTTTAGCCCTAGTCCGAGCGCTACCTTCATACGAGCAAGCGAAACCTTATCTTGCCCTAGGGCAAGTTTATGACCTGATCTGGCCAGGTTCAAGGCTTCTTCAGGGGCAATGTATGACAGACTCAGAACGCTATCTTCAATTGCAGCAAAATCTATCTCTGATCGTGTTGAATTCGTACCTTTATTCAGGCACGAGATAAGGAAAGATAAGAATATCAAAGGCCTTAGGAATTTCACTCTTTTTCTTAAGGCCTTAATGTACTAAATGTTTTTCAACCACTATTAGCGTCTGCATCTATTGTTCTAATGATCGTTTTTCCCTCAGGATGAGCATCGACAACGCCGTTGTGAACTTCGACTTCCACTCTGTGGGTGGCGCAATCTGCACCAGCTGGAAGTGTTTTAGATATTACAATTGGTGTGCTTAGGCCCTCCCAATGAGGCCATATGGCTCCACCCGATCCAGCTGTAGCAAATTTGTAAGTGAAAATGGCTGGATTTGATTCATCCGGTATATGAGGTTGCAAAATATATCCTGATGGTAGGAATACCTGCATATAAAGGTGGTATGTTTTGTCGTTGATTTTGAGTAAGGTACAATGAGGCCTGAAGTCAATGGGTGTAGACATATTTAATTAGTTTTTGTTGACGATGGAGCGTTTTATATAATTTGAAATATTGTTTTCAAGAGCAGAGATTATTATAGAATGAATCACCAAAGAGAATTCACCAAGGTCTGATATTAATTTTCGAGTCATTTTCGGGTCCTTTTTCTCATGGAGCTCTATTGAATAGCCTAGAATCCCTACATTGTGCAGGAAGAACTCATCCGAAGTGCCGGCATAGTCGTCACAAGACCCTAATTGATATGGGCAAGTTTCACAGTGGTTATTTAGGTTTTTATTGATGTCCTTGTCAATTATGCTGTATAACAGTGAATAGGTGGGATCGATTTGCTTGACAAAGGTCTTTCCTCGAATACTACTTACCATTTTTGTTGGTATAGGATGAAAGACGGCCTTATTTGCACCGGCATGACAGTCTATGCCAATTACAATGTTCTTATGCCTTCTAACTAAAAATTCTACGTTCGATGCTTCAGAGTCTGAGAAGGGAAAGGGGCCAGAGAAAATATTGTGATTTGCTACCGGTGATGAACCTGAGAAGCCAAAATACGTCGGATAGTTCCTATTTGGGTCTACACCAAATCCGCTTTCTCCAAGTTTAGAGTGTTGTGTATTTGTGTTTTTTCGATGATGTTTACCGGTTTTGAGTGAGTAGTTTAGGCCATCAGGGTTAAGGAGTGGGACTACGAAAAGTTCAAAATTGTCCAGTATCTTGTTTTGATTTGCACTCGACGCGTTAGAAAGTTCCTCAAGAAAATATGTAATGGCAATAGATGTAACATATTCATCTCCATGAGTTCCTGCAATCAGAAGAATCCCAGGCTTCCCTTTAGTTCCAATTCGCATGTAAGTTGGTTTTTGAGGCTTAACTCGTACCCCTTGAGCATCGTATCCGGTTGTCCTGTACTTGAGAAATAAGGATTCACAAGTATTTGGCCTTTTCGAATTGAATGTTTTTTCAATATGTGACAATTTTTGAATCAAGTCATCAGGGTTTAAATATTGCGTTCCCTTAATAGAAACTGATGCATTTCCATAGTAAGTTTCAACCCATTTATTGACATGGTTGATGTTTACTAAGTCAGTGAGTTTGTGAAATTGAAGCCATTCTTTTGTTCCTTCTACGCTGATTTTTTCATTAATTCTTAGAGCTTGGGTTGAGATAATTTGTCTGTACATTAAGTTTCGCAGATGCTCTATATTGTTACTTTGGACATTGATATATCCTTCTAGATAATCGTTGCGTTTAAATTGATGGAAGCTCACCTGACTTTTTTGAATATATTCAAAAGAAGAGCCTTGGGCAATAAGAGTTCATCACCCAATCAGGTGATATTGAAAAAAGTAAGGCCGAATCAAGGGGCAACACGGCTGTAAGGAAGGGATGAGCTTAGAAAATCGACTCAAAGGGCAAGAGCAAAATCACTTCAGTACCTGCAGGCTCCAGGTCAAATACTGTAATAGAGATTTTCTGCTTCAGCCGCTTGTTTAATAAGTCAATGCGTTCGGTAGTGATGTTCATACCGTGAGAAGTATGCTCTTTACTTTCCTTTCTTTCAGATGCGGCTTTTCTACCTACCCCATTGTCTTTAATCACAATTTTGAGCAAATCATCCACTATGCCAAATTGCAGAAGTAAGTGTCCGCCCCCTTCCATAGGGCGCAGTCCGTGCAAAATGGCATTTTCCACATAGGGCTGTACCACCATACTTGGAAGTACAATACCGTCTACCATTTCCTCTGTTTTCGCATCTATGTCAATACTAAAATCGTAATGTTCTTCAAAGCGTAGCCGTTCCAGCTCCATGTAGGTTTTAAGCGAGGCTATTTCCTGCTCCAGGCTTATTTGGCCTGATCGTGAGGAGTCCAGCACCTGCCGCATAAGTACCGCAAACTCACCCAGGTAAGATTGTGCCAGTTTCTTACTTCCCTCTCCAATGAAATATTGAACTGAATTGAGTGCATTGAAAATGAAATGGGGATTCATTTGAGAAGTTAATGCCTGTTGTTGCGAAACCACCAATTTCCTGCTGAGTCGCTCTCGCGAAAGTATTATCCAAAAGGCAAGTGAAAAAAGGACTAAACTTCCCGCTACTACCAAAATGAGAAAGCCTAGCGTCTTGGTAAAGGGAGGAGCAATTTCAAAGGACAGTTTCATGGTTTTGCCCGGAATGTCCTCAGGAATAGGACTTACCATAATATCATAGCTACCCGGGTTTAAATCTATCAGGTTAAGCTCGGTGTTATTCGTTTTGGTCCATTTATCAGAAGCTTTGATTTTGTACCATGAAGAGAATTTTTTTTGACCGTAATGAAAAGCCTGGTACTTAATGCGAATGTTGTTTTCATCAGCGCTCAGTTGATTCAACTCGTCGACCGTCCTTTTTCCCTCATTTACGGTCACATTTCTAAGGAAGATTTTATCTCCGGTTTTAGGCTTAATAAGCTCCTTCAGCTTAATAGCTACCAGTTGGCCGGCACTGTTGATGAGCAAATGTTGGGATGTATGTGCCAGCTCTTGTAGGTCGCTGGAAGGTAATCCATTTGCTTGTGTCCAAACTTCCACGCGCTCATTGCCAGGTTCTTTCTCCGCATTCTTTATAGCGAATAGCCCGCCATTCGTAGCTCCAAAAATCACTCCTTCCGCTATTTCTAAATCATAAATTGAATTGAGAGGGAGTCCCTGTTCAGTTGATACCACCGTAAAACTTCCTGTTTCAATATGAATTCTGCACAGACCATTTCCTTTTGTGGCAGCCCACAAGTATCCGTTATGGTCTTCCTTTAAATCATAGATAAAATAGTTGGAAAGGGCTTCAGAGAAAATGTTGGTAGCCGTGCTATCGCCCACAAGCTTTATTCCAGCATCGCTGCCTATTACCATGCTACCGTTACTCAACTCAAGCGCGCAGTTGGCTCTAAAAAAAGTGTAGTCCCTAGAGCTTACATAAATATCGGTAAGGCTGTGCAGGTCATGAATGCTGTAACCGAGCCCAGAACTATAACCCAGAGTTTTCCCCTTCCCCATCGGCACCATAGCTTTGGGTCTGGTTTTGGCAATTGGTTTAAGCAGGTGCTGGCCTTGTGAGTCTACTGAAACAACCGTTGGTTTTGAGAAGTAGCTCAGAATACAGCTATCGTTTCTACACCATATATCACTAATATCGCGAAGCAATTTTTGCTCCCTGGCAATTAGCTTTAAAGAAGGCTTGCCTTTCTCATATACGACTTCATATCCATTAGTGTTGTTGCCTATAACAAATGTGCGGCCACCTACTGTATGAAGTCGTGTAATAGGTAGGCTTTCTTCTGGTGCTTTAACCGGAAGGAAAGGCGATCTTGAGAAACGCAGAAGCCCGCTTTCGCTGGTGCCTACCCATAAGGCACTGTCACCATCTTCAAAAAATGAAGTAACAGTGGTGCCCATTAAGAAAGCTTCCCCTGAGTCGCCTAGGTGTGCATTCTCATAGTATTTAAAACCCATTTGGTTTTTATAGCCCAAGTACAGATTTCCCTTTTTGTCTTTGAAAACTTCAATGATGTCGGCGGGATGCTTTGTTTTGGAGAGTATTTTATTGGCTTCAAGATCAAACTCAATGAGCCAATTATTAATGGCCAACAACATCCTATACTCATCAGGTTGAAAAAACTGTAAAGAGCCTGAAAGACTAATGCCCGAAGAAAAACCAGGGAGAATAAGTTCGGATCCGAAACCTACTACTTCATTGCTTAACTCCTTTGAAAATGTGGAAGATGATGGCTCATGGGCTCGGTTGTAGGCCCAGAGCTCGTTGCCACCTGTAGAATACCTGAAGAATTGATAGTCGTATGCGCCAAAGGAGAGGTGTTCTTCAATCTGGAAGTTTTCAATTCTCAAAAAGTGATTGTGCCTCACATCCTGTGCACCAGAAGTCCAGTTTTGGTAGGTTCCTACTTCATATATTGACAAATAGCCGGTTCCTTCTGCGTTGATGTGCCATTCGTGAAGACGGCTTTTAGGAAACATGTTGTCAAGGGCTTCGTTAAATGCCGGTACAAAAATGTCATGAGTCATTCTATCCAATCTAAAAATGGTTCCATTTAGGCCCTGAAGCCACAAATCACCTTTCTCGTCTTCCTGAATTTGTGTAACCATATTATCGGGCAGCCCATCAATAGAGGTAAATACCGTCCATTTTTCACTATCAAAATGACAAAGCCCTTGGTCGGTTCCAATCCATATAAAACCATCACGGTCTTGGTAAATGCAATGTATTTCTGAGCTTGCCAGCCCATCCTTGCTCGTGTATTGTGTGTATTGTGTATATCCAGGTGCTATGAACTCCTGAGCAGCGAGCTGCCTGGTACCCTCCATACACAACAAAAAATACATTAAGCTGCAAAACACTTTTCCCAGTTTCATTCAACACTCTTTTACTGCCTGTATCTCGTTCAGTCCATTAACACAAACTGGTGCCAAAGTAAGCATCTCCGTTAAATAGCTTTTCAGGGATGGATTATTGAGCTTCCAAAATATCTCAACCAAAAGTTCGTTTCTTGCTGGTACAAGGCTTCTCGGTGGCAGGCTTACGTGTTGATTTGACAGGATTTAACCTTGCTCACCTGACGATTGCATTAGATTTGACCACATGGAAACGGAAATTCTTTTAAAGGCAACAGGGGTAGGAAAACGCTACCGAAAAGACGGTTTTGAACTATTGCCCATTGACGTAAGCCTGAAAGCCGGTGAAGTAACTGGCTTGGTAGGCGAAAATGGAAATGGTAAAACAACCTTACTTACTATTCTCGCAGGATTGCTTCATCCTGATAAGGGAGACTTGAACTACAGCTTTGTAGATGGACTTCCCTGGGACAAGATCAAAATGGAAACAGGTTACATATCACAATCTCTGCGAACCTGGACAGGAACAGTGTATGACAATCTGCATTTTAATGCTACCATTCATGGTGTAAAGGGCGAAGAGAACAAGCGCTATGTGGACCAGTTAATTAAAGATCTTGGACTGTGGGAGTACCGACTTCTTGATTGGTCAGAGCTCTCAGGAGGCTATAAAATGCGCTTTGAGCTAGCCAAAGTGCTCGCGGGCAAACCCAAGCTCTTAATACTTGATGAGCCACTGGCCAACCTGGACATAAAGGCGCAGGCCAGTTTTCTAAATGATCTAAGGAACTTTCAGCAGGGCATAGACTACCCTCTGAGTATTATAGTAAGCTCACAGCACCTCTACCGTATTGAAGAGGTGAGCGATCATATCATTTTTCTGCGCAAGGGAAAGTGCTTGTACAATGGTCCAGTAAACGATCTGAAGGGAAGCAATGAGTCAATGATTTATGAACTCGTGGTAGTTGAAAATCATGAATTGCTCAAAAAAGCCTTAGAGCACAGTTTGATTGAAAAATACAGTCGCGACGGAAACACCTTTATAGTGTATGCCAAGGCGGAAATGGATGCTAGTAGCTTCTTACAGCATCTTATTTATGAGAAAATCGTTTTACAGGCGTATAGAGATATCACGGGTTCCACAAGACAATTTTTTGAGTAGCTATGAAAATTATTGACAAACTCACCCCAGAATTTTTAAGGAAGTACGATAAAAAGCTCTTGCTCAACAATCCCGTGCTTTGGGTGCTCAAGCTCCATCATCTATTCTATTTTCAATTGGTTGTGTCCCTATGTACCTGCCTGTTCAGTTGGGCACATCCTCAGAGCCTTGGAAACTACCCGCACGACTATGTAATAACGACGGTTATTGGTGTGATAAACATCCTGGTAGTCTTGCTTTGGATGTTTTATGCCAATCAATTTGATTTGCGAACCAGGCATATTTCAAAACCTCGATTTTTTGATCAATTCAGGGTAAGTTCCTACTTGCTGGCCGGACTCTTTGTAGCTTTTAATGCCTTGGCTTGTTTCACCATTTTACAGGTCAACACTACCCGAATTGTATTGCCATTAGACGATGCCAAATTCCAGTATGTGGATTCAATGGTAACCGATTTTGTGTCAAACGGAGATGGCTATGCCGATGGGTATTATCTAGACAGAGTGTACCACAAGGAAACGGGCAATTTCTTGCGATCAGACACTGTGGTATACCATCATGATACAGTGCTTAGACGTTGCGCAGCCATAGGAAGGCTCAACGAAAAGTTTGGCGACGGTGTGCGGTACAGCGGGCAAGCCATTTATGACAGTATCATTGACAGTACCTACTACAGCGCCAATACGGGACGAACGCATTCTATCGCCTTTTACTCGCGAATTGATTGCATAGACGTACTTAGAGACAATGTAAGCCGAATAGACAGGTCCTTTCGCTTTTTGAGGGATATGCCCAAAGAAATGTTGGATTTCAGCTGGATCAGCATATTCACAGTGATGTTGATACTGGGTATTTTGTACCTACTGATTATTTACTTCAAGTATTTTGGTATCTACCAGCTCATCACGGGAGTATTATCGCCCACCTTGTTGTTTTTAATATTTATGCTGCTGGCTTTTGTTTGGTACGAGCTTCTGCATCAAAGAGGTAGCTTAGGAGCTGCTCTGGCCATGATCATACTTTCCATACTCGCTTTTTATGGATATTTCAACGGTTTTCGGTCAAAGTCCACTTCCAAGAAAAAGATCGTACTCCTCCAATCACTTATCATTTTGGCTCCTATTTTCTTGTTTGCCTTTTATTTTGAAGTGATTGAAGGTGCCTACGATTGCTGGCAATATGACACTAGACTGATTACAGGAACATACGATAGCGGAAACCCTATTTACGAGCCGAACCCTGAGTACCTGGCCTGCGTGGCAAAACAAAACTTATTGGATGAGGTGGCCCGCTGGCTGTTCTTGCTGCTTTATGTATTTGTACTGTTTCCTTTACACCTTAAAATGTTTTACAAACACTATTACCTGCCAAAGAAATAGTCAGGTGAGTCCGTTTTGTGATTCCCCATAATAGGATAGAGCATCTGCTCCATTCCCTTTGGGTACTATCTTCGCTGTAAAGTATACAAATGTTCAATTTTACCCACCTGCTGTTTGACAAGCTGGTGATACATAGAGTAGGCAACAAGGCGAACGAAGAAGGCTTTTATGCTTCGAAAGCAGAGCATGACCTTATTGACGATCAATTGCAGGTAGTACTGTTCGACTATTTCTTTTCTTCTTTTAAAAGTGAAGACCAGTACAAGTTTGACCACAGTGCCGATCTCCGAATGAATGATATGTATACCTACTGTCAGAACGTGTTCCACAATGCTGACAGTTTTTTAGAGATGTCAGAGCATATTCTCAAGCACCTGTATGAGAAAAGTGATCATCCTAAAATCAAACAAGGCGAACTGTATGTATGCCTTTTTAGAGATTGTTTAATTGACGATGAGCTGGTGGATGCCATTGGTATTTTCAAGTCGGAGCAACGAAGCACTTTTATTCAGGTAAATGAAGGCAACCAAAGCCTGGAGATAAAGTATTACGACGGCATTGACACCAAAAAACTTGACAAAGGAGTGCTGATATTCAATACCCTTGAGGAGGATGGTTTTATGGTGAAAACAATAGATGCCCTTAATGGAAGCAACGACGAAGCCAAGTTTTGGAAGAGTGACTTTCTTGGAATAAAACCGATTGAAAACTCTGTATATACCACCAAGGCATTTTTAAACCTGGCTAAGGAGTTTGTTGAAGAAACCATGGTGGCGCAGCCGGAAGTAGGTAAGAAGGAAGGTTTAGATGTTGTAAACAAGGCGGTTGAGTACTTTGAGCAAAATGAAGACTTTAGGTTGGACAATTTTGCTGAAACCGTTTTTGAAGAACCTGAAACTCAAAACAAATTCAAGGAGTTTAAGCAGAAAAAGCAGGAAGAAGCCGATGTGCAATTGGAAGATACTTTTGAAATATCTGATACTGCGGTAAAAAAGGAGAAGAAGAAAATCAGGCACTCCATTACCCTGGACGATTCTATTCAAATTAAGCTGAACCCCAATCACCAGGAGCGTAACAACCATGTTATGGAACGTGGATTTGACGCACAGAAAGGTAAATACTACTACAAGATTTTCTATGAGTACGAAAGCTAAATGAAGTGTTAAGCGAATGAAGGAGCTTCAACCCCAAGTCAGGTTATTACGTATTGGCTACATGCGTTTGCCAATAATAGTCAGCTGCCTGTGTTTACTTATACCTTTTACCGGAGCTACTCAAAACATTAAAAAACGACTCAGGAAGGGAATAGAAGCCCATCAGATGTACGATCTCGTGACTTGCGATACCGTATTGAGCAGGGTGCTTGAAAAGAGAGAGCTACTCGATGATGCCGATTTGGGAGAAGCCATGTACTTCTTTACCAGAAACCTCTTTAGAATGACGGTTGATGAGGCCGAAGGAGTACTCGGATATCATAACATGCCTACTCAACTCAAGTTTTACAGAGCCTATAACAATTTCCTCGAACTGGAACGTCTTGATATTTCAAGATGGAGCACCAAGGCCAGACCAGAGATTGAATTAATGTTCCCCGCACTCCTGAGCGGCACGGTAAAATGTTTGGATGTGTACGTTGATCAGGGTGAGAACAAGAGCCGTGAGCTACGGGAGATTATCAAGGGCTACATAAGCCTGGCATCTTCTATTTTACCGGAAAATTATGCGCCTTATGAGCTTAAGGGCCAACTTTTTTATATAGACGGAGATCAAAAGAGCGCAGCTGAGAATTTTGATGTTGCCCTGGAAAAATACCGTTCAAGGCGTGTTTTAATGTTGGACAACATCAGGATGGCCAATGTGTATTTCCAGCGCGCCCTCATTTTTTTAGAAAAAGGAAAAGTAGAAAAGGCCTATAAGCTTGCCAAAGAAGGGTACTGGCGAAACGACATTGAATGGAAAACCATGGAGATCAATGTAAAGAAGTTTGAGCCGGGCGCGGTAAAGGAGCAAGAGCCGCTCTACTTCAATAATCAATACAATCTTGGGCTCTTAGAGCTGGAATTGATGGTGCAGGCCGACCCTACAAATGATAGCACCTTGATACTATATGCTGAAAGAGAAGTATACTACGGTGAAGAGTTCTCTTTTCACTACAACTACGCTGGTTTGCTAGAAGAAGTGAATCCCAGAAAGGCCTCAATGCACTATCAAAAAGCCATTGATTTAGACCCGGGTTCTTTTGACGCACATTTTCAGATAGCGAAACTGTACATAGACCTTGGGTTTTATTTTATCGATAGCAACAAGGGCAAAACCAAAGAAGCGCAGGATGCCCGGGCAAGAGGTAAGCAGATGCTTGAAATAGGGCTCCCGTATTTAAAATCGGCCAACGAGCTGAGCCCTACCAATGTGAGTACATTGGCTGTTTTGGTTGAAGTATGTGCTGAGTTGGGGCTGTTAGAAGAGCAGGCTGAATATAAAAGTACCTTAGATTCGATTCAAAAACCATAAAGCCATAATTTCGATTCGCATAAAAATGCCTTCTTCCATGCGGATTTCTTTGCTAGCGGTTGCCTTACTCATAAGCTCATGGGCAGGAGCTCAATACAGGCATTTCGACAATCTGGAAGTTCAACTGGGTTTTAAGAACCACAAAGCTGATCAGGGCGACTTTGGTTTTGCGTACAACGACGATACGGTAACCATAGAACGTACCCGAAACTTTGGACCTCCAGACATTCAGGCAATTATTGGAATAGGTACTGAGTTTGAACTCAACGACAACTTCTATCTGGGAGTAAAAGGAGAGTTTAATGTTACCAACGCCAATGGCGGAGGCTTTCAGGTAGGAGCAGGCTACCGACTCAAGCTCAATTATTTTCTGCGTTTACAACCTGAACTGTTGCTCTCCTGGGCTACGGTACTTGACACCTTGGGCAGGGTGAGTTATTCGCCCAGGCAGTTAACCCTTAATGGGGTAAAGTTTTGGCCCGGCGATGAACTTACAGCCATGTACCGAAGCCATCAATATGGACTACAGCCCAAATTGTCCCTGGTGGCCGATTTTGCAAGGAGGTTTGAATTCAGGTACACTATGATGTACCAGATGAACTTCGTCTACAACCAAGCCATTCAAATACGCAGTGGACTAACAAATGCTGAACCCGTGAAAACTGCCGTGCCTTTTAGAAGTGAGTTTATGACCACAAGTTTGGATGGAGAGCCATTGGAAAAACCACTGCTGCGACCCAGCGGCTTTACGGTAAGAGTAGGGTTTGCCTATAAGTTTCCTATCAACAGAAGATAGGCATCAGCCTCTACGTAGTTTACCCTAAATAAAGCCCTAAATCTTTACTGGTATACTCGTTTGGCCTTAAGAGTCGTTACTTTTTCAACCGCGTTTGGAAACCGCACAATAACTGATGTATGAAAAATTTAACTGCTTTCATGGCTTTGCTATGCCCAATAGCTCTTTGGGCTCAGTCGGGCTCTTTGGATTTGACGCTGAAGCTTAAGAATATGGAAGGGGGAAATATGGCCAATGTGACCATTACCTTAATAGAAGAGAACACCAATGAAAGGCTGCAAATGCTTACCAATGCACAAGGTGTGGCGCATATTGTGGTTACTTCAGGCAATAGGTACTCTATCAACTTTCTTGATATGGAGAAGTATGCCTACGTGGAAGTGCCCGAAAACGGTGATAGGACGCAATCAAAGGGCATTACCTATGTACCTAAAGAATATAGAAACGATGCCAAGGCTTTTGACAGAACCGGTGTAGAATTCAGGACGCAGCCTCAGCAGTATAGTTCAAGAACCGAACCCACCAAAACACTGTCCTTGCTGGGTTTTCAGGTAGTAGACCAAAGTAGAAAGGGACTTGGCAACATTGACCTAGCAGTAGTGTCAGTAGAGCAACAAACAAAATATACGGCCCGAACCAATGGTGCCGGTTGGGCTTATTTTTTAGTGCCAGTGGGTAAAAGGTATGAGTTGGACGTACCGGGAATTGAGGCTTATAAGCAATACAAGCTGCCCCAAACGCCCTACTCGGTGATTGAGTACAGTATTCTTTTTGTACCGACTAAAATAACTGAGAACAACAGTGGAGATACCGTTTTACAGGAGCTGACTAGTGGAGACAAGGCAACTTCAGAACGTATTAAGATGCGCGTGCACGTAAACACTTTTGAAGGAGAACCACTTGAAGGGGAAGCCGTGTATTATGATGCCCAAAAATCTGATAAAGTCTACAAGGCTCTGACCAATGCATCAGGAGACGCTTACTTCCTGTTGCCCAAGGGCGATATATACATGCTCAACCTTACCTACGAACGTGAGATTAGACCTTTGAATGTTGACTCTAGAAAGGGAGCAATAGGGCAAGGAGAGATGACAGTAAGGTATAGAGGAACGGCTGTAATTGAAGAATTCTATAAACGAACAAAGAGAAATTCTGAGGGGATTGTAATTGAGTTTATGGAAACGCCAACCGAAGAAGGCTCAACTACCTCATCATACTATAGGAAAACAGCAGAAGGCTATGAATTGGATTTTGACGAAGCATCAGTGATTTATACGCCGCTGGTTGTGAATGAGAAACTTTACACCAGTCATGGATTTTATTCCAACGACTTTAGTTGCTTTAATGCCGAAACCGGTGAAATGCTTTGGTCTACCCGGCTTGGCGAAGGGGGAGCATCGCCGGCACTTTACCACGATGGAATCATTTTAATGATTACCGAGTCGTGCTCTATCTATGGGATAGAGGCAGAGTCGGGAAGGTTGGCCTGGAGTAAGTGGCTGGCACCTTATGTTATTTGTAGTCCAAGTGCAGACAAGGGATTGGTATATGCTGTTTATCAGAACGATGCTACTGAGCTAACGCGGTCTCAGAATGAATTTGTTCTTGCCTGCTTTGACTTGAAAGACGGGAGTATAAAATGGCAAAAGTGGATAGATAGAGAAGGCCTGGCATCACCTGTGGTGGCTGGGAACAGTGTATTCATTACCACCCTTTCAGGCACCCTGCACGAATTTGATGCCACCAACGGTGAATTGCTGCATAAACTGGCCATGAATGCTGTTTCGGCCCCTACCATTTTGGATGAGCAGGTTTTGGTGGCGCGCCGAGATGGGGAGTTTGGACAGTCGTTATGTGTGATTAACAGAAACAATTGGCGCTACGACATAGTAGCTGCAGCAGGAAATTACTTGCCGAATGCCTTTGACAGAATGGATGATATGGAATACCTCATTCCTTATGAAGGTAGCAGACCAGTAATACATAACAAATTACTTTATCATACTATAGATAATGTTCTGTACTGCAGAAAAATGGATGGGTCAAGAGTTTGGCAGAAAGGGCTTGGTGGAACTCTGGAAGATGCTTCCTTTGCGATAGCAACATCGCCAGTGCTTATAGACAATTATGTAATGGTGGCTACCTCACAGGGAATACTGCTCACTTTTGATGCGAAGAAGGGAACGCTTATTGAAAGAACTCAGGTAGCAGAAGGGATACAGAACCAACCCGTAGTAGACCAAGGCAATATTTACGTGGGTACTTCAATGGGAAGACTTGTGGTACGGCAGACGGGAAATAAGAAATACCACGGTTGGTCCATGTGGGGTTTTAATGGGGGTCATAATGCTGTTATTGAGTAGTTTGTGATTGATATGTTAAGGTCTTAGTTTAATTATTGTTCCTGTGTAGATGTAACATTTGCAATAACCAGATATCTGGAGTTGCGATGTAGGTCCGAACTCTGGCAGGGTTTGCCAGGGTTAGAGAATTTGGCTTGACACAATTGGTGTTTGCTTTCCAGGTTGAACCCTGCCAGAGTTGGTTTGTGTTCCAATTTGTCGTTTCATGTCTTGCGGATTATTGGAGCCTTTTCCATCTCGTTTGTCTCGAGTATGCTACTAGGTTGCGTAACTCTGTCAGGGTTTACCAGGGTTAGAGAGTTTCGCTGGACACAATTGGTGTTTGCTTTGTAGGTTGAACCCTGTCAGAGTTGGTTTGTATTCCAGTTTGTTGTTTCATGTCTAGCAAATTGTTAGAGCCTTTTCCATCCAGTTTGCCTTGAGTATGCTACTAGGTTGGAGAACTCTGGAAGGGTATGCCAGGGCTAGAGAATTTGGCTTGACTCAATTGGTGTTTGCTTTCAAAATTCAACCCTGCCAGAGTTGGTTTGTATTCCAGTTTGTTGTTTCAAGTCTTGCAGATTATTAGAGCCTTTTCCATCCAGTTTGCCTCGAGTATGCTACCTAGTTGCGTAACTCTGTCAGGGTTTACCAGGGTTAGCGAATTTGGCTTGACTCAATTGGTGTTTGCTTTCAAAATTCAACCCTGCCAGAGTTGGTTTGTGTTCCAATTTGTTGTTTCAAGTCTTGCAAATTGTTAGAGCCTTTTACATCCAGTTTGCCTCGAGTATGCTACTAGGTTGGAGAACTCTGGCAGGGTATGCCAGGGCTAGAGAATTTGACTTGACTCAATTGGTGTTTGCTTTCAAAATTCAACCCTGCCAGAGTTGTTTCTGATGTTCCTGAACGTGTTTTCCATTATCCAAGAAATGGATCTTTGTATTTGTTTAGCAAGTTTTGTTTAATGGCTTAACCCTACCAGAATTGGTTTGCGATTGCCTCCAAAGAACGGAAGCAAATTCATCAAATACATTACTTGGTGGGTTGTACAACAGACGGATGTCGTCAATCAAAGGAGAGCCTATTATTCATCACCCTCTTCTTCGTCTTCTTCTTTGTCCTTGTTCTTGCGGGCTTCCTTCTCTTTTTTCTTACGCTCCTTTTCTTTGGCTTTATCAGCCTTCTTCTTCTCTTTAGCCTTGCGTTTCTCTTCTTTTATAGCCTCCTTGTCTTTCTTTTTGTCATCCTCTTCCTCATCACCTTTTTCTTCGCCTTCTTTTTCCTTTTCCTTTTCAGCTTGTTTGGCTCTGTAAGCGCCTTTTGCATCAGCCGATGTGGTGTCTACTTCCGAACCCTCGTCGCTTGACTCCTTTCTTAAATCTTCAGGAATGTCGCTTACACAACGAAAACCAATATAGCTTGTAGCAGCATTCTGCGGAAGAAATCTACGGGTTCCAGGATTGAGGAAATAAGCTCTGTCATGCCATGAAGCACCCTTATACACCCTTAATATAGCTCCGGTAATATCGGTTTCTACTTCAGTATCCTCTCCATTTTCAATTCCAAGAGAATCCATAATGGTAGAAAAAGTCATGTCAGGAGTTACAAAGTTGGGGTCCTTTTTAAGGCTATCAATGTTGTATAGAGCCTCATTAGGGTTTACTTCTTCCATTACATCTTCCACAGTAACGGGTACGTAGGCATCACCTACCCACTCGGCCACATTGCCATACATATTGAAAAGGCCAAAGTCGTTGGCTTCGTATTCATACACTGGCGACGGAATGAAGGCGCCATCATTGGGTCGATGTGATAAACCCTGGGCATCTCCGCGTCCTCTCTGGAAGTTGTGCATCATTTTACCGCGACCAAAACCAAAACGCTGACGGATACTGAAATCACGATCGTTGGTTTGGTTGAGTTCGTTGTAATTATAGTTGGTAAGGCTGGCATATTCCCATTCGTGTTCCGTTGGAAGCCTTATAATCACAGAGTCATCACTATTGGAATCGAGCTCATTAATTCGGGCCGAACGCCATTCACAATACTGACTTGCCTGTACCCAAGTGACACCTACTACGGGATAGTATCTATAGGCTGTATGCCTCAGGTAATTGCGCACCATGGGTTCGTTATAACTCATAGGCCGATGCCAGGAGTGTGTATCAGGAAGGGCGTATTGATAGTCCAATACATCATCACCTTTCTTTTGAAGCCAATTGAGGTATGCCAGGTAGGCCCTGTTCGTTACCTCTGTAATATCCATGTAGAAAGCTTCCACTTCTTCGGTACGGGGAAGAGCATTGTGTTCAGCAATAGCACTGCTCTCCAGCTCACCCATAACAAACTTACCTGCAGGTATGTATACCATGTTAGGTGGAGCTTTTCTTAAAACTTCTGATTTGCCTTTTCTATTGCGTTTCCAGTGCTTGAGCTGGTTGCCGCTGCGTGGTCTTATACAAGATGAAAATGCCAGCAAGCACAACAATGCAAGGGACACCCAGGTGCCTATACCACTATGTAAGTACCGCTTCATTGCTGTTTGAAAACGTGAAATTAATACCATTTTTGCTAAGCCACGCTACTACCCTCTGTCACATCTTGTTCTGGTACAATGAATTTAAGGCCACCTGCCGCATCTTCAGCCATCAAAATCATACCTTCTGACTCCACGCCTCGAAGCTTTCTTGGAGCAAGATTTACCAGCATAGTTACCTGTTTACCAACTATCTCATCAGGGCTGTAGTGCTCAGCGATGCCTGAAACCACCGTACGTGATTCGAAACCAAGATCTACACTGAGCTTGAGAAGTTTTTTGGCTTTAGGCACTTTTTCAGCCGCTGTTACCTTTCCTATCCTAATGTCCAGTTTACTGAAATCATCAAACTGAATGGTGTCCTTTACCTCAGCGTATTCAGGTTCAGTATTACTCGCCTGGTTTTCTTCAAGGCTCTTTACCCTGGCGTTTACAAAGGCATCGTCAATTTTGGAAAACAAGTGTCCTGGATTCTCAATGGCTGTTCCCTGGGCCACTAAAATTTTGCCGGCATCATTCCATTGGCTCGAATCCAGTCCTAGTATTCCTTTTAGTTTTTGGGCTGTAAAGGGTAAGAAAGGCTCACAAGTAATGGCCAGTGAAGCCACTATTTGCATACCCACATAAAGAACTACTCCTGCGCGCTCCTTGTCGGTTTTCATCAACTTCCAGGGCTCGTTTTCTGTCAGGTACTTATTTCCAAGCCTGGCCAGGTTCATCCATTCATTAAGCGCCGCTTTGAATTTATATTCTTCTATGACGCCACCAATTCTTTCAGGATATTCTTCGAGTAAGGCCAGCGTGTCCTTATCGTTGTCATTGAGCACATTTGCTTCAGGTACCTTCCCTTCAAAGTTTTTGTGGATAAGCACAAATACGCGGTTGGTGAGGTTGGCAAAAGTGTCTACCAGCTCATTATTGTTTCTGTCTTTGTAGTCCTTCCAGTTGAAATCTGCATCCTTAGCCTCAGGCATATTGGCAGTAAGTACATAACGCAGCACATCTTCCTTACCGGGTACGTCGGCAAGGTACTCGTGTAGCCAAACTGCCCAGTTTTTAGAAGTAGAGAATTTTTGACCTTCCAGGTTCAGAAACTCATTGGCCGGAACATTGTCGGGCAAAATGAAATCGCCATGAGCCTTAAGCATGGCAGGGAAAAAGATACAGTGGAATACAATGTTGTCTTTCCCTATAAAGTGCACCAGCTTGGTATCCTCGTCTTTCCAATAAGGTTCCCAGTCTTTCCCTGTTTCTTTGGCCCATTCCTTGGTAGAAGAGATGTATCCTACCGGAGCGTCAAACCAAACGTAAAGTACTTTTCCATCAGCATCCCCGCGTGGCACGGGTACTCCCCAATCCAGGTCCCTAGTAACGGCCCTTGGCTGCAAACCAGCCTTGAGCCAGCTTTTTACCTGACCGTATACATGAGCCTTCCAGTCAGTATGGTCTTCTAAAACCCATTTTTCCAGCCACTCCTGAAATTGGTCCAAAGGAAAGTACCAATGCGAAGTTTCTTTTAGCTCAGGTTTTTCACCGCTTAAGGTGCTCAGTGGGTTTATGAGATCAGTAGCGCTTAAGGATGATCCACAGTTTTCACACTGGTCGCCATAGGCTTCATTATGACCACACTTAGGGCATGTGCCTTTAACAATCCGATCAGCTAAAAACTGGTTGTGTTTAGCATCGTAAAGCTGCTGACTGGTCTTCTTTTGAAGAATGCCTTTTTCGTCCAGAACCTTGAAAAACTCTTGTGCCGTTTCAAAATGAATGTCAGAAGAAGTACGTGAATACCAATCAAAGGAGATGCCCAATTGCTTTAGCGAATCGCGTACCAAAGGATGGTATTTATCTACAATATCTTTTGGAGTTACTCCCTCCTTTAAAGCCCTTACCGTAATGGCCATTCCGTTCTCATCAGATCCGCAGATGTACAATACGTCTTCTCCCTTGCTGCGCAAGTATCTTACGTAGATATCGGCCGGTAAAAAGCATCCTACCAAATGACCAAAATGTATAGGCCCGTTTACGTAGGGAAGCGCTGAAGTAACGGTATGGCGTTTATAGGTTTTCATGTCCTTGCAAAAATGAGGGGCAAAAGTAAACGAGCCTTAGCTATAAGTGGCTGTTTTGCCTTTGAGCCTCTCAGGTTTAAACCCTTTACAAAGGTCAAATCCTTATTTTTCGGCCGTGATACAGCCACCAGCCCTACGGCCAGATGCTACTATAGCCATTACTGCAACAGCGCGAAAACTGATGCCTGAAGGCCTGAAGTATGCGCTTGAAGCCATTGCACATTTCGGTTTCAACGCAAGGGTGTCTGAAACCATAGGTGCAGGTCATCACATTTTTGCCGGAAACGATGATATGCGGGCACACGAGTTTCAAGCACTGCTTGACAGCCCCGAAGTAAGTGCCATATGGTGCGCGCGTGGTGGGTATGGAACCATAAGAATGCTCTCCAAACTCAACTGGGAAGAGTTTCTAAAGCATCCAAAGTGGATAATTGGTTTTAGCGATGTTACAAATGTGTTAACCAAGGTTACAAGCCTGGGGTATGCAGCAGTTCATGGCCCTATGCCCATAGGTATAAAAAGCAACTGGAAGAAGGACGTATCCGTGCACAGGCTGTTTGAAACACTTACAGGAAGGGCAGTTGCCTATAGTTGGGCGGCAAGCTCCAACTGCATGTGCAAATCAACCAAAGGAAAGCTGCTTGGTGGAAACCTTGCCAACCTTACCATGATGTCCATAGCTTTACCGAAGAGCTATTTTGATGGAGCCATTTTGTTTATTGAAGATATTGACGAGTACCTATACCAAATAGACCGAATGCTTAGGTCATTGAAATATTCTGGAAAGCTTGATGGCCTGAAGGGAATATTGGTAGGACAGTTTAGTCATATGAAAGACAACGATGATCCTTTTGGTGCCAGTCTCCAGGAAATTGTAACATCGGTTTTTGCCGATCTTAACATCCCAATTGCCTTTGGTTTCGAAGCCGGACATGAAGAAGACAATTGGCCACTGGTTTTAGGAGCTTCTTATACCTTGAGTTTTGATGATGGCTGGGAATTAAAGCCTTCGCAAACTCAGTTTGAGGAGATTTAGGACAGTTGTGAAACCTTCTTTTACACCTTGAGATATCCTTGCTATGTTGCTATAAAGATCTAGGAATGAAAGGGATTCTTTTGGTAGTGGCCATATTATGCGCCGCGTTTAATTCTAAGGCTGATTCTGAAATTTTAGTGAGAAATAGTTCTCACAGGGATACCATACACTTAGCACATATGGAACCTGTTCAGGTTAAAACCTTAACCATTCCCCTGGTAAAGGTTATAGGTCCATATCGTCCTGTCTACTGGGGTTGTGGATGCTATGGATATCCCGTAACCTATGTAGACGGGGTTCCATACTACAAAGGTTTTCTCCTCCCACTCATTCATAACGCTTACCAGGCGCAATACATAGCTCCGATTGGCATTCCCGCTCAGTACGAGAGCAAAACAGAGTCAATTGCCTTCAGATGAAGTGGATTGTGTTGGTTGTAGGCATGCTTCCTTTTAGTGCTTTAGGACAATACGCCGATACATCGTATCGTGTTAATTGGCAACTGGATCCCAACAAAGCTGAGTATGTGGGAGATGTTTTCTGTGTAGTTGAATCAAAACAATCCCTGGACACTCTTGTCTTAGGCTGTAGAGGTGTCGTTTTTAGAGACAGCTTACCAGCTTTACGCATAAGTGTTTTCGTAAGGCCACATAAAGATTCGGCCTTTTACAAATTCCAGTCAATTGAAGCTTTTAACAGAGACACATCGCTTCCCCTTCCCGATGCCCATGTATTGAGTAGGGAGCTTTTTAAGGAGAACCAAAACGGGGTGATTTTCCTTGCTCCTTTGCGTATCAATGGGGTTTTAGAATTGCAAGAGAAAGCTAGTTTACAAATTAGTGTTACGAAACAAGTGACTGTGCCCGTAAAATGTCGTTGTCGCGCTTACGTTTACCGTGAAAAACCTTTCGATAGAGAAATACGCCGTACTCAGGAAATAAAGGATTTTCTTTTTAGAAGCCCTTGGTCTAGCTATATCATTGAAGATTAATTGTTCTGGCTCCTCAAGTACAATGAATACTTACCACTTATGGAGGTGACTTTTCAATCTCAAGCTTAGGTGCCTAAGTTGCTACAAAGATTTTGGGAATGAAATACATCTTATTCGTCTGTTTGTTTGCTTTTGGTGTGTCTCAAGCCGCCGGACAATCGGCGCAGGTGGAGTTTTTTGTTTCGGGCAAGGATTCTTCTGTTTTGTCAGTCTTGCAATTGGTGTGTACAAGCCCAACGGATACAGCTACCTATCCATTTAATGGAAAGCAGCGCATAACTGCAGGCATAGGAGAGGGAACCGTATGTTGGCTTGACTATGTAGATGAGGTATCCGTTAAGCCCAAATTCACATATCATTTTATTCAAATTGCTTCAGGTACTGTTGTAAGACCAATGGCTGAGAACCTGAAAACGGGTGAACGGCGAATTTTAGGGACAAGGGTTCAGCTAATGCAACAAGAACAAGTGTATGAATATGCTCGTCAAGACTCCATAGAAGGTGCTGTACCAATGGTACAAGCTGTTCCTGTACAGCAATTAAGTGTTGCACTTAGGGTTGATGTGTCTAAGCACTTACCCGAAAGGAAACATCCAGTTATTCGATCTTGCCGTGGCGGTACAATAACCTACATAGACGGTATTCCTGTGGGAAAGCGGACAGGAAGTCCGGCCGTTTCAGCTTATTCAGGAAGTGCGTTTTATCCCTATGAATTGGGAGTTTCTGCCGAGTTTGAGAACGAAACGGATGTAAATAGAAATCGATGAAGAAGCTATTGCTCATTCTTTTTTCTATTCCTGTTCTTGCTTCGGCGCAGAGCAGGAAAGTGCAATTTGAAATTGACTCAAGCCTCTATTGGGAAGCTTTGAGGGCAGTCTTGGTACTGGAAGTTGATGGTAAAAAGGACACACTGGAATTTGAGGCTTGTAAATCTGAGGTAATTGAGCTCAATGAACCCTGCAATGGACTTTTGAAAGTAAGAACCACTAAAGGACAAATACATGAGTGCAGTTTTTCAATAATTGAACTCAAGGGAGATTCCGTGCTTGCGCTTCTAATGCCAAATCAACCCATAGAGCCCATTTATTTAACAAAAGACGATTTACGAGTTACTAAAGGTATATACTTGTTTCCAACCACCACCACATATGTTGGAAATGACCACACCTCAAAGGATTCTGCCTTAATTCGAATACTGCAGCTCCCATCAGGTCTAGTGGATTCCATAGGAGGTGCCCCAGAAATCCGAGGATGCCGAGGGAGTTCAGGGATAAACATTGATCCCAAAAGTTTTGAGAAACCAGTACCAATACCTAAAACAGGCCTGCCCGGTGTAGCTCCTGAGTTTGAGAACAGAAGTCGAAAAGAGGAATCTGCTACGAAACATTTAAGTGGCTCGACCTCAGAGGGAGACAGGAAGTAATCAGTTTAATAGGCCTTGGATCTTGCGAAGAGATTGACGTTTACAAATGGAGACCTGCCATTTGTAGGTTTGGATGCCAAAGGGGCCATTGATGCAAGTAGTTTTATATAAAAGCTACTGGATGAAATTTCTAAGGCACATCTTCTTTGGTCTCTGCTGCGTAATGATTTGTGAGTCTACCATTGCACAGAACAGAGGTGGTATTAAGGTCTTCATTGAAAATGCCGAAGAAGATGATATAATAGGTGCTACAGTTCAAGTAATGGATGGAGAGCGACAAGTGACCGGTGGTGTTACTGACTTCGAAGGTTTTCTGTACTTGCCCAATATTGATGCAGGTCGCTATAACGTGGTGATTAGACATATCATGACCATTCCAGATACACTTCCGATACGTGTAAAGGAGAATGAAATATTCGAGTTGAAAATACATCTGGAACTTGGTGATGAGGGATCACAAAGCCTGCCTATACTTCTTAGTTCGGATACTGAGATAGCCAAGACGACTGATGATGTCTTAAGATTACCAGTTAGAGGCCCGGCAGCCTATCACAAGGGGTATTGCGTATGCACTCCATCGGGGCAGGCTTCTGCACCACTTAAGAAAACCAATGCGTGGGAGGTAGACCCAAAAATCAATCTAAAGAGCGGACTCAAAGTAGTTGCAATAGATGAAAATGGAACGGCATTTTTTGGAGCCCATGTAGAAGCGCTGTTGCTGAAAACGGACGTTGACAGTACGGTTGGCAATGAAAAAGGCATGTTGAAGCATGGCTTTAGAGAAAGCGCAGTCACAAACATTGACGGTATAGCTCACATCAAAGACTTGCCTTCAGGTACCTATAAAGTATCGATTTCGCATGTGTCGCTGGGTGGGGTACGAAGCTTTGACATAACTATAAAGCCATATGAAACCTTTGAGCTTAAGCTTGAAAGAGCCTTTTACAAGGAATTGCCTCCCTTAAACATCTCAGCGGGAAACGATTGTAGAGAACCTTTTTTTGATCCATACGGTCAGGATAAGGCCAAAAGAAGCAGTATATATTTTGAAATGCCACCAATCAATAAATGAAAACAGAGCCTATGAGACAGTTAGTATACTTTTTATTTTTCATCCCGGTCATTGCCTTTGGCCAGGCCAGCAAAGGAGGTCTTAAAGTGTTTATTGAAAACGCCCAAGAAGATGATATAATAGGTGCTACAGTCCAAGTAATGGATGGAGAGCGACAAGTGACCGGCGGCGTTACTGACTTTGAAGGTTTTCTGTACATCCCCAATATTGAAGCAGGGACCTATACTGTGGTAATTCGACATATCATTTCTGGAGAAGTCAAGTTTCAGGTAACCATTAAATCCAATTCAATTTATGAGTTGAGGGAAACACTACCTGTTGGCCATTGGTGCTGAAGAGGTTGCTATTCAATAAAACGTGAACCCTTGTTCGATGATCCCTTTGTTGCCACCTACGAAGCAGATGATGTACTCATCAACCCTTCCATTTACCGGAATTGAAAGAGTATGAAGGTATTTCACATTCTCACCTTGTTCTTAATTCCGGTTTTCACGTTTTGTCAAGCCAACAAAGGAGAACTCAGGGTATTTATTGAAAATGCTCAGAAACTCAATTCATCTCGTTTTACCGCGCATTTGAGGGATCGCCGCTTTAATGAAGTGGCCAATGATACTTCATTTAGCCAAGGTTCTTTACAAATGGCCCATATTGACTCAGGGCTATATGAGCTAGTTTTAAGAGGCAAGGGGCATTCTCGGAGCACTTTTAAGGTTTTAATATTTCCGAACGAAACCCTTGAGCTTCGTGTCAAAAGAACTCGCTCTCAAAAGGGGCTGGATACAATTTGGGGCTTAGAACGTGTTTCTGAAACTTACATCACAAATAATCCAGAGGATACGACAGAAAGTGGCCTTCGCGTATTTTTTGATAACATTGATCAAGTACGCTTCGAAGGTTGTAGAGTAAAGGTTTTGAATGGGCGTAGAGTAGTGAGAAAAGGATACTTAGATGCCAGCGGATTTCTTGAAATGACAGATATAGCCGAAGGTACTTACGAAGTACGGATTAAGCATTTCAAACTACAAAGTGTAAGAAGATTTACGGTAGAAGTAGGACCTGAAAGTATTTGCTTACTGCATGTACATTTTGGTTATTCTTTTTTAATGCCTTACAGTCCCATAGTTCGTGCCACGGGATGGAGCTACATGGAATGGGGGCCAACACATGATGACAAGGAAGAAGTTTACAGACCCAGGAAAATGCCTATGGAGCCAAGAGTAGAAATATGGTGAGCTGTACCAGCTAAGAAGCCATTCTTGCCACCTATAGAGCAAGGTTTTCAAGAGCCCATTTTCAGAGCTACTTTTAAGAAAGGCTTACACTATGGGAAAGATCATTTTTACAATTGCATTGTGTTCAATATGCCTGTTTGCTACAGCTCAGGTAAGGCTTGTAGACACTTCAGAATATGATAGCATTCTTGTCTTAAAAGGTACTGTGGGAGTAGAACATCTTATTGGGGTTCAAAAGCCCGCTACTCAAAATGGAGGTCTCAAAGTCTTCATTGAGAATGCTGAAGAAAATGAGATTCTAGGAGCTACTGTTCAGGTAATGGATGGGGAACGTCAGGTTACAGGTGCCGTTGCTGACTTCACGGGTTTTGCATATATCCCTGATATCGACGCTGGAGTATATACCATTGTAATTCGGCATATCCACATAGGAGAAGCTAGGTTTCAGGTAACCATTGAGTCTAATTTGATTTATGAATTGAGAGAAGAGTTGCAGGTCTGTGCTGATTGTCCCCCACCTGTTTTTATAAAACGTAATCTCCGAGCCTGGGATTTCGAACCACAGGAAGACGTATTTAACAACGGCCTTAAAGTCTTCATAGAGAATGCAGAACAAGACGATATCATTGGAGCGACAGTGCAAGTAATGGATGGCGATCGTCAGGTTACAGGCGGTGTTACTGACTTCATGGGCTTCTTATATTTACCCAACATCGATCCTGGGGCCTATGTTGTGATTATTCGACACATCAATGTTGGAACGGCCAAATTTCAAGTGACTATAAAAGAAAACCAGATTTATGAGCTTAGGGAGAAAATAGAAACCGGAAATGTGCTCATTGAATGTTTTATTGGTCATTCAGAACCAATATTTGAGGACCCTTATATGACTTCCTACAGAACTGAAGACATACTTAGGAGCCCAAGTGTGATGAGAAATTAAGAGCAATACTCCTGAGGTCGTTCATTGTAGTCTGTAATTGAAAACACATTAGAGCATTGAGAAATGAAGTTAGTTACTACTATATTCTTGCTATTCCTGGCAACTTTTGCATGGGCACAAAAAGGCAAGGGACTAGTGCTAGAACTTTGCCATCCCGACTCCTTTGAGCAAAAAGAAGTGCTTGTCCAAATAAAAGGGCCAAACAATATTGATACGTTTATGGGAAAAGATCAGTCAAGCCTTTGCCTGCACGCTCTGGATACTGGTAGGTATTGGCTTTGCCTGCATGCCCCTAATAAGGCGCTACATGTTCGCAGGTTAAAAGTATACGAAGCCTACTATGTAAAAACCTATGTCAATCTTTTTGAAACTGACAGTACTGAAATAGCATCTGAAGGCGGCTATCAGCGTTTTCTCAATCAGTTTGGAACATGTCATACCGACAAGGGTTTGAGCTTTCATGTTACCAATGCTGAGAGAGATGAGCTACTCCACATTACCGTACAATTGCTTCAAACCGATACCTTGGAATACGGAACTTTCACTCTTTACGATGGTACGGTGACTGTTCCTCATAGGGCCTATGGCAATTACCAGGTATTTTTTAGTCATGTTGGAGGCCATTCTGTTTCTGAAAATATTTCTCACGCTTTAGAAGTTCCCAGCCATTTTGCCTTGGAAATGGAACCCAAACTATTTGTGCTGAATCCCTATATAGAACATGGCGGACCAGAAGCCGAATCCCTTTTGGGACCCTATGGACAGGACCCTCCTATAAAGTCGTCTATTTACCGCGAAATGTCTTTCAAAAGGGCGCGATAGAACACAGCTCTGGCTTGTAATAAAAAGGGCAGGAGCAACCAAACACAGATTCAGAGTATAGAATTATAGAAGGCTTTCAGTCCTTTAAGCCGACTCGCTCAGTCGGCTATAAACCCAAACCACACACCTAAGAAGCCTACCTTTTTTGGCCTCAGTTTTCAGGCGACATTCCCCAAAGTTTCGAAACAGGTCGGCTGTCTGAAAGGAGTAGAAATAAGGATGCAACCAAAACCCTTGAAGGCTGCCGACTTCATCCTGCAATTTTGCAAAAGCTTTATATTGCCCGTAAATAGATAGCAGGTGAAGAGGTTTTATCTTTTGTTGGCGCTTTTCTTTTTTTCCACGCTTTCGTTTTCCCAAATCACTCAAACGGTGAGAGGAAAGGTGGTTGATTCTGAATCAAAATTTCCACTACTGGGAGCTACCGTCATGTTGTTTTCTGATAGTGCCGGAACCAAGGGTGCTGTTACTGATATTAACGGTGATTTTAGATTGGAGAACATACCCACCGGACGACGAAACTTCAGGGTGCAGTATGTAGGCTACAAAGAGAAAATTCTGAACAACATTGTAGTAACCTCAGCCAAGGAAGTAATCCTCAACATTGAGCTCGACGAGTCGGCACAAACACTCAACGAGATAGTGGTAGCTGCGAGTAGAGATGGAGAAGTGCAAAACGAAATGGCAACGGTGAGTGCCAGAGAGTTTTCGGTAGACGAAACCATGCGCTATGCTGGCAGTAGGGGGGATCCTGCCCGTACGGCTTCTAATTTTGCCGGCGTACAGGGAGCCGATGACTCAAGAAACGACATCATTATTCGTGGAAACTCACCTCAATCGGTATCATGGCAGGTAGAAGGAGTAATCATTCCCAACCCAAATCACTTTGCCATTCCAGGTACCGGTGGCGGTCCTGTGAGTATCATCAACTTTAAAACACTTAGAAATTCTGATTTCTATACCGGGGCTTTTCCTGCTGAGTTTGGCAATAGCACCGCCGGTGTTTTTGACTTAAAACTTAGAAACGGAAACAGCGAAAAGCACGAGTTCAGCGGTATGTTTGGCCTTTTTGGTGTGGAAGCATTTGCTGAGGGGCCCTTGTCTAAAAAGTCAGGAGCGTCTTATTTGGTAAACTACAGATACTCTACCATATCGCTATTTCTGGCGGCAGGTATTGACGTAGGTACTACCTCGCAACCCACTTACCAGGATGCATCCATCCGCCTTAATTTCCCTCAGAAAAACGGGGCTGAATTGGCTTTATGGGGAATGGGAGGACAGAGCTATACAGAGATACTGGTAAGCGACAAAACTGAAGATGTACAGGAACTCTATGGCGATAGCGATAGGGATCAGCTGTTTGGCTCCAACGTAGGTGTTATGGGGCTTACTTATTCGTACCCCATGAATAAGAATGTTTTTTGGAAATCCACCCTGGCCGCTTCCAATCAAACTGTGAAAGCGACACACTACCGCATTGTCAGTCGCGATACACTGGATGATGGAACCTACGATTTGTCTAGTGTCGTGCGCACGCCTTTACTGGATTATACCTTTTCTGAAACCAAATACACTTTGTCAAGCTCTATTTACAAAAAGCTTAAGCCGGGGAAGGTGTTGAAGTTTGGTATTATGACTGATGTGTATGACCTCTCCTACCACGACAGTGTTAGGGTAGAAGATGATGGACTATGGCCTGCTTCAAATGACTGGAATGTACGTTGGAATGCTGATGATGTAGCTATGATGTTTCAGTACTACGCACAGTACAAGCACGATTTTAGCCAAAGGCTCGTGGCCAACGTGGGAGTTCACGGAACCTATTTGAGCCTAAGCAATAGCCTATCAGCCTTTGAGCCTCGTTTAGGCCTTAAGTGGCGCATGGCTCCACGCACCAGCCTCAATTTTGGTACGGGTTTGCATTCACAGATGCAGTCGGCTTACCTGTATTATTATACCGACCCTAATTTGGTGGCTACAGAAGGAAGGGAATACAACAAAGACATGGACCTTAATAAGAGCGCTCATGCCATATTGGGCCTCAATACCTTATTGGGCAGAAACCTTAGGTTTAAAACGGAAACCTACTACCAGCACCTGTTCAATATTCCAGTTGAAACGGGCGATCCTTCCTCTTTCTCTCTACTCAATACCGGATCAGGCTTCACACGTTTCTTTCCGCAAAACCTGGTAAACGAAGGGACCGGTTTTAACTACGGTATTGAATTTACCTTAGAGCGCTTTTTCAGCAACAACTATTTCTACATGATTACCACCAGCTTTTACGAGTCTAAATATGCTGGTAGCGATGGTGTAGTGCGCAATACCGATTTTAATGGGAACTATATGTTCAATGCCTTGGGAACCAAGGAATTTCCGGTAACGGAGAATGCCACCTTTGGTATTGGAGCCAAAGTGACCTATGCAGGCGGCAAGCGCTATGGGATAGTAGATACCCTTTCAAGCAACACGCGTAAGGAGATTGTTTGGAAAGACGATCAGCGCAATGAATTTCAGTTGCCTGACTATTTTAGAACAGATGTGCGATTGACTTACACAATTAACCGACCGAGAGTATCACACGAAATTGCCTTTGATTTGGTAAACGTTACCGATAGGGCGAATATTCTGAACTTGTCATGGGCGCCCGGCATCAATCCGGGAACTCCGTTTGCCTACAGCTATCAGATTGGTTTCTTACCTGTGTTTTATTACAAGATAGACTTTTAGGGATAGGAAGTAGGGAACAGGACTGAGCGAATAGAGTATTGGAGTAGCTAGTAGTCAGTAAATAGTTGTTAGTAGAGGCTTAGTGATACTGCGGGAAGGTTTTCGCGCAATGGTATTAGATTGACCTTTCACTCAATTACAGGATGTAGTAGGGTTATGCGCCCTGTGGTTGATCGCTTCTTTCGCCATTTTTTCCATGTTATCAGATAAAAATAGTCGCCTTTAGGAAGGACATACTTTGTGGGGTCTTCGTCCGAAACGAGATTGTAGTTCCAGTATTTGTTGTTTTCATCAGATTCAAAAACCAACTCTCCCGATCGGCTATAAACAGTGAGTTTAGGTTTTTTCACCTTGCCCGTGCATGTAAAAGAAACACTATCGGAGTAAGGGTTGAGCATCGAAAAGTATTGGTAGCAATAGTCCTGGTGTTTTTTTCCGGTAAGTGAGTCAGTAATGCGCATCACTGGAGTACCTGATCGTATTACCCGAGTACTATCAATAAGACAACCAGTTGCTCTCTTCTGAGCCTGTCCTTTCAAGCCAATAAGCAGAAATACAAGAATATACAGCCAGAGTTTTTTCATATAGGGCCTTTCACAAATGAACGCATACATCTACGTAAGATTGTACAGCATGCACTCTATAATTTCAGGGTAATAAACAAGGAGTTTGCCAGTATCACAATGGCTATAGTGCTCATCCATAAGACAATCATATAAACGGCATCGAGAACTGATGGTGGAGGTTTGTCAATGACGGGTTCACGCTTTACCAAGAGCTTGAATAAAAAACGCACGGGATTCTGTACCAAAAGAAAGAGCATGGGCAAGGAGGTAATGTACGCGTTTTCGGAAATTGTACTTTCAATGTAAAGTGTACTCAAAAAATGTCCATAGCCTGCGTACGCTATACCCAATAGAACCAAGGTGGTATAGATTTTCCCCTTTTGAAGGAGTTGATAATCCATAAACAAAGCTGCCGTTGTGAATATTGAGAGAAATACAATGGCCTGTAAAAAGTACTCGGGATTGTAAGAGAAAGCCCAGCTAATGGCCAGCAGCATCGTGAATATCAACAAGCCAATCCTAAGTCGTTTTTCAGGAGCACTCTCGTGACGGTTAGACGCTTTGTTTTTTTGGTCCAGCTCCTTCTTTACATTTACTATATACGGCTTCTGAAGTTGCTCAATATGCACTTCCGGTACATCATAGTCAATCACATTGGGTTCATCTGCTATGGCTGATACTTTGCCCGTAAAAGAGTAGCATAGGGTTTCATTAGTACTGGTAGTAATATAAGCTTCATCATGTTTGCTATCGTTTTCAGCAGCGTACACCTGGGCCATCAATCCACTTAGTTGGTCGGGTAGTTCCAGCCCCCAGTTCCCTAAGCGCATGTAGCCCATTACCTTTCCCTTAAAGTTTGGATTGTGCTCTGGGTAGCGCAAGTAGTTTACTAAAAAAGTAAACATAGTATTGCTTAGTCTACCATCGGCACGTATAGCATGTTCGGCCCGTCCTTTTTTGTACAGTTTGAATTCAAACTCATGGGGAAGGTTTTCTACGTAAAGGAATACCCATTGCCGCAGTGCTTTTTTTACATCTGTATAAGCACCACCTTTTATGTATATGAAGTTATGCAGATAGGTTTCTTCCATTTGCTGATTTCATAGCCATTAGTAATGCAATTTACTCAAAACTATAAGCTACCTGGGTGTCAATCTGTAGCACACTCTCCTGGTCAAACTCCTCTTTGAACAAAGCTATCAGCGAGTCAATTTTTTGATCTTCAGCTGAGTTGTGCTCATGTACGTATACGATTACCACCGATTTCTCAGTATAGGCATGTCCCTTTTCATTTCTCCAATAGCCATTGGCAGGAAGTTCTGTATATCCACCTAAAAGATCTACCAAGGGGCCTTTCTTAAAAGCTTCCCATTTTCGCTTAGGTATGGGTTTTCCATCCCTGTCTGATAAGCCCATGTACAATTCAGTTTTTACCTGAACCAATGGCTCAAGTTCTTGGTCAATGGGCAAACCGCTGAGTAGCAGAAGCATTGAGCAAACAAGTATTGTCGTTTTCATAAGAGTAGAATGTTAGCGTTTTAGAATTACCTTTTACCTGGTTACCTTCACTTTTTAGCCTTGTCTTTTTCACTTTCTTTTGGTAGAGCCGCTTTCCATCCTTCTTCAAGTTGTTTTGACAGACTGCGTACCATGTCCTGATACTCTTCTTCCTCAGCTACGTTTTTATTTTCGTCAGGATCGGTTAGGCTGTTGTACAGTTCGGCTATAACAAAGTCCCGGCGTTCACCTGCTACTTCGTCCCAGTAGTACCATTCTACGTAGTGAAACTCTTTGGTACGTATGGAGTAGCCCATGTAGCGCTTGCCGTCAGGAGTCACTTTTGGTCTTCTGTGAAACTGGCTAAAGGCCGCTTTTTTCCAGCTCCGATTAGGATCATGCAACAAAGGCACAAAGCTGGTTCCCTGCATGTATTTCGGCGTTTCAATGCCCGCCAGCTCGCACAGAGAAGGAAACATATCAATCAACTCAGTAATCTCAAAGGTTTGTTTACCGGCATTGGCTTGTTTCGGACTGCAAATAATCATGGGTACATGGATGTCGATATTGAAGTTGCTCTGCTTGCACCAGCCATTGTGTTCCCCTAGTTTCCAACCGTGGTCACCCCAAACAATTATGATGGTGTTTTCATATAAATCCAGATCCTTTAAATGTTGAATGAGTTGGCCAAAAAGCGCGTCTACATAGCTTACACTCGCATAGTATCCATGTTTGAGTATGCGCGCAGTATCCTCGCTCATAACGTTTTCAGTTGGATGTTTCAAGTTGGCAAAACCATCGTAGCCCCTTAGCTCATACATAGAGTTCATTGACATCACGGGTGACTTTTCAGGTATAAAAGGGTTGCTGGCCAGGGGAATGCTGTCGCGATGGTACAGGTCCCAATACTTTTTAGGTACTGCAAAGGGTAGGTGAGGGCGGAAATAGCCCAAAGCCAGATAGAAGGGTTGGTCTTTTTTTGCCAGCCGCGTTAAGGTTCGCTTTGCCAACTCCGTTTGTGCCCCATCATAGTACAGTGTGTCGTGCACATCTTCCCACTC
>ENA-OWNT01001063-OWNT01001063.1-seawater-metagenome-genome-assembly--contig:-NODE-1063-length-41197-cov-13.899343_pt1 | contig 41197 bp, 51 predicted proteins | sample MGYA00238136_ERZ651165 | MGnify/ENA primary metagenome ERZ651165 (study PRJEB26861, sample SAMN08777766) | seawater metagenome | isolation source: coastal seawater | place: USA: Florida | collected...
AGGTGCGTGCCCGGGAGGCGCTTCTGCGAGTGGATGAAGTCCGGGAACTTGATGCCGTCGCGGATGAAGAACACCGGGGTGTTGTTGCCGACGAGGTCGTAGTTGCCCTCGGTGGTGTAGAACTTCACGGCGAAGCCGCGGGGGTCGCGCCAGGTGTCGGGGGAGCCCGCTTCACCGGCGACGGAGGAGAAACGGATGAGCATGTCCGTCTCGGTGCCGGGCTGGAACAGCGCGGCCTTGGTGTACTTCGAGACGTCCTCGGAGGTCTTGAAGGTACCGAACGCGCCGCCGCCCTTGGCGTGGACAACGCGCTCCGGGACACGCTCGCGGTTGAACTGCGCGAGCTTCTCGATCAGGTAGTGATCGGTCAGGATGATCGCGCCGTCGGCGCCGACGGACTTGGAGTGGGCGTCGGAAGTGACGGGAGCGCCGGACTGTGTCGTGGACACGGCGGGCACAGAGATGTTCTCAGTCATCATTCTCCTTTGTTTGGGTTGGTTAGTTTCGTTCGGAGGGAAGTTGTTGGGTGCGCTGGCAGTCCTGGCAGATGCCCTGGTACAGCACGTCCGCGATCTGGATAGTCATCGGCTTCGCATTCGCGTCCCAGTGCGGGGTCAGGCACGGCGCGTGGCCCACGGCGCATTCGACGTCCTCCACCAGTCCGCAGCTGATGCAGACGGCATGGTGGTGGTTGTCTCCCACTCGGGTCTCGTACAGCGCGGGGGAGTGCGGGGGCTCGAAGCGGCGCAGCATGTGCAGATCCGTGAGGTCGCCCAGGACCACATAGACGGACTGGGCGGTCAGGTCCGGCAGTTCCTGCCGGGCGGCGGCAAGGATCGCCTCGGCCGGCGAATGCGGGTGATGTTCGACGGCGGCCAGCACAGCCAGGCGCTGTTTGGTCACCCGGCGCCCGTGGGCACGCAGGGCGGCGGCCCATGCGTCGTGGGTGCCCGAGGAATCCGTCATGGTCTCATTCAAGCACTTATTATGACTGCCTCACAATAAGGCAGGGCTAACAATGTCCGTCCGCGTCACAAGGCACCCCCTGCCCGCCACTAGAGTTGCCCGGTGGGGAAATATCTGGCGGACATCACGCCGTTGCGTGAAAGTCCGGCCTTCCGCCGTCTGTGGCTCGGGTCCGCCGTCTCAGCACTGGGCAGCCAGCTGACCCTGGTGGCCGTCAGCCTGGAGATCTACCGGCTGACCCAGGACAGCCTCTATGTCGGCCTCCTGAGCATCTTCGCCCTCGTGCCGCTGGTGTTCGGGGGCCTCCTTGGCGGCTCGATCGCCGACGCGCACGACCGCCGCACTGTAGCCCTCCTGGCCTCGACCGTCCTCTGGCTGACCACCGCCGCGCTGGCCCTGCAAGCGTGGCTGGAGCTGGGCAACGTGTGGCTGCTTTACGCGCTCGTGGCGGTGCAGAGCGGCGCCCAAGCCATCAACCAGCCGGCCCGCACCGCGATCATCCCCGTCCTGGTCCGCAAAGAGCTGCTGCCGGCCGCAAATGCCCTGAGCATGATGATTTTCGGCCTGACCATGACTGCGGGCCCGCTGCTGGCCGGTGTCTTCGTAGCCTGGATCGGGTTCGGCTGGACCTACACGATCGACGTCGTCAGCTTTGCGTTTGCGTTCTGGGCGCTCCTGAAGCTGCCGCCCATGCCGCCCGGGAAGCATGCAAGACCGGCCGGGCTGCGTTCCGTCGTCGAGGGTTTCCGCTTCCTTGGCACCCGGCCCAACCTCCGCATGACGTTCGTGATCGACCTCGTGGCCATGATCTTTGCCCAGCCCCGGGCGCTGCTGCCCGCCATCGGCGCGCTGATGATCGGCGGCGGCGAGGCCACGGTGGGCATCCTGCTGGCCTCTATGGCCGTGGGGGCATTCCTGGCCGGCCTGTTCTCGGGACCGCTTGGCGGCGTTCGCCGGCAAGGCACCGCCGTCGTGTGGTCCGTAATGGGCTGGGGCGCCTCAGTCGCGGCGTTCGGCCTGGTGGTTGTCCTTGCGGACAATACCGGAAACGGCGGTGTGACGGTGTGGCTGCTGCCCGCCTCCCTGTGCTGCGCCCTGGCCGGCATCGCGGATTCCGTCAGCGCCGTCTTCCGGACCACCATCCTGCAGGCATCCACCCCTGACTACCTGCGTGGTCGTTTGCAGGGCGTGTTCGTGGTCGTCGTGGCCGGGGGACCCCGGATCGGGGACCTGCTGGCAGGCGGCGCGACTAAACTTTTGAACGAGGGATGGGTCCTGCTGCTCGGCGGCGTGCTGTGCATCGCCGTGGCCTGGACGGTAGCCCGCCTGCAGTGCGGATTCTTGCGGTACGACGCGCGGAACCCGGTACCGTAGCGGTTCGTTTTCCTTGGTAGGTCAGTGAAATACGGGACTGAAGTACAGGCATCAGGAGGACCAGTGCATCAGCATCACAACGGACTGAAGACCGCGGCGCTGTTCGGAGTCCTGTGGGCGGTACTGCTTGGCCTGGGGGCCTTCATCGCCGCGGGGACCCGGAGTGCGGCGCCGATCTGGATCATGGCCCTGATCGGGGTCGGCACCACGGCCTACGGCTACTGGAACAGCGACAAGCTGGCCATCCGTGCCATGCAGGCATATCCCGTCACGGAGGCCGAGGCACCCCAGCTCTACCAGATCGTCAGGGAGCTGTCCGGCCGGGCCAAGCAGCCGATGCCGCGCATCTACGTCTCGCCCACCATGGCGCCGAACGCCTTCGCCACCGGCCGCAACCCGCAAAACGCGGCAGTGTGCTGCACCGAGGGCATTATGCGGCTGCTGGACGCCCGCGAACTGCGCGGCGTCCTCGGCCATGAACTGATGCACGTCTACAACCGGGACATCCTGACGGCGTCGGTGGCCGCCGCCGTCGCCGGCGTCATCACGTCGGTGGCGCAGATGATGCTGCTGTTCGGGGGCGGGGACCGCCGCAACGCGAACCCCTTCGCCGCGATCGCCATGGCGCTGCTGGCCCCGTTCGCCGCGTCCCTGATCCAGATGGCCATCTCCCGCACACGGGAGTACGACGCCGACGAGGACGGCTCGTCGCTGACCGGAGATCCGCTCGCGCTCGCCTCCGCCCTGCGCAAGATCGAGCAGGGCGTGCAGCTGGCGCCGTTGCCGCAGGACCAGCGGCTGGTCAACGCCTCGCACATGATGATCGCCAACCCGTTCAAAGGCGGAGGCGTGGCCAAGATGTTTTCCACGCACCCGCCGATGGCCGAGCGGATCGGCCGGCTGGAGCGGATGGCAGGCCGGCCGCTCAGCTAGACCGCCGGCTGACTGCCGGTTTCGCGACGCGCAAACGGGCAGTCGACGCGCAAGTGGATCCGTGACGCGCAGATAGATCCGTGACACGCAAAAGGGCTGTCGACGCGGGAATACCGGCGCGACAGCCCTTTTGCGCAGCGTCAGGAAACCTGCTCCGCGAAGGCGTGGCTAGCTGCGGAAGTTCACGAACTGCAGGTCGGCCTCGTCGAAGCCTTTGAGCAGGTTCATGGTCTCCTGGAGGTCGTCGCGGGACTTGGACGTCACCCGGAGCTCGTCGCCCTGGATCTGCGACTTGACCGACTTGGGGGCCTCGTCCCGGATCAGCTTGTTGATCTTCTTGGCGAGGTCCTGGGCGATGCCCTCCTTGATGGAGGCCTCGAGCCGGAATTCCTTGCCGGAGGCGTAGGGCTCGCCCGTGTCGAGGGACTTCAGCGAGATGCCGCGGCGGATCAGCTTTGACTGCAGCACGTCGAGCACCGCCAGCACGCGCTCCTCGGAGTTGGCCTTCATGAGGATCTTCTCGCCGCTGAAATCAACCTCGGCGCCTACGCCCTTGAAGTCGTAGCGCTGGGCAATTTCCTTCTGCGCCTGGTTCAGCGCGTTGGCGACTTCCTGCTTGTCTACCTTGCTGACGACGTCGAACGTGGATTCGCCTGCCATGACTGTCCTCCTGATGGTTGCCGGGTGCCTGAAGTAAGGCCGGGATGTCTGCATTCCAGCCTAGTACGGATGCTCCCGATCTGGAGGCCGGCCGGGCGGGCCGACATTTTCACAGTCTGCTCATAGCTCAATCACGGCGGGAACGAAGCCGGGCCCGAAAGAGTTGCAAGGGTTGGAACCGCTGCTGAAAGGCAAGAACATGCACCACAAAGCCGTCCGCTACGTCACCCGCACCACCGCCGCCGCTGCCAGCACCCTGGCCGTGACGGCGACCTCCGTTGCCGCCGCCGCACTGGCCGCCTCCATCATCCTGAGCCCGGCCGCCGACGCGTCGGCCCGCATGGACGGCGTCCATGCCGATCTGGCCCGCGCCGTCCAGCTCAACCAGGTCACGCCCGAGCAGGCAGCACGTTTCGAGGCCCGGCTGGCCGGACGCATTCTCGGAGACGCCTGAATTTCCGGGGATTTTGGCCCTCTTTTAGCCCTTTCGGGCCCCGATTCGATTCTTCGGCAGAAGTTCTGTAAAGTTGTCTTGCCCGCGGGTGCTGGAAGCGAAACGAACTGGAAACAGGCGTTCCGGGACTGGAAACCGCGAGTGATCTTCTTTTGAAGTTCGGCAGATTACCCGAGCGGCCAAAGGGGGCTGACTGTAAATCAGCTGGCAACGCCTACGGGGGTTCGAATCCCTCATCTGCCACTCCGCTGTAATGGCGGGGAAAATTAGACCCATCGGAGCGCCCCCCATGCTCCGGTGGGTCTTTTTTATTGCCCGGTGATCACACTTGTGAGCACACCTTGGCTCTTCTTTGACAACGGCAGCAGCGAGGATGCACCTTCCGCGGCGTTGCGGGCAGCGTCCCCCACCATGTGCGCGTAGAGGTCCCGCGTGATCTGGCTGTTGCTGTGGCCCATGCTCTTGGAGACAATCGCCATGTCCTGCCCCGAGGCCAGCATGAGCGATGCATGGAGGTGCCTGAGGTCATGGAAGCGCATGGAGGGCAGACCAAGCTTCTTCACCATCAGCTCGAAGAGCTTGGAAGGGTAGCCTGGCCGGAGCTGGCGGCCATCCTCGTACGTGAAGACGCGCCCCGAGTCTTGGTACGCCTCGCCCCAAGCCTGCCGTTCCTCTCCCTGCTGGAACTGCCAAGTCAGCAGCGCGGCCACGGCGCGGTCTGAGAGCGCCACTACGCGGTCCTGTCCGGCGTCCGTTTTGATCGTTCCCTCTACGACTTCCTTACCCACCTGGACAAGCTGCACACGGACCACCAGACGGCGCCCAGCAAGGTCCACGTCCTGCCACCTGAGCCCGCAGAGTTCGCCGCGGCGCATGCCGGACAGGATGGCCACCTCAAAGAGCGCGCCCAGCCGGTGCTCAGTGGCGGCGTCAAGGAATGTCCCGGCGTCGGCAGGCTCCCACACCTTGATCTTGGATTTCTCCACGCGGGGGAGTCGCGCCCCGGCCGCGGGGTTATCGCTGATCAGCCCGTCCTGGACGGCATCAGCCAGTGCGCTGGAGAGCGTAGCGTGAATCCGCTTGATCGTCACGGCGCCACGGCCGGCGGCCTGCAGGTCTGCAATGAGCCCGGCCACGTGAGGGCGGCGCAGATCCCGCAGCAGCAGCTTCTCCCCAAAAGCCGGGGCGATGTCGTTTTCCACGTAGGCGTGGTACATCCGCAGCGTGGACGGCTTGAGCTGTGCATGCTTCTCCTGGGAGGCCAGCCAACCGCGGATGTACCCGGCCGCCGTCGTGCGCTTGAAGTCGTGGGACTGACCTTTGAGGGACTTCTCAGCCTCTCTCAGGGCCTCTTCCGCTTCCTCGGCTGAGGCGTGCTTGTACTCGGTGATGTAGCGGCGCTTGCCCGTGGCCGGATCGAAGCCGGCACTGAGCCTGAATCCCCAGGTCCCATGCCGGTAGCTCTTGAGCTTGGGGCACCGGGCCCCGTACTGCTTGCCTATTTCATCGCGGCACCCGCACCGCCGGCTCACCTTCGCCATGCTCAGAGCCTTCCAACGATGTCCGTGATGCGTTTGTCCATGTCACGGAGAGGGAGCCGCGCCTTGTCCTCCAATTGCTGCTGAGCAACCCCGACGGCTGACCAGGCATCGCGGATCTCATCCATGAGCGATAGCAGGAGTTCCGCTGACTCTCGGGCATTGGCGCCGTGCAGAAGGTCCGCCGTGGTGAGCTTCAGGTTTCCGACTTGGATGTCTTCAGCTTCCATCGGGGGAACCAGGAACATCGAGGGCGTCTCGCCCAGAACATGGGCGATCGCTACGAGGTCATTGGCTGTCATGGCCCGATCGCCGTTCTCCATGGCGGATACAGTCTGGCGCTTCCATGGTCGGCCCAGAGCCTCCTCCATGCGCTCTCCAAACGTCGTCACGTCCATCTCAAGTTCCATGCGCCGCGCCCTTGCGTTGTGGCCTACGACCTTAGACATGTCCCACGTCATTTGGTTCCTTCCGTCCGTTTCCTAACTTCTTGTCAAGCAATAGCTTGCCACAGAAGAAGGTACTTGCAAAGACCGAAGGGCACGTGTACTGTCGGTTTTGCAAGGAAAAACTTGCAAGGTAACCAAAAGCTAGACAGGAGGAACCGTGGAAGCGCAATATTCGGAAGAAGTCCGGGCCATCCTCGCCAAACCAACGGCGACGGTGGACGAATTCAAGCTAGTCATGGGCGTGGGGCGGAATCAGGCATACGAGTTCGCCAGGCAGGGGCACATTCGAACGCTCCGGATCGGCAGTCGCATTCTCATCCCCACGAGCGCCATCCGCTCAATGCTCGAAGGCACCGCAGCCTAACAACCGCCCAGGAGGCACCGTGGAACAGGTTTCCAGCACAAAAGAAAATCCGGCAGCCACTGCAATGGCCACCGGATCGAAGAAATCCAACACTCACGAAGGAATCTTTATGTCACCCAGAGTAGCACCCCGCCAAATGCCCGCCTACAGCCAGCGCGGCCAGCAGTTCGCCGCCCTCATGGCAGGAGCGCGTCGATGAGCACCGAGACCCTGACCTACGCGACCGAAGCGAACCCCGAGCTGCAGCGCCACCACTGGCAGGGACTCGCCGGCCTAGTCTGTGACCACCGCCCCGAATGGCCCGTCTCTGAGGTCATTGAAAGCCTGTGGCTCTGCCGGAACAAGCAGACCTTCCCGCAGTTGGCGCAAACAGCCCTGGCCATCGCCATGGATCCGAAATACAAAACTCCGGCCGCAATCCACATGAGCGCCATGGGCATGTTCGATGGCGACCGCGAATACATCGACCCGCTAGAGCTTGGCTTCGCGTTCGTGGCCGTCGAGGAACTAGCCAAAACCATCATGGCGTCGGGTCAGATCAGCATCGATCAATGGAATGCAGCCATGGCTGCCGGGGCAGCCTGGAAAGAGCAGGCGGGCAAATGACCACGGACAGCCCCGCACTCAGCGACGTGACGGTCGGCGCGGCGAACTACATGCTCGGCTACCTCCAGATGACCATAGCCGGCGGTGAGAGCATCACCCCCGCAAAGTGGCAGCAGGCCATCGATGAAACCGTGGCATTCCAGCACCGCATGATCACGCTGCAATCACCACTGGAGCCGCCATGCTGACAGACGAGGAGATCCAGCATCTCATCCAGCAGCACCCGCGGGCGTGGGACGTCTGGCTGAACGGCTACCAAGCCGGGATCATCCAAGGCATCAACCAGACCATGCTCAGCAACGAGCAGGCCGCCGAAACCGCGGCCCGCAGGGTCTATGCCCTCCAACTGGACGAAGAGCGGCACCGGACCTTCGCACGGAACGCAGTGCAGGCCATCGACATCCAACAGAACCGGCAGCGGCCGGACTCCAGCTACATCCCACGGAAGGCAGCATGACCCAGCAGACGGAGATAGCAGAAGACCTGCCGTCGTGGGCTCCCATCGACCTTTCAAGCGTCCTGGACGGTACCCACAAGGCGCCACAGCCGACCTATATGGAGCGTGAGGACGGCGTCTGCCTCGGCTACCCGGCCTTGGTCCACGCGCTCAACGGGGAATCCGAGTCCATGAAATCCATGGTGGCTCAAGCCGAATCGGCCCGCAGCATCAATGAGGGCATCGACGTGCTCTACATCGACTGCGAGTCAGACCAGGGCGCCGTAGTCGGAAGACTCCTCATGCTCGGCGCGCAGCCGGCACGCATCAGGGACCACTTCCACTACGTGCGCCCCCAGATGCACCCCCAGGGCACTACGCAGGAGCGCGTAGCGTTCCACCACCTCCTGCAGCGGACATACGGGCTCGCCATCATCGACGGCGTGACAGAAGCCTTCGCAATCTTCGGAGTGAAATCCATAGACAACGACGAAGTGACTGCTTGGGGCAGGCAGGTGCCCCGGAAGATCGCAGACCACACCGGGGCAGCCGTCTTCCTCATCGACCACGTCACCAAGTCAGAAGAAGGCCGCGGACGGTTCGCCATCGGCGCGCAAGCCAAGCTCTCATACCTGACCGGGGCAAGCTACGGGCTGGAAGTGCTCGAACCCGGGGGAGTGGGCATGATCGGCCGCATAGCCCTACGCGTCGGCAAAGACCGGCCCGGACAGGTCCGACCCAACGCCGGCACCTGGCGCAAGTCAGACCGGACGCAAGAAATCGCTGTAGCAGTGTTCGACTCTACCGAGCCGGGCAAGATCCACTACCGGCTCGAGGCGCCCCGCACAGGGGATGAAAGCACCGGCACCGGCTGGCAGCCCACCGAGATCATGGAGCAAGCCTCACGTGCCCTCCAAGACTCCGGGCAGGCAATGAGCTACCGGGCCATCAGTGCCTGCGTACGCGGCAAGGCCACAACCATCCGGGCAGCAGTCGATGAACTCATCCGGCTAGGCCACATCACCACAACCCCCGGAGCCAGGAACTCAACACTCCACCAGCTCATCAAGCCCTACCCCGGCGGGGAAACACTCACCGACCTAAAAGCAGTGTGACTGTTTCCCGTTCTAAAGAACGGGAAACAGGGCAACACTCAACACCGGTTCCCGGAAACAGTGGGAAACGGTGGGAAACACTCACTGAACAGGAGACAGCATGACAACCCACAACCTGGACGACGTAGCAGCGGCCTACCTCCAAACACACAACGCCTTCCAAGAGCTCACCTTCCTGCTCGAACGCAAAGGCATCATCACACCGCAAGAGCTAGGGAAGATCTACGGAGAGACGCCTGATAGTGGCCCTTCCTTCCGCGCCGCGCCTGAGAATGAGCGCGCAACGTGCGAGCGCTGCTGTGCTCACAGTGTGATCACGGACGAAAAGTCCCCTTTGTTTGCAAGGGATTCAGGCATGCTAGCTGATTCCCAATCAGTTGATTCTGAGGTGATCGCATGAGCGCAGTAGTGCGCCAGCCCTTGAGTAAGGCCGCCGCGGCCGGGGCATACAAGCGGGCCCTTGAAGCCCTGACTCCCCTACACGCATGGCGGATGTACGGGGTAACGGAGTTTGTGCGCTGCTTGCGCGCAGAAGCCAAGGCGTGGCGCCACGTAGCGCGCAACGCTGAGAGGGAAGTGGAGCTATTGAAGATCCAGCTTGAGGAGGCCACCCGTGAGCGAGCCTAGATGCACCGTATGCCGGCACACCGACCGGCCGGAGATTGACCGGCAGCTAGCCGGGGGCATGTCCAATCTGGGAGTGGCTGAGAAGTGGGGGCTGTCCAAGGACTCGGTACGCCGGCACCGGGCTACCCACCTGTCAGCCGCACTCAAGGCGGTGCACACCCGGCGGGAGACGGCGGGGGCTACCAAGGCTGTGGACCGTGCGGAATACCTCTATGGCAAGGCTTCCAAGATCCTCGAGGCCGCTGAGGCTGGGGACCAGGGCGCACTGGCCCTACAGGCCATCAAGGAACTGCGGGCCACGGTGGAACTACTCGCCAAGCTGTCCGGTGAATTGGATGAGCGGCCCCAGATCAACGTCCTGAACGTTGCCGCATCCCCGGAGTGGATGGCTACACAATCGGCCATGCTCCGGGCCCTGGCACCGTTCCCGGATGCACGGCTGGCTGTGGCCGGCGCCTTGCAGGATATGGGGGAGGTTGCATGACGGCCCTGGCTAAGAGTCTGGCGGCGGCCCTTGATCCTGTGGTGTTCGCCCGGGGGACTGGCTTTGACCCGGAGGAGTGGCAGCAGCGGCTCCTGAGGTCCACGGCTCAGCGGGCCCTGATCCGGTGTTGCCGGCAGGCTGGGAAGACGCAGACCACTTCCCTCAAGGCTCTCCACACGGCGCTCTACAACCCCGGCCGGGATGTGCTGATCGTGTCCCCGACACAGCGCCAGTCGGATGAGATGCTGCACCGTGTCTCGGCTCTGTACAAGGGCATGAGTGAGCAGCCTCGGCTCAAGCGCGACAACACGTCGGAGATGGGCCTGGCGAACGGTTCCCGCGTGGTGTCCCTCCCCGGCTCTGAGGGCGGCATCCGTGGCTTCTCAGCGGTCAAGCTGCTGATCTTGGATGAGGCCAGCCGCATTGAGGATGATGTGTTCGCCTCGGTGCTTCCCATGGTTGCCTCTGACGGCGGAATCATGGTCCTGAGCACGCCGTGGGGCAAGCGCGGTTTCTTCCACCAGCTCCACCAGGAGCCCACGAATGGCTGGGAGCGGCACAAGGTCACGGTGTACGAGTCGGCACAGTACACCCCGGCCCGTATTGCTGAGGTCCGGGCGGCGCTGGGGAGCTTCACGTTCGCTTCTGACTATGAATGCGAGTTCGGAGACACGGACAACCAGCTCTTTTCTACTGAATCTGTCAGAGCTGCTTTTGCTCCTGGCATCGCCCCGCTTGATTTGGAGGCCGCGTAATGGCTTGTTTCACCGTTGGTTTGGACTTGGGCAGCGCGGCGGACTTTAGCGCCATGGTTGTCCGGGAGCGCGTCTTTGTTCTTCCGCCGCTGATCAGCCTGAATCAGTGGCACCGACAGCCGGGCCTGTATCAGGAGGCTCTTGTGGAGCAGCACCAGATCCGGCACTTGCGGCGCTGGGAGCTGGGCACGCCGTACCCGGTGATCGTGGCCGACGTCGCCGTGTTCATGCGCTCGCGGGCCATGCGCCAGTTTGGGCTCCTGTACGTGGATAAGGGCGGCGTGGGCAGGGCGGTCTGGGACATGTTCGCGGACGCTCACCGGGAGTCGCCTATGGGCTGCTGGGAACCGATCGGGATTACGTCCACGGGCGGCAAGGAGGCGAATGGCTGGAACGTCCCGAAGCAGGATCTCATGGCTTCGATTCAGGCGCCGCTGCAGCTCGGCCGGCTCAAGGTTGCCCAGGGCCTCGCCCTCGGTGACGTGCTCGAGAAGGAACTGACCAATTTCCGCATGAAGATCACGGCATCCGGTCGTGAGTCCTTCGACTATCAGAGGTCCGCCGGCGACGGCCACGGCGACCTTGTAAGCGCTCTGGCGCTCGCCATGTATGGGAACAACCCGTACGGCCGGCCCGACATCATCGAAAACCCCCTCACCCTCGTAGGAGCAAGCAATGTCTGAACAGCAGATCGAATCACAGGAAATCGAAATCACGGATGATGAGCTGGCTACGTTGCCGGCGGAACGCCTCGCGGCCATGCTGCGGGACAAGCGGAAAGCTGAGGCCACCGTGCGCGGCAAGCTGCGGGATGCTGAGGCTCAGCGGGACACCCTGGCGGGCACCGTGTCGGGCTTCCAGCAGGAGGCATTGAGGGCGGCCGCAACTGGCGCGGGCATGCTCCCCACGGCGCTCTTGGACCTTGGGGCCCACGTGCCGCTGGAGAGCGTGCTGGGGGAGGGTGGGCTGCTGGACACGGCGAAGGCTGAGACGGCGCTGGCGGACTTGAAGGCATCCCGGCCGCACTTCTTCCCATCCCCGGCCGGCGCTTCCGGCGCCAGCTTCATCGGAGGCAGCGGGGAGAGCATGGCTCCCGCGGCGTCCTGGAGCGACATCCTCTAGCAGGGACGGGGCGCAGGCAACTAGGGCTTGCGCCCTATACCCCCAGGGGGTATAGTCAGACTTAGCTAGGTCTTGCACCTGCTATGTACAGCCTCCTTGCGGGGCAGTCGAGAATCCCGCCGTCTATCTGACGGTTTCTTCCGATTGCCTCAAGGAGGCTACTTTTATGTCCGTTTCACTTTCCAACATCTCCGCCATCACCCCGGATCAGATCGAATCCCTGATCATCCGGCCCGTGGCCGCGGCGTCCATCGCCATGCAGGTCGCGTCCCTGATCACCACGAACGCCACGGATACCCGCATTCCCCGCGTCATGTCCGATCCCACGGCCGCCTGGGTAGCTGAGAACGCCGAAATCGGCGCCTCTGATCCGACCGTGGATGACATCGTGATCACGCCGGCCAAGCTCGCCGGCCTAACGGTCCTGTCCAACGAATCCGTAGCGGACTCCAACCCGGCCGCCGGCACCATTGTTGGAGACGGGCTTACCCGTGACATCGCCCGCAAGCTCGACATCGCGTTCTTCGGCGCCAAGGGTGCTGACACGGTGCGCCCGGCCGGCCTTGAGGATCTCGTAGGCTTCAACTCCATTGATCCCGGATCCGCATGGGCCGACCTGGACCCGTTCGCAGAGGCCATCGCCGACGCTGAGGGCCTGGGCCTGAACGTGGACGCCTTTGTAGCCAACCCGGCTGACGCGCTCATCCTGGCGCAGCTCAAGGAATCCGCAACCTCGAACCGTCCGCTGCTCGGGGCGGATCCGACCTCGGCCACCCGCCGGCTCCTGCAGGGCGTCCCGCTGCTGGTTTCCTCCGCGGTCACCGTGGGCACCGTGTGGGGCCTGCCCAAGCTCCGCGCCGTAGTTGTCCGCCGGAACGACGTAGACCTGCAGGTCGACAAGTCCGCGTACTTCACTTCTGACCGGACCGCCATCCGGGCCATCATGCGCGTGGGCTTCGGCTTCCCGCACGCGGCCGCCATCCAGAAGATCAAGCTGACTGCCTAAGTCCCATTGCTAGCCCGGCCGCCGCGAGTCTAAACCGCGGCGGCCGGGCACCCAATAGCCAAGGAGGCTCATATGGGTAAGTTCGACAATCTGAACGACTCGCAGTTGCCCGACATCCTCCGCCGGCTCCGCGTCCTCGAAACCGCTAGCCCACTGAACAGCGCAGCCATAGGCCGCGGCGGGCTCACCGTGTACGACGGAGGCGTGATCGACATCGAAAACGGCGGGCTCAACGTCGTTGGCTCGGGTACGTTCACCGGCACCCTCTACGCCAATGGCACGGTCGCTTTCACGGGCACCCTGACCCAGACCGGGCCGACCACGTTCACGGGCGACACGAAACTCAACGGACCAACGCATATCAACGGGGCTACGGACATCAAGGGCGCGTTATCCGTTGAAGGCGCCTCCACGCTGAAGAATGACCTCAACGTCACCACGGGTGGAAAGGTCAAGGTCGGCTCGGCCATGACCTTGGACCCGTCGGTATCCTCCGGCGCGCTGATCTTCTCCAATGGTGCCCAGGTCTTCACCGACGCCACAACGGTCCAGATGTTCAAGGGCGGCAGTGTCGTGCAGATAGACAGCAGCTCCGCGAAGCTACAAGCCACTGGCGGCTACGTGATCGTTGACAGCGGCGGAGTGCGCCTCGACGGCCCGTTGCGAAACAGTAGCGGCTCCACCATCACCGGCGTCACCCCGAACGTCTACATCGACGGCAGCGGCAACATCAAGAAGATTGTGTGATCACCAGGTGAGCACTTAACCCCGGTGATCACCAGTTATGCACAGTGACAGCATCCCGGCCGGAGGGCCTAAATTCCGCGGGAACTAGGGCTAAGGGGCAGCCCCGGTTCCGGCCGGTGACGCTGGTCAAATCACTGTAAATCAGCTGGCAACGCCTACGGGGGTTCGAATCCCTCATCTGCCACCCTTACGAGGGGCTCTACTTCCTAGCAGTAGCAAGGAAGTAGGGCCCTTTGTTATTTCTTGAAAGTCCCGGATGGGCACATTTTGAGCACACCTGACTGTGAACGGTTCACGAGCCGCCCCCATTGTGTTGCCTTGTGAGGATGCGTTAGGGCTGTTCGCCGGCGGGCTTGGGTACGTCCTCCAGCACGGACCTATCAAAGAAGCGGACTTCGCCCGTTGCCTGGAAAAACACCGGAACTACAGAAGTGCTCGGGTCTTTTGAAGTTTCGTATATCTCGGGCGCGCTCCCGTGCTTGCGCGCAATGGTTCCAACCATGTCGGTGCCGCGAACCCTGACGGTTCGATACTTGTAGCTGATGTGGACCCCTCCTAGTGAGTTGAGTCACACGTTACTCCGCGTTGGCAGTCCTAAGGACCGGTTGTCGGAATTTTCGTGCAACAAACGGCTCCGCCCTTGCGGCAGAACAGTCCGGCTCGATCCTGCGGGATAGCGGCCCGTCGGAGACGAAGCATGGCCGTAAACACATTTTGAGCACCGGACGGAACACGAGGCACCGCGTTGGGGCCGGAGACCAAGATGCTCAGTCGTCCGGCGGATTCGGAATGGTCACCGTTGTGCCCGCGGGCGGAATCCATTCGGCGCCGGTCAGCAGGTTCAGGTTGGCGATCCGCAGTGCATAGAGCGGCACGCCGTAGCGGCTCGCGATGCCCGCGGGGGTGTCTCCGGGGCTCGTCCGGTACAGAGGCTGTCCCTGCTTGTCCAGCCCGGTCACGCTGCCACCGGCCCCAAGCTGTGCCACGCCCACCCCTCTGAGGTCGACAACCTGCCCCGCCGCAACGGTCGCCGATGTGTTGAAGCTCTTGAGGATCTCGGGAGTCATCCGGAAGTGGGCGGCGATGCCCTCCCAGGTGTCGCCGTCGACGGCCGTGTACCGCATCGGCCGGAGGAACCCGTTCGTTTCCGTCGTCCCCAGCAGAACCGCCGGGGCAGGGGATGCCGCAGCGGAAGGTGCCGGGCGTGCAGGGCTCGCGGCCGCCGGCCGCCCCGCCGGAGGTCCGGCGGACGGGACCGCGCCGGAACCGCATGCCGTCAAAAAGAAAGCGAGGGCAGCGGCGAGAGCCGCGGCGGCGGCCAGGAAGCGCTTGGCGCCGGAACCGTGACTCACGTTGGGTGTCCTGTCTTTCGGGGCCTCCCCCCGAGGCCCGCTGGCGCCGATTATTCCATACGTTTGAGTAAACCAATTCTTACCTCTCTGCCCGGCGGACCCGCTCCCCGGGTTCGGTATAGTGCCGGTCATGGACGACAAAGCGATCTTGCACACATACCTGCGCACCCGGCGGGCAGACCTCCTCGGGAAGCTCGAAGGCCTCAGTGAGTACGACGCGCGCCGGCCCCTCACACCGACCGGAACCAGCCTCCTGGGCCTCGTCAAGCACGTAGCCAGCGTCGAACTCGGCTACTTTGGCGAGGTCTTCGGCCGTCCCAGCGGGCTGGCGCTGCCGTGGTTCGCCGAGGATGCGGAGCCGGACGCCGACATGTGGGCCGCCCCCGGCGAGACACGGGAGCAAATCACGGAGCTGCACCGACGCTCGGCCGCCCACAGCGATGCCACCATCGATGAACTCCCGCTCGACGCGCCGGGTGTGGTGCCCTGGTGGCCGGGGGAGCGCAAGCACGTGACCCTGCACCAGATCCTCGTGCACATGTGCGTGGAAACAGCCCATCACCTTGGTCACGCGGACATCCTGCGCGAACTGATCGACGGCAGGGCCGGCCAGCGCCCGAATGACCCGAACCTCTCGCAGCGCACACCCGAGGGATGGGCCGTTCACCGGGCCCGCATCGAAGCGGCCGCGGCCGCCGCCGGAGCACCGACTGTCGGCCGCTAGGAGCCCGAAGGCGACCCGGAGCGGCGGAATGATCCTTCCGTCCGGGAGATCCCGCAGACTAGCATGACGGCATGAGTCGGTTGCGTCGAAGCGGTCTGCCGGTTGTTGCCATGCTGGTTGCCGGCATGGCGCTGGCGGCACTCATGGGGTGCTCCGGTCCGGCCCTGAAATCGTTCGCCGGAAGTTGGGGGCAGGCCGTCAAAGGTCAGCCCAACCTCACGATCACCGACGACGGCTCCTTCCAGGGAACGGACGGCTGCAATCGTTTGACAGGCAAAGGATCGATTTCGGGCGATTCTTTCGACTTCGGCCCGATCGCATCCACCCTGATGGCCTGCAGCGACGTCGACACGTGGCTATCGCAGGCGCACACCGCCAAAGTGGACGGGACTGTGCTTGTCGTCTACGGCAACAGCGGTAACAAGATCGGAACCCTGGCCAAGCAGTGACCCTGCCGGCTTCGCGCTCTGTTGGTGTCCGTGTTCCGGCAACACCCCGTTTCTTCTGCGAGCAAAATCTCAGTTTTTGGGGCGGGGCCATCGTAGGGTTGTCGGGTTCGCCGTTGATGCCGTTGAAGAAGAAGGAGCACTCGTGAAGTCGTTTGCCTGTGGTGATGTGGTTCCCGGTTGCGAAGCCCGCTGGGTCTGCAGCACAGATGATGAAATCCTGGTCAACGTGGCCGCCCACGCCGCGTCCGCGCACGGGTTGGAGGCGCTGCCGGCCGACGTCGTGCAGTCCATCCACAAAGCCATCGTTCCCGTTAGTTGAGTCACGGGGCAGGCGGCCTCCCTTCCGGCACCGGGGCCGCGCCGGGCCCGGCCTGGAAAGAGAACCTGGCGGCCGCCTGCCGCGGCGAAGGCCTGTCCGCGGCCTACCAGCCCATTGTTGATACTGCCCGCGGCACCGTTGTGGGGTACGAAGCCCTGGCGCGGTTTCCGGGCTTCGCGGAGAAGAATCCCGAAGTGTGGTTTGCCGCCGCGCGCGCGCACGGCCAGGCGGCCGAGCTCGAGGCGGCAGCCCTGCGGGCGGCGCTGGAAGCACGCCCCACCCTGCCGCCGAACTGCTTCCTGACCCTCAACGTCTCGCCCGAACTGCTGCCGACGGAGAGCATCCGTGAGATCTGGCGCGGCCAGGGAAACCTGGGCGGACTGGTGGTCGAGTTGACGGAGCAAACCCCCATCGACTCCTATCTGGAGCTTGAGCCTGACCTCAACCAGTTGCGCGCGGCAGGCGCGCTGATCGCCGTCGACGACGCCGGAGCCGGCTATGCGGGACTCCGTCACCTCCTTGCCCTGCGGCCCTCGCTGATCAAGATCGACCGGGAACTGATCCAGGATGTCGACCGCGACGAAGCCAAACGTGCCCTGATCTCCATGCTCGGAACCTTCGCCAGCCGCGTCGATGCGTGGATCCTGGCCGAGGGAGTGGAACGGGTCGAGGAACTGGACGCCCTTGTGGCTCTCGGCGTTCCCCTGGTGCAGGGGTATTGCCTGGCCCGGCCGGGGCCGGCGTGGGAGCCGATCGACCTTGACCTCGCCCACCGCCTGGCCTCGAAACCGCCCGTCACACACCGCAGCATCATTCGGGACATCGTGGAACCGGCGACGACGGCCACCAGCACGGCGACGGCGGCGGCAGCATTTGACGACAACCCCGCCCTGCAGTCGGTGGTGCTGATGGGGGAGCACCTGCGGCCCGTTGCGGTGCTCGACCCCGCCGCGGCAGCGCTGGGGATGGTGAGCCCGGGAATGCGCGTCAATCTGGACACGCCGCTCAGCGAGGCGCTGGCCCGCTCCATGACCAGGAGCCAGGGCAGCCGGTTTGACCCCCTGCTGGTGACGGATAACGCCGGCCGCTTTGCCGGCGTCGCCCGCATGGAGCGGATGATCACGGCACTGGCGGCGGCGGACGGCTAACCGGCTGCGGGGTCCGGGCCGGCGGGCTGTCCCGCCAGCAGCCGGTCCGTGGCGGGATCCGGCAGGCCGTCGAAGTAGCGGTCCAGGACGTCGCTGAATACGGGTTCGCCGGGGGCGGCGCGCAGGAACAGCGTCATGGAGGAGTGCAGCTTCCGTGCGTCGATGCCGCCAAAGATGTGCACCGCGGACCGCCCTTCCACGGAAGCCACCGCGGCTGCGGCCTCCGCCAGGCGAGGGCCAAGGACGCCGTGCCGGTAGTAGGCACGGGCCTCGTCCAGTGAGGAGATGGCATACTTGCGGGCGGTCTCGCTGCGGCCCAAGCCCGCGAGCTGGGGAAACACGAACCACATCCAGTGACTTCGCTTCAAGCCCGACCTCAACTCCGCCAGGGCATGCCCGTAGGTTCCGCCGGCGTTTTGGGCGGTCACGAACCGTTCAAGATCGTAGGGGTCTTCCATTCTCGCTAGGCTACGTCGCCGGGGCGCCCCGCGACAGGTTTGCACGAGTAGGGGTACTTCGGCCGGGGCTAAATTGTCGGTCCCCGGCGTATCGTGTCCTCCATGGCGAGCGTCTTGGAGATGGCCGGAGTTGTGAAGCGTTTCGGGCCGGTGGTTGCCCTGAACGGGTTGGACTTTTCAGTCGAAGCGGGCGAGGTCCACGGTTTCCTTGGCCCGAACGGTTCAGGCAAATCGACAACCATCCGCCTGCTGTTGGGCATGCTGCGCGCCAACGCGGGCTCCATCCGGGTGCTGGGCCTTGACCCGTGGCACGACGTCGCGAGCCTCCATCGGCGCCTGGCCTACGTCCCCGGAGATGTGGCGCTGTGGCCCAACCTGACCGGCGGTGAGGTGATCGACCTCCTCGGCCGGCTCCAGGGCGGCCAGGACGCGGCCCGGCGGGACCAGCTTCTAGAGGTATTCGACCTCGACCCGACGAAGAAGTGCCGGGCCTACTCCAAGGGCAACCGGCAGAAAGTGGCCCTGATCGCCGCGCTGGCCACCGACGCCGAGCTGTTCCTGCTGGACGAACCCACCAGCGGCCTGGACCCGCTCATGGAAGACGCCTTCCGCAGCTGTGTCCGGGACCTGCGGAACCAGGGCCGCACGGTACTGCTCAGCAGCCATATCCTCAGCGAGGCCGAGGCACTCTCGGACCGCGTCAGCATCATCCGTGAGGGCCGGGTGGTGGAGACCGGGCGGCTTGAGGAGCTCAGGCACCTGACCCGGACCTCCGTCACCGCCGACGTCGCGGCGGTACCGGCGGGGTTGGATACCCTCCCCGGGGTCCACGACGTCGTCGTCACGAACCACCGCGTCAGCGCCCAGGTGGAACCGTCCGGGCTGGCGCCGCTCATGCGGGCCCTGACCGACGCCGGACTCCTCGCACTGACCAGCCAGCCGCCCACCCTCGAGGACCTCTTCCTGCGCCACTACGGCGCGTCGGTACCCGTGGCAGCGGCCGGCTCGGGCGGCAGGCGTGCCGGTGATGCGTGAAACGTTGGCGGGGACGGGCGTCCTGATCAGGCTCGGACTCCGGCGCGACCGCTGGCTGCTGCCGGCGTGGATCGCCGGATTTGCCGCAACGACATATTCAACGGCCGTGGCCGGCGCCGAGCTCTACCCCGATGTGGCTAGCCGGGTCGAGGCCGCGACGGCCCTGAACGCCACGGCCTCGCTTGTGGCCCTGTTCGGCCGGGTCTACGACCCCACGTCCCTCGGCGCGCTGTCCCTGATCAAGTACACGGCGTTCATGGCTGCCATCCTGGCAGTCCTGATGGTGTTCATCACCGTCCGGCATACCCGCAGCGACGAAGAGTCGGGGCGGCTGGAACTCCTCGGCGGGGGCAGGCTGGGGCGCGACGCTCCGCTGGCCGCCGCCCTGGCCATCAGCTTCGGTTCGAGCCTGGTCCTCGGCCTGGTCACGGCGGTGACTTTGGCCGCCGGCGGGCTTCCGGCCGGAGGCTCGCTCGCGTTTGGACTGGGCTGGGCCGCCACCGGCATGGCGTTCAGCGCCGTGGCCGGGGTCACCGCCCAGCTGACGGCCAGCGCGCGGGCAGCCACGGGAATGAGCGTCGGCGTCGTCGCCGTGACCTACGCGCTGCGGGCGGTGGGCGACCTCGCCGAACCTGGGCCGTCCGCCCTGTCCTGGCTTTCACCGATCGGCTGGAACCAGCAGATCCGGGCCTTTGCCGGGGACCAGTGGTGGGTCCTCGCCCTGCCGCTGGCGCTCTGCTTCGCGCTCGTGCCGGTGGCCCTGGCCCTCCGTGCCCGCCGGGACCTCGGCTCCGGCCTGCGCGAGGAGCGTCCCGGCCCGGCGCGGGGTTCGCTCCGCGGTGTCTGGGACCTCGCGGTGCGGCTGCAGCTCCGGCTCCTTGCGGCGTGGGCCGTGGCCTTCGTGGTGTTCGGTGTGGTGATCGGATCACTGGCCGGAAATGTCACGGATTTGTTGAGTTCACCCAACGCGCAGGATCTGGTCAGGATGCTGGGCGGAACCCAGGCCATGACGGACGCCTTCATTGCCGCGGAGATCAGCATCATGGGACTGCTGGCCGCCGCCTACGGACTGTCCGCGGCCAGCCGGCTCCGCGACGAGGAGACGGAAGGACATGTGGAGGCGCTGCTGGGCACGGCCACCACCCGGCCGCGGTGGGCGAGCAGCCACTTCGGCCTGGCGCTGGCCGGGGTCGCCCTGCTCATGCTTTTGGCCGGAGTGTCGGTCGGGGCAGGCGCAGCCGCGGCCCTGGCCGACGGAAACCAGCTCGGACGCGTCACTGTGGCCGCCGCCGCCCAGATCCCCGCAGCCTGGGTCATGACATCAGCCGTCCTGGCCGTGTTCGGCTGGGCGCCACGGCTCACCGGGACGGTCTGGGCCCTGTTGCTGCTCTTTGTCGCCCTGGGCGAATTCGGCGTGCTGTGGAACGCCCCGGAGTGGCTGATGGAGCTTTCCCCGTTCCGGCATACGCCGCTGCTCCCCTTGGATTCCGGCGCCGTCGTGCCGTTGCTGGGCCTCACCGTGACGGCCGCGGCGCTCGCCGCCCTGGGCTACTCCGGCTGGCGCCGGCGGGATCTGGCCGCATGAGCGAAACCGGGCGGCCCTACTCCCCGGCAATGGGCGGCGGTACGATCAAGATCGAGAGAGTCGTTGGCGCACCTCCGAGTTGGCCGGAGCCGCCGGGGTCCGGAACGGACGCCACTCTCGGGCCGGGTCGGAGGGCGGGATGCAGGACGCATACGGGCTATATACGCCGACCACGCTGGTGGAAATCGGGCTCCTGCTGGCGACATTTGTCCTCTGCTCCCTGATTGGCACCGAGCGGCAGGTCCGGCAAAAGGTCGCTGGCTACCGCACACACGTTCTTGTCGGCCTGGGATCGTGCACGTTTACGCTTATCTCCGCCTACGGCTTCGCCGCCGTCCAGGCCGGGGGCACCGTGGACCCGTCCCGTATTGCAGCCCAAATCGTCAGTGGCATCGGCTTCCTCGGCGCCGGGGTGATTTTCAAGGGACGGAACGTTGTCCGCGGCCTGACGACGGCCGCCAGCATTTGGGTTTCTGCCGCCGTGGGCATGGCGTGCGGCGCCGGAATGCTGTCCCTGGCTGTTTCGCTGACCGCTTTCCACCTCATCACGTTGTACGTGGTCTCTCCCGTCATCAGGAAGATCCCGACCCCTGACGCCCACCGGGTCCTGCACCTGGGCTATGCCGACAATAAAGGCGTGCTGCGGCAAGTGTTGGAGATCGCCACCAACATGGGGTTCAGCTCGTCAATCTTGAGCATTAACAAGGCGGGAGATGAACAAAAGCCGATCGTCCTCATGGACATCCGCTTCCATGGTCATCTTCCGCTGCGGGAACTCGTCCCCTACCTCCTGGATGTGCCAGGCGTGCAGAGTGTGAACGTTCGCGACACCGACCCGAACGAGGACGACGATGACCCCAGCGCTTGAGAACTTTTGCGTTAATTGAAGCCGCGCGGGGATGACCGCTAGAGTCTGCGGAATGATCGAGAACAGCGTCGCTTTGACGGGTACCGTGCGCGTGCGGGTGCTGCACAGGTCCGACGCCGGCGCACTCGCCGATGCCTACCTGCGCAACCGCGAGCACCTCGCGCCCTGGGAGCCTGTGCGGGCCGAGGACTTCTTCACCGCCGACGCACAGGCCGCCAGCATCGAATCCAAGCTCGGGTTGTTCATCGCGGGATCGGACGTCCCATGGGTTCTCGTGGACGGCTCGCGCATCGTCGGGGTGATGAACCTCAGCGGGATTGTCCGGGGGCCGTTCCTCAGCGCCCACCTCGGCTACTGGGTGGACAAGGACATGACCGGGCAGGGGATCGGCTCGGCCGCGCTGGAGTTCGCCGTCGAGGCCGCGCACACCGAGCTGGGGCTGCACCGGCTGCAGGCCGCCACCCTGCCGCACAACGCCGCGTCCCAGCGGATCCTGAAGCGGGCGGGCTTTGAGGAGATCGGTTTGGCAGCCCAGTACCTGCGGATTGCCGGTTCCTGGCAGGACCACGTCCTGTTTCAGCGGATCCTGTTCTGATGGCTGATGTCCCGGTGGCAACTGTTCCGATTTCACCGGCGGACTTTGGGTCCCTGCACCATGTTGAGCTCTGGGTCCCGGACCTTCTGCGGGCCAAGGACCAGTGGGGCTGGCTCCTGGGCCGGCTGGGCTATGAGGCCTACCAGGACTGGTCCCACGGGTGACCTCGTGAATACGGACGGCTACGAAGTGGAGTTGATCGCGGCCGCCTGATCGCATCGGTGCCCTACGGGTTTGCTGGCGGAGGCGCCTGTTCAGCCTTGAGTTCCTCGCCGTGGGCGATGATCGCGTAGATGATCAGCACGTCCATGGCGATGACGATGACGGACCACCACGGCTGCGCCGGAATGAGCATCAGTTGAACGACCGCGCTGAAGCCAGCAACGACAACACCAACGACTCGAGCCCACGTTGCACCGGAGAAGAGCCCGACGGCGGTGAGGATCAAGAGCACCCCGAGAGCCAGATTCCACCAGCCCCACCCCTTCGCATCGAAGATGAAGAGCGTGCCCGGGGTCGACAAATAGTAGGTGTCAGGACCGGTGAGAGCGACGAGGCCTTGAAGGCCGCTGAATACGCCGTTGATGATCAGAATGACTCCGGCGAAACGGACCCAACCGGTCCAGCCAGTCGAAGCAACAGGATGATGGGCAGTAGTCATAATGCCGACCGCTTTCCGTTTGAATGCTCTGCCGTCGGCCTCATGGTCGGCGCAGTCGTGTCGTGAAACTAGTACCGATTCCGATTATGTTCCTCACCCTCCGCGCCGGTCAATCGCCACATGAACTTTGGCACCGCCGCGCCGCTGCGGCGGTCGGCGTCGGCGTGGCTGGTGCAGACGCTGATTGCGATTGCCCCGGATCCGGGTACGTTGAAGTCATGACCATCTTGCTTGTCGGCGGCGGCCCCGACACGGTGACCACTCCCGCCGTCTTCGACCGGTTTGTCCAGGAACTCCGGCGCCGGGCCCCAGACAGGACTCCCCGGGTCGCCGTCGTGCTCTTTGACCACGAGGGCAGCTCGGAATATTTCCTGCCCGCCTATCTGGAACCGCTGGAATCCCGCATCGCCTGCGAAGTGGTCCAGATCCTGCTCCGCTTCGACAACGGCGCGGATGGCGCCGCGTTCAGCGACGTCGACGGGATTGTGGTCGGCGGCGGCCCGACGCCCGGCTACCTGGAAGGGCTGCTGCCCTCCGCGGAGGCCATCCGGCGGGCGGTCTCTGCCGGTGTGCCGTATATGGGATTCTCGGCCGGGGCGATGGTGGCACCCGAGCGGGCGATCGTCGGCGGATACCGGATCCGCGGCGCCGAGGTGTGCCCCTCGGAGTGTTCGGAGGGCCTCGAGGAACTGGAGATCCGCGACGGATTGGGGCTGGTGCCCTTCGCCGTCGACGTCCATGCCGCGCAGGCCGGAACACTCGGGCGGGCCATTGGGGCGGTGGCGAAGGGGCTCGTGGACCGGGCCGCCGCCGTGGATGAGAACACCGCCCTGGTCTTGCACCATGCCGACCTGCAGGAGCTCGAAGTGATCGGCACGGGAAACTGCTGGACGATCCGCGGCGCCGGCCCCAAGGCCACCGTCTCGGTCCTGTCCGCGCGCAGATAGCCCGCGGCCTTCCGGGCACGTCGGCACGTATGCCCTCGCGCCGTCACCGCCATACCTAGCCTTGGCAGTATTGTTACTCGTGGGTAACATTGCCTCATGCACCTCCTGCTCCGCACCCTCCTCCTGCTGTTCACGTCCTCGCGCCGTCCGCCCCTGAGCATCTGGGACAGCTCCTCGCTGCCGCTGCGGGTCCTGCCCACAGACATCGACATCGCCATGCACGTCAATAACGGCATGTACTTCTCGCTCATGGACCTCGGACGCTTCGACCTCATGGCCCGCAGCGGAACCTGGCAAAAGATGCGCCGCCGGGGCTGGACCCCGGTCGCGGCGGGGGAAACCATCGCCTTCCGCCGTTCGCTGCAGCTTTGGCAGCAGTACACCATCGAAACCAGGATCATCGGCCTCGACTCGAAGGCGATCTACTTCGAGCAGCGGATGGTGGTGGACGGCGAGGTCTACGCGCGCGCCTACATCGCCACCCGGCTGGTCAGCAAGGGCAAGCCCGTCAGCCAGGAGGAAATCATCCGCGAATTCGGCGCCCCGCCGGCGGACCTGGAACTGCCCGCATGGATCCACGAATGGCGCGAAACCAACGCCCTGCCCGGCGCCAGGCGTCCGGCCCCGCACGCCTGGGGCTGATCGGAGCCCCGGCCCGCCTGGATGTGCCAACAGCGAAATGCCGGGGACAATCCTGGCCCGCTCCCGTACCGTTGACTCATGGCTACCGTAGACATCACAGGTGAACAGTTCGCATCGACCGTCGAGGACAACGACATCGTCCTTGTCGATTTCTGGGCCGAATGGTGCGGCCCGTGCAAGCAGTTCGGCCCCACGTACTCAGCAATCTCCGAGAAGCACCCCGACGTGGTCTTCTCCAAGGTGGACACCGAAGCCGAGCAGCAGCTCGCCGCCGAGGCCGGCATCACGTCGATCCCCACGCTGATGGCCTTCCGCGAAAAGGTCCTGGTGTTCTCGCAGCCCGGCGCCCTGAACGCCCAGCAGCTCGAGCAGGTGGTCGACGCCGTCAAGGCCCTGGACATGGAAGAAGTCCACGCCCATGTGGCACGCTCCCAGGCCGAGGCTGCCGCCGCGGCGGCCAAGCAGGACGGGACCCAGATCCCGGAAGCCTAAGCCTCCACAGCCCAAAACACCGCGGGGTCACCTCGCGCCCCTTCAAGGATGGGCGCGAGGTGACCCCGCGGTGTTGGTCGGAAGGTGCTTAGAGCTTTTCGAGTTTGACCGGCTCGGCCAGCAGCGCGCTGAGGGACTCGTTCAGGTCCTGGACCGCCGTGCCCTTGGAATGCTTGTCCAGATCCTCCTGGCTGGCCCACCGCTCGGTCAGCACAAGTTTGTCCTCGCCGGCCTCGGTGAGCTCGTAGCGGATACAGCCGGGCTCGTTGACCACCTCGTCAATCGCGATGTCCAAAGCGAGCTTCACGCGGAAGAATTCGCCGTCGTTGGGAATGAAGGTGGCCAGCAGGTCAATAGGTGCGCTCATGGCAATTACCCTACCGGGCGTCCGCGCCGGCGTCGGAAGATGACCTGAAATTTCCTAGGACTTCCAAGCTTTGCTCTTCTTTTGCCTCCGCTGAGTTGGTAGCGTCGCATCATGCTTGCTTACACAGGCGGGGACACTGACGTCCCGCTGCTCGAGGAAACCATTGGCGCGAACTTCGAACGGATCGCGGCGCGGTTCCCGTACCACGACGCCCTGATCGAGGCAGCCGCGGTGCCCGGCGAGGAGGCCCGGCGGTGGAGCTACACCAAGTTGAACGACGACGTCGACCGCCTGGCGCGTGCGCTCCTGGCCTTGGGCGTCGCGAAGGGCGAGCGGATCGGCATCTGGAGCCCCAACTGCGCCGAGTGGACCATCCTGCAGTACGCCACCGCGAAGGCCGGGGCGATCCTGGTGAACGTCAACCCCGCCTACCGCAGCCACGAACTCGAGTTCGTGGTCAAGCAGAACGGCATGCGCATGCTGGTCACCGCGCCGTCGGACCGGAACAGCGACTACACCGGGATGGCACGGCAGGCGCTGGCGGCGTGCCCGGAGCTGCGCGAGCTCGTCTTCCTCCCGGATGCCGGCGCGGACGGTCTCAGTGCCGGCGACCCCCAAAATGACGCGGAGCGTACGTACGCCGAGCTGCTCAAGCGGGCTGACGACGTCGGGCACTCCGCGCTGCAGGCGCGCATGGCGGCACTGGATCCGCACGACCCCATCAACCTGCAGTACACCTCGGGCACTACCGGGTTCCCGAAGGGTGCCACGCTGACGCACCACAACATCCTCAACAACGGCTACTCGATCGGCGAGCAGCTGGGCTACACCGAGCACGACCGCGTCGTGATTCCGGTGCCGTTCTATCACTGCTTCGGCATGGTGATCGGGAACCTGGCGGCCCTCAGCCACGGCGCGGCCACCATCATCCCGGGCCGGTCGTTCTCGCCGGCCGCGGCGCTGGAAGCCGTGCAGGACTTCGGCGGAACGTCCCTCTACGGGGTGCCGACCATGTTCATCGCCGAGCTCGCCCTGCCGGATTTCGCCTCCTATGACCTCTCGACCCTGCGCACCGGCGTCATGGCCGGATCGCTGTGCCCGATCGAGGTGATGAACCGGGTCATCACCGAAATGAACATGAGGGACGTCGCCATTTGCTACGGCATGACGGAGACCTCGCCGGTGTCCACGATGACACGCAGCGTGGACACCATGGCCCAGCGGACCGAGACTGTGGGCCGGACGATGCCGAACCTGGAGAGCAGGATCGTGGACCCGGCCACGGGGGAGGTGCTGGAGCGCGGCGGGATCGGCGAACTCTGCACGCGCGGCTACGCCGTGATGCACGGGTACTGGAACCAGCCGGACAAGACGGCCGAGGCGATCGACGCCGAAGGGTGGATGCACACCGGGGACCTCGCCCGGATGGACGCGGACGGCTACATCGTGATCGAGGGCCGGATCAAGGACATGGTGATCCGCGGCGGCGAGAATGTTTATCCGCGGGAAATCGAGGAATTCCTCTACACCCACCCGGACATCCAGGACGTGCAGGTGATCGGCGTCCCGGACGCCAAATACGGCGAGGAACTGATGGCCTGCCTCATCCTGAAACCCGGGGCCCCGCCCCTGGATGCCGCCGGCCTGGCCGAGTTCTGCCGCGGCAAGCTGGCGCACTACAAGATTCCGCGCTACGTGGACGTCCGGGAGAGCTTCCCCATGACGGTTTCCGGCAAGATCCGCAAGGTGGACATGCGCCGGGAGGCCGTGGCCCGGCTGGGGCTGCAGGCCGACGCTTAACAGCATCGCGGGGTCACTTACGGCCCATCCGGAGGCCCCGGACGGGCCGTAAGTGACCCCGCGATGTGGCGTTTCCTGAGGGCCTGTGGATAACCTCAGCGCCGAGGCTGATCCGCGGTCACAATGGTGCGCATGGTCCGCATCGTGCCTCTCCCCGGAAGCCTCGTCCAGACACCGTTCACCGTGTACGAGTCACGCGCGCTGGGCGTCCGGCCCAAACGTCTGCGGGCCCATGATTTGTCCGACGGCGGCCGCCTTATCTATCTGCCCGCCGGCCGGCACCTTGAGATCGCCGAACGGGCCCGGGTCCTCGCCGCCGCCACCCCTGGCGCCTGGGTTTCCCACGAAACCGCGGCAGTGCTGACCAGCCTCGGACTGCCACCGTGGATGGGCGAGTGCCCGACCATCCACCTCAGCAAGCCCCATGAACTGCCCAGGGTCCGCCGGGCCGGGGTCACAGGCCACCGCGTGCGGTGCATCCCCGGCGAGCTGACCGAGGTCGACGGCATCCCGGTCACCGCACCACCCCGGACCTGGCTGGATCTGGCGGCGGTGCTGCCGCTCAACTACCTCATTGCCTTGGGCGACCAGCTCATCCGGCAGCCCCGGCCCAGCCTCGAACTGAGGTCGGAACCCTACGCCTACAAGGACGGCCTGCGGCTGCTGATCCGCCAGCATCCCAACATGAAGGGCGTCGAGAAGGCCCGGCTGGCCCTGGAGGAGATGCGGGTGGGAGCAGACTCCTTCCCGGAGACCTTCCTGCGGCTGGCACTGCTGGATGCGCGACTGCCGGAACCGGAGCTGCAACTGAGGCTTGATCCGGATGACCGGCTCTCGCCGGCTGCTGACTTGGGTTACCGGAGATTCCGGCTCGCCGTCCAGTACGACGGCGCTCCTCACCTCACCCGGGAACAGCAGTCGAAGGATAATCGTCGCGACGAGGCCTTCCGCAGCGCGGGTTGGGCGTACTTCAAAGCCAACGCCGATGACCTCGCCGAGGGTTTCGAGTCCATGATCGCCAGGATCAAGCGGTCGCGAATCCGCCCGGTCTGAGGCAACGCGGGGTCACTTGGCGCCCATGAAAGCGCGGCGGATGGGCCGTAAGTGACCCCGCGTTGCTTTCAGTGGCCGCGGTGGTCCTGGATGGTCATTCGCGGGCCAAAGGTGGGCTTGCGGAAGCCGCTGAGGCCGATCATCCGGATCACCCGCTGCCGGTGACCCGCCCAGGGGGCCAGCAGCCTGAGCATGCCGGCGTCGTCGGTGCGGCGGCCGGTCAGGGCCGCGCCCACGTAGGCCGCAAGGTGGTAGTCGCCCACCGCGATCGAGTCCGGGCAGCCGTGCGTGCGCTGCACCACCTCAGCCGCGGTCCACACCCCGATGCCCGGTATGGTCTGCAGCTTCGCCGCTGCCTCCGCGGCGGGGAGGGCGGCGAGCCGTTCCAGCGCCGCGGCAGAGCGCAGCGCCCGCATGACGGTTGCCGAGCGCTGGGGACCCACCCCGGCCTTGTGCCATTCCCAGGACGGAATGCGCAGCCATTGTTCGGGTGTGGGCTGGAGCATGAGGTTGGCCGGTGCCACCGTCCCCGCGCCCGGTGCGGCCGTCCCGAAACGGTAGGTCAGGTAGCGGTAGCCGCGGCGGGCCTCGATGACGGTGACCTTCTGCTCCAGGATGGTCGGCACGAGCGAGTCGATGATCCGGCCGGTGGCGGGCAGCCGGACCGTGAGGTTCCGCCGCCGGGCCTCAACGACCATCCGGGGGAGCGTGGCGTGGAACACGGGCTCATCGAAAGCCGTCCAGTCGTCGTCGCTCCCCAGCAGGCGCGGCACGGAGCCCGCGGCGGCGGCGGCCCCTGGACCCCAGGCCTGCGCGTCGACCGCCGGGTCCGCCCGCGGCCCGGCGGTTGCCAGGCGCAGCGTGGCAGGTCCGTCCGGCGTCATGAACGCGAGCCAGACCCCGTCCGGGGCGGTGCGGATGGACGGATCGCCGTGGCCGCGCAGAAGCGTGCCGATGGTTTGCATCAAGTCGAACGGGCCACCCGGATGCCACCGCAACGAGGCGTCCGCCGCGGCGGCAACGCCGGCGGGGACGTCTGCAACGGTCATGCGAACATGTTCCCATGTCCGCCTGACGGCGGCCGCATCCGCATCACCGCCGCACGGGCCGTTGGGCCCTTAGCCTCCAGTGCTGCCGGGGTTAAAATCCGGCTGTGGCGTGGAGCGTCCACGAACGCCTCGTGGCCCGAATCCTTGTTCTTAGGAGAGTGTGATGGCTGGTGGAGTAGTACATTTCGAAATCCCCGCAGACGACGAGGGCCGCGCACGGGAGTTCTACAGTTCGGCGTTCGGCTGGGAAATAAGCTCAGTGCCGGAGATGAGCTACGCCATGATCAAAACGACGGCGACCGACCCAACGGGCATGCCCACCGTTACGGGCTCGATCAACGGCGGCATGTTCCGACGCGAAGGCGACCTCACGTCCCCGGTTGTCACGGTTGACGTTGATGACATTGACGCGGCGTTGGAGAGGATCAATTCCCTGGGCGGCAGCACGGTCTTGCCACGGCAGGAAATCGGCAGCATGGGCTGGGCCGCCTACTTCCGGGACACCGAAGGCAACGTTGTCGGTCTCTGGCAGAACGCCCCGCGTGAGGGTGGGGGCGGCACTGCCGCCACGAACGCCGGGAATGACATCGGCGCCTGACGCCTTGGCCGGCGCCAGAGATCAGTGCATCCCCGTGGTGAGCCACAGCGCCACGACCGCCAGCGGGACGATCAGGACGACGGCGACGACGCCGGCCAGGGCGAATCCGCCCCAGCGGATGTCCACGTTGAGCGTGCGGAGCCGCTCGTGCCACAGCAGTGTGGCCAGCGAAGCCCACGGGGTCACCAGCGGGCCGAGGTTGACGCCGATCAGCAGGGCGGCCAGCCGGGCGGGGGAGCCGCCCACCGGTTCCAGGGCAAGGTAGGCGGGCAGGTTGTTGACCGCGTTTGCGGCCACGGCGCCGAGCCCGGCGAGCTGCAGGAGCGCCGGCAGGGTGTCTCCCGTGCCGGCGATCCCGGACAGGAACCGGGTGAGCCCGTTGGCGTGCAGGGCCTCCACCACCATGAACAGGCCGGAGGTGAGCATGAGCGGCCGCCACGGAATCATGGACCAGCGCAGGACGGAGCGGCGCCGCCAGAGGAACAGCAGGAGCAAGGCGGCAGCCGCCGCGATCGCCGGGATCTGGACCGGAACCCCGGAAACAAGCGCGGGCAGCAGGACCGCCATGACGCCGGACGACGTGTACAGCAGCACCCGGTCCCGCACCTTGTGGACCGGCTGCGGCCCGTACTTCCCGCGCAGATCCTTCCGGAACGCCAGCCACAGCAGCACCAGCGGCACCAGGATGCCCACCAGGGCCGGAGCCCACACCAGCGAGGCGAATGCGGCGGGGCTGAGCTTGAGCTTGTCCTGGGCCAGCAGGTTGGTCAGGTTGGAGACCGGCAGCAGCAGCGAGGCCGTGTTCGCCAGCCACACGGTGGTCATCGCGAACGGCAGCGGCGGAATGCGGGCGTGAATGGCCAGCAGCACGACGACGGGAGTCACCAGCACCGCCGTCGTGTCCAGCGACAAGAACACCGTGGAAACGGTGGCGAGGGCGATCACGAGGAACCACAGCAAGAAGACCCGGCCGTGGCCCAGGGCGGCCAGCCGCTCGGTGACCACCCGGAACAGCCCGGCCTCGTCCACCAGCTCGGTGACCAGGGACATCGCCACGACGAACGCCAGCACGGGCACGGTCCGGGCCGCGAGCTCCTGGAAGGCGGGGACCGGCAGCAGCCCGGTCGCCAGCGCCGCGCATCCGGCCAGCAGCATGCCCGCAGGCAGCGCGTAGCTCTTGAGTTTCTTCAGCCGGGCGGTCCTTTTCACGGGCTAATCGTCGCACCTCGGGGCGCCGGAGCCGCGCCGACGTGCCTGCCGCGCCGGAGACGGTAACTTTGTACCTATGAAGTACGCCCAGTCCGTTCTGGACCTCATCGGCCACACGCCGCTCGTCAAACTCAACCACGTGACCGACGGCATCGCAGCCACCGTCCTGGTGAAACTCGAATACCTGAACCCCGGCGGTTCGATCAAGGACCGCATCGCGGCCAAGATGATCGAGGAGGCGGAACGAACGGGCAAGCTCCTGCCCGGCGGCACAATCGTGGAGCCGACCTCGGGCAACACCGGCGTCGGCCTGGCGCTCGTGGCGCAGCAGAAGGGCTACCGGTGCATCTTCGTGGTGCCGGACAAGGTCGGCGAGGACAAGCGGGCCGTACTCCAGGCGTACGGCGCGGAAGTGGTGGTCACGCCCACGGCCGTCCCGCCGGACAGCCCGCAAAGCTACTACGGCGTCTCGGACCGCCTGGTCACCGAAATCCCCGGCGCGTACAAGCCGGACCAGTTCTCCAACCCGGCCGCCCCGGCGAGCCACTATGAGTCCACCGGCCCGGAGATCTGGAACGACACCGACGGCCGGATCACGCACTGCGTGATCGGCGCCGGCACCGGAGGCACCATCACCGGCACCGGCCGGTACCTCAAAGAAGTTTCCGCCGGACGGCCCGAGGCCGAGGGCGGCGTCGTCAGGATCATCGGCGCGGATCCGGCCGGCTCGGTGTACTCCGGCGGGACCGGCCGCCCGTACTTCGTCGAGGGCGTCGGCGAGGACATGTGGCCCGCCAACTACGACAAGTCCGTCCCGGACGATGTCATTGCCGTCAGCGACGCCGATTCCTTCGCGATGACCCGCCGGCTGGCCCGCGAAGAAGGCCTGCTGGTGGGCGGATCCTCCGGCATGGCGGTCGTGGCGGCGCTGCAGGTCGCGAAGGACCTGCCGGCCGACGCCGTCGTCGTGGTCATCCTGCCGGACTCCGGTCGCGGCTACCTGGCGAAGATCTTCAACGACCAGTGGATGCGCTCCTACGGCTTCCTGGCCAGCGGGGACGAAGCGTCCGTGGGCGAGATCCTCAAAGCCAAGACCGGTGAACTCCCGGACCTCGTGCACATCCACCCGAACGAGAGCGTCCGCGATGTCATCAACATCATGAACGAGTTCGGCGTCTCGCACATCCCGGTCCTGTCCCAGGAGCCGCCCGTGGTGATGGGCGAGGTGCTCGGCGCCGTGGACGAGCGCACGCTCACGGCCAAGCTCTTCCGGGGTGAGGCCAAACTCTCGGACAAGATCTCCGAACATATGGGGGCCCGGCTGCCCGTGATCGGCTCGCTCGAATCGATCTCGACCGCCCGCGAACTCCTCTCCGACGCCGACACCCTCATGGTGACGTTTGTCGGCGCTCCGGTGGGGATCCTGACCCGCCACGACCTCCTCGCGTACCTCAGCAACTGACCAGTTCAAGGAGTCCCATGTCTCTGCCAGAAAGCCCTTCCTCGAAAACCCCGGGTTTCAACACCCGCGCCGTCCACGCCGGCCAGGCTTTTGAGCCCCGCACCGGCGCCGTGGTGCCGCCCGTGCATTTCTCGTCGACGTATGCCCAGGACGGCATCGGCGGGCTCCGTGCCGGCTACGAGTACGGCCGGGGCACCAACCCCACCCGCGACGCGCTGCAGGAACAGCTGGCCGCGCTGGAGGGCGGGACCGCCGCTTTCTCCTTCGGCTCCGGCCTGGCCGCCGAGGACTCCATGATCCGCGCGCTCACCCGCCCCGGCGACCACATTGTGCTCGGCAACGACGCCTACGGCGGAACGTACCGGCTCATCAGCCGGGTCCTGGGGGAGTGGGGCATCGGCAACACCCCGGTGGACATGTCCGATCTCGACGCCGTCGCCTCGGCTGTGGCGGCCGGGGGGACGGCCGACGGCGGCGGCAAGACCCGCCTGGTGTGGGTGGAGACGCCGTCGAACCCGATGATGAAGATCACCGACATCGAGGCCCTCGCCAAGGTGGCGCACGACGCCGGCGCCCTCCTCGTCGTGGACAACACCTTCGCCTCGCCCTACCTGCAGACCCCGCTCGCCCTCGGCGCCGATGTGGTGGTGCACTCCACCACCAAGTACATCGGCGGCCACTCCGACGTCGTCGGCGGCGCCATCGTGGTCAACGACCCGGACCTGGCGGAGAAGATCGGTTTCGTCCAGTTCGCCGTCGGCGCCGTGTCCGGGCCGATGGACGCCTTCCTCACCACCCGCGGCCTGAAAACCCTCGGCGTGCGCATGGACCGGCACAGCGACAACGCCCAGGCCGTGGCCGAATGGCTGCTCGAGCGCCCCGAGGTGGAGGCCGTGCTCTACCCGGGCCTGCCCTCCCACCCGGGCCACGAGCTGGCCAAGAAGCAGATGAAGAAGTTCGGCGGCATGATCTCCGTGCAGTTCAAGGGCGGCGAGGCCGCGGCGCGCAAGGTGGCCGAATCGACCTCCGTGTTCACCCTGGCCGAGTCCCTGGGCGGGATCGAATCGCTCATGAACTACCCCTCCGAAATGACGCATGCCTCGGTCAAGGGCACCGAACTGGCCGTGCCGGTCAACCTCATCCGGCTCTCGTGCGGCATCGAGGACGTCGAGGACCTCATCGCCGACCTCGACGCCGCGATTTCCTCCCTGGACGCCGGCAGCTAGATTCCGCCGCCGCCAACCCTGGCTTTCTCTAAGAGAGTCAGCTAGGGTTGGCGCATGGCACTCCGATCCGACTGGTCCCAGCGGACCTGCAGCATGGCCCGCGGCCTCGATATCCTCGGCGACCCCTGGAGCATGCTCGTCCTGCGCGAGGTCTTCTTCGGCAACGGCCGCTTCGACGCCATGAAACAGCGGCTCGGGGCGGCCGATTCCGTGCTCACCAAGCGGCTCGCGGGGCTCGTGGACGCCGGGCTCCTTGCCCGGCGGCCCTACGACGACGGCGGCCGCACCCGCCAGGAGTACGTCCTCACCGCCAAGGGCGAGGACGCCCTGCCGGTGCTCAACGCCGTCGTGATCTGGGCCGAAAAGCACCTCCCTGCCCCCTCCGAGCAGGCGCACATGTTCGTCATCCACAACGGCTGCGGGGCGAGGACCTCCTCCGCCGACACCTGTACGGCCTGCGGGGAACGGTTGACGGCCGGGAACACGAGCTGGCACAGCCTCACCCGCACCGCGGACCCCGTACCCCTGGCCTCGGCCGGCACACCGACCCCTGTCCCGACCCGCACGCAGAACGGAACCGCCGCATGAGCGCCCCCGAAACCACCATGACGCCCGCACCGGTCCGCCGCCGGATCCACCCGGCGTGGACCGTGGCCGCCGTGGCTTTCCTCGCGCTGGTCGGCGCTGCCGGGTTCCGGGCCGCGCCGGGCGTGCTGATGGTCCCGCTGCAGAACGAGTTCGGCTGGTCCACCACCGTGCTCTCCGCCGCGGTCAGCATCAACCTTGTGCTCTTCGGGCTCACGGCACCGTTCGCGGCGGCTCTCATGGAGCGCTTCGGCATCCGCGCCGTGACGGCTGTGGCCCTGGTGCTGATCGGCGCCGGCAGCGCCCTGACGGTCCTCGTGACCCAGTCCTGGCAGATCCTGCTGACGTGGGGCCTGCTGATCGGACTCGGCACCGGGTCCATGGCGCTGGTTTTCGCGGCCACCATCGCCAACACGTGGTTCGCCAAGAGCCGCGGCCTGGTGATCGGCATCCTCACCGCCGGCAGTGCGGCAGGACAGCTCGTGTTCCTGCCCTTCATTGCGCTCCTCGCCCAGGACCCGGGCTGGCGGCAGGCCTCGCTCCTCATCGCTGCCGGCGCGCTGGCCGTGGTGCCGCTCGTGCTGAAGTTCCTGAAGAACTCACCGGCCGAGATCGGCGTGCTGCCCTACGGCGCCACGCCGGCCGCCGACGGGGCGGCCGAGACTGAAGCGGCCGGGGCCGACGGAGCGCGGGGTGGCGCCACGCCCGCAACTGCTCGGCCCGCAACTGCCAGGCCGGCAGCCGCCGGGCCCGCAGCCGGGGAGCCGCACCGCAATGCCGCGGTCCGGGCCCTGCAGGTCCTCAAGCGGGCCAGCAAGGTGCGTACCTTCTGGGCCCTCGTGGCCGGCTTCGCGATCTGCGGCGCAACCACCAACGGACTGATCGGCACCCACTTCATCCCCTCCGCCCATGACCACGGCATGCCGGAAACCACCGCGGCGGGCCTGCTCGCCGTCGTCGGCCTCTTCGACATCGTCGGCACCATCGCCTCCGGCTGGCTTACGGACCGCTTCAACCCGCGGATCCTGCTCGCCGTGTACTACCAGTTCCGCGGGATCGGGCTGCTGGTCCTGCCGCTGCTGCTCAGCGCCACGGTCCAGCCCAGCATGATTGTGTTCGTGGTCATCTACGGCCTGGACTGGGTGGCCACGGTGCCGCCGACCGCCGCGATCTGCCGGCAGGTGTTCGGCGCAGACGGGAGCGTCGTGTTCGGCTGGGTGTTCGCGGCCCACCAGCTCGGCGCGGCCGCCGCGGCCCTGGCGGCCGGCGCGGTCCGTGACGCCACCGGCCAGTACACCTACGCCTGGTTTGCCGCCGCCGCCATGTGCACGATCGCCGCCGTCATCAGCGCCTCCATCCGCAAGGGCGCCGGGAAGACGGACACGGACACGGTCCCGGTTCCGGCGTAGCTGTTCTGTAGACTGACCCGACAGCGAGGGCGCGATTCCGCCGCCCGGACGGAACCGACCAAACGGCCAGCGTCTACACCAGCAGCCCGATTGGGGTATTCATGTCAGTGCTCGATTCCGACGACAGCCCGGCCCAAGCCGCCCTCAGACCGCCCGCCCCGAAACCGCCCGCGCCGAAACTGCTAGCCGCGCGGCTGCCTGTTCCGCGGCTGCTCCGGCTCTCTGTCATCCTGGCCCTTGCCGCGGTGGGCTACTTCATCTGGGTATCGCTCGGCGTCTGGGCCAAGCACGGCCTGGACTTCAGCGTTTACTGGTACGGCGGCAAGATCCTTAACGACGCCGGCGCGGCGCCGTCGGCCCTGTACGCGGGCAACGTGGACTGGGCCGGCGGGCCGACGCTGATGTTCACCTACCCGCCGTTTGCCGCCCTGGTCTTCGGCCTTCTCGCCCGGCTTCCCCAGACGGCGGCGCTGACCTTGTTCAACGCCGCCGGCGTGGTGGTGGCGATCCTGGCCGCCGGCCGTGCGGTCCGGTACTGGAACGCCAAGACCTCATGGCGCGCCACCTTCCGGGCCCCGGGTAACTGCTGGGCCGCCGCCGCGCTGGTCCTGGCGGTGCTCAACCTCGGTCCGTGGCGTGAGACCCTGGTGTTCGGCCAGATCAACATCCTGCTGATGGGTCTGATCGCCGGGGACCTGCTGGCCCGCAACCCGCGCTGGACCCGCGGCTTCCCCGGCAGCGGCTTCCTGGTGGGTGTCGCTGCCGGCATCAAACTGACGCCTCTCGTGTTCGGGCTGTACTTCCTGGTCCGCAAGGACTGGCGCGGACTGGTCAATTTGGCTGCCGGGTTCACGGCCACCGTGGTGGTCGGCTGGCTGCTGCGTCCCGTTGAATCCCTGCAGTTCTGGCTGCGGATGCTGCCGGACACGTCCCGGATGGGGGGAGCGGGCTATGTGGACAACCTTTCGATTAAGGGCGCGCTGCTGCACTTCGGCGTCCCGGAGGCGCACGTCACCGTGCCGTGGCTGGTGCTGAGCCTGATGGTGGTGGCGCTGGGCGCCGGAGTCGTCAAGGCCGCCAGCGATCAGGGTGCCCGTGTGGTCGCAGTGTCGGCGACGGCGCTCACCATGCTGTTGATCAGCCCGGTCTCCTGGTCCCACCACTGGGTGTGGGTCGCGGCGGTCTTTCCGGCCTTTGCATGGACGCTGCGGGAAACCCCGCACCGCTACACCGGGTTGCGCTGGACCATGGGCGGCGTGCTGGGCTTCTCGATCCTGGTGTTCCTGTTCTCACCGAAAACCATTGGCACGGCCCTGGGCGCGGAAAACCTCGATATCCAGACGCCCGGACTATGGATCATGGCCTCCAGCGCCGGCGTCTTCTGCGCAGTGGCCCTTCTGGTGTGCTGGCTCGTGGCCCTGCGCCGGGAGTCGCTCGCGCCGGAGCTGGAACTGGCGAACCTACCCGTAGCTGAGAGGGACGTCCGCCCCGCAGCCGCGGTGTAGCCGCAGCCCCGTAGTAGGGGCAGGCAGGCAACCTTGCAGGCGCCGTGCCGCCCGCCGGCGCTAGGCTGTTCGGCATGAGCTCCCTCGTGCCCCGCAAGACTGCCCTCGTCACCGGCGTCGGCCGCCTTGCCGGGATCGGCGCCGGCATCGCGCGCCGCCTCGCAGCGGACGGCTGGGATCTGGTCCTGACGCACTGGCAGGACTACGACGCCCGGATGCCGTGGGGAGTGCAGCCGGACGACGTCGAACGCCTCACCGCAGAGCTGCAGGCGACCGGCGCCGCCGTCGTGGTCCTGCCGGCGGATTTCGAAGATCCGCAGGCCGTGGACCGGCTGATGGCCGCGGCCGTGGCGGAGGCCGGGACCCTGCAGGGCCTGGTGCTCAGCCACGCCGAATCGGTGGATTCCGGCATCCTGGACACGTCCCTGGCAAGCTTCGAGCGGCACTTCGCGGTCAACACCCGGGCCAGCTGGCAGCTGATTGCCGCGTTCGCCCGACAGGCCGGTCCCGACGGCGGGGCCATCGTGGCGCTGACCAGCGACCACACGGCGTTCAACCTGCCCTACGGGGCATCCAAGGGCGCCCTGGACCGGATCGTGATCGCCGCCGCCCGGGAGCTCGGACCCTTGGGGATCAGCTCCAACGTCCTCAACCCGGGACCGGTGGATACCGGCTGGATGGATGAGCCGCTCCGCGGGGAATTGGCCCGGCGGCACCCGGGCGGCCGGCTGGGCACTCCGGCGGACGTGGCCGGCACGGTGGCGTTCCTGCTCTCCCCCGAGGGCCGCTGGATGTCCGGGCAGCTGGTCAAGGCTGACGGCGGCTTCTCCGCCTGAGCTCGCCCGCGGCCCCGCCTCCACGGACGCCGAGGTGGCAGTTCGTGGCAACGTTTGCCCGGCAAGGTCACATGGTCGTTGCAACGCTCTGACTGATGGAGCGGCGCATGGTCCCGTTATTTCCTCCGGACACCCGCACCGAGTTCGCTGATCTCGGGTGTGATGTTGGGACGGCAGCCGGTGGTGGCTGGATCCGGTCAGCCCGCGGTCAGCAGGGCGAGGACTGCTGCCAGCTCGGTGGCAGCACCTGGGAGGAGGCACGCCGTCTCGCATGCCCGGGCTTTGCGTCCGGACCGGAGATCGGCATCAATGAGGTCGGCCATGAGTTCGAGCCGGCAGGCACCGGCCATGGATGCGGACCAGGACAGGCTTTGGGCGGCGATGCGGGCGTCCTCCCAGTCCCCGGCGGTCAAGGCGCGGTGAACCTTTTGGACCCGGTGAGGAAGCATGAGCTGGAATGTACTGACGAAGTCGTGGAACTTCCAGGATTGGAGTGTTCCCGCGCTCTCCTCAAGCCGGTTGCGGTCCAGAACGCGTGCCGTGGCGATGCGGGCACGGTACCTGCGGGGTCCCCCGTCAGCCCCGGAATTACCGTGGTCGTTCACGCCTGCGCTGGTTGTGGCGTGACGTGCCGGAAAGAACCGGAGCGTCCACGCGGCTGACTTTGCGTTGAGACCCATGATGTCCCCCTAGCCCGGCATCCTGTTCCGACCTCTCGGACAGACAGAGTGCCGCCCCTTCGATTCGGTTGCGATGGCACCACCCTACGAATGCGCCCGAGGGGGTACACGAGTGCTGCCTACCCGAAAACTCAGAAGTCACCACTTGCATCGCTGGCCTCATACGTATCGCATGACCCGGAGCCCGCCTCTATGGACGTCGAGTTGCACTTCGCGGCAATGCTGAGCAGTAATACTGCCGTGAAATGCCAACTCGCGGGCTTAGCGGAACGCGGGGAGTCCGGTGATGTGCTGGCCCAGGACCAGCGTGTGGACCTCGTCGGTGCCCTCGTAGGTGCGGACGGATTCCAGGTTGGCGGCGTGCCGCAGCGGGGAATAGTCCAGCGTGATGCCGTTGCCGCCCAGGATGGTGCGGGCCTCCCGGGCAATGCTGAGCGCCTCCCGCACGTTGTTCAGCTTGCCGAGCGAGATCTGCTCCGGACGCAGCGTGCCGGCGTCCTTGAGCCGGCCCAGGTGCAGGGCCAGCAGGGTGCCCTTCTGGATTTCCAGGAGCATGTTCACGAGTTTCTCCTGCGTCAGCTGGTACCCGGCAAGCGGCTTGCCGAACTGCAGCCGCTCCTGGGCATAGGCCAGGGCCGCCTGGTAGGAATCCCGGGCCGCTCCCATCGCACCCCACGCGATCCCGTACCGGGCCTCGTTGAGGCAGGAGAACGGGCCCCGCAGCCCCCGCGCCGCCGGCAGCAGCGCCTCCGGGCCGAGCCGGACGGCGTCGAACGTGATGTCGCACTGGATTGAGGCGCGCATGGAGAGCTTCTGCCCGATCGGCGTCGCGGCGACCCCGGGGGTGCCGGCCGGGACCAGGAAACCGCGCACGCCGTCGTCGGTCATGGCCCACACCACCAGCACATCCGCCACGGACGCGAGCCCGATCCAGCGCTTGGCGCCGTCCAGGACCCAGCCGGCGTCGTCGCCGGAACCGTCGCGGCGGGCAAACGTCTTCATCGACGCGGGGTCGGAACCGGCCGTGGGCTCGGTCAGGGCAAAAGCGCCGATCATCTCGCCGGCGGCCATCCGGGGGAGCCACTCCTGCTTCTGGTCCTCGGAGCCCCATTTATGGATCGCCGTCATGGCGAGGGAGCCCTGCACGGAGACGAACGTGCGGATGCCGGAATCGCCCGCCTCGAGCTCCATCGCCGCGAGGCCGTATTCGACGGCGGAGCGGCCCGGGCAGCCGTAGCCCTGAAGATGCATGCCGAGCACGCCGAGTTCGCCCAGCTCCGGGGCGAGGTCCAGGGGAAACGCGGCATCCTCGTACCAGGCGGCGATGCCCGGACGGATCCGCTGGTCCGTGAAATCGCGGACGCGCTCGCGCACGGCCAGCTCCTCCGCGCTCAGCAGCGAATCGATCGCCAGGACATCGGACACATCGGAAAGGTTGGCCTCGTTGCTCATGCCAGCATCCTACGGCGGCGCCGGCTTCAGCGCCCGGCTTCAGAGCCCGGCTTCAGCTCCGGTTTCAGAGCCCGGCTCCAGCGCCCGCGCTGAGACCGGTGCCCTGCGGGCCGCAGGCCTACACTGGTGCCATGGAAACCGCATCTGTGCTTGCTGTCTGCCGGGTTCACCAGCTGCTCGAGGACCCGGGAAGCGTCGGTGTCACGGCGATCGACAAGCGTTCCGTGGCCGGCCCGGTGCGGGTCCACAGACTCGGCCTGCACGGCGATATCCAGGCAAGCAGGATCCACCACGGCGGCGAGGACCAGGCCCTCTACGCGTACTCGCAGGACGACGCCGACTACTGGGCCGGTGAGCTCGGGCGGGAGATGCCGCCGGGCGTCTTCGGCGAAAACCTGCGGATCACAGGCCTTAGCGCCTCCGAGGCCGTGATCGGCGAACGCTGGAAGATCGGACTGGACGTCGAGGTGGAAGTCACCTCTCCCCGCGTCCCCTGCGCCACGTTCCAGCGGCGGATGGGGGAGCCGCACTGGGTCAAGCGGTTCACCGAGGCGGGCAGGGTGGGCACCTACCTGCGTGTGGTCCGGACCGGCAATATCGAAGCCGGGAACCACATCCACCGGATCTTTGTCCCAGCCCACGGCGTGACCATCGCCAAGTGGTTCACCGATCCCACCCTGGAAGACATGGAGGCCCTGCGCGACGCCGACGCCGACGGCGAGATCCGCCTCCAGCCCGAGTACCACGAGCGTTTCGAGAAGCTGCAGCGCCAGCTGGGCGTCTAGGAATACGGCGCCGGTGTGCGCAAGCTCACCGGCCGCCGTCGGCCCCTCAACTACCACTGTTCTGATTCATGCCTTACACTTGAAATATCCCCCACTCCGGAAATCCCTTATTCCTGCCCAATTCTTGAGGCAGGACTGGCAAGTGTTGGGGCCCGCAACTGTGATGCGGGCATTTTCATAGGGAGAGCCGGCAAAAGAAAACGCTGTACAGACTGCTGGGATAGCAGCCAAGAGATGCAGCGGGAAGTCCTGCCACGGGATTGCGAAAGC
>ENA-OWNT01001066-OWNT01001066.1-seawater-metagenome-genome-assembly--contig:-NODE-1066-length-41054-cov-4.416551_pt1 | contig 41054 bp, 36 predicted proteins | sample MGYA00238136_ERZ651165 | MGnify/ENA primary metagenome ERZ651165 (study PRJEB26861, sample SAMN08777766) | seawater metagenome | isolation source: coastal seawater | place: USA: Florida | collected...
CCCTGCCGACCGAATTCAGCGCCCGCATCGCCCGCAACACGCAGCTGATCCTGCAGGAAGAAACCGGCATCACCAACGTGGTCGATCCACTGGCGGGGTCCTACTATGTCGAAAGCCTGACCGCAGAGCTGGCCGACAAGGCCTGGGCGCTGATCGAGGAGGTCGAGGAAATGGGCGGCATGACCAAGGCCGTGGCCTCGGGTATGCCGAAACTGCGCATTGAGGAATCGGCCGCGCGCCGTCAGGCGATGATCGACCGGGGCGACGAGGTGATCGTCGGTGTGAATAAGTACAAGCTCGATAAGCAAGACCCGATCGACATTCTCGACGTCGATAACGTGGCGGTGCGTGAAGCTCAGGTCTCGCGCTTGGAAAAGATGCGCGCCACCCGTGATGAGCCTGCCTGTCAGGCCGCATTAAACGAACTGGCCCGCCGCGCAAGCGAAGGCGGCAACCTGCTGGAGGCGGCCGTGGAAGCGGCCCGCGCCCGCGCATCTGTCGGAGAAATCAGCATGGCAATGGAAAAACAGTTTGGCCGCCACCGCGCTGAAGTGAAGACGCTGGCCGGTGTCTATGGCGCGGCCTATGAGGGTGACGAGGGCTTCGCCGCGATCCAGTCGGACGTAGAGAAATTCGCCGAGGAAGAAGGCCGCCGTCCCCGGATGCTGGTCGTCAAAATGGGCCAGGACGGGCATGACCGGGGCGCCAAGGTGATCGCCACCGCCTTCGCCGATATCGGCTTTGACGTGGATGTCGGCCCGCTGTTCCAGACCCCGGAAGAGGCCGCGCAAGATGCCATCGACAATGACGTGCATATCATCGGCATCAGCTCTCAGGCAGCGGGTCACAAGACGCTGGCGCCCAAGCTGATCGAGGCGTTGAAGGCCGAGGGAGCGGGCGACATCATCGTGATCTGCGGCGGGGTCATCCCACAGCAGGACTATGATTTCCTCTACAAGGCCGGGGTGAAGGCGATCTTCGGGCCGGGAACGAACATTCCCGAAGCCGCCAAGAAGATTCTCGACATCGTACGCGAAACGCGCGGCTGAACTGGCTGCAGAGACAGCAAAAGGCCCCGCGGTTTGCGGGGCCTTTTTCTTTTCCTAAGCGGCGATCAGCGGGCAACGGCGGGGGCGGCCAGATCCTCGGACGCGTTACCGCTAAGGCGCAGGATGGCAAAGCCCACCACACCGGACACCAGCGAGCCCGACAGCACACCGATGCGCACAGCGTTCATCAGTTCTGGGTCCGCAAAACTGAGCGAGCCGATAAAGAGCGACATGGTAAAGCCGATACCAGCAAGGCAGGCGAGGCCATAGATATGCGCCCAGGTTACGCCATGGGGCAGCTGCGCGAAGCCCAGCTTCACTGTCAGCCAGGTCATCCCGAAAACACCCACCTGCTTGCCCAGGATCAGGCCAAGCGCAATACCAAGCGGCAGCGGGGCCATCAGGTCAGCCAGCGACATGCCGTCCAGCGACACGCCCGCATTGGCGAAGGCGAAGACCGGTACGATAAAGAACAGCACGTAAGGCGCGAGCCCATGTTCCAGACCATGCAGGGGCGACTTGCCCCATTTGTCCTTCAGCGGAATGAGGAAGGCGGTGATCACGCCCGCCAGCGTCGCGTGAACGCCCGATTTCAACACCAAGACCCACAACACCACACCCAACAGCAGGATCGGGGCCACACGATGCGCGCCTTTCAGGTTCAGCCACAGCATCACCGCCAGCGGGGCCAGTGCAAAAAGCAGGTAGTTGGCTTTCAGTTCCGCCGTATAGAACAGTGCGATAATGACGATGGCCCCAAGGTCATCGAGAATGGCCAGCGTCAGCAGGAAGACCTTTAGCGCAGCAGGCGCCCGGCTGCCCACAAGCGCCAGCACGCCAAGCGCAAAGGCAATGTCGGTTGCCGCAGGAATGGCCCATCCGCCGATGGTTTCGGGATTGCCCCAGTTGAAGAACAGGTAGACCAGCGCCGGAACGGCCATACCGCCCACAGCCGCCAGGCCCGGCAGGATCACGTCGCGCGGGTTCTTGAGCTTGCCTTCGAGGATCTCTCGTTTCAGTTCCAGCCCGATGAGAAAGAAGAAGACAGCCATCAGGCCATCGTTGATCCACAAGATCAGCGGTTTTTCCAAACCCTCGCCCCCAAGGGTCACGGCCAGCCGCAGGTTAAGCAGCCAGTCATAGGTTGGCTGTAAGGCGGAATTGGCCACGACAAGGGCGGCGATGGCCGAAAGGCCCAGTAGAATGCCGCCCGATGCCTCATGAGAGAAGAAACGGTCGATAGCGCGCAGTAGCATGATGTCCCCTGAATACTGATCTGTTTGTCTCTGCCAAATGGGGATAAGGGTCGAATAGTCAAAGGTTTTGGTCGGGTTTAATGGCCAGATGCGGCGAAATTGCCACCTTCGGGTTGAAAACCCCGCAGTCCGGGGGCAGCTTGGGTTCAGCAACGCCCCCCTGACCAGGAAGGACAACCATCCCATGGCCCTGCCCGTGAAACAGCAAGTGACCTATTGGGGGATCGCGACAGCGGCCTTTTTCCTGCTGATGTGGTTCCTGGGCCAGGTGCTGCTGCCCTTTGTGGTGGGCGGTGCGATTGCCTATTGCCTCGACCCGCTGGCCGACAGGTTGGAGGAACGAGGCTGTTCGCGAGTCTGGGCTACTGTGGTGATCTTCGCCATGGCGGTGCTGCTGTCCCTGCTGGTGTTGATTCTGGTTCTGCCGATGCTGATCGGGCAGGTGATCGCTTTGGCACAGGCCACGCCCGAGCTTTACACGACGATACGCGCATTCCTGGTGGAGCGTTTTCCGACCCTGATCCAGGAAGATTCCGTAGCGCGCCAGACCATTGCCGATCTTCTGGCCTCGGCGCAGTCGCAGATTGGCTCGGTGATTTCCTCGGTTCTGTCGTCGGCCGGGGCTGCGGTGAATAGTGTCGTGGTTCTGGTCATCGCGCCGGTTGTGGCGTTTTACCTGCTGCTCGATTGGGACCGGATGATTGCGGGCATCGACGATCTGCTGCCCCGTGACCATGCGCCGGTGATCCGGAAACTGGCTTCCGAGATCGACCAGACATTGGCCAGCTTCGTGCGCGGGCAAGGCACGGTGTGTCTGATCCTTGGGGTTTTCTATGCCATCGCGCTGATGAGTGTGGGGCTGAATTTTGGACTGATCGTCGGGCTGGTCGCCGGGGCGCTGACCTTCATTCCCTATGTGGGCGCTTTGGTGGGCGGTGTTCTGGCCATTGGCCTGGCGATTTTCCAATATTGGGGCCACAGCGTTGAAGTGGACGGCGAAACGGTACGGATCGCCACCGATTGGCTTCGGATCGGCGTCGTTGCTGCGATCTTTGGTATCGGGCAGGTGGTCGAGGGCAATGTTCTGACCCCGAACCTTGTGGGCAGCTCGGTCGGGCTGCATCCGGTCTGGCTGTTGTTTGCGCTGGCGGCCTTCGGGTCGGTCTTCGGTTTCGTCGGAATGCTGGTCGCGGTTCCGGTGGCGGCGATGATCGGGGTTCTGGTGCGCTACGGCATGGCGCAATATCGTGACGGGCGGCTGTATAAAGGGCTTGAAGGCCGGTCCCAAGACGACGAAACCTGACACATGGCCGAACAGCTTCTTCTTGACCTTCCCGTTCGCACCGCCCTCGGGCGCGATGACTTCTTCGTCTCAGATGCCAATGCCGCCGCCGTTGCGGGAATCGACGCATGGCAGGACTGGCCGCATGGCAAGATGGTGCTGGTCGGGCCAGAAGCGTCGGGCAAGACCCACCTGGCCCATGTCTGGGCCGCGATGACGAGCGCGCGGGTGGTGGAGGCCGAAACGCTGGCCGAGGTCTCGCCCGATGACATTGGACCGGCGCTTGTGGTGGAGGATGCCGATCAGATCGTGGGCGACGCGGCTGAAACCGCGCTTTTTCACCTGCACAATGCCGTTCTGGGGCAGGGGGGGCGGCTGTTGCTGACCGCGCGCGCTGATCCGGCGCGTTGGCCTGTGTCCTTGCCCGATCTGAAAAGCCGGATGCAGCAGGCGGGGGTCCTCAAGCTGCAAGGCCCCGACGATGCGCTGTTGTCGGCGGTTATGGTCAAACTTGCGGCGGACCGTCAACTTGCGCTTGGCCCTGACCTGATTTCTTATGCGGTTCTGCGGATGGAGCGGTCCTTCGTTGCGGCCCGGCAATTGGTTCAGGCCATCGACGCCCGTGCCCTGCGCGACAAGACACGACCCACGAAGCCCATGATCGCCACCCTGCTTGCAGAGCTGGCGGAATGAATGTCACGTTGGTGTCACACCCCAAGCCTATGGCAGCCAAATGATCAACGCTGATTTCCTTCACGAACCCATCCCCGCCCCCGTCGAACTGCCCGAAGCGCAGACCACGGGGCCACAGCGGTTTTTCAATCGAGAGCTTAGCTGGCTGGCCTTCAACTGGCGGGTGCTGGAAGAGGCGGAAAATCCCCGCGTGCCGCTGTTGGAACGGGTGCGGTTCGTGTCGATCTCTTCCGCCAACTTGGATGAGTTCTACACCGTCCGCGTGGCGGGCCTGCGAGAGCTGGCGAATGAGGGCAATACCGCGCCGTCCGATGACGGGCGCACGCCGGTGGAACAGTTGCGCCTGATCAACGCCGATGCGCGCAAGCTGATGCAGTCGCAACAGGCGGCGTGGAACGCGCTGAAATCCGAGATGGAGGCCGAGAAGATCACCGTCGTGACCCGCTCGGCGCTCAAATCCGCCGACAAGGCCGCGCTGGACGAGATGTTCCTGTCCAATGTCTTCCCGGTCCTGTCACCGCTGGCCATCGACCCGGCGCACCCCTTTCCCTTTATCCCGAACGAGGGCGTATCGCTGGCCCTGCAAATGAAGCGTGAACGCGACGGTCGGCCCTTGCAGGCGCTGTTGCCGATCCCGGGTCAGATCGACCGTTTTGTGCGCCTGCCCGCGCCGGACGGGGCCGCGCGCTTCCTGCCGCTGGAGGAACTGCTGCTGCTGAAAATCGGCACGCTGTTTCCCGGCTACAAACTGACCGGGTCCTGCATTTTCCGGGTGCTGCGCGACAGCGATCTGGAAGTGGAGGAAGAGGCCGAAGACTTGGTGCGCGAGTTTGAAACCGCCCTGAAACGCCGCCGCCGGGGTCATGTGGTGCGCTTGCAGGTCTCAGCCGGGGCGCCCGCCGAACTTAAGGACGAGATTTGCGAACAGCTTGGCGTCATCGGCGATGAGGTGGTCGAGGTGCGCGGCATGATCGGGCTGGCGCGCCTCAAGGAACTGGTGCTGGATGAACGGCCCGACCTGCTGTGGCCCAGCTTTACCCCGCGGGTCCCGGAACGGGTGCAGGACCACGACGGCGACATGTTCTCGGCCATCCGGCAAAAGGACATGCTGCTGCATCATCCTTATGAAACCTTCGACATGGTGATCCGCTTCCTGGCACAGGCCGCGCGCGACCCCAATGTGGTGGCGATCAAGCAGACGCTCTACCGGACATCGAACGAATCCCCCATTGTTGATGCGCTGTGCGAGGCGGCAGAGAACGGTAAATCGGTGACCGCGCTGGTGGAACTGAAGGCCCGCTTCGACGAGGCCGCCAATATCCGCCAGTCGCGCAAGCTGGAACGGTCCGGCGCGCATGTGGTCTATGGATTCATCAACTACAAAACCCACGCCAAGATCAGCGCCGTGGTGCGGCGTGAAGGCGACCGGCTGGTGACTTACACCCATTTTGGGACTGGCAACTACCACCCGATCACCGCGCGGATCTACACTGACCTCAGCCTGTTTACCTGTGACGAGGCGCTTGGCCGGGATGCCGCCAAGGTGTTCAATTACGTGGGCGGATATGCGGAACCCGAGATGCTGGACAACCTGCGCATTTCTCCGCTGAACCTGAAGTCGACGATCATCGAGAATTTGCAGGCCGAAGCTGAACATGCCCGCGCGGGTAAACCTGCGATGGTCTGGGCCAAGATGAACAGCCTGATCGACCCCGATGTGATCGACGCGCTTTATGCGGCCAGCCAGGCGGGCGTGAAGATCGACCTGGTGATCCGGGGCATCTGCGGGCTGCGTCCCGGCGTGAAGGGGTTGTCCGAAAACATCCGGGTGAAATCGGTCGTGGGGCGGTTTCTTGAACACAGCCGCATCGTCTGTTTCGGCAATGGCCACGGGCTGCCCGCCAAGAAGGCGCGGGTCTATATCAGTTCTGCCGATTGGATGGGCCGCAACCTTAACCGCCGGGTCGAAACGCTGGTGGAATGCACCAATCCTACGGTAAAAGCGCAGATCGTCAGCCAGATCATGGCGGCAAACCTGGCGGATGTCGCCCAAAGCTGGGTCTTGCAGGCAGATGGCAGTTTCGTGCGGCCTGACCTTGACCAGATCGACAAGCCGTTTTCCTGCCACCGCTTCTTTATGCAGAACCCGTCGCTGTCGGGACGGGGGTCGGCGGGCGCGGCGGATGTGCCGGAATTGGCGCATTCGCACGATTGACCGCGTCCCTTTCCCCGTGCCATGACCGGAGCATGATGGGACAAGCCGAATTGGCGGATCCGCAGATTGCAGGATCCGGGACGGTGGCCGATGGGGGGCTTTTCGGCACGCCACTTTTTCAGGATCCGCACGCGCGGAACCTGGCGCGGGTGGGCGTGATCGATATCGGCTCGAACTCGGTCAGGATGGTGGTGTTTGACGGCGCGGCGCGGTCGCCTGCCTATTTCTACAATGAAAAGATCCTCTGCGGTCTTGGCGCGGGCTTTGCCGATACGGGGCGGCTGTCTGTCACTGGTCGGCCCCGCGCCCTGGCGGCGCTGAAACGCTTTGCGGCGTTGGCCAAGGGGATGAACGTGACCTCGCTGGTCACCGTCGCCACCGCCGCGATGCGAGAGGCAGAGGACGGGCCGGAATTTCGGGCAGAGGCGGAACGCGAGACCGGCCTGACGATCCATGTGGTGGATGGGCGCGAAGAGGCGCGGCTGTCCGCGCAGGGCGTATTGCTTGGCTGGCCTGGCGCCTATGGCATGATCTGCGATATCGGCGGCTCGTCGATGGAATTGGCGGAACTGCTTGGCGACGGGCAGGTCGGCGCGCGTGAAACCTCGGATCTGGGGCCGCTCAAACTGCAAGGCATCAAGGGTGGCAAACAGGCGATCAAGGCCCATATCAAGGCCAGGATCGAGCAACTGAGCACCCAGTTCACCCGCCCCGCCGGGCGGCTGTTTCTTGTTGGGGGGTCCTGGCGGGCCATTGCCCGGATCGACATGGAACGCCGGGGATATCCGCTGAAGGTGCTGCATGAATACCGGATGACCCGCAAAGATATCCGCGCCACCATCGCCTATATCCAAAGCTCAGATCTAGAGGAGCTGCGCAGCCGCACCGGCACCAGTGCCGAGCGGATGGCACTCGTGCCGCTGGCCTCGCTGGTGCTGAAGGAACTGGTGCGCAGCTTCAAGCCCGATGAGGTGGCAATCTCGTCCTATGGCATTCGCGAGGGGCTGCTCTACGAACAGATGTCGGATGAACAGCGCCAGCGCGACCCGCTGATCGAGGCGGCCTATCAGATGGAACTGGCCAATGCCCGGATGCCCGGGTTCGGGCGCGCGCTCTATCGATTTATCGAACCCCTGTTCGGTCGTGTCCGGCCCGAGATGAAGCGTGTCATGCGCGCCGCCTGCCTGCTGCACGACGTAAGCTGGCGGGCGCATCCCGATTACCGCGCCGAGGTCTGTTTCGACAATGCTACGCGCGCCAATCTGGGTGGTCTGACACATCAGGAACGGGTCTATCTGGGTCTGGCCCTGCTGCATCGCTACAAGTCCAGTCGCAAGGATACCGGGTTTGACCCCCTGCTTGAACTATTGACCGAAAAACAGGTTCAGCAGGCGGAAATCCTGGGTCGCGCGATGCGTTTCGGGGCGATGTTCACGCTGGAACGCCCATTGGATCACGGGCAGCTGAAGCTATACCCGAAAAAGGGCATCCTCGAACTGACCCTGAATACCGATACGGCCCGTGACCTGTTTGGCGAGGTGGCCCAGGCAAGGTTCAAGGCGCTCGCTGCCGCTATCGGGGCAGAGCCGGTCGTCAAGGGGATGGGATAAGTCCGATCACACTTTGCGACGCAGGAATTTCAAGCCCGACCAGTCCTGATCCACCGCGCAGACCTTCACATCCACCCACCCCGTGGGCAGCATCACCTCGCGCAGACCGTCTTCGGTCAGGTCCCGGAACAGGCGCGAGGATTTTTTGGGCCAGCTGATCCACAACATACCCTTCTCGGCCACAAGGTCCAACGCGGCGGGGCCTTGCGCGTCCAGAGCAGCGCGATCAGGGCAGAACAGGTGGACGATGTCGGCCTCTGCACGCCCGGTCAGCATCTCCACCCCCTGCGCCCCGGCCAGCAGCTCATCAATATGCGCGGGTGGGTTCAGCGCCAGATAGCGCAGGCCCGGTTTCAGCCCCAGCTTCTGGTAGAGCGGTTTGCCGGAATAGCCATGGGGGGTGGGCGGGTTGGGTTTGGCCAAGGCTGACCCCATCAATGAAATGACAATGGCCGCAGGATGACAGCTCAAGCGGGCGTGATCAAACCCCTACGTGATACGTCCCCCTTGCCGGGTCAGCTTTGCCTGAACCGCGCCCCTACCCACATTGTCCGACGACCGGTTCGACTGTCAGCAACAGTGCCGTCGCCAAGCCCACCCAGCTGTCATCCTGCCGGGGCCTGATCCCATGACAAGCACCTCGGTCTGGTGGGCAACCGGAATATCGTAGGCCGGTTCGGTGATGGTAAGCATGGGGCGCCCCGCCAGAGTATCTTCAACGGTTGCAATCACTATTCGCCGGGCAGGGGTAATCCGGTTGACAGTCCCGGGCGGCTTGGCCCTGATGCGGACAAGCAGAAAGGAACCCTTCCCATGCGCACCGAATTCGATTCAGAGCTGGAAACCCGGCTGATCCGCTACGCCGCCATCGACACCCAAAGCGACGAGGATTCTCCCACCTCGCCGAGCACGACAATCCAGCTGGATCTGGCGCAGGTGCTAAAGGCAGAGCTGGAGGAAATCGGGGCGGAAGAGGTAACGCTGACCGACTATGGCGTGGTTCTGGCGACGATCCCGGCCACGGTCGATGGTGCGCCGGTCGTGGGCTTCTGCGCCCATATGGATACTGCGCCTGCCTTCAATGCAACCGGGGTGAAACCCGTTGTCCATCGCCACTACAACGGCGGCGACATCACCTTCGCCGACGCGCCGGGGCTGAAACTGTCACCCGAAAACGCGCCCTACCTGGCCGAGAAGGTGGGCGAGGACATCATCACCGCCAGCGGCACGACCCTTCTGGGGGCCGATGACAAGGCGGGCATCGCGATCATCATGACGATGGCGCGTGCGTTGCTGGCGGACCCAAGCCAGAAGCACGGCAAGATCCGCATCGCCTTCACCCCTGACGAAGAGATCGGGCGCGGCGTGGACGAACGCCTGCCCGCCGATATGGGCGCTGACTTTGCCTATACGCTCGATGGCTCCATGCCCGGCGAGTTGGAATATGAAAGCTTTTCGGCCGATGGGGCGCTTGTGACCGTCAAGGGCGTCGCGGCGCATCCGGGTTGGGCTAAGGACAAGCTGGTGAATGCGTTGCATCTGGCCGCCAAGATCGTGCAGACCCTGCCGCATGTGACGAACACCCCCGAAACGACCGACGGGCGCGAGGGCTTTCTGCACCTGACCGAGATGCAGGGCACCGCGGCAGAGGCCGAACTGCGCTTCATCCTGCGCGATTTCGAACTGGACGGGCTGGCGGCCAAGGGGGCGTTGCTCCGACAGGTCTGCGAAACCGTTGCCATGACGGAACCCCGCGCCGAAATCACCTGCGCGATCCGGCCCCAATACCGCAACATGCGCTACTGGCTGGAAAAGGACATGTCGCCCGTTGATCTCGCGCGTGAGGCATATAGGGAACACGGCATGGACCCGGATTCCACCGCCATTCGTGGCGGAACCGACGGGTCGCTGCTGACGGAAATGGGCGTGCCCTGTCCCAACATCTTTTGCGGGATGCAGGAAATTCACGGGCCGCTGGAATGGGTCAGCGTGCAGGATATGGCGCTGGCGACCAAGGTCTGCCTCAGCCTTGCTGCCCGTGCCGCGCAACCCTGATTGCCCCCGCGCGCCCTTTCCCCTAATCAGGGGCCAAACGAACCTATAGGTCTGCCCAAATGCGTCTGTCCCGCTACTTCCTGCCCGTTCTGAAAGAAACCCCCGCCGAGGCCCAGATCGTCAGCCACCGCTACATGCTGCGCGCCGGCATGATCAAACAGCAGGCGGCGGGCATCTATTCCTGGCTGCCGCTTGGCTTCAAGGTGCTGCGCAAGATCGAAAACATCGTGCACGAGGAACAGCAGCGCGCGGGTCATATCCCGCTTTTGATGCCGACGCTGCAACCTGCTGACCTGTGGCGCGAGTCGGGGCGCTATGACGATTACGGTGAGGAAATGCTGCGCGTCCGCGACCGGCATGACCGCGACATGCTGTATGGTCCCACGAACGAGGAAATGATCACCGACATCTTCCGCAGTCATGTCAGCAGCTACAAGGACCTGCCGCTGACGCTCTACCACATCCAGTGGAAGTTCCGCGACGAGATCCGCCCGCGTTTTGGCGTGATGCGGGGGCGTGAGTTCTACATGAAGGACGGCTATAATTTCGATCTGACGAAGGAAGACGCCCTTCACGCCTATAACCGTCACCTCGTCAGCTATCTGCGCACCTATGAACGCATGGGTCTGCAAGCCATCCCGATGCGCGCCGACAGTGGCCCCATTGGCGGCGATGACACCCATGAATTCCTGGTGCTGGCCGAAACAGGCGAATCCGAGGTGTTCTATGACAGCGCGGTGACCGACATCCGCCTTGGCACGCGCGAGATCGACTATGACAGCCACGATGAGTGCCGCGCGGTGATGGAGGAGTTTACCTCGCTCTATGCTCGCACGGACGAAACCCATGACGAGGCCGCCTTCAACGCCATCCCCGAAGAACGCCGCCGGTCGGCCCGCGGGATCGAGGTGGGCCAGATCTTCTATTTCGGCACCAAGTATTCCGAACCCATGGGTGCGATGGTGCAGGGCCCAGATGGTCAGAAAGTGCCGGTCCATATGGGCAGCCACGGCATCGGCGTCAGCCGCCTGCTTGGCGCGATCATTGAGGCCAGCCATGACGACAAGGGCATCATCTGGCCCGAGGGCGTGACGCCCTTCCATGTGGGCATCGTAAACCTGCGTCAGGGCGATGATGAAACCGACGCAGCCTGCGAAACGCTTTACAAGGCGCTTTCTGCTGCCGGGCTGGAACCGCTCTATGATGACACGAACGAGCGAGCGGGGGGCAAGTTCGCCACCATGGACCTTATCGGTCTGCCCTGGCGGATTACCGTTGGCCCGCGCGGGCTGAAGAACGGCGTCGTCGAACTGACCAGCCGCCGCACCGGTGAGAGCGAAGAGATGAGCCTTGAGGCTGCCATCGCCCGCGTGCAGGAAATCTACGCGCCGCATATGGGCTGATCGGCGGGTCATATCCGGTAACGAAAAACCGCGCCCCGATTTTTCGGGGCGCGGTTTTCTCTTTCTGGGGGTGATCTCAGCGCAGACGCACATCGACCGTGGCGTTGTGGCGGCAGGTGAAGCTGCTGCCCTGCGCGGTGTAGCTGCCCGTCCAGCGCCCGCCGCTGGTGGTGCGATAGCGAAAGCGGATGCGGGTCTGGGCGTTTTCCACGTCTTCGAGGTTGCGGGTGAAGCTGAAGTAATAACCGTCCTGGATCACGCGGTTCTCGAACGGCTCAGACCGCCAGACGCTCTGCCCGTAATCGTAATAATCCACGTCATAGATCTGGATGGCCTCGCCGCTGTAGTTGTGCAGGCGCATGGTGACATCCTCGCAGATATCAAAGCCCCATGCGCTGGCAGTTGTAGCGGTGGCGGCAAAGACGGCGGCGGTAAGGGCGGCTTTGGCGAAGGTCTTGAGGGTCATTGGTCTGTCTCCTGGATGCTGTTGTGTGCGTTGTTTCGATGATCTTGTTGTGCCGGATGGGGGCCGCGCGGGGCATGGGGTCGATCCCCCAATATGTGCGCCTTCGCGGAGATGTCTGGCACAACCCCCTGACAACAAAGAATACCGCGCCCGGGTTTCCCAAGGCGCGGCGCGAGACTTCGGGTCGGTCGTTTAGCGAACGTTCACGGTGACAGACCGGTTGTGGCGACAGGTGAAGCTGTTGCTTTGCGCGACATAGCCGCTTTCCCACCGGCCCTGGCTGTTCGTGGCGCGATAGCGGAAGCGCAGCATGGTCTGGGCATTTTCCACATCTTCCAGATTGCGAGTGAAGGAGAACGTGCCGCCGTTCTGAATGACGCGATCGGGCAGCGGTTCTGACCGCCAGATGCTCTGGCCGAAATCGTAGTAGTCGAGGTCGTAGATCTCGATTGCCTGACCGGAATTGTTGTTCAGGCGCATGGTCACGTCCTCGCAGATATCAAACCCCCAAGCGCTGGCGGTTGTGGCGGTGGCGGCAAAGGCGGCGGCGGTAAGGGCGGCTTTGGCGAAGGTCTTAAAGGTCATCTGTTCGTTTCCTTGTTGGTGCGTTGTTTCGATGATCCTGTTGTGCCGGATGCGGCCCGTTCGGGGCATGGGGTCGATCCCCCAATGTGACCGCGGCAGGGTTTTGCCGGGGCGGGGCTGGGGGCTCAACACATGGGTCGCATCTGTGCTATCTTTCCGGCAAACGGGCAGAGAACAGGCAGACCCATGAGAGTTTTGGCATTGGCCGCCGGTCTGGCGGGCGCAGGCGCGCTGGCGCAATTCCCTGAAGCCTCGCAGCAGTATGTGCAGCGGCTGGCGGGCGCGGTGGATGAGCTGTCCATCGTGGTGGCGGATTTCGACCGCTCGGCGCAGGCGGCGGGACTGACGCGGGCCGAGGCGCTGGCGGAACTGTCGGGCAGCGCCTTTCTGTCGGCCCGCAACGCCGACATGACCCGCACGATCAGCCGGTACGAGGCGCTGTCATCGGACCTGACCTTGCTGCGCGCGGCGGGACCGGTGGAACGCGCCGTGCTTTTGCCCGCGCGATTGGACACCGAAATCGGCCGCCGCGCGTTGGAGGATTTCCGCCCCGCCCTGCCGCTGACCGTCAGCGGTGCAGGCTTTGCCGGGGCGGGGTTTCTGGGCGGATACGGGGTGTTGGCGGCACTGATGGCTTTTGTGGCGCGCCTGATGCGGCGGCGGGTGCCCGCCGAAACGTGATCATCCGGTTTGAATGGGCGGTTTCCGCTGCCCGCGCCTTGCGCTAACCTGCGTGCCAAGCGCCCGAGCCATGAGCGGCGCAAGACAGGAGCAGCCATGCCGACCCCGCCCAAACCCTTCGCCCGGTTCGAGTTCATGATCGCCTGGCGCTATATCCGCGCCAAACGTGCCGAAGGCGGGGTTAGCGTCATGACCTGGATCAGCTTTCTGGGTATCATGCTGGCAGTCATGGCGCTGATTGCCACGCTCGCTGTGCGCGCCGGGTTTCGGCACGAATTCGTGGGCACCATTCTGGGCGCGAACCCCCATGCCAGCGTGATCCCGATCGGGCGGCAAGAGGATGGGGGGCGCACCCTGCGGGTACTGTCCGACTACGATGTCATTGCCGAACGCCTGCGCGGGGTTGAGGGTGTGACCGGCGCATTCCCGGTCATTCGCGGGCAGGTCATGGCGACGGCGAACGGGCGCAATGCGGGCGTGGAAGTGCTTGGGATCACGCCCGAGGATCTGGATACTGTGCCGCTGGTCGCCAGCCCCGAGCTGGCCTATGGAACCTTGCGGGATTTTCCCAATGGGGTCGCCTTGGGTGTTGGCGTTGCGCGGGAATTAGGGGTCAGCGTGGGCGATCGCATTCGCCTGATTTCCCCCGACGGCGCCCGTACGGCTTTTGGCACCAGCCCCCGGATCAGCGCCTATGAAGTAACCTATATCTTTCAGGTTGGGCGTTACGACATAGATCGCATTCGTGTCTATATGCCCTTCGATGAGGCGCAGACCTATTTCAACCGCGATGGCGTGGCTGATGAGATCGAGGTGAGCGTCGCCGACCCGGACAATGTGCTGAACATGGTCATTCCCCTGACCCGTGCGGCTGAGGCGGAGGTGATCATCTGGACCTGGCGGGACAGTTCCGGCGCGTTTCTGCGGGCGTTGCAGATGGAGGATAACGTGATGTTCATCATCCTTTCGATCCTGGTCCTGATTGCCACGATGAACATCGTCTCGGGCCTGATCATGTTGGTGAAGAACAAGAGCCGAGACATCGGCATCCTGCGCACAATGGGCCTGTCAGAGGGCTCGATTCTAAGGGTTTTCTTCATCTGCGGATCGTCCATCGGCGTGGCCGGAACGCTGGCGGGCGTGGCTTTGGGCTGCGCCTTCGCGATCTGGATCGATCCGATCTTCGCCTTTGTGAACTGGATGGCGGGGGGCGGGGTCTGGGACCCTTCGGTACGGTTTTTATCGACATTGCCCGCAAGGTTGGAGCTGGATGACGTTCTGTCGGCGGTCAGCCTGTCGCTTGGGCTGTCCTTCGTGATCACCGTTTTGCCCGCCCGGCGCGCGGCGCGGATGAACCCGGTGGAGGCGCTGCGTTATGAGTGAACCGGTGCTGGCGCTTGACGGAATCGAGAAGGGCTACAAGCTTGGAAAACCTGGGGAAATCCGGGTGCTGCGCGGCGCATCCGTGACCATCCAGCCGGGCGAGGTTGTGGCGCTGGTGGCGCCCTCTGGTGCGGGGAAATCGACGTTGCTGCATATTGCCGGGCTGCTGGATACGGCGGATAGCGGAACCGTGCGGATCGGGGGCGATGACCTGACCCGCGCACGGGACCGCGCAAGGACGGCGGCACGGCGGCAACGTGTTGGTTTTATTTACCAATTTCACCATTTGCTACCGGAATTTACGGCCGCCGAAAACGTGATCCTGCCGCAGCTGGCCAACGGCGTGTCCCGCGCAGAGGCGGAGGAACGGGCGGCGGAGCTTCTAGCCCGCGTGGGGCTGGAAAATCGCGCCGATCATCGGCCCGCGGCGCTGTCGGGCGGCGAACAGCAGCGCGTGGCCTTTTGTCGGGCGCTGGCCAATAAGCCGTTGGTTTTGCTGGCGGATGAGCCAACAGGCAACCTGGACCCCGGCACTGCGGACGTGGTGTTCGATGCGCTTTTGACGCTTGTGCGGGAAACCGGGATGGGTGCGCTGATTGCCACCCATAACCTGGATCTGGCGGCCCGGATGGACCGGATTTTGCACCTTCAGGACGGGGTTCTGGTGGCGGAACCGGCGGGCTGAGAACAGGCGGGCACCATGCGCGCAGCCCCAATACGCCCTCGGTACAGACCAAATGGCGGGGCCGCTTAGGGGCGTGATGGGTATATGCACCCATCCTACGAATGTAGTGGGGTCAGCCTGTTTTGCGCTGGACGGTGATCACCTCGGCGCACCAGTCGGCGATCATCTGCACCAGCGGACTGCGCATCGCGTCGCCTTCCATAAGGATCTCGTGCCGGCCACCGTCGATCTGGTGCAGCTTGCTGCCCGGCCAGCTTGCGGCGCGGGCGTGGATCGCCGGGGGTTCGACAATGCGTTCGTCAGAGCCGAGGAAGACCAGCATCGGCAGATCGGGCGGGTCCAGCTCCATCAGCGCGGCGGTTTCCTCCAAGGCCGCATTGACCCACCGGATCGACGGGCCGCCAAGCGCCAGTTCCGGATGCGCCGCGACCTGGCCTTCCATGTAGTTGAACATGTCTCGGTCATTGGTCAGCGGGTTGTCGTTGTATTCCATCGGCGCGGCGGGGCCGGTGGTAGGGGCGAAGTTCTTGTCCAGCCCAAGCGGTTTCGACAGGCCCATGACCATGCCCGAAATGGCCTTGAGAAACCCCGACATGCGGATGCCCCACATTGGCGCGGAGAAGATTACGCCCGAGACGGGCAGCCCGTCATAGATGGCGCGCAGACCAATGGCACCCCCCATGGAATGGCCCAGAAGGAACCACGGTTTCGGCAGGTCCAGCCGGTCTAGAACGGCCCGCAGCGCGTCCACGTCCTCGCGATATTCATCGAAGCTGACCACATGGCCCATGTCGCGGCGATGCGCGGGACGGTCAGACAGGCCCTGGCCGCGCCAGTCCATCGCCAGCAAACCATAGCCGTGCCCCGCCAGATCGCGGGCGAGCCGCCCGTATTTCTCGATATATTCGGTCCGGCCCGGAAACATGAGGATGGTGCCCTTGGGCCCTGCGGGCCAGACCCCCACGCGCACGCGGGTGCTGTCCTTGGCGCGCAGCCAATAGGCTTTTGCACCTTCGGGGCCGTCGGCAATATCCTCAAGAAACGGGGCCGGTTCCATCGTGTCTTATCCCAAAAGACCCCCGAGGCGCATGGCGGTGCCCATGTCACCGTCAAGCCGCAGGCGGCCGCCCATGAAGGCGGAGGTGGGGTTCAGCTCGCCCGACAGGATTTCCTGAAAGGTGTCGGCATCGGCAGAGAGGGTCACGTCGGCCTCGTCGCTATCTTCCGCCGCGCGCACACCGCTGCCGTCGACCATGATTGCGCCTTCGCCGTCGATGGCGAATTTGGCGGTGCCGTCGAAACCGCCCGACAGCTTTTCGGAAAGTGTGGCAACGGCTGCTGTGATGATCTCGCTCATGTGATGCGTCCTTCGTCAGTTTCGGACCGGAAATCACTGGAATGCCCGGCCCCAGATGCTAAGTTCGGGAATGACCATGCGGAATATGCACTCAACATACAACAGTGTCGTGACGGCAGCCATCGCCTTGTTTCTAGGGCTGCTGCCGGGGCAGGGGGGTGCCGATCAGCTGGATGAGCTGTTCCGGCAACTGGCCGATCCCGGCACCACCAACTGGGAAACGGTGGAGCGTGATATCGAGATCCAGCTGAGCCTGTCGGGGTCAGCGTCCGCTGACCTGTTGCTACGGCGCGGGCAGGACGCGCTGGAGGCGCAGGATTTTGACGCCGCGATTGACCATCTGACCGCCCTGACCGACCACGCGCCGGGTTTTGCCGAAGGCTATAACAGCCGTGCGGCCGCCTATTTCCTGGCCGGGCTGATTGGCCCCGCGCTGGACGATCTGCGTCATGTTCTGGTGTTGGAGCCGCGCCATTTCGGGGCGTTGGCCGGAATCGGCGCGATTCTGGAAGAAGTGGGTGACGCCGAGGCCGCACTTGCCGCTTATCGTGCGGCGCTTGCTATACATCCGCATCGTGCGGACCTACATGGGGCCATAGCCCGGCTGGAACGGGCGACCGAGGGCACCGCCCTTTAAGTTTCGCGATCCCGAACAAAGGGCGACAGAGCAGAACCATGCAACGCCAGGGGCGCATCACGGCCGTTCTGGGGCCGACCAATACCGGCAAGACCCATTATGCCATCGAGCGGATGCTGGCGCATCGCACGGGGGTGATTGGCTTGCCTTTGCGGCTGCTGGCGCGAGAGGTCTATGACCGGATCGTCGCGATGCGCGGGCCGCGGGTGGTGGCGTTGATCACCGGCGAGGAACGGATTGTGCCGGACAGCGCCCAATACTGGGTCTGCACGGTCGAGGCGATGCCCGCAGGCATGGGCTGTGATTTTCTGGCGGTGGATGAGATTCAACTATGCGCGGATCCCGAGCGGGGGCATGTGTTCACCGACCGGTTGCTGCACGCGCGGGGGCTGCATGAAACGCTGTTCCTTGGGTCTGACACCATGCGCAGCGCCATTGCGGCCCTGGTGCCGGGTGCGCAGTTCATGCGACGGGAACGGTTTTCCGAGCTGACCTATACCGGGTCGAAGAAAATCAGCCGCATGGTCACACGGGCGGCAATCGTGGGGTTCTCGGTCGAGAATGTCTATGCAATCGCGGAGCTTTTGCGCCGTCAGCGGGGCGGGGCTGCCGTGGTGATGGGCGCGCTGTCCCCGCGGACGCGGAACGCGCAGGTGGAGCTTTATCAGAACGGGGATGTGGATTACCTGGTGGCGACGGATGCCATTGGGATGGGGCTGAACCTCGATATCCGGCATGTGGCCTTTTCCGGCCTGCGCAAGTTCGACGGGCGCAAGATGCGGATGCTGGCCCCGAATGAACTGGCGCAGATCGCGGGCCGCGCCGGGCGGCACACGCAACCGGGCACGTTCGGGGTGACGGGCGAGGCCAGTCCGCTGGACGATGAGGTGGTCGAGGCGATCACCAGCCATTCGTTCCGGCCCGTGGGCAAACTGTTCTGGCGCAATGCCCGGATGGAATTTGGCACGGTCGGGCGGCTGATATCCTCGTTGGAGGCCCCGGCTGAGGATGAATGGTTAACCCGCGCGCGGGAAGCCGATGATATCCGCGCGCTCAAGACCATCTCGACAATGCCGGAAATGGCGGACCGGATCAGTGGTGCCAGGGACGTACGTCTTTTGTGGGATATTTGCTGCATCCCTGATTTCCGGGGCATCAGCCATGCCGAACACGCGACCCTTCTGGCACGGATCTATGAGTTTCTGCACGGGGTTGGCCGGGTGCCGGATGACTGGATGGCGCGGCAGGTCAAACGGCTGGACCGGACAGATGGCGACATTGACACGCTATCGAAACGATTGGCGTATATCCGCACATGGACCTACGTGGCGCAACGTTCCGGCTGGGTTGATGACGAAAGCCATTGGCGCGGGGCCACGCGTGCCGTAGAAGACCGCCTGTCAGATGCTCTGCACGAGCGTCTGACCCAAAGATTTGTTGACCGGCGCACAAGCATTTTGCTGCGCCGGTTGAAGCAGAAGGAGGGCCTTGTGGCCGACGTGAACGAAAAGGGTGAAGTGACGGTTGAGGGCGAATTCGTCGGCCGTCTGGAAGGGTTCCGCTTTCGGCAGGATGCCAGCGCAACCGCCGATGAGGCAAAGACGTTGCGCCAGGCGGCGGTTGCGGCGTTGCGGCCCGAATTCCACCTGCGCGCCGACCGGTTCTACAACGCCCCCGATACAGAGTTCGACTTTACCGAACAGGGCGGGTTGATGTGGGGCGATCAGGCGATCGGCAAGCTGGTGAAGGGGGCCGAGCCCTTGAAACCCGTGGCCGAGGCGTTCGTGGATGAGGAAGCGGGCCCCGAGGTGATGCAGAAAGTGCAGCGCCGCTTGCAGCATTTCATCGACCGCAAGATTGCGACCCTGTTCGAGCCGCTCTTGGCGATGAGCCGCGACGAGGCGATCACCGGGCTGGCGCGGGGCTTTGCCTTCCGCCTGGTTGAAGCGCTTGGGATCTTGCCGCGCGCCGAGGTGGCCGATGACGTGAAAGCACTGGACCAAGAGGCGCGCGGGCTGCTGCGCAAGCATGGCGTGCGCTTCGGTCAGTTTACGATTTTTCAGCAATTGCTGCTGAAGCCCGCGCCGACGCGGCTGCGTCTGGTGCTGTGGGGGCTGGCAAGTGATCACGCGGAATTCCACGAAAGCCCGCCGCCGGGTCTGGTGACGATCCCTGCCGTCGAGGGCGCGCCGCGCGAGTATTACACCAATTCCGGCTATCGCCTGGCTGGTGCCCGCGCGATCCGTATCGACATGCTGGAACGTCTGGCCGACATGCTGCGTCAGCAGGACAGCCGGGGCGGGTTCGAAGCGACGCCCGACATGCTGTCGATCACCGGCATGACGCTGGATCAGTTCGCGGACCTGATGGGCGGTCTGGGGTATGCGGTCGAAAAGGGCGAGCGCGCCAAGGTGAAAGCGGCCCCCGCCGCAGCCGGTGATGCGCCGGAAGCGCCTGTCGAAGTGCCGGGCGATGCCCCTGCGGAGGCGCCTGCAGCGCCCGCTGAGACACCGGCGGAAACGCCTGTGGAAGCGCCGGTTGAAGCCCCGGTTGAGACCCCCGCGGAGGCTCCGGTCGAACTGCCTGACCAGGGTAGCGCCGAGGCGGCGGAACCAGAGGTTGAGACCTTCTACACCTTCACCTGGGCCCCGCGCCGCCGGTCCGGCCCGCAAGGACCGCGCCGGGATGGTGGCAAACAGGGCGGTAAGCCCCGTGGCAAAGGTGGCCCGAAGGGCAAGGGCGGCCCCAAGGGTCCCCGCAACGATAAACCCAAGAGCTATTCGGCCAAGCCCGAACGGCGCGAAAAGAAGATCGACCCCGACAACCCGTTCGCGCAGGCGCTGGCGGGGCTCAAGGGCAACTCCTGACCGAGGGCACGCCATCCCGGCTGCGGCTTGATAAATGGCTGTGGCACGCACGGTTCTTCAAGACCCGCACCCTGGCCGCGCGCGTGGTTGCGGGCGGACATGTGCGGGTCAATTCCCTCAAAGTCCACAAGCCTGCCGCCACGGTCGGCCCAGGCGATGTGCTGACCTTTGCGCAGGGCCGTGACGTGCGGGTGGTGCGGGTCGTCGCCATTGGCGACCGGCGTGGCCCGGCACCCGAGGCGCAACAACTCTACGACGATTTGACACCGGTCAAGGAAACCGTCCCGCAAAACCCGTCATACGAGGGAAAGGGGCGGCCCACGGGCAAGGATCGGCGGGCGCTTGGTTCTTTCCGCCGCAGGCCGCTTGAATGATACCAAAGGCCGGATTAAACCGGGCCGAGAGTTGAAGAACGGAAGTGCTATGACCTACGCCGTGATCGAGAACTGCATCAACTGCAAATACACCGACTGTGTCGAGGTATGCCCGGTTGATTGCTTTTATGAGGGGGAGAACTTCCTCGTCATTCACCCCGATGAATGCATCGATTGCGGCGTGTGTGAACCGGAATGCCCGGCGGATGCCATCCGCCCCGACACGGAACCGGACATGGAAAAATGGGTGGAGCTGAACCGGAAATATTCGGAAATGTGGCCGGTCATTGTGTCCAAGAAGGATCCGCTGCCCACGGCGGAAGAATTCGACGGCAAGGACGGCAAATTGCCCCTGTTGTCCGAGACCCCGGGCGAAGGCGGCTGACCGATTCGCCCTGGTGCCGGCGGCTGTGCCGATGCCAAATGTGATGTTGCAGCGCGGCAAAACCCTGTGAAAACAGGGCTTTTCGCGGTAGTTGCATTGCGAATCTTTGAAAACGTCAATTCTTGTGCTATATTCCTGTTACAAAGGATGTCTCGTAAACGCACAAGTCGCGGCCGTGCCAAGCCGCGCATCATATCAAAGAATGACAGCCCGTCGTGGAAAGCCCGGCTTTCCTCGCGGTGTTTTTGTCGCCCGTGACTGGGTTGTAAAAGGAAAACCATATGAGCAAATCGCGCAAATCGCTGGAGTTCCGCCCGAACGACTATGTCGTGTACCCCGCCCATGGGGTTGGGCAGATCGTGTCCATCGAGGAGCAGGAAATCGCCGGCATGTCGCTGGAGCTTTTCGTGATTTCCTTCGAGAAGGACAAGATGACGCTGCGCGTTCCGACGGCCAAGGCCACTGAGGTTGGGATGCGGTCTCTGTCCAGCCCTGACGTGGTGAAGAGGGCGATGGAAACGCTCAAGGGCAAGGCCCGGGTGAAGCGGGCCATGTGGTCGCGCCGGGCGCAGGAATATGAACAGAAGATCAATTCGGGTGATCTGATCTCGATCGCCGAAGTGGTCCGCGACCTGCACCGCGCCGATGATCAGCGCGAACAGTCCTATTCCGAGCGTCAGCTGTATGAAGCCGCGCTGGAACGCCTGACTCGCGAACTGGCCGCCGTGAATGGCATGGATGAGGCCGGGGCGCAGAAGCGCGTGGACGAGGTGCTGACCGCCCGCGCGGCCGCCTGATCCCGTTTGATCGGTAGAAGAAGTGATGACCCCGTCGCGATTTGCGGCGGGGTTTTTTGTAGGCGGTGAAAGGGCCTTGAAGGCCCTTAAAGCGGTTTGCAAACCGCTTTCAAGGCGCTTCAAGCGCCTTGTCGCCCGGATCAGAGCGCGGCGGCCAGAATGGCAAGCGTGGCGATTTCGGCAAGCTGCTGGCTCGCGCCCAGGATATCGCCGGTCTGTCCCCCGATCTTGGATGTCGCCAGCATAGCGATGCAAACGGCCACGAACCCGACCAGCAGCGCCGCCCAGATCGCGGCCCCCCCCGTCAGCATCAGCGCCAGCACCAGCGCCACGCCTCCGCCGATCCCGGCGGCCCGCAAGGGTGGCTGGCCCACGGCGCGCGACAGGCCGCCGTCGCGGGCGGGCGGCATCCAGGCCATCAGTGCCACCATCGGCACCCGCGACAGTACCGCAGCCGCCATCAGCGCGGGCAAAGCCTGGCCCGCCGCGATCAGTCCTGCCAGCAGCGACCAGCGCGCCAGCACTGACAGGATCAGCGCCAGCACGCCGTAGGTGCCGATATGGCTGTCCTTCATGATCTCCAACCGCTGCTCTACCGTCCAGCCACCCCAAAGCCCGTCGGCGGTGTCGGCCAGACCGTCCTCGTGCATCGCGCCGGTGACCATCGCCATGACCGCCAGTGCCAGCGCCGCCGACAGCCCGGCCCCAAGCCCCGAGGTCAGCCAGATCGCCAGCCCGGCCAGCAAGGCAGGTGCCAGACCCGCCAGCGGCCACGCCCAGGCCGCCGCCGCGCCACGGGCCATGTCAGGCTGACCCGGCAGGGGCAATCGGGTCAAAAGCCCGAGCGCCAGGCGCAGATCGCCGGAAATCTGGTGCAGAATGTCGCGCGGGGCCATGATCCCGGATCCTTTCGGTCGCATTCCAATGGACAATCCGGCATATCCGCCCAAACGCCCCTTTGGCAATGACAGAGAGACCGACGCCGATGACCACGCCCTTCACCACGCTTGCCGAATTCCGTGCCGTTTTGGCCGATGCCCCCGGCCCCGACACCGCTGCCCGCGCAGGCGCGGAGGAGCGGAACGGACAGCTGACCAAGCCGCCGGGCGCGCTTGGCCGGTTGGAGGATCTGGCGATCTGGTACGCGGGCTGGCGCGGCGATGCACGGCCAGAGATCAGAGCGCCTCAGGTGTTGGTCTTTGCGGGCAATCATGGGGTGACGGCGCGCGGCGTGTCGGCTTTTCCGGCTGAGGTGACGGTGCAGATGGTCGCCAATTTCGAAGCGGGCGGCGCGGCGATCAATCAGCTATCCAAGGCGGCGGGGGCGGCGATGCAGGTCCACGCGCTGGATCTGGATACGCCCACGGCAGATTTTTCGACCGGCCCCGCGATGAGCGAAGCCGAGGTTGTGACGGCGCTGGCCACCGGGTGGACTGCGGTGGACCCAACCGCCGATCTGCTGGTCACCGGCGAAATGGGGATCGGCAACACGACGTCCGCAGCCGCGATTGCGCTGGCGCTGTTCGGAGGAGAGGCCGGGGACTGGGCGGGCCGCGGCACCGGTGTCGACGATGCCGGGCTTGCCCTGAAGGCGCAGGTCGTGGCCGAGGGGCTAGCCGCCAATCCGGGCGCGGGCGCGGATGCGCTAGAGGCGCTGCGCTGCCTTGGCGGGCGCGAACTGGCGGCGATGGCGGGGGCGATTGCCCGGGCGCGTGTCTTGCGTATTCCAGTCATTCTGGACGGGTTCATCTGCACCGCCGCCGCCGCGACGCTGGATCGCGCGGTGCCCGGCGCGCTGGATCACGCGGTGGCGGGGCATGTGTCGGCCGAGGCCGCCCACGCCAAGGTGCTGAAGGCCCTGAACAAGGAGCCGCTGCTGGCGTTGAACATGCGGCTTGGCGAAGGGTCCGGTGCGGCGCTGGCAATCAATGTGTTGAAAGGTGCGATTGCCTGCCATTCGGGCATGGCGAGTTTTGCCGAGGCGGGCGTGTCGGACGGCTGAGGCCGGTTTCACCCCACGTCCCGGCGATCGTCAGAAAGGTCGTCTTCGCTGTCGTCGAGCGGTGCCTCAGAATCCGCGACCTGCGTGACGATCGCCGTTTCCAGCGTATTGTTCAACTCGCGCGAGCGGGCGACATAGGCCTCGTTCTCGGATAGCGGCACACCGGGCTGCCACAGCTCGGCCAATTCACGCAGCGTGTGGCGGTCGTGGCGGTAGAAGGCCATTTCCATCTCATGCGCCTCGTATTCGGACAGCCCCATGTTTTCCAGCACGTAGCGGCCCGCGCGCAGGGAACTGTCGAACATCTCGCGCACGATGTCATTGGCCCCCGCCTGGTAAAGTTCATAGGTATGGACCCGGTCATAGGCGCGGGCAACGATATGGATATCGGGGCGCCGTCGGCGGGCATAGCGCACCAGTTTCAGAACCTCTTCCTTGCCATCCATCGCTACGACCAGCACCTTGGCATGGTCTAGCCCGGCGGCTGTCAGCAGCTCGGGCCGGGTCGGGTCGCCGAAATAGCCGTGAATGCCGAACCGGCGCAGCAGCTGGATGGTGGCAAGGTCGGCATCCAGCACCACGGTCTTGAAGCCCGACAGTTGCAGCATCCTGTTGACCACCTGCCCGAAACGCCCGGTGCCCGCTATGATAATGCTTTCCTGGTTGTCGATTTCATCGGCATCGGGGCTGTCTTCAACGGTGTCTTTCACCAGCTTGGACAACAATTCGTAGAGGATGAAGAACAACGGTGTCAGCAGCATCGACAGGGCCACGACCAGCAGCAGGATCTCGGAAATGTGGTCGGGCAACACATGGCTGGCGACCGCGTAGGAAATCAGCACGAAGCCGAATTCACCGGCCTGCGCGAGGCTGAGGGTAAACAACCACTGGTCACGTCCGCGCAGCCCTGCGGCAAGGCCGATTCCATAGAGGATCAGCCCCTTGGAGATCATGACAGCCAGCGTCAGGCCGATAATCGTGAACAGATGCGACCAGAGCACATCGAAATGGATGCCCGCGCCCACGGTGATGAAGAACAGGCCCAGAAGCAAACCCTTGAAGGGTTCGATATTGGCCTCAAGCTCGTGCTTGAATTCGGAATTGGCCAGCACCACGCCCGCGATAAAAGCCCCAAGCGCGGGGGACAGGCCGACCAGCACCATCAGAAAGGCGATACCCACGACGATGACCAGCGCCACGGCGGTATACATTTCCCGCAGTCGCGCCATGTGGATGAACTGAAACAGCGGGCGGGTCAGAAAACGGCCCCCGACGATTACCGCAATGACGGCGGCGATGGTGATCAGCGTCACGCCCCAGGCGGGCAGACCCTGAACCAGCGACATGCCGGTTTCTGCCGCAGCCTCTACCCCTGGGCGCTGGATCGACCCATCGGGGGAAAACTGTGCCGCCGGAACCGTCGCCAGCAAGGGCAGCAGCGCCAGCATCGGGATAACGGCGATATCCTGCGTCAGCAGAACGGAAAAGGCAGACCGGCCGCCGCCGGTGCGCAGCAGCTTCTTTTCGGTCAGGGTTTGCAGCACGATGGCGGTCGATGACAGCGCAAAGATCAGCCCCACGGCCAGCGCCTGTTGCCAGGGCAGGCCAAGCACCGCCGCGCCGCCGCCGATTACAATGGTGGACAGCCCAATCTGCGCCCCGCCAAGCCCCACCAGCTTGTCACGCATTTCCCAAAGGCCCTTGGGGTTCAGTTCCAGCCCGATCAGGAACAGCATCATGACGACCCCGAATTCGGCCACATGTTGCAGCCCGTGCGGGTCGGCGCCTACCTGATGGAGGATCGGCGCCAACGCAATGCCTGCAATAAGATAGCCCAGGACTGACCCAAGCCCGAGCCGTACCGATAACGGCACCGCAATCACCATCGCGGCAAGGTAAAGTGTGGCCTCGAAGAGGATGGAATCCATGATGAGTTGTCCTGATGCGCTCGCAGGTGCAGCATCGCGGGTCTGCAAGGTTTTGGCAACAGGACAGGATGTCAGATGGGCAGCGGCGCGTCAGGTTTTTGCTGATCCATGACGATCTGGCTTTGCACCCGCGCGACGGCGGGTATGGGCAGGATGACCTCGTGGATCAGGCGATGCAGCGCGCCCAGATCGGTGCAGTAGACGCGCAGCAGATAGTCGGCCTCACCCGTCAGGGTCCAGGCCGAGACGATTTCAGGGCGGGTATCGACGACCCGGGTAAAGGCGCGCACCTTGTCGGGATCGTGCGTGGCCATCTGCACCTGTACGAAGGCTTGAACATTGAGGCCAAGGGTCTCGGGCGAGACCACGGCGCGGGCGCCGGTTACGATACCCGCCTGTTCCAGCCGCTGGCGGCGGCGCCCCGCCTGACTGGCCGACAGGTTCAGGCGATCGCCCAATTCCTGCGCGGTCAGCCCGGCATTGTGCTGAATCGCTTTCAGAAGGCGGCGGTCAGTATCGTCGATCATATGCATGTTTTCCGCGTTGATGTATCAAATAATGATAATTCAGTGCATAAATATGTACAATAGATACGCCCTTTGCGCGCTATCAGCGCGTCATGTGCGGCATTATTGATCCAAGCGAACACCAGACAGAAGGAAACGCCATGGGACCGTTCCCGCATGATGCCCCTCGCGCCACCATTACCGCAGACAACCCCGCCGGCACCGATGGGTTCGAGTTCGTTGAATTCGCCCATCCAGAGCCGCAGCAACTGCGCGATCTTTTCGCCAAGATGGGCTTAGTCCACACGGCCAATCATAAGACCAAGGCGGTGGAGCTGTGGCAGCAGGGCGATATCTCTTACATCCTGAACGCCGAGCCGGGCAGCTTTGCGGCCAAGTTCGTGGAAGAACACGGGCCCTGTGCCCCGGCAATGGCCTGGCGCGTCGTCGATGCGCAGCACGCCTACCAGCACGCAGTGTCCAAGGGGGCAGAGCCCTATGACGGTGCCGACAAGACGCTGGACTGGCCCGCGATCAAAGGGATCGGTGGCAGCCTGATTTACTTCACCGATCAGTATTTCGACACCTCGCCCTATAACGAGAATTTCGACTGGATCAGCAGCGCCCATCCACAGGGGGCGGGGTTCTATTACCTCGATCACCTGACCCACAACGTCCACAAGGGCAATATGGACACATGGTTCCGCTTCTACGGCGACCTGTTCAACTTCAAGGAAATCCGCTTCTTCGATATCGAGGGCAAGTTCACCGGGCTTCTGTCCCGCGCTCTGACCTCACCCTGCGGGCGCATCCGCATTCCGATCAACGAGGACCGGGGCGAGAAGGGGCAGATCGTGGAATATCTGCGCCGTTACAAGGGCGAGGGCATTCAGCATATCGCCGTAGGCACCGAGAATATCTATGCCTCGACCGACCTGATCTCGAACGCCGGTATCAAGTTCATGCCCGGCCCGAACGAAGCCTATTACGACCTGTCCTATGACCGGGTGACAGGCCATGATGAGCCGAAAGAGAAGATGATGAAGCACGGCATCCTGATCGACGGCGAAGGTGTGGTCGACGGGGGCGAGACGCGGATTCTGTTGCAGATCTTCTCGAAGACCGTGATCGGCCCGATCTTCTTCGAATTCATCCAGCGCAAGGGCGATGACGGGTTCGGCGAAGGTAACTTCAAGGCGCTGTTTGAATCGATCGAGGCCGAGCAGATCGAGCGCGGGCTGTTCAAGGACGAAGACAAGGGCGACGCGGCCTGACCGGGGCTGCGGAAGGCCCCCAGAGAGCCCCCCGTCCGGAGCGATCCGGGCGGGGGCTTTTCGTCGGGTGAAGGCGCTGACGGCGGCGATGATGGACAGGGCTTTTATGCGTTTTGGGTCAGGCGGGGCGACGGTGGCCTTGGCTTGCGTGTTATGGCTCGGATCTTGACACTGTGGGATGAAAAACCGTTTGCAGGAACAGGTTTCGGAAGGCACATCGGGGGAAGACCCAAAGGGGGAGTGCCGAAATGAAACGTTCCGAGATCAACCAGATCATGGCCGACGCGGATGCCTTTATCCGGTCTTTCGGCTTTGCGCTGCCGCCCTTTGCCTATTGGTCCCCGGAAGAGATGCGCGCACGCCGGCGAGAGATCGAGGGGATCGTACAGGGCCGGATGGGGTGGGACATTACCGATTACGGGCAGGGGAGCTTCGATGAGATGGGGCTGTTCCTGTTCACCTTGCGCAATGGGCGGCAGGCGGACCTGAAGCGGGGCGGCGGCATGTGCTATGCCGAGAAGCTGCTGATCAGCCGCAAGGACCAGCTAAGCCCGATGCACCGGCATTACCTGAAGGCCGAGGATATCATCAACCGGGGCGGCGCGACGATGGCGATCGAGCTGTACGGTTCGGCCCCTGATGGCAGTTTCGACAAGACAGCGGGCGGCACGGTGATGTGTGACGGAATTGCCCGCGATTTTCAGCCCGGCGAGGTGCTGCTGTTCCAGCCCGGCGAAAGCATCACCCTGATGCCTGGCGACTGGCACGCGTTCTGGGGCGAAGGTGGCGATGTGCTGATCGGCGAGGTCTCGACCGTGAATGACGACGAGACCGACAACTGGTTCCGCGAACCGATCGGGCGCTTTGCCGAGATTGAGGAAGACGTGGCGCCGACCCATCTGTTGGTATCGGATTATGGGCAGTGGCTGCGCTGACCTGCCGGGGTTTCCCCGCCTGACGGCGGCGATCCGCGGGGGGATCCTCCCCCCGCACCCCCCTGAGGCGCGCGCGCCTGGATGAATGTCCTGCTCAGCGGCCCCGGATGCGGGGATCGAGCGCGTCGCGCAACCCGTCGCCGATGTAGTTCACGCTGAGCACCGTCAGCGAGATGGCGAGGCCCGGCCAGATCACCCGTTCGGGGTTTCGTTGCAGCCAATCGGTGCCGTCGAACAGTAGCCGCCCCCAGGTGGGGAAGTCTGACGGGAAGCCGAGACCGAGGAAGCTGAGCGCGCTTTCGGTGATGATCGCGTTGGCGATGCCAAGCGTGGCCGAGACCATGATGGGCGACAGCACATTGGGCAACACGTGGCGGGTGATCATCCGGTAGGGGGGCGTGCCGATGGACCGGGCAGCCAGCACGAATTCGCGTTCTTTCAGCGCCAGCACGTCGCCGCGCACGATCCGGGCGGTCTGCATCCAGCTGGTGATGCCGATGACGAACACGATCAGGATGAAGATACCCTTTTCCGGCCCGAACTGGGCGCGCAGCGTGTCGCGGAACAGCATGATGATGACCAAGAGCAACGGCAGCAGCGGCAACGCAAGGAACAGGTCCGTCAGGCGCATCAGGATGCCGTCGAGCCGCTTGAAATACCCCGCCAGAACCCCCACCAGCGTGCCGACAATCAGCGCCAGCAGCATGGCCGTCAGCCCCACCAGCAGCGAGGTCTGCCCGCCAACCATGATCCGGGCCAGCGTATCGCGGCCCAACTGGTCGGTGCCCATGGGGTGGGCCAGCGACGGGCCCTGACTGCGGGCGCGGATGTCGATATATTGCGCGTCCAGCGTCCAGAACAGCGGCCCCAGGAAGACGAACAGCAGCACTAGGATGAAGAACCCCGCGCCGATCAGGGCGCCTTTGTGGGTCTTGAACTGATCCCACACGTCCCACCACTGGTTGCGCGGTTTCTGGTAGGTCTCAGATTCAAGCCTGGTCAGATCAGTCATAGCGGATCCTCGGGTCAAGAATGCCGTAGAGCACGTCGGCAATCAGGTTGAACAGCACGATAAGCACCGCGAAGATAAAGGTCAGCGTCTGCACCGTGGGAATGTCGCCGCCCTGGATGGCCCCGATCAGCAGGTGGCCCAGGCCATTCACCTTGAACACCTGTTCGGTGATGATGGCGCCGCCAAAGACCTGCGGCACGCCAAGCGCGATGACGGTCACCACCGGGATCATCGAATTGCGCAATACGTGGACCATGACGACCACCGTCTCGGTCATGCCCTTGGCGCGGGCGGTGCGAACGTAGTCCTGGTTCAGGTTATCCAGCATCGAGGCGCGCATGAAGCGGCTGATCTGGCTGGTGATCTGCAAGGCGAGCACCATCACCGGCAGGATCATCTGTTTGAGCTGGATAACGAAACTGTCCCAGTCCACCACCACATGGGTCGTGTCGTAGACCGATGGGAACCAGCCCAGTTGCACCGCGAAGATCACGATCACCAGCACGCCCGAGAAGAAGGGAGGGACCGAGAAACCGACCATGGTGACGAAGGTCCCGGCCTGGTCGAAGATCGAATACTGGCGGTAGGCCGAGTAGATGCCGATGGGCAGCGCGATCAGGATGCCGACCAGATAGGCGGTGCCGACCACCCACAGGGTCTGGGGCATCCGCTGTGCGATGATGTCGACAACGGGGCTGCGGGTCTGCCAGGAAATGACACGGGTCCGGTCGCCATCGCCGATTTCCCATCCTGTCCATTGTTCGATCAGGTTCAGCGGTTCGTTCACGAAGAACTGCTGCAACCACAGGGCAAAGCGGATGTGGATGGGTTCATCCAGGCCGAGAGAGGCCCGGATCTCGGCCCGCACCTCTGGCGGGATGGTCAGGGGCAGGCTGGCCGTCGGATCGGACGGGGCCAGATCGAGGATCAGAAAGATAATCAGGCTTATGAACAGAAGCGTCGGAATTGCCATGAGCAAGCGACGGATCGTGAATGTCAGCATGGGGGGACGCCTCGGTTCAGAAGTCTATATTGTTGGGCAGAGTGGGGTGCCGCATCCCCCGGTCAGGGAATGCGGCGAAGATGATCAGATCGCGATCAGTCGATGCGATACCACTCGTGGATGTTCCACAGTTCGGAATCCCAGTCCGACATGCGCACACCGCCGAGGCTGTTCGCATGGGCCGAGACGCCGCCACGGTGGATCAGCGGGATGATCGAGTAGGACTGCATCAGCATGTCGTTCATCTCACGCGCCAGGCGGCCACGCTCTTCGAGCGGTGCGGTCTGGCTCATCTCGGTGACGAGAGCGTCATATTCTTCCGAGCAGAAGCGCTGGATGTTCGAACCCTGCCACTGAGAATCAGGGCCCGGGATCTCGTTACAACGCCAGTTGGCCATGTAGGCTTCGGGGTCCACACCAGCGAAGTTGTTGGTGTACATCTCGATATCCGCATAGAACTTCTGGAAGGTGTCGGGCGAAGCCGGGTCACCACCGAAGAACACGGATGCGTCGATGTTGCGAAGCTCGGTGTCGATGCCGATCTCGGCCCACCACTGCTTGATCAGCGCCTGAGTGTCCTGACGGACGGCGTTGGTCGAGGTCTGGTAGAGCACGCGCAGCGGCACACCGTCCAGTTCGCGGACGCCATCGCCATCGGTGTCGAGAATGCCCGCTTCATCGAGCAGCGCGTTTGCGCCGGCGATATCCTGGGTCAGACAGCCGTCATTGGCGGTGGACGCATAAAGCGCCGGGGCGGGCAGCACGTTACAGGTGGCCTGACCGCCTGCGCCGTAGCCAACCTCAACCAGCAGGGCCCGGTCGATGGCCATGGACATGGCCTGCCCGATGACCGAGTTGGTCAGGAACGGGTGCGGGCCTGCCTCTGCGGTCGAACGTGCGTCGCCAAGGGCCGGATCGGGGTTGAACTGGTTCAGGTGCAGACGTTCCACCGAGGTGCCGAAGGCGGTCACGACGGTGCCGATGCCGTTGGATTCCATCTCGGCCAGCAGGGTCGGGTCGATCTGAAGGTTCCAGGCATAGTCGAATTCACCGGTTTCCAGAACCGAACGGGCGGCAGAGGCTGCGTCGCCGCCACCTTTGAACACCACGCGGGCGAAGGCCGGCTGGTCGGGGTTGCGGTAATGCTCGTTCGCAACGAAGACGATCACGTCATTGGGACGGAAATCTTCGACCACGAAGGGGCCAGTGCCGATCGGGCCAAAGTTGGCATCGGTGCATTCGGGTGCCGCCGCGCCAAGGCAGTCAGCGAACTGAGCGGCCTGGATGATCGGGCTCTCGGAACCGACGAAAGCGGTGTAGGGGAAGGGCTTGGGCGCTGCAAAGTTCACGCGAACGGTGCGATCGTCCAGTGCTTCCACGCTTTCCACACCGTCAAAGTAGCTGGCCTGCGCGCAGCCACCTTCGGGGTGGGTACAATATTCCCAGGTGAACACGGCGTCAGCGGCCGTCACCGCGGTGCCGTCGGACCACAGCAGACCTTCGCGCAGCGTCCAGGTGATCGAGGTCAGATCCTCGGACACGCCACCATTGGCGACGGTCGGGATGCTTTCGGCCATGAACGGAACCAGTTCGCCGGTTTCGTCGAAGCGGGCCATCGATTCCAGCACCAGCGAGGCGGATTCAACCTCTTTCGTGCCGCCCGAGAGATACGGGTTCAGCGTCGAGGGCGCCTGCCAGTAGATGATGTTGAGCTGGCCATCCTCGCCACGCTCGGCCATCGCGGCCGCCGGAGCAAGGGCGAAAGCCGCCGCGGCCCCTAGCATGAGATGTCTTAACTTCATTTTGTCTCTCTCCTTGTTGGTCTTCTGAGCTCTTGCGACCTCGTGGGTGCCGCCGTGTTCCGGCGATCTCATTGATTAAACAGATGACAGGCGACGAAACGGCCGGGTTCCACCTCGCGGAATTCCGGGTCTTCCTGTGTGCAGATATCCATCACGCGCGGGCACCGGGTGCAGAAGTTGCAGCCCTGCGGCGGGTTGGACGGGCTTGGCACATCGCCTTGCAGGATAACGCGATTGGCCGCGTCATGGGCGGCCGGGTCGGGTTCTGGCACGGCAGACAGTAGCGCGACTGTGTAGGGGTGTTTGGGATCGTCATACAGACCTTCACGGGGGGCCAGTTCGACGATCTTGCCCAGATACATCACCGCCACGCGATCCGCGATATGGCGCACCATCGACAGATCGTGGCTGATGAACAGATAGGTCAGGCCAAACTCGGTCTGCAGGTCTTCCAGCAGGTTCACAACCTGCGCCTGGATCGACACATCCAGCGCGGCAATCGGTTCGTCGCAGACGATGAATTTGGGGTTCAGGGCCAGGGCGCGGGCAATGCCGATGCGCTGTCGCTGGCCACCGGAAAATTCATGCGGATAGCGGTTGGCGAAATCGCGGTTCAGGCCGACGGCATCCATCAGTTCATAGATACGGTCCAGCCGTTCGGCCTTGGATTTCTTCGTGTGTTCGCGCAGCGGTTCGCCGATGATATCGGCCACGGACATGCGGGGGTTGAGACTGGCCTGCGGATCTTGAAAGACCATCTGCATGACCGGACGCATCCGACGCAGGTCGCGTTGCGACATGGTCGAGATGTCAGTGTGATCAACTTCGATCGTGCCATCCGTGGGGTCGTAGAGCCGCAGCACAGCCCGCCCACAGGTGGATTTACCGCAGCCCGATTCCCCGACCAGGCCAAGCGTCTCGCCTTCGTAGATATCGAAGCTGACATTATCCACCGCCTTCACATCGCCGGTATGGCGACGCAACAGGCCGGTGTGGATGGGAAAATACATCTTCAGCCCGTGGACCGAGACCAGTTTCTTGTTCGAAGAGGTGTCAAACATCGCGGGGGCCTCCGGTTTCGGGGTCCCAGAAACAGGCCACGTCATGGACCGGGCCGACAGGGTAGCGGTCCGGGTTTTCGCGCTGGCATCGGTCGAAGGCCTGTTCGCACCGGTCACGGAACGGGCAGGCTGCGGGATGGGCGCGCAGGATCGGGGGCTGGCCTTCGATCACCTCCAGCCGTTCGGCCCGTTCGCCGCGCACATGCGGCACGGTTTCCAGAAGGGCGCGGGTATAGGGGTGCTTGGGGTTGGCGAACAGTTCTCGCACCGGGGCGTGTTCCACCACTTGCCCGCCATACATCACCAGCACGCGGTCGGCGATGCCTGCAATAACGCCAAGGTCATGGGTGATCCAGACCACCGCCATGCCCAACTTGTCGCGCAGGTCTTTCATCAGCTCCAGGATCTGCGCCTGGATGGTCACGTCAAGCGCAGTCGTGGGTTCATCCGCGATCAGCACCTTGGGGTCGCAGGCCAGCGCGATGGCGATCATCACCCGCTGCCGCATTCCGCCGGAAAACTGGTGGGGATAATCCTTGAGCCGCCGTTCCGCGTCGGGGATACCGACCAGTTCCAGCAGTTCCTTGGCCCGCACGCGCGCCTGCGCCTTGTTCATCCCCATATGCTTGCGCAGGGGCTCCATCAGCTGAAAGCCGACATTGAACACCGGGTTGAGCGAAGTCATCGGGTCCTGAAAGACAAAGCCGATCCGCGCCCCGCGCACGGCGCGCAGCTGATCGTCAGTGGCGGTCAGCAGGTCCTGACCTTCGAACATGACGCCTGCGCCCGTGACCACTGCGGGCGGTGCCGGCACCAGTCCGATAAGGGACATCATCGTCACGGATTTTCCAGAACCGCTCTCCCCCACAACGCCCAGAAGCTCGCCCGCCTTAAGGCTGAAGCTGACGTTGTTCACAGCGTGGACTTCCCCGCGCCGGGTTTTGAATACGGTCTTGAGGTCCTTGACATCAAGGACGGAGGGCTGTGCCCCATCAAGCATCACCAGACGCTCCTCACCGGTTGGACATCGCCCCACCTCTAGCCGGGTGGGTGCGTTCATTCCGATCACGGTATCAGGAAATTCCCCCCCCGCAAGCGCTTTGACGCTGACCTAGCGTCTGTTTTTGACCATTCGGGCAAAATTTGTGCATTTGCCGGGGGCGGGCTTGACGGGGGGGCAGGTGAGGCACAGGCTCGGACGTGCAACGGAAAGGACCCCGGCCATGCCCACTGATATGACGCCCCGTGAGTTGTTGGAAAAGCTTGTGTCTTTTCCGACGGTTAGCAGGGACAGTAATCTTGACCTAATTGACTGGGCCGAAGGCTGGCTGACCGACCTGGGGGCGCGCTGTTTCCGCGATTATAATGAGGATCGGACCAAGGCGAGCCTCTACGCGCATATCGGCCCGGACATCGAGGGCGGCGTCATTCTGTCGGGTCACACCGACGTTGTGCCGGTTGACGGGCAGAACTGGTCCACCGATCCGTTCACCGTGGTGGAAAAGGACGGCAAGCTGTTCGGGCGCGGCTGTTGTGACATGAAAGGCTTTGATGCGCTGGCGATGGCGGCGATGGCAAAAGCCGCCCGTGCCCCGTTGGTCACGCCCTTGCAGATCTGCCTCAGCCGGGACGAAGAAATCGGCTGTACCGGCGCCCCGCCGATGATTGCGCATATGCAGGGGAACCTGCCAAAGGCGCGGCTGGCGATCATTGGGGAACCCACGATGATGCAGGTTGTGACCGGCCATAAGGGCGGAATCGGTTACGACACCCACCTGCGCGGGTTCGAGGTGCATAGTTCCATGATCGACAGGGGCGTGTCCGCGATCATGGAAGGCGCCAAGCTGATCGACTGGGCCAACAAGATGAACGATGAAAACCGCGCCAAGGTTCCGGAAGGGGCCGATGGGCTGTTCGATCCACCTTTCACCACGCTGCATGTGGGCATCATCGAAGGCGGCACAGCCCACAATATCACCGCCAAGGATTGCAGTTTCGTCATGTCCTTCCGCTGTGTGCCTGGCGAGTCCATGGATGACTGGGGCGCGCGCTATGAAGCCGAGGTGCGGCGGCTGGAGGCCGAGATGCAAAAGGTTCATCCCTCCTGCTACATCCAGATCGACCGCAAATGGGACGTGCCTGGCCTGAAGCCCGAAGAAAACGGTGCGGCCGAGGAACTGGTTCGCCGTCTGACCGGCGACAACGCCACCCATGTGGTCAGTTACGGCACTGAGGCGGGGCAGTTCCAGCACGGCGGCTATTCCGCGGTGGTCTGTGGCCCCGGTGACATCGCGCAGGCGCATCAACCGGATGAATTCATCACCGTGGACCAGTTCCAGGCGGGCGAACGCTTTATGGACAAGCTGCTGGAGACACTCTGCGAATGACGCTCTTCCCGCTCGGGCTGCACCGCCCTGTGGAACATACCGGTCCGCTGCCGAAGCGGGCCGATGTCGTGATCATCGGCGGCGGTGTCATCGGGGTGATGACGGCCTATTACCTTGCCGAAAAGGGCCTGCGCCCCGTGGTTCTTGAAAAGGGCCGGGTGGCGGCGGAACAAAGCAGCCGCAACTGGGGCTGGGTCCGCCAGCAGGGGCGCGACCCCGCCGAATTGCCGATCATGATGGAGGCCAACCGGCTGTGGACGCAGCTTGCCGCCGAGCTGGGCGAGGATTTGGGCCTGCGGCAATGCGGGCTGACCTATCTGGCGGAATCCGAGGCCGAGATGGCGGGGTTTCAGGGCTGGTTGGACGCTGTGGCCGGGTCGGGCGTGGACAGCCGGTTGCTGAGCGCCAACGAAACCGCCGACCTGTTGCCTGGCGGGCGGACGCAATGGACAGGGGCGCTGCATACGGCCAGCGATATGAAAGCCGAACCGTGGATCGCGGTGCCTGCGCTGGCGCGTGCTGCGGTGCGCAAGGGCGCGGTGATCGTGGAACATTGCGCCGCGCGGCTGGTGGATGTGGAGGGCGGCAAGGTTGCAGGCGTCGTGACCGAACAGGGCCGCATCCGTGCGCCCGAAGTGGTGGTTGCGGGGGGCGCGTGGTCATCGTTGCTGCTGCGTCAGCACGGCATCCGCATCCCGCAGCTGTCGGTCAAGGCGACTGCCGTGGCGACGAAAACTTTGCCCGAGGTCCATGGCGGTGGCGCGACGGGGAAAAGCCTTGCCTTCCGCAGGCGCGACGATGGCGGTTACACGCTGGCCAATGGCGGCTTTCACGAGATTTTCATTGGCTGGGATGCCTTCCGCCATGTGCCAAAATACATCCCCCAACTGCGCCGCGACCCCTGGGGCCGCGTCTATCATCCGAGATCCCCGCGCGGCTATCCCGATGGCTGGGGCACCCCACGCGTCTGGCGCGACGTGGATGAAACCCCGTTCGAACGGATGCGCGTTCTGAACCCTGCGCCGCACCGCAAGACGGTGGCCCGCCTGCTGCATCAGTTCGGTCAGGAATTTCCATCGCTCGGTCGGGTTGAAGGCGCGTTGGCCTGGGCGGGAATGATCGACACGATGCCCGATATCGTGCCGGTTGTGGATCGCGCCGCCAGCCTGCCAGGCCTTTCGATCTGCACCGGCATGTGCGGCCATGGCTTTGGCATCGGGCCGGGATTCGGGCGCGTCATGGCTGACATGATCGCCGGTGACCCGGTTGGTCACGACCTGAGCCGTTTCCGGCTGTCTCGCTTCACGGATGGCTCAAGAATTGAGCTTGGCCCGGACATATGACGCAAGGTGCCGTCAGTTTGGCGGACTGCCCCCTTGCCGGAATTTGAACAATCGGTCAGGTTTCGCCTGACCCCTTCATTGCTTTGGTAAGGAATCTGCGAATGCCCGTGAAGAATCGTCTTGCCGAACTGCTGCCCGAAATCACCGAATGGCGGCGCGATCTGCATGAGAACCCCGAGATTCTCTATGATCTGCCCCGCACTACGGCCCTGGTCGAGGATAAGCTGAAGGCCTTCGGCTGTGACGAAGTCGTGCCCGGCGTGGGCCGGTCTGGTGTGATCGGCGTGATCAAGGGCAAATCCGACAGCAAGGGCCGGGTGATCGGTTTGCGTGCCGACATGGACGCGTTGCCGATGGATGAAAAGACCGGGCTGCCTTATGCCTCCAAAACCGCTGGCAAGATGCACGCCTGCGGGCATGACGGGCATACCGCAATGCTGCTCGGCGCGGCCAAATATCTGTCGGAGACCCGCAATTTCGACGGGACCGTGGTGCTGATCTTCCAGCCCGCCGAGGAAGGCGGGGCAGGCGGCAAGGCCATGGTGGACGATGGCATGATGGAACGGTGGGGCATCCAGGAAGTCTATGGGATGCACAACGAACCGGGCCTGCCCGTGGGTGAATTCGGCGTCAGCCCCGGACCGATCATGGCCGCCGCCGATGAGATCGAGATCGTGATCCGCGGCCGTGGCGGTCACGCGGCGCAGCCCCATAACGTGGTCGATCCGGTGCCTGCGGCCTGTGCGACTGTCATGGCCCTGCAAACCGTGGCCAGCCGTAACACCGACCCGATCAAGTCCGTCGTGGTATCCATCTGCGTGATGAATACCGAAAGTGCCGCCACCAACGTGATTGACGATTCCGTCAAGCTGGCCGGCACCATCCGCACGCTTGATGAAGAGGTGCGCGATATGGCCGAGGTGCGGATTATCGAAATCGTGAACGCCACCGCCGCCGCCTATGGCTGTACCTCTGAGATTCACTATGAACGCGGCTACCCGGTGACCGTGAACCACGAAGAAAACGCCGAGATCGCCGCCGATGTGGCCCGCGCTGTGGCAGGTGAAACCCGTGTCCGCTATGGTCGTCCGCCGCGCATGGGGGCCGAGGACTTCAGCTATATGCTACGCGCCCGTCCAGGCGCCTTCATCAACGTGGGCAATGGCGACAGCGCCAAAGTCCACCACCCCGCATACAATTTTAACGATGAGGCGATCCCCTACGGGTGCAGCTTCTTCGCTGAACTCGTCGAACGACGAATGCCCGCCTGAAAGGAGCCCCCGCCATGCCCGTGAAGAACAGCCTTGCCGAAATGCAGCCCGAAATCGCGGGGTGGCGCCGCCACCTGCACCAGCACCCGGAACTGATGTACGAGGTGCATGAAACCGCAGCCTTCGTCGTGGACCGGCTGAAAGAGATGGGCGTCACCGACATCACGCCGGGTATCGGCAAGACCGGTGTCGTGGCAGTGATCAAGGGCAAGACCGACACCAAGGGGCGCGTCATTGGCCTGCGGGCCGACATGGACGCGCTGCCGATCCATGAGGCATCGGGCGTGGATTATGCATCGCAAACCCCGGGCAAGATGCACGCTTGCGGTCATGACGGGCATACGTCGATCCTGCTTGGCACCGCGAAATATCTGCAAGAGACGCGCAATTTCGACGGCACCGTGGTGCTGATCTTCCAGCCCGCCGAGGAAGGTGGGGCAGGCGGCAAGGCCATGTGCGAGGATGGCCTGATGGACCGGTGGGGCATTCAGGAGGTCTATGGCCTGCACAACATGCCCGGCCTGCCGACGGGAGAGTTTGCGATCCGCCCCGGGGCGCTGCTGGCCTCATCGGATGAATTTGAGATCAAGGTGACGGGCAAGGGTGGCCATGCCGCTGCACCGCATATGGCGGTGGATACAACGCTGGTCGCGTCGCAGATCGTGGTTTCCCTTCATTCCATCGTTTCGCGCAACGTCGACCCGATCAAGCGCGTGGTGTTGACCGTGGGCACTTTTGAAACCGATAGCACCGCCTCCAACGTCATTGCCCATACGGCAACGCTTAAAGGCACCGTACGCACGCTGGACCCTGAATATCGGACCATGGCCGAGGAACGGGTGCGGCAGGTGGCTGAATCGACCGCCGCCGCCTTTGGCGCGACGGCAGAGGTGACCTGGACGCCGGGCTATCCCGCCACCATCAACCACGAGGATGAAACGCGCTTTGCCGCAGAGGCAGCAGCGGCCGTTGCGGGCCGGGTCGTCGACAATGTCGACCCGATCATGCCGTCTGAGGATTTCGCCTACATGCTGGAAGAACGCCCCGGCGCCTATATCTTCCTGGGCAACGGCGACACCGCCATGTGCCACCACCCCGCTTATGTTTTCGACGATGACGCGATCCCCGCCGGGTGCAGCTTCTTCGCGGAACTCGTCGAACGCCGGATGTCGGTTTCCTAGGGGGCAGCAATGCCGATCAAGAACCGCCTGGCGGAGATGCAGGACGAAATTGCTGGTTGGCGCCGTGAGATCCACCGCCACCCGGAGCTGTCCTTTGACCTGCCCCGCACGGTTGCCCTTGTGGTGGATCGGCTTCAATCCTTCGCTGTGGATGAGATCACGACGGGGGTGGGCAAATCTGGTGTCGTGGCGGTAATCCACGGAAAAAGCGACCGTTCGGGCCGGGTGATTGGCCTCAGGGCCGATATGGATGCGCTGCCGATCCCCGAGGCGACGGGGCTGCCTTATGCGTCTGTCCAGGCGGACAAGATGCACGCCTGCGGCCATGACGGGCATACGGCGATGCTGCTCGGGGCGGCGAAATACCTGGCCGAGACGCGCAATTTCGACGGCACGGCCGTGCTGATCTTCCAGCCTGCCGAGGAAGATGCCGGGGGCGGGCTGGAGATGTGCCGCGACGGGCTGATGGACCGGTGGGGCATTCAGGAAGTTTATGGGATGCACAATGTTCCGGGCTTGTCCGCCGGATCATTCGCAACCCGAGTGGGGGCGCTGATGGCCTCGGACGATGAGTTCGAAGTGATCGTGAGCGGATCAGGGGGGCATTCTGCGGCACCGCAGGATGCGGTGGATGTCACGCTGGTGGCCGCACAGATCCTGATCGGCCTGAACATGATCGTCTCGCGTAGCCTTGCCCCCAGCAAACGTGTGGTGCTGTCGGTGCCCGTCTTCGAAACCGACACCGCCGTGACCAATATCATGGCCAGAACGGCCCGACTGAAGGGCACCCTGCGCGCGCTCGACCCGGAGGCGCGCGGCATCATCGAAGATCGCGTGCGCCGGATCGCGGCGGATACCGCCCATGCCCATGGAGCCAACGCTGAGGTGATCTGGGAGGCGAGCTATCCCGCCACTGTCAATTCAGTCAAAGAGGTGGCCCATGCTCTGGAGGCCGCCCGCGCCGTGACCGAGGCCGTTGATGACGATGCCGAGCCGCTGATGCCCTGCGAAGATTTCGCCTACATGCTTCAAGAACGCCCCGGCGCCTATATGTTCATAGGCAACGGGGACAGTGCCGGCCTGCACACCCCCGAGTATGATTTCAACGACGCGCTGATCCCCTTTGGATGCAGCTGGTTCGCAGAACTGATCGAACGTCGGATGCCGGCGGAATAGACCCGAAACAGGAGAGACCCTCATGCCCGTTAAGAACCGCTTTGCGGAACTGTTGCCCGAGATCACCGAATGGCGACGCGATATCCATGAAAACCCCGAGATTCTGTTTGAAACCCACCGGACGTCCGCGCTGGTGGCTGAGAAGCTCAAGGCATTCGGCTGCGATGAGATTGTGACCGGCATCGGGCGCACGGGCGTTGTCGGTGTCATCAAGGGCAAGTCCGACACCAGCGGGAAGGTGATCGGCCTGCGCGCCGATATGGACGCGCTGCCGATGGATGAGGAAACGGGGCTACCCTATGCCTCGAAGACGCCGGGCGCGATGCATGCCTGCGGCCATGACGGACATACGGCGATGCTGCTTGGGGCGGCGAAATACCTGTCGGAGACGCG